>Ga0185307_1000168_pt1 | contig 45634 bp, 37 predicted proteins | sample LHCtaG_FD_128010 | JGI IMG/M metagenome (GOLD analysis project Ga0185307, IMG submission 128010) | Hot spring microbial communities from Little Hot Creek, USA to study Microbial Dark Matter (Phase II) - LHC4sed_matched (SPADES... | ecosystem: Environmental > Aquatic > Thermal springs > Hot... | reverse complement strand
TTGAACGCGCCCTCAAACTACTGAAACTTGGGATAGACGACACCATCACTTTAAAAGTACCCATTTCACTCAATCCCGATGTTAAAACTAAAATTAGCAAGATCCATCCTCCTGGAGAGAAATACCCAATAGTTATGAAAGAGTACTACACGCCTAAAGGTGTTCTTAAGCGTATTGTACGTCAAACGCCCGATTGGCCGCATGGTGATGACATACCCCTCTTTACGGATTTCGTTATCCCGAAAGCCCGTTCTATAAAGTTCCTTGTCGAGAGGGAGGAGGATCTAGAGCCACTATCGTGTCTACTTGCAGAGCCTTCAGATAGAGAGCTTAGGAGCTTCTTCGAAGAAGCCGATAAGGTCAGAAGCTTTGCAAACAAGCATGGTGTTTTGGTTGAAGCCGGAATGGCTTATGAAGAGGGTGTTGAAGGCGGAGTCGTCGGCGCGGATGCACTACATTGGCTGTGTGGACTTGAAAACACAATTAAAGCCGCTTATACGAACCCCGAATTTATCCAGAGGATACTTGACATAATATTTGAATGGGACATAAGATATATACGGTTAGCCATAGAGTCTGGAGCGGTAGACCTCATAGTTCACCGTGGATGGTATGAAAACGCAGACTTCTGGCCACCGAAGCTTTACAAAAGGTTCATATTACCCTATGTTAAGAGGCTGGCCGACTACGTTCATAGACATGGCCTTAAATTCTGCTATATAATGTCCATGAGCATAATGCCTCTTCTAAGCTTCTTCAAAGAAGCTGGGGTAGATGTCCTCTACGGTGTGGACCCCGTTCAAGGAGGAGCGAAGCTACTACAGGTTAAAAAAGAGATTGGAGATCGCATATGTATATGGGGAGGGGTGAACTCCTCTGTTACACTAAAGCTATGGTCTAAAGAGGAGATTGAGAAGGCCGTAGCAGACGCCATCGAAGTACTTGCACCGGGAGGAGGGTTCATACTATCAGCTATAGATCAGATATTTCCAGATACACCGTGGGAAAGTATAAGAATAATGCTGGATGCTTGGAAGCGCTTAGCAGATTATCCTATGAACCGTTAAACTTTAAATTGCGGAAGATATTTAGACTCATATTTTATTAAATCGTCAAGTATGTTTTCAGCCACTTCTAAAGTCGGTATTGAAGGGTGCATCAATAACGCCTGCAACGCAAGTTTACGATCTCCAGTTAAAGCGGCTTCTACTGTCAAATCTACGTGCGTAAGTTGCTGTCTTAGAAGTTCCGTAATCGTATTGGGAAGCTTGCCGACTTGAACAGGTTTTACACCAATATTGCCTACAACTCCAGGAACTTCAACTATGGCTTTACTCGGTATGTCTGAGATGGAGCCCATGTTTGGAACATTCACCGCCTCGTAGAAATCGTTACGTTTAGAAGCTAGACTTTCAAGTACTCTGACTACAAGCGTTTCTTCCGTGAATGTTCTTGCAAACAGTTCATCTAACGGAGCCTTGCCAGTTGCCCATTCGACTAAACGCGACCAAGCTTGCTCACGCCACTTGAGGTCGTATATCGTCTCCTGTGGGTATAGCGTTAGACCATAGAAGGAGCCGTATGCTTTATCTTCTCTTATAAAGTACGGTAAAAATTCCGCTACGTGAGAATCTGATGGTGATGGAAATAGTCCAAATTTGTCATATAGAAGTAGGGATACATAGTGTCCTCTAAACTTTTCAAGCATTTCAAGTCTACTATACAACTTCTTGGCATTCTCCCAAGTCTCGTGAAACTTAGGATAAACATCTTCACCTCTGAAGAAGATCTCCTTTATCCACGTAAAGTGGTTTATTCCACCAGCGATCACACTTATGCTCTCAGAGTCTAAGTTTAGAAACCTAGCTATGAAGCTCTTCGCAATGTAGATTCCAACACATAGCCCGATTAGGTTTATCTTAGACGTTTTAAGCATAGCCGTACATAAAGCAGTCATCGGATTCGTTACGTTGAGTACAAAAGCACTTGGACAAATCTTCTCAATGTCTCTAGCGATATCAACCATAACTGGGATGTGTCTGAGTGCTCTAGCAAAACCTTGTGGTCCAGTTGTATCTCCAACTGAAGCATATATGCCGTATTTTTTCGGTATTTCAACGTCAAATCTTTCAATATTGGTACCTACAGATATCGAAATTATCACGTAATCGGCGTTTTTCAAAGCTTCAGCTCTATCGGTAGTCGCATCAACAATGATGTCAGATTTTCTTTCACGCAGTATTCTATCGGCTAGTTTAGTCATGAGGTTTAGTCTCTCCTCATCTATATCCATGAGGCAGACTTTGGAGCCAGCGAGAATGCTTGATTTCGTAAGATCTGCGAGGATGTTTGGAGTGAAGACCAGACTGCCAGCACCTATCACGGTAATTTTAACACCCATATATCTTACACCACTGCATTAGTAGTGAAACCGTAATACCTAGTTAAAGTTTCCTCCCTTAAAACACTGATTGAAATGAAGATGGGTGTTTTCAACGAAAAAATATAAATAAAAGTTCTAGGGGAAAAACCAAATTTGTGAGAAAAATGGAAAGCGGGTATAAAGTTGAGAGATTAACGGCTACGACGCTCATATGGGTCGCCATCTTAAGCATTGTTTTAACGGTTTTCTGGGACCTATTTGCATTATTTCTGCCGCCTGTAGCAAGTTGTACTCAGAATCTCAGTAGCGTTATACCTACACCTGGAGTTGAACTTATGGGTGGGCCATTTGTAATACTGGTCATAGTGATGGGACTCATGAAGATTCCATATGTAAGAAAATGCTTGACAACAACAAACTTAGTATATCTATACGTGACTTCCCTTGCGGTTGCATATTTTGCAAACTTCAATCATCCATGGGGAGTGGACGGAGGATTCGTCTTCATTAAATTGATGGGGCCTGATTATCAGGTCAAGTATATCCCAGACTTCGTTGCGCCATCAGGTAGGCTTGTTGAGATCTTGCACTACGGCGTGGGAAATATAGCAGAAATGCCGTGGATTGACCTAGCTCCCAACATTATCTGGCATTTCCTACTAGTTGCACTATTCGGTGGTGTAAGTATTGGACTTGCAAGTTTATTCAGGAGGAGATGGATTGATGTTGAGATGGTGCCATATCCACATGTATTACTTGCACATACCGTTATAGTAAACATAGAGGGCAGTGTTAAAGGCAAGTGGCCATCTAAAACGCCGTTCCTTATTGGAATGCTTATTGGAATTTTGCTAGGTATACCTTTGAGTGGGGCTACTCTTTTCCCATGGTTTCCAGACTTATATATGTGGCGTAGCAATACCTGCGGTCCAGGATCGCATTGGATAGCTCCACCAGACATATCCTGGCATCTAGGCCTCGCCAAACACCCACCTTTATACGCATTTCTACTACTAGCACCTTTACATGCTCTAATGAGCATACTGTTCTACTTGCTAGTTTTAGAGATAGCCTTATTTACATCGTTCTCCGTACTTGGAGCTTACACGGGTATGCTTCAAATGGGCTTTTGTGGAAGAAACTGGTGTACCCCCACACCCTACACGGATCCGCCTCTAAACTTCTTTGCAATAAGTACTGGTAGTATACTTGGGTTGTTTGTGATAACAATAGTTCTTGAGAGACGTTACATTATGGAAACTTTAAAAATCGCATTCACAAAAACTAGCAGTAGCTTAGAGGAACCCATATCATATAGATTTTCATGGATTCTACTGATAGTCTCCTTCATATCTATGATCGTGTTCTTTACGATTACAGGCCTATCGCCATGGATCTCCTTCGTCTTACCATTAACGGGAATTGTAACATGGTTTACGATGTCTCAACTTTGGGGACGAGTTGGATTTGAAACAGAACCTTGCTACAACTTCACTCCGGGTTTCTTCAAACTACTAGCTTGGCCTACATTACACTATCCAGAAGTAACATCTACAGATGTTGCCTTAACTCCCTTCCTAATATACGAGTATGCTGGGCACATGTCTATGACTGGATGGGGAGGATCATTCTATACAACATTAGCATCTTATAAGATGGCAAAACTTACAGGGATAAACCCCAGAAACGTATTGAAAGTAATGGTTGTAGCGCTATTTATATCGATGCTTTCAACTAAGATCGTTCAACTATCAGCTTACGGTGTATTTGGAGGGCAGAGATTTTCTTGGCCCCCCATTTGGAGAGCGACTAATGAGTCTTTCCAAGGATTTCACTGGTCCCGTCCAGTGGATGCACCTATCTCAGAAGTCGGTGCGTATATAGCCATAGGCTTTATTTTCATGGTCTTAATGAGATACCTATACACTAGATTCCTATGGCTACCAGATCCTCTGTTTTCAATAGTTGCATGGGATTGGGTTATATCGTTGCATGGTACATGGGTTCCAGTATTAGTTGCCTACATAATTAAATCCATCATACTAAAAATAGGCGGAAGTAAGCTTTATGAAGATTGGGTAGTGCCATTTGTTGGAGGATTCATGCTCGGATATGTACTAGAGGTATTCGCTACTGCAATCGGCAGTTATTTGCTATTCCCACCAACAATATAAGAATTGAAGGAAAAAATCCAATCTTTTTATTTCATTGAACGGTATGGAGGCGTAGTTATGCATAACGTTTTTCACAGTATTCACGGCATTTCTCTATTACCCACATTACTCTTCGAACACTCTGCGGGGTGATGCTTAACGGTGCTCCTTCGCGTAACGTTTTATACAGATCTTCGTAGAAGAGTATTTCACTGCTCTTATGGTCTTTACTTAAATTCCACATTTCCTCTTTCCAAGGGATCTCCTCCCAGTTGTAGCTTCGATCCGGTGTCGGCTCTGTTTCAACCTTCCTCGGTGGTAAGTCTGCGGGGTTGAAGTACTTCCACTTTAATGAAGTTGATGTACCTGTAAGACCTCCCTGAGTACCCATTATCAGCCACGTATTCTGAGGGTAGGCGCATGCACGGGTGACTTCAATATCGACTATTGTAGGCGATTTACTGATGCCTAATATTATCTTCACGTGGTCTTCAGCGTCTCCCAATGTTAAAGTCCTCTGTAGATCGCAGAATAGGACTTCCGGTTCTCCATCTCCGATTAATTGAAGAGCTTGGTCTATTACGTGCGAAGCATTGTTGTTAAGCTCTCCCCCTCCGAATTTCTTCAGCGTTTGCCAATCCCAGCGTCTACCGAAGAAGTGCCAGAAGATTTTTATAAGCACTATACGGCCTAGTACTCCCGATTTAATCACTTCTCTGACTTTTAGAAAGCCTGGTGCATACCTCATGTTTTGGAAAATCGTTAAGATTCTACCGGATTTCTCAGCAGCCTCTATCATAGCATCGGCTTCAGCAAGGCTTGTGGCCATAGGCTTTTCACACACTACGTTCTTCCCAGCCTTCAAAGCCTCTATGGTTTGCGGAGCATGTAAGTAGCTTGGAGTAGCTACGACTATAAGCTCTACTTCATCGTCTTCTATGAGCTGTTCAAAATTAGAGTATGCTCTACAACCGAACCTGCTTACGGCTTCACGACGCCTCTCTTCAAGAACATCTGCTACAGCCACTATCTTATACAGGTTGGGGCATTTTGAAAGCGCATTGGCGTGGATATTCCAACCGCTTCTTCCAAGACCAGATATACCCACTTTAACTACATCAGCCATAGTTAAATCACCCCAATTAACTGCTATTCTTTGAAAAGGTTGAGCAGGTATTTTGCAAACCTCGGTACGGCTGTTTTCGGATCTTCCTCTTCTTCATATTCAATTGATATAAAGCCGTTGTAGCCTCCCTTTATAAGCATCTCCTTCACCCTTTCATAGTCGACTCTGCCTTTCCCCGTTATGCTTACCTTTCCATGTATGTGGACAGTGTATGGGATGGTTTTAGCGATATCATCATACGTTGACTCAGCATAATTGCCTAAATCCAAGTTCACCCCAAGCCACGGCGACCCTACGCTCTTCACAATCTTCACAACGTTATCGGCTCTAGCCGTAATCCCCCCATGATTTTCCAAAGCCATTACAACACCCTTCTCCTCAGCGTAGCTTATACATGTTTTAAGCGCTTCTATTGTCCAATTAGTCGCATCGGCTTCGGTATATCCTTTAGGCGTATAGCCTCCGAAAATTCTCAAAGCTGGAGCCCCCAATTCACGAGCAATACTTAATCCCTCTTCTACGGTTTTAATCATACGTTCTCTCTCCGAACTTTCTGGAGTACAGAAGTTTGTAGATATTCCTGCACAGGATATTGGTAGTCCGCGTGAAAAAGCCAACCTCTTAAGTTTTCTAAGATATGAGGGTTCTTTAGATGGGAGCCAGTAAAGGGTTAACTCTACACCATCTAAACCTATACGATAAGCCTCCTCTATAAAATCTTCATAGCTCATCTTTCCATCTTTAAGATAATCCCTGTACGAGTACGCAGCACAACCGATTTTTATCATTTACATCCCCTTCTGGAATTCTAGTTTAAAACTACTTAAAAGATTAACCTAGTACTTAGATCCATCGAAGTTGATGAAGGTTAAATGCGTCTTAACAGTAAGTCTTTTATGCCATTATCGAATAATATGGTAATATGGGTTGTAAAGTTTGCGTAGTCTTTTCACATCCATCTTCAGATGTTCCCACATGGCCTTACAAGGGCTACGATTATGAGGCTAGGAAAAAAAGAGCTCATAAACCTTTTAGAGAGGGGGCTACCCGACTTCAACATTACTTTTAAAACCGCTATGAGCTCTAGAGATGGAGAAGAGATCGTTAAGGAGTCGAGTGATGTTGACGGGTACGTTGTCTATATGCTTGGAATATGGGTTGGAGCTGGATACGCCATAGTAGGTACGGGTAAACCTACGATATTGGTAGATGACTTATACTGTGGAAGCGGGGAACTCATTTCAACGTATACTTGGGCTAGGAGTAGAAATCTACCCGTACTAGCTGTAGCATCTTCAAAGTTCGAAGATGTTGTTAAAACTTTAAGCTTGATAAAAGTCTTGACGCTGATTAAAGGATCAAAGGTTATCATTGTAACAGATAGAGACGTGAAGAAGGCGTCAGAGGCTATTAAAAGCAGTTTAGGCGTTGAAGTTTTAAAGGTTTCTCCTGAAAGGCTTAACCAGTATTATCGTGAAGCTGATGTTGGAGAAGCGGAGAAGTGGGCTGATAAGTGGATACGTGAAGCCTTAAGGGTAGTAGAGCCGAGTAGGGATGAAATTGTCAAAGCGGCTAAGATGTACTTAGCCATGAAGAGGCTTTTAGATGAGAATGAAGCTATTGCCATAACCATAGACTGCTTGACTTTAGTGTATTCAAATAGGCTGGAGGCTTACCCATGTCTAGGATTTTTCCAGTTAAATAACGAGGGATTGATCGGTGCTTGTGAAGCGGATTTAAGCTCTACGTTGGCGATGCTTATAATTAAACATTTAACTGGAGAACCAGGCCTCATATCAGACCCAGTCTTCGATTTATCCAAGGGATGGATCGTATATGCTCACTGCGTGGCTCCGAGTAGAGTTTATGGTCCCAATGGGCCGTCAAACCCCTACATCATAAGATCTCATGCTGAAGATGGGAGTGGAGCATCTGTACAGTCTTTAATGCCTCTAGAAGAATACGTGACGACGATTCAAGTAGACCCGTTTGAAAAAGCCATGACTATTCACGTAGGTAAGGCCGTAGCCAACATCGACGATGAGAAAGCCTGTAGAACCAAACTGGCCGTGGAAGTTAAAGCTGACCGTATACTTGAAAACTGGAGATGGGGATGGCATAGAGTAACGTTCTACGGAGACTGGTCGAATGAATTGGAAAAAACTGGCTAGGCTGATGGGCTTTAGGGTGTATGAGGAGGATAAGTAAGTTTAGCGTCTCCTCATAAAGTATACTATCAATACGACTACCGCTACGGCTATTGCTACTCCTACGATTACAGGGATTGTTGGAAAAGGCTTCTCAACTTTAACCCCTCCCATATCGAATATCTTATTTAGGATAAATTCACATATTAGAATTGATCGAGTCGTAGAATCGACGCGCCCACCAGTCATACATATCTTAACGACAGCCCCCTTACCGACCTTTATTAAAACTGGTTCTGCATAAACCCCATCATCAGATAACCCGTAAATTTCACATTCAAAGGTTTCAGCAATTGAAGCATAGGCGGGTCTATCAGTCCTATAGCTTTCAAAACTCGGCATGATCTTACGTCCAAGCTCTGTGGGTTTTACTTCAGTATTATCGGCAAACGCCGTAACGGTTATCATACCGAAGACGATATTTTCAATATAAGGCTGGTGAATGTTAGTGTAATTGGAGAAACCGATATAGTAGAACTCCCAATCACCAGTCCATATCAGTGTTCCACCGGCTTCAATCCACAACTGTATTGGAGAGTCGCGTGCACCCGTCCAAACGGTATCTGGAGCCACATCTTGAGCCATCAATATAACTGTGTTAGGAGCTTCTTGGAGGTTCGAAATTATCTCAGCAAGCCTTTTAGCGTCTACAATTTCACACGATATACCGTATTTCGCTAACGTCTCAGGCACGAATTTTACAATTGTATCCGAATCTGCGACTGAAAGCCAACTGTTGCGATATGACGAATCATAGTATATGTAAACGTTTTTAGACGTTTCAGCCCTACATACATGTGCCCTTGATAGGAATGCTACAAGCATTAAAATCATAAATATCTTGTAAAGCCTACTTTGCAAACACATATTCCCCATTTTCCAATTTAAGAAGAAAATAATATTAAAGTCTTTACCACATATACGGTTGAAGACTTTAGAATCAGCATTCCTCGTAAAAACTAAGGATTATTTAGAAAGATACCCATATATACGTAAAAGGCCTCAGTTTGAAAGCTTTTAAACCTCTACATGCTTTACTGAGAAACTGAGGAGATTATATGAAACGTTTCGGGAAAGTAGTACCAGTGCTTAGACCTCAAGAATTGAAAAACGTTTTTCCAGATTTCTCCGGAGGTGTTGGAACACCCTACACAGTATTCAACAGTTCGACTGGTGAGAAATGGCTCCTATTCACCGGATGGAAAGACCCAGTTGGTTTAAAACGTGAAGGAGCCGTTGCACCTATAGAAAAGAACTTAACCGTAGACACTGGTAAAATTAAGAAGATTCTACCGTCCGGGATGATTCCTGGGAACTACACGATGAATGCTGTTAGAGGCGTGTACAATCCCGTGAGAGAAGAATTCATAGTGACTGTTACACAGGATAGTGAAGCGTATATATTCCTGTTCGACGCTGACTGGAATAGATTAGGTTTTAAGCGGATTTTAGAGAATGTAGGAGATCACGGCGTTCCATTTAAACCCATGGGGGCTTACGGGTACCTACATGATGCCGTAGCCGCAATCCCATCTGGAGAAAAGATAAAGCTCCTAGCCATTAGAGATGTGGATGACCTTGATAAAATGAGGGTGGAAGATTACGGAGTGGTTGCTTGGCATGGTGGTGGAAACGACGTCTTAGACTTAATCTTAATGCCTCGAATATCCGTAATAACAGAATCTGATGAATTCGGCAAATGGGTTTTAAAGATGTTTATGGGGCCGCCTCTCAGCGATGTTAAAGGGCTTGACTCTGAAGGTGGAGTACCAGTTATAGGCTTATTAGAGGGAGATATTCTGCCAAACCTCATGGTAGATGACTCGTTCACACAGATTGGGCATCCCCACTACACGACTGAGCCTGACGGTTATCCTAAGATACTGTTTTCATCCTTCAGGGATACATGGTCAACTAGAAGAGATACTGAAAGAGAGGGATATGTACATGAAATTTACGCAGTTTACGTAGACCATTCCATATTCGACCCAAGGAGTTATGGAGTTCTTAAAGATAGAGTTTTCGTAGAGGCTAAAAGGGAGCTACTTGGAAAGTGGTACTGGACTGGGTCTGCGAGGAAGGCTCTATTAATCCATAGTGGAGCAAAATCCAGTAATGTTTCGATTGAAGTATTTGAGGCTACTTCGTTAATAAATCCAGAAGACTACGTGGTTACACGCTTAGAAATACCTGAAGACCGTGGTAAAGTATCGTTAGATGAGCCGGCGCCTTTCATTAAGATAAATTCAATAAATCCAGCTAGAGGTTCTCTATGGCTCGTATTGAAATATTAATTTTACTTCTGATTTTTTTATTTTGAAGGTAAACTGTTTTCAGATTTTAATTATACTGGCATTTTAGAGGCGTTTAAACTGTGCAAGGGTCGACACACTTAGTTATGGGAGTACTTATTCAAAAGATTTTAAAGAATGTTAAATCAGCCTATCTACGGTATTTCCTCACAGCTCTTTTAGCATTCATATCCCACGGCGTTTTAGATAAGTTGGCGAGGTTTACGTACCATCCACCTAATCCGCTCTTCGGAGACCTATTCTGGACGGTCTATCACTTGATAATAGTGCTTCTAAGCGTATTTATCATTATTAAATACTGGGATGAGTATAAGATTGGTATGATATTCTCGATGCTTCCAGACTTAGATTGGGTTATTCTACACACGTCTAGCTTCTTTTCTCTTCAAAAAACCATTTTTCAATACGAGCCGATTTTTCACAACATCTTCAACCTACTCGACTTTATACCTCCATTTAAGTATTTCAATTCACTTCCAGATTTAAGCTTGAGATGGGAGGGGGCGGTTCTAGAATCCGGAGTATTATTGATATTAATTTTCCTCATACACGTCGTTGATGGAAGGACGAAAACGACTAATTAAACACGTATCGTAAAAATTAAACTCTCAACCTTACTAATACAGCATAGTAGTAAAGCGGTTGAAAGCTGGAAGCCGTTGAAGGTGAAAGGTTGAATTTTTTTAGAAAAACCAGTCTGTCTTGGAGGGAGAACTTTCTAAGAGCTGTGGAGTTTAAAAGACCTGAGTTTATACCTTGTAGATTGAGTATATCTTGGCTAGTATGGAACATATACAGGGAGAGGCTGGAGGACTTAGCCTTAAACCATCCATTGATCTTCCGCGGATTTAAACGGGGCTCCATCGAATACTGCTGTGAACCGCGCATATTGAGGTCTGGTAAAACATTTACAGACCCATTTGGGTGTATTTGGGCTTTCCCAATTCAAGGATTGCAAGGTCAAGTTGTTAAACATCCCCTTAGCGACTGGAGCATGTTTAAACACTTTCAATTACCGGATCCTGAAGATGGATTGCCAGTTGAGGGCGGTGGTTTAATAGCGTGGAGTCAAGTCTATGAAGAGTTGGAGAAGGCTAAAGAGGTGGATGAACCCTTAATAGGGAATATGCCTCACGGCTTCTTCTTCCAAAGGCTATACTACCTAAGGGGTTTTACAAACCTTATGAAAGACTTCATACGTAAACCCTCTCAGCTTTACGAGCTTATAGATATGTTGACTAACTACAACCTAGCCTTGGTTAGGAGGCTTTTAAAATTTAAAAGCTTAGACGTCATCTCATTCGGAGACGACCTTGGAACACAGAATAGAATGCCTATAAGCCCTGGAACATTTAGAGAGTTCATATATCCGAGCTACTTTAAGATTTTCAGCGAAGTCAGAAGAGCGGGTGTGCATGTACACTTGCACAGCGATGGACATGTCGTCGAGGTTGTAGATCAGCTCATAGAGTCTGGCGTGAACATTTTAAACGTCCAAGATAGAGTTAATGGAATAGATGTGATAGCCGACCTCTGTAAGGGAAAGGTTTGCGTAGATCTAGATGTTGATAGACAAATGATCGTGCCGTTTGGCACACCTGAAGACGTTAAAAGGCACATATATTATGCCATTAAAACCCTAAGCCTTAAAGAAGGGGGCTTCATGCTCATAGCTGGCATATATCCGCCTACACCCATAGAAAACATAAAAGCATTAGTAGAGGCTATGGAGGAATTCATGTGGCTATAAACCTTAATAAATCTATCAAAGCTTAAATGAGGCGGTGATGTTGAGCAGCACAGTCGGTGAACATGAGTTTTACTGTTGCGGTTCAAGGGTTTTGATTAAAAACGGCGATGTAAGAGTCTTAACCGAACCAAGAATAGTCTACTGTCCTCTACTTGAAGCCTTCTACGGCGTGAAGGAGATAGATAGAGAAGTCGTTAAGAACTGTGTAGAGATGAAGATTAAAGGCTTCGGCTTCTGCTGTAGGAATAGATTTTTCGATTCATCCATGGTGGTCCCATATGGAACCTCTGAAATAATATCCACCTGTATGAAAGATGGGCTGATCGACTGTGCTGTTACAGTATGTGAAGGGGCTGGGACAGTCATATCCAACGACTCACGACTGGTTCAAGAGATCGGTGCAAGACTAACCGGAATAGTGAAAACCACGCCCATCAGAGAGATAATCGAGCATATTAAAGGTAGAAGTGGAATCGTTCTAAATGAAACGACTGCTGAAATTGATCAATTTAAGGGTGTTGTCAAAGCCTTAGAGTTAGGGTTTAAACGTATAGCTGTAACGGTAGCGCACTTTGACTCGAAGTCTATAGAGCATATCCGCAAGTTTGAAAAAGAAAATCATGCACAAATAGCCATCTTCTCAGTCTGCAATACATGTGCAACAGAAGAAGACGCTGAGAGAATTCTAAATGGAGCAGACGTTGTTTGTGGAAGTGCATCTAAAATCATACGTGAGAAAGTCGGGTCAAAAGCTCTTATGCAACTTGGAGTAGCCATACCATTGTTTGCGTTGACAAAACTTGGAAAGAGACTATTGCTCACATACCTTATGTATTTCGATGAAAGTATAGTCGCCTTCAGAAGCCGTAAAATGCCCTACATGGTCGAAGGAAGAGGCCCTACACTAAGGGAGTGAGTAAAGAACACAAGGGTTAAACGATCGTCTTTAAACAATGAGATTGAGACTGAAGCACCCATTGATGTAGTGCAGTATATAAAATCTAGAATCGTCAAACGTAATGGCGGAAATTGGAATCGATGATTCTCGTTGAGAAATCGCTCGGTAGCCACGGTTGGATTTTCTGAGAATAAATACCATAAATATTGTAGCAACTGAGGCTACCACGACAACAGCTATAACCCCAATATCAGGGATATTGCTGAATAGTTGTCCCTCTATCATTAGCAAATTTCCCATTTCAGAGTCTGAATCCAATGGAAGAGCATACTGCAAACCTTCATATGTCGGATGAGAGACCTTCCAATGAAAGAGAAAAGGTTAACGAATTTACCGATTCTCTTATACGTCACGTTAAAAAAAATAGTGTTAACGTGGGTATGCTATGAATGCTCCGAAGCCTGCTATCAATGCGTTTAATGCTGCTCCGAGCATGAATCCTCCGGCAAATGGTATAGCCTTCTCTTCGTACAGTCTGCTCCCTCCGATTCTTAAAACGAGCCACTTTATAATGCTACATATTAATGCTGCCATCCATATTCCGTGAAGACCGCCTATCCAATCCCAAGCTATTATGCTCATGAGCGGGTCTGGCATCCATAGAAATCTAGCGTGTAAGAAGCTCATGACAACCATGAAGATGAAGCCGCCACTTATCCACGGGGCGATCTCAATCATTGGACGGGGAGCTGGTCTATGCCACATATCGAAAATCCTAAACTCTATATTGCCTGCCCAAATGCAACCGGTTACACCTTTCCCATATACGCCTGGAAGCAGTATCATCATTATACATGCGACGAATATTGCGGTGATTAAGGATACGGATGTTATTTTGACCACACCTTTTGGATGTACGTTCATCATTTTAGCCATCTTATATGGTCCAACAGCTGCGTAGAAGGTGCTACACCAGGGGTTGCTGGGGCAGTGTGAAACAGGCTCATATATGAAGAATTGAGCTAGGCTCGTATCCGCGGATGTAACAGGTAATGAATAGGCTGTAGGTGGCCAGAGGAGCATCTTTGCGAAAGCCGGCCCGAAGTTATAGCCAGGCTCATTTGAACCCCCCACCCTCGCCCATAGCTGACTTGTCGTGAACCAGACTACGACTCCTGTGAGCGTTATTACAAACGACGCCCAGATGCTCATACCAGTTGATGCAAATAGAGCGACTAGAAGTATGAATGAGACGATGAATATTATCCACGCCGATCTATAGGACATAGGCTCTTCAGCTTCAACCTTCGTATCTTTAACCCCTCCAAAAGCCATTTTTAACGTCATAACTATGTGGCTTCTTTCGTGGAAGATCGTCATGACGAATGCCCCTAGCATAACACCAGCGATCAGGCTTCCAAATGCAAGTGGTGGTTCCGCGAACGGCGTATTGCTTCCACACCAGCTTTTTCCACAGAAGCCCATGTCAACATACCCAGTATAGTATCCTAGGGTACAGGCGGCTGCACTTGCGATCTCGTAAACTATGCCCCAGAACACTATGCTGAATAATGAGTGTAATGGTGCTAGAAGTAGTAGTGCATATACTGGTGTGAGCTTCGTGAGCCCGTAATGCCAAGTTGTACCTGGAAACGATAACCAGTGAGTAACAGAACCGCCGCAAGTGTTTGAACGTATCGAGTATACGTCTGGAAACCATGGGAAGAATAGAATACCCGCTCTGATGAGTTCTAAGCCAAGTCCAACAATGAAGCCTAAGATGAAAGCCCACCTTCCAGCCCACTTAGGATTGCTAACTTCCCCGGCACCCATGATCGCACTATATGCTACCGCTACTTGAGGATATGGTAGCATTTCGACGTCCATCCACTGGCGTCTGAAGATGCTAGCTAATCCTATGCTTATACCTGCGAAGAACGCGAACATGAAGAACCACCATACCATAACTGGTATGAATTGATTCCAAGGTATGGCTGTTATACTCCCTGAGCCTCTGATAAGCACTTCCGCGGCCTCCCTTGGAGGCGATACGAATTCGGGCACATATATCATGACAGATTCGGCGGTAGCCAAGCGGGCCGTCATTAACGCGTATATTTCCCTCCAAGGCGAATTTGTATTCGCAAACGCTGACGCTGCTAGAGCAGTAGTGTATAGGAGGACGAGATTCCCCGCTGACAAGTACTTTTTGGCAGACGGTATACGCATGAGCAAAGCAATAACCAGTGATACCACAAATGGCATACCCAGCATTTCAAAGCCGGGAGTCGATATCGTTGTCCCAGCGTTCATATTGCATGAGAACGGCCAAGGCAGGAAGAAGATAAACAAATTTCCAAGAGCTGTTAAAATCGCAGTTATGACAACAGCCCATGTTAACGTTGGAACAGTGATCCTCAACTCTTCAAAACGCTGACTAGACGCAGACGTTTTCCCACCATTTTTTAACTGTTCGGTGATAACTTATAAGTCTTAGCTACTTTTCTTTCGAGTTTCTAGTATATCTTCTTAAGATTAGGGCTGAGCGTGAAGCGTCTTCGCATCGACCCCACCTCCTATTCGCCCCGCGTCATGTCACATGTTAGACAGCGGCTAGCGTGTGAAGTTGCCTGGGATACAGAGGCATGTGCTGATGGGGAAGATTGGGGACGTCTTTTCTACGTTAAGGCTGAAAGGTAAGAGAATAAAATGTTTTACATCTACGTTACTTCGTATTATGTCAATTATGACAATTCGGATAGTGCTGAAGTAGACGGTCTAAACCGAAGTAGTTTACGCTAGGCTTAAGTCCTTCTTATCATGATTATCCCGTTCACTAACGCATCATTAAAATGAGATTCTTAAAAAGGGAAAAGAAGGGGGTTTGCAGGGAGTATTATTAGCTATGCTTACAAATGCGGTTTTCTAGAGGATTTGTAGCAAGCCATACAAACTGTTGACAAATACTTATCAATTGAGGACGGCTTTGAGTACATGACCACGTTCAATGGTGTTATGTTGTTCAGAAAGCGAAAATAGAAGAGTTAAAATATGGGGATGACATCCAAAATTATGGTGATGATGAGCGACACTGTCTAATGACACTTCTGTGGATGAAATCAGCGAGCAGACTCTGAACCATTTTCAGAGTTAGAGTAGAGGCAGTAGATTCGGGAAAAATTAATTTAATCCTTTTCTTCACTTGATTTTAGGCTGTGATGATTTTTATATGGCTGAATCGTGATGAAGGATCGACCGGCTGAGCCTTATCATTTAAGCGAAACATATTTATTCAAATAAAATCTCTTCATAATGATAAGAGAGTGTAGAAGGTAGGTGGACGTGGTCAAGACACCAGTATGTCTCTTCGATTTAAAAACTGGAATACTGTGCCCGAGTTGTGAAGAGAAGCTTAAAACGGGCGTTATTTCAGAGTTGGATATAGAAGTTGCAAAAGCTCTTTTAAAGCTTGAATCTCAATACCGTCAGTTGCTTCAAGACGTTACGTTTCATAAGGCTTACATAGTCGATGACGTTTTAGCGATTTTAGTTGATCAAAAAGATGTACCTAAACTCATATCTAAGGGTAGTAGAGCTATTAGAGAGCTTGGTGAAATCTTCGGTAAGAAGGTTAGAGTCTTAAGTTACAGGAGTAGTTTTAGAGAGTTTTTAGAAGAACTTCTTGCACCTGCAAGCATAAGAACCGTTAATAGAATTTGGCTTCCAGATGGAACGAATGAAGTTAAAGTCGTCGTCTCTTACGTGGGTAAGAGAACCCCCATAGACTTTGAAACTGTTAAAAAGCTTTCAACAACCATTAGAAACGTACCTCTAAGAGTAGAGGTTGAAAGAAGTAGATACGCCTTTAGACTTTCAAAGTCTAAAACAGCTCCCGCGAAAGTAGGAAAAGTGGAATCTAAGACTGGAGAAGAGACGTAATTGATATCTCCTCATAAATTAGGATATGAAATCGGATTCTTCCACATTATAACGTTTCGTTTCTCCATCGATGAATGCCTCATACTAATCGGTTTTTATGTTAAACGATACCTACCTATCAGCTTTAAGCTTAACACTATTAGCTAATAATACAGGTTCTTTCTCCATCAGTGTTAGGCTTCCAAGTCTGTCGAAAGCCCTTGAAATTTATGGATACTTACTTAACCTAACGTAAGGTATCCTTTGTTTAGGTCAACGTTTATCTATAAAGCTGAGCTACTTAGCAGTACGGCGGTCGAGAAAAGGGAAAAGGGGAAAATCAGTAGTTTTTACGGGTCTTTTCGGATAAATCTTTATATTTCTCTTTTTTCTTCTCTGAAGTCTTAGGTGGTAGACTTATGGCATCTATGGAAGCAATACCGGTTGTTACTGAAAGCGGTCAACCAGTATTGATCCTTAAAGAGGGGACTACTAGAACGAAGGGTAGGGAAGCCTTAACAACGAATATAATGGCTGCTAGAACAGTTGCAGAAATGATTAAAACTTCTCTAGGTCCTAAAGGAATGGATAAGATGATCGTAGATAGTCTAGGAGACGTTACGATAACCAATGACGGCGCCACAATCCTTAAAGAAATGGATGTGCAACACCCCGTAGCTAAAATGATGGTTGAAATAGCTAAAGCTACGGATAGTGAAGTGGGTGATGGGACAACTTCTGTAGTTGTTCTAACAGGTGAACTTCTTTCAAAAGCTCAAGAACTGTTGGATTTAAATATCCATCCTAGTGTCATAACCGAGGGGTATGAGGCAGCTGTTAGCAAAGCCCTTGAAGTTTTAAAAGAAATTGCCATCAAGGTAAATCCTGAGGATAAGGAAGTTTTAAAGAAGGTAGCTATGACCTCCCTAGGGACGAAAGCTATAGCCGAAAACAAAGAATTTCTAGCCAATATTGTAGTGGATGCAATCCTCCAAGTCGCTGAGAAATTTGAAGAAGGCTATAGAGTTGACTTAGATGATGTAAAAGTTGAGAAGAAAGCCGGAGAAGATATAACAGCTACAAAGCTTATTCAAGGTATAGTGCTGGATAAGGAGGTCGTTCACCCCGGTATGCCTAAAACCATTAAAGAGGCTAAAATCGCTCTGTTAAACTGTCCACTTGAGATAGAGAAGACGGAGATAGATGCAAAAATCCAGATAGAGAGACCAGATCAGATAAGAGCTTTCCTCGAAGAGGAAACTAGAATGCTTAAAAATATGGTTGATAAAATAGCCAATACTGGTGCTAACGTCGTAGTATGCCAGAAGGGTATAGATGACATGGCTCAGCATTTCCTAGCTAAGAGGGGTATACTAGCCGTTAGAAGGGTTAAAGAATCAGATATGAGGAAGGTTTCAAGGGCCACTGGAGCTAGAATAGTTACTGATATTGAAGACTTAAAGCCTGAAGACCTCGGCTATGCTAAGCTTGTTGAAGAGCGTAAAGTAGGAGAGGATAAGTGGGTTTTCATAGAAGGTTGTAAGAATCCTAGAAGCGTCACCATTCTAATAAGAGGCGGAGCCGATAAAGTCGTTGAAGAAGCTGAGAGAAGCATTCATGACGCTCTCTGCGTAGTTAGAGATGTTGTACAAAACCCCGCTATAGTAGCTGGGGGCGGTGCTCCAGAGCTCGAACTAAGTTTAAGAATTAGAAGATGGGCTGAGGGACTCTCAGGTAAAGAGCAACTTGCAGTTCTCAAGTTCGCTGAAGCTTTAGAAGTTATACCGTCGGTCTTAGCTGAAAATGCAGGCTTAGAACCTATTGACGCTATTGTAGAACTTAGATCGGCTCACGAAAAAGGCAATATATGGTACGGTGTGGACGTTTTAAACGGGAAGATCGCGGATATGTATAAGCTTGAAGTCTTAGAACCCTTAGTCGTTAAGGAACAAATCATAAAATCCGCTGTTGAAGCGACGACGAGTATACTTAGAATAGACGATGTTATAGCGGCTGGTAAGATTAAAGAAGAAAAGCCATCAAAAGCTCCGGAGAAAGAAAAAGAAGAAGAAAGTACTTCAGATTAAATAAAACTATGACATCTACTCCTTTACACCGCACTTTTCTAGAAGACGCTTCCAGTTTTCATCTACATTTTTTTGAATATCTTCTATGACATATTTAAACTTCGGCGTGAATAGGTGTCTGAATCTTCCCTGAGGTTTTAGAAACTCTTCAACAGGTAGAGGCTTAGTCACTTTAACGTTTAACTTGTAAACCCCGTTTTCAACCTCATATATTGGGAAGTACCTAGTCTGAACGGCGAGTCTAGACAATTTAACTGTTTGAGATGGGTCAAATCTCCAGCCCAATGGACATGGAGCTAAGAAGTGTAATACAGCAGGCCCATCGACCTCTAAGGATTTACGGATCTTCTCGATCAAATCGCTCCAATAGGCTATTGTACCGGTAGCTGCATACGGTATATGATGTGCAACAGCTATCTCTATCAAGTTCTTCTTGTACTCTAACTTACCAGGTATAACCTCCCCCGCTGGGCTTGTTGTAGTCGCCGCTCCCTTAGGCGTAGCACTAGACCTTTGAATCCCAGTATTCATGTAGGCCTCGTTATCGTAACATATGTACGTGAATTTATGCCACCTCTCCAAAGCACCTGAAAGTGCTTGTATGCCTATATCGAAGGTACCGCCATCACCAGCTATCACAATTATATCGATTTTCTTATCAAGTAGGCCTTTTTTAGCCATATACCTATATGCTGCTTCTATTCCTGAGGCAACGGCGGCGGCGTTTTCAAAGAGTACGTGAACCCATGGTACGCCCCAAGCAGTTTGAGGATAAGAACTTGAAACGATCTCCATACAGCCAGTAGGCGTAACAACCACAGTTGGCCCCCTTAAAGCCTTTAGTATTAATCTAACCGTTATAGATGGCCCGCATCCAGCACAAGCGCTATGTCCAGGCCCCCAATATTCCTCCAATGGAACTTCTTTTATCGTAACCATTTTTACACCACCTCCCTTACATATCCGGTTAAGCTAGGAGGCTTAACACCCTCCCCTACTCTCACGGCTAATCTAAGGAGCTTCTCGGCAAGATCTATGGAAACTTCATCCCCACCTAAACCGTAAGTGTAATTTAGAAGTCTAGTAGCTAAATTATGTTTAACGATTATTGAGGCTATGTCGCTTCCAAGAGGACCGAAAACCGCTCCAGGACTCAATGCTCTATCTAAGACTATTAGAGTCTCCACGCCATCAATTGCTGATACGAGGTCTTCCTCAGGTAAAGGTCTGTAAAGCCAGAGTTTTATAACACCAACTTTAAGACCCTCAGACTCTCTAAGCTTCTTAGCAACATGCCTTAGCGTTCCACACGTGCTTCCAAGAGCCATAACCGCTAATTTCGAATTCTCTAATCCATAGCTTTGAATTACTCCATAACGTCTACTCGTAAGTTCACTATATTCTTCGGTTACCTGCTTAATCACTTTAATGCTATTTTCCATAGCTTCTTGCTGTTGAAGCTTAAACTTGTAGTAGTACTCTGGCATAGCCCACGCTCCGAAAGTCATAGGTCTCTCAACATCTATGCGATAGATGGGCTTTCTAGGAGGTAGAAACCTTTTAACATCCTCTTCCTCTAAGACCTCTATATCTTCCAGACAGTGGGTTAAAGTGAAACCGTCTAAGTTCACAGCTACGGGAAGCTGAACATTTGGGTGCTCAGCTATCTTGAATGATTGAATAGTCCAATCGTAGGCTTCTTGAACGTTCTCTGCAAATATCTGAATCCAACCACAGTCTCTAGACCCCATCATGTCTGAGTGATCACAATGTATATTTAGAGGCGCAGATAAGGCTCTATTGGCAACGGCCATAACTATTGGACATCTTAACCCGGAAGCCGCATATAGAACTTCATGCATTAAAGCTAGGCCTTGACTAGCTGTAGCTGTGAATACTCTTAAACCAGTTAAGCTAGCACCTATACATGCTGAAAGCGCCGAGTGTTCGGATTCTACGCATACAAACTCCGTGTCGATTTCTCCATTGGCGACGTAATCGCTTATCCTTTCAACTATTATCGTTTGTGGCGTTATCGGATAAGCGGATACAAGTCCCACGTCACACTGTTTAACGGCATATGCTACGGCTTCGTTCCCTGTTAAACCCATACGTTTACCCATCCATCAACCCTCCTCCACCATGGTTATGGCTTTTCTAGGACATTCTTCAGCACATATACCACACCCCTTACAGTAGTCGTAGTCTACTGCAACGTACTTCTCAAGCCTAATGATGCTGGCATCTGGACAGTAGATCCAACATATTAGACAGTTTACGCATTTCTCCACATCTATGACCGGTCTTCTAGTCCTCCATCCACCAGTCTTATTTTCAACAGAACTTCTAGGTTTAGGTATTACAGCTCCCATAACTACATCATACTTGCTCATTGTTTAACCTCCCATACAGATTCATACGCTTTATGCACAACCTCAACATTCCTCTCACCTAAAGCACCTTTAAACCTCTCCATAACAGCCTCTTCAACGGATTTTAAAGAGACTATAGGTATTACTCTAACTAAAGCACCCACCATAGGGGTATTCACCACAGCCCTACCGAATATACTCGTCGATATTCCAGTGGCGTTGACAGCCCATACGTTCGGCCTTTGACCTCTAATCTGTTTTGCAAGTCCTTCGTCCCCACCGTTGTTAATTACCAGAAGCTTGGCCTCTGGTAGGCTTCTGCTTCTAGCTAGGTCTCTTAAAAGGCTTACGTCCATTATAACGGCTACGTCAGGCTTAGATATGGAGCTGTGAATCTCTATGGGTTCATCACTTATCCTAGTATACCCTCTCACAGGAGCACCGAGTCTCTCAGCACCGAACTGTGGAAATGCTTGAACGTGTTTTCCCTCTCGGATAGCAGCTATAGATAGGATATAACTAGCCGTTATTACACCTTGACCAGCTCTGCCAAGCCAGAAAATTTCCCACATCAAACACCATCTCCTTAAACTTAAACGTAGTTTACTTATTCCTTACTTAAAAGTTTTAAAATTTCCATAATGTTTCAGTCGTATGAGTCGACTGTTCTAACTAAGATTGGGAGATTTTCCTCCATAAAGTAGACGGTGGCGGGACATTTATCATTACATAATCCACATCCATTGCATCGCATGACGTCTACCGTTATGGAGCCATTAGTTAATCTCACCGCTTCTTTACTGCACCAGTAAACACATGAACCACATCTTGAGCACATTACGGACCTAGCTAAGAGGTTCAATACTTTGATTAGGGGCTTGAGGTTGGAGCTTTTAATACCATAAGCCTCTACTATACCATTATGGTACAGTCGTATTGAAACATCATCTTCCTGATGTTCTAGCATGTTTCCAAAAGCTTCTTTAAACCCTCCAATAGTTGACGCTAATGATAGCACTCTATTAAATGGTATCTGATGATTAAGCTTAACTGTTAAAACATCTTTACCAATTTCAACGCTCTCAATTTTGAGACACGTACGGGTGGTATCTTTGAACGATAGGCCTATGAGCTTTTCAATCTTTCTAGGAGTTTTTCTCCACCTCCATAAGGCAAACTTTACATAATCGTAGTTAAAACCGTTTCTGAAAGCCCACTCTTCAATCTTCTCATTTAATTGATCCCATAGCTCCGGGTGTAGACGTTTAACCTCTTGAAACTCAGCTAAGTTACAATATGGGCAAGTGTAGCATCCAATTCTATCAAACCCCTCGAAGTATAGTGGATTCACGAGGTTTTCAAGCTTCTTTGAGAATATATATAGCCAAACGTGAAGCATAGTCCAATCATTGATAGGCGTTGTATCTAAACAGTTAGGTATCCAATAGTTTACCCATACGCCTCCCCTCTTCCGCCTAGCCCTAGACTCCGCAGCCCTTTGACCAACTATCGTTAAAACCCTCCCTTTAAATGTGCTTCTATAAATCTTAAGCGTTGGTATCAACTTACACGTTTTACAGCACCATCTGTACCCTCTTGCTGGTGGACCATACAGTTTAAACCCATTCCAGAATGCGTCTCCAGCATTTGCTTCAGCAATTTTAAGCCCAAATTTTGAGGAAATCCTGTAGACGTTTGAAATAGTCTCAGGCAGTTCAACCCCCGTATTTGTAAAGAGTATTGTAGGCTCTAAGCCAGCTTCAAGGGCCAACTTCAAACTTACAAGACTATCTTTACCACCTGAGAAGGATAAAACGAGTTCACCGTTAAATCTCACGTGTAGCCTATACAGGGATGTAGCTCCCCTAGACTCTATCAAGGAAAGAGCATCTCTATTAGCCTTTAAAACATCTGTTAAACTGCTTTTCTTCCTTTTTTCAAAACTTTCAATCGGTTTCCACAAGTTCAGTATTCTTAAATGATCCCCCATCTGCTCAGAGACTCCTATAATCCGGTCATAATGGTCTTTAATTGCTACATATCCATGGTCTACAACCTTTAAAGGAACCTCCTGACCTTTCATTAAAACACCGTTAAGTTTAATGGACTCCATATATCCATCTTCAACAAGCCTTAAACATCCAACTTTAACCGGTTTAAACCTCCACTTAAAAAATCTAATATCGTAAAATAAGCTTCCTAGAAGATAACCATCGCCAACAATTTCATAGCCAACGTCGGCGTAAGGAGCTCTATTTAAGAGAATAATACCATTATCTACTATCTTCTTAAAAGCACCTGCTCCAAACTCAAATTCCACAGCATTTCTAAGAATGTTTAAGTCATAGTTTAAAGCAGGCCTAGGGTCTTCAGGACGGAAAAGCCTAACGTCTAAACCCTCACCTCCACAGAGGGAACAATTTTTACCTATTAGTGGAACATTGCAGTTTAAACACCAGTAGACCAATCGAAATCAAACAATAGACAGGTTGAATTTAAGTCTTAATAGCTTGGTGAGCATATTCCTAAAGAAGGTGGTTATATGATGAAGATTTTAGTAGTATCCGGCTCACCCCATAAAGATGGACTTTGCGTGAGACTTGCTGAAGAAGCCGCTGGAAGGCGTTAAAGATGCAGGTGGCGAAGTTGAGCTTGCCATTCTAGCTGAAAAACACATTAGCCCATGTCTCGCATGTAAAGACCCTCCTTGCTGGCAGAAGATGGAGTGTAAAGTGAAAGACGATGCCCTCGAGCTTAGGAAGAGGCTCAATGACGCCGACGGCTTAGTTTTCATAGCACCAGTCTACTTCCTCTCAGTCAACGGTCTGGCTAAAGATTTCATGGATAGTATGAGAAGCTACGGGGAAAATGGGAAACCCGCCTTAGCCATAGCTATAGCTGGCGGTACAGGTAAAGGATGCATATCAGCTCTGCAAGACATCTGCAGATGGCTTGTAATACTAGGTTTCCGTCCTGTAAATCCTCTACCAGTTACAAGGTACAATTTAGACGTCGCCCTCGTTGAAGCTAGAGTTAGAGCGAGGAGGCTCACAGAGTTGAAAAGTCAGCCTTTCGTAGACTTAGCCGAAAGAATAGCCTACTATGAGTCTCTACCGTACATGAAATATGGAATGACGGATGAAATGATCTACCTCGCCAGAGAAGCTATAGAGGGGATAGTACGGCGTGGAAATCCAAGCCTAGCAACTGAACCTAGAAGGAAGCTTGAATCTGGAGAAGCACTATTAAGGGTTAGCAGGTTTAACGAAGGCTTAAAACTTATAACAGATGCACAAGAGGAGAGTATGAGAATCTTTAACAGCATAGTACGTTGAAAATATAAAGTAGTAGAGCCACTTTACGTTGAAATATTCCTATATTTTGAAACGTTCTGTCTTCTAAACAGAACATTAGATGGCTTTTTCGAAAAAATGTTAATTTAAAGTTAACATAATGTTTAAATAAACATTACAAAGTAAATGCATCAGGGGAACAGCATTGAACTCAGCAACTATAATGGCATTAACGGCATTGGTGTTTGCGTTGGGTTTTAAATTCTACTCGAAGTTTCTAGCCACTAAAATCGCTAAGTTAGATGATATAAATCCAACGCCAGCTGTGAAGTTTAACGAGGGCAAGGATTACGTACCCACGAATAAATGGGTGGCTCTATTCTACCACTATGCAACAATAGCTGGTGCCAGCGTCCTTCTAGAACCAACTCTAGCTGCTCAATACGGTTGGCTTCCGTGTATTATATGGATATTGACGGCTACTTGTTTAGCTGGTGGAGTTCACGACTTTATGGTCATGTTTCTATCAGTTAGAAATGATGGAAAATCTATTGGGGAAATTGCACGGAAAGAGTTAGGACGGTTAGGCTGGATTACCGTCTCGTTGGCGGCGTTCTTCATGGCCACAGTAGCGGTCTCCGGTATGGGCATGGGTCTTATAAGTGCACTTGAACACAATTCTTGGGCTACGTTCACCGTTATGATGACGGTTCCGATTTCACTATTCATGTATGCCTATGAAAGATGGATTAGGAGGATGAAGACTTTAGAAGCGTCAGTAATAGGTTTAGCCATATTAATGGCTTTATTCTTCGCCGCAGGTGTACTTCAACGCGCATGGCTACTGAGGCTTTTCGACTTAGATAGGGAAGCTCTGATAATCTTAATCGCCGTATATGCTTCAATAGCTTCCATACTGCCAATTCAAATCCTGTTAACCCCTAGAGACCACCTGAGTGGACTTATTAAAGTCGCCTTCGTTGCGTTGCTCATAGCCGCCATATTCCTCGTACGCCCAACTCTGCAAATGCCGCCAGTTACAGAATACAGTTTTAAAGGAGGGCCTGTAATTTCAGGAGCCCTCTGGCCATTCCTCTTCATAACTATTACGTGTGGAGCCATATCGGGCTGGCATAGCCTTTGCTGCTCAGGTGTAACTCCGAGGCTACTATCTAAGGAGAATGATGTTAGACTTGTTGCATACGGTGGCTGGCTGTTGGAGAGCGCTATAGCGGTTGTAGCCTTATGTTTAGCTTGTATACTAGTCCCAGGAGACTACTTTGCCATAAATGCTTCTCCTAAAGTCTACACTATGCTTGGAATGGAGCCTGTAGAGTTGAAGAAGCTTTCCGCAGTAATAGGTATAGAGCTTCAGGGGAGGACGGGTGGTGTAACATCGTTAAGCGTCAGTATAGCGAAGCTACTCTCCAACGTATTTGGACTAGATGCTACTATAGCGTATTGGTATCAATTAGCGGTAGTATACATAGGCATATTTATAATGCCTATCATGGATCATGGCACACGTATGGGCAGGTATTTTCTACAAGACGCTCTGGGAATTAAGCCAACTAAGGCTTATAAGTGGTGGTTTAGCACCGCTATTTTAACCGTCATAATGGCATCCGCATGGTCCTATTTACTGTACACTGGAACTATAGGTGTAATCTGGCCTATGTTTGGGATGTGCAATCAACTGATGGCGTGTATAGGTCTACTCGTCGCAACATCATACGTGCTTAAACATCACAAGTCAATATACGGTCTTGTCACATTCTGGCCTATACTCGTCTTCGCATCTGCTTCTATTCACGGTGGAATTTTAAAAGTAGCGTATGAGCTTCTACCAACAGGAATAACACCAGCCTACGTACAGTCTTCGATCTTCATATTTTTCATAGCTCTTTTCACAATAACTTTGGTAGACTCTTTAAGAAACTACATCAATGCCGTTAAAGCGTTTAGAAAGACTTTACAAAATAGACCTTAATTTGCTCTTTTTTATTTTAATCTCTACTACTTGTAGGTAGTGAACTTATCAGGCGAATGATCTCTCTAAAGTTTATAGAGGCGAAGCTTTTTGAAATTTCAAGTGCCTTACTCTTTGGAACTCCACTTTTCATAAGCTGTCTTCTAAAGGCTTTAACCGCCCTCCACCTCCGCCATTTAGCTTTAAGGAAGATCCATGAAAACTTGAAAACCATAACCGTGAAATTCCAGAAGATTTTGAATTTGAAAATGAAAAAATAATAGAGATAGGTTCAAACACATCCACTCGTAACTACTCTTCTTTTTCAACTTCTTTACTCGGTCCTCCTTCTCTCTTCTTCTCCACCACTACTCTAACTTCCTTACCCTCTGGACTCTTCATTAACTGCGGAAACCCTTTAAGAATATCGCTCCATTTCGTTAAAGTCCCCAAATAGTCTTTAGCCATTTCCACAGCCACCTGTGGAGGAATCCCAGACTTTACAAGTTCATTATAAAAGTTACCGACTGCTTTACCCATCGATTTCCCAGCCTCTTCGCTAAAGAAGCTATCTATGATACCTTTAACCATATTCGGCACCGTACTTGTCAACTCCTTTATGAACTCTGCAACCGCCTTCAACTCTTCTCTTTCAGATTCCGAAGCCATAATATCACCTCACTTTATAGTAAGCCTAGATAGATTACTTAAGTTTGGTGGATAAAAGTGATCAGAAAATGGTTACATCGATAAAAGACCCATATAGACCTGAAAATTGGCAACAGTTATGGTAAAATAGGCATGCAAGTTAACTGAAGTTCTAGCGTCCTTAAAAAGTGAAGGTTTCTAAACCAGACATCTACATGGTTTTGAATATCAAAACCATGATTTAAACCGACGTTTGAACCCATTCCAAGCCATCAACTGAAATATTTACACGTGTTCTGTTAGTGTCTCCTAACAGAACATAAATAGTCTTCGGTTAGTGCATTATTAAGTTCTTTTAAACCTTCGATACTTTTTGTTAGTTTTCTTTTGTTTGAGGTTCAATTATGAAAATAGCTGTTGCTATGGCTGTTAAGATAATTGTGGTTAATAACAAGATGAGGGGGTTATTGGAGAAACTACTTCGTATAGGAAGCCACCCAAAAGTAACGCTTCAGAACCAAGGATGCAGTCAACGAAATTTGAGAAGGCCATAACCTTTCCTCTATATTCTTTTGGCGTTAGGTCAGCTTGCAGGGAGGGATATGCGGTAAAAACCAGAAATGTAAATGCTCTGGCAAAACTCGCACCAGCAATCAGAACTTTCCTTCCATACCTGTCTGCCCAATAACCACCAGCTAATTGAAGAAAAGCCACCACAAACCATGATAAAGACGAAATAACTTCAATCAAGAAGGGTGAAGCTCCTAAAGATTCAACGTAAAGCGGATAATAAGTGTCAGGGAGAAGATGGGCAAAATCCGTAAATGCTCAAACAATCAAAAGTAGAAAAAAGTTCCCAGATACAAAGCTAAACTCCCTTTTCAAATATTTCAACATCAGAAAATTCACCCGAAAAAAGGACACTGATATAAAAGAGCAAATAAACACGCTGAATAACTGTTGAACAACCATGTTATTAGAACCCTACGAGCCTTTTTAGCTTTCAACCATTTAAATGTTTTTCGTTACGGTTGCGTCCGTCATGTACGAATCATACTTATTCCCAAGCACTTTTCCCTACTACTGTTAACAGAAAACGAAGAAACAAAAAATAAACGTAAGTCGTCGAACAAAATAGCAGGTTATAACAAACCCGTCTTCACTTTTCAAATAAGGTCTTGTTTCAAAATCTATGAACGTATATTAAAAATAACAGTCTTCTATTATACTTTTGCAATGTCTAACTTGATATGATGGTAAAACCAAAGATTTTGCTAAATCGAGGGCTTTTGTAGATATTCATTTACTGGCTTTCTCCTGAGCAAGCTGGAAGTATTGTCCAGTTTTCTCAACAAGTCCCTTCTCCATTAGGGCTTTTAATTTAGCTCTCACAGTCTTTCTAGAAGCCTTCCCCCTCTGAGCTTTAATTTCCCTAGTTATTTGTGAAATGTTCATACTTCCCCTTAAAGCTAGGAATTGTATTATAGCTCTAGATACGTCGTCCATCTTTTCCTCCACCACTCTGCTTAACGATAGAAGCCTATTTAAAACCTTCAACGGTTCATCATACATTTTTAATCCTGTTTTAAACCAGAAAACTACTTCAGAAAGAGACGCTAAATCTGGATATCTGGCTATGACCTGTTCTAGGTAGTCCAATCTCGCTATAATCCTATCCATTTTCTTATTAAGGTTTTTAAGAGTTTTCTCTATTTCGCTTTCAGACATTCACAGAATAATACTATCAGTAATCTTTAAACGTTTCCATAAGTTGCCAGCTAACATATATGCTCAGAAAGCTAGAGGCTTCTTCCGTAGAGAGAAGATTAAGGAAGAGGGGAAATTAAGGGCTTGACTTGCAGGAGACACTCAAGAGATTAGAGGACTGAGAATGAGTCAGGCTCTTACTATGAAACCTCTTGTAGGTTTAACTTCGCCAGTTGAGAGGTCTACGGCAATTCCTAAGGCTTCAAGCGCGAAGACTCCGAGTAATGGCTCTTCAACATCGAAGACTCTGAGCGGTACTAGGTCTCCTCTTCCCAAGATTTCCATGTAGGCTGTTGCATACCAAGCTTCAACCGCTAACTTTTCTGGAATGCAGGGGTAAGTTGCACCCGTATCTACGAGCATTCTAACCTCCTTTACCCTTTGCCGTAGTGGATCCCCTATCTTAACTGGTACGTATACACGACCCACTTTACCCACCTACTAGCATTTTCATATTCAGTTAGAATCAGAATATCCTTTTAATTGTTTGCATCTGTCGACCCCCTTTTCCTGCGTATTGTGATGGCCAAACTTCCATGCATAATACTATCATGTTAGCGAGGTTCTCAATTATTTCAGGTTTATATAAAACCCTTCTACTTAAACGACGAAGCAGAAAAGTAGTCTGAAAAGGGGGATTAAGTTGCAAAGCAAGATCAACGATTAAAGTTAACATTATGGAAAACTATTTAAAAACTCAGCATACTAAGCATTTTAAGAGTGAGCTACTAAAATGCTGGTGTAAAACTTGACTGAAACAACAGAATTGAGTATTACAAGTGTTGCAGTAGACTCCGTGTATCTCATACTACAGAATATTTTTTCAACGTTTATAGGCGTCCTAGGATACGCTTACATGGCTAGAGCTATAACGCAGGAGGAGATGGGTGTAATAGCGGGTGTTACGATGCTATGTTCACTCATCCAAACTGGAGTAGACTTAGGAATGTGCTCCTCAATTGCGAAGTTTATATCTGAAGATATTGGTAGAGGTTTAGAATATTCAAAACGCGTGGTTTCAGCATTAACGCTTAGACTAGCTTTAGTATTAATCGTTGCGTTACAAATTGTCATATTCTCAACACATCTTTCTAAAGCTCTATTTGAAACGCCAGCGTACTCAGAAGTTTTAACCTTAGCCTCTATAGACGTTGTTTTCCTATCGATATCTTCTCTGTTGAATAGCGTCCTCTGGGGTTTAGGTAGATTGAAGAAAATGGCAATCTACGGTATTTCCTCTACTACTGTAAGATGGATATCTATAACGCTATTCCTCTTTAGCGGATATAGGTTAATCGGTGTAATGTATGGTTGGCTTATCGGCGATTCAACGCTCCTCACAATCCTCGCCATGTCGACTCTAAAACACATAAATTTCAGTAAGAATATAATGAATGAATCCATTAAACTTCTACCTAGCATGTTGAGATTTTCCCTACCGATATATTTCGGATCCATGGTTTCGCTCCTCTACACCTGGTACGATAAAGCGTTAATCTTATTATTTCTACCGATCCAACAACTCGGCATGTATAACGTAGCCTATAAAGCATTCTCAGTATTCGTAGCGATAGCGTCATCGCTCGGTTCTTCGCTTCTCCCATACTATGGAGTAATGTATGGGAAAAACGACCATAAAGCAATATCGGAAGGTGTGAGACGTGCAAGCAGATACACGACGCTTGCAATATTTCCATTGGCATCCGGCTTGGCTACTGTAGCTAAACCAGTAATTACATTATTTGCCGGCGTGCAGTATTCTGAGGCTTGGAGCGTTCTCGCAATCCTTTCAGCATTTGGCCTAGTTTATGGAATACTACCATCGTTTAGTAGCCTACTGTTAGTCTATGGAAAGACAAAAAACATACTGTTGTTAGATGCGGCTTCCGTCTTCGTTAGCTTAGCCTTCCTCCCTCTACTTTGGCAATTAAACCTAATCGGACTGGCAGTAATGAGGGGTTTGACGCTTATAGTTTCATTTATACTATCATACTACTATACGTCTAAAATCGTTAAAATGAATATAGATAGAAACGTAGCTTTGAAAGCCTTAATATCTTCAATAATCATGGCGGCAATCGTATCGATGTTACAGCAAACACTGCAAAACAACTTACTATTTCCACTTTATGTCATCACCGGAGCTATAATATACCTAGTGTTGGTGAGGGTGTTAAAATGTTTAGGTAAGGAGGATGCTCAACTAATAAAAGCGATCATTGGAGAAAGAGCGGCAAAAATCGCCGTGAAAATACTAAACATATAATAGGGTTGAATTTGAAAGGAAGACGTTAAACCCATTAGAAAAACGGCGATAAACTGTAAAACGATGAAAGGTTAAATGTTCGGCGGTGTTAAATCTTCTAATGCCTTCAAAAGCCAAATATTCCTCTTCTTGGCCTCCTCGACGGCGTCCCCTGTAGCCCACATCACGTAAACGACCTTTAAAACCCCTCTCCCCAAGTACTTTTGATATCTTCTCCTTAAGCTTTAAAGAGATCTTAAGATACAATAGCCATTTAAAGTTTCCACGTGCTTTGGAATTCTGGATATCTAAAAGAAGAATGGATGTTAAGCAAGTGCTCAACGAACTTTAAAGCCATTAACTTAATGCTCTAGCCTTCTTTAGGTTTAAACTTCCCACATTTGTAGTCTGAAGAGACTTTCTGCTTTAGGAGACTACAGTAAAATGCGCCTTTCTTAGGTTTTACATAGGTGCAGTTTGAACACTTCCTTTCGACACCCATAACATCAACCTCCTCTAGAAATTTGATGAAAACAACCTTATAAAACTATGGTAGGATTTCCCCGCGTTTAACTCTCTATTTTTATTTTTCCGTTGGCGTGTTTTTTACTCTTTAGAATGGGATTTTTATCGTCTGAATTTTAAGGATTGAAGGGAAAGACATAAGAGCTGTATAGAAACTCCACTTAATTTTCTATAGCACTGAAAAAGATGGCTATAATTTCTCTTGATTATAGAAAAACCCTGATTCTCTTTATGATCACATTCGTTAGAGAAGTCTATGGAACAAAGGAAAAATACTTCAGAAGTGTATGATATCCTAAGGATACTTGCAGAGTTTTAGAAGAAAAAGCAAGAGATTCAGTTATATTGTTATTCCCAGCCCGCTAATTATGTATTTAGCTTTACATACTACGGCTGTATTGCTGCTCCCTGCGAAGGCTAGTCCAACAAATGCTCCATCTTTATCTACAGGGCTTCCACTATCTCCACTCTCAATGAAGGGCTGCTCTACCAATATTTGGTCGTAGAATATCGCCCATTTGGACAGTGTATACCAAACCTTTACTGTTGCATCTGTATCGAATACAGTACTGGTAGTAACTCCGGTCGTTCTTCCAGACTTTCTAACAGTATCTCCTATATCTACTTCAGTCGTACCAGTAATAATGTAAGTATTTTGGTTATCGCTACCTAAGACTTCAGCAACTAAGTAATCAGGTGTTGTAATTTTTGCTATAGCTACATCAGCGTAATTCTTACCTTTAGGGCCGAATGTTATCTTAATGTATTTGTAGAGTTCTCCAACCTTATCCTCTGAGGTGCCGCCATCGTAGGTTCCAGGTTGAAGCACAGCCGTACCCAATGGTAGGAATTGCGCCCTACTATTCATGGCTATAACATGCGCATTGCTAAGAATATAGTAATATCCTTCTGGGTCTTTTACAACTAAACCGAGGGTTCCGGCCATTATCCCTCCATAGGCCTTTTCTGGAACACCAAGAGATATTCCTCCAACTATTGGCCTTACTCTACCAGTCCTATTGACGGCTTCATTGTACGTGTAAGATGACTTAGCTTCTTCAAGCTGAAGTAGAGATAACGCTTTTATCTTACCGATCACGATGACTTCTGTTTTGAAGCCGTCTATTTTATCCGGAACCTTATCCTTATACCTTTCATGCTCGAGATAAACTATTATTCTTGGAGGGTCTTCACGATGACTTATTCCAGCGATCCCCTCAAGTGGAAGCAGCACCTCCTCAGCACGTTTCCTCGCCTCCCTGATGTTTGGCGCTTGCACACCAATCACACCCGTGAAGATAAACGAACAGAGCAATAGAGCCAGTAATATTGAAAACACGGATTCTCTCAATTCATTCACTAGCCTTTTATAGGGCCAAGTACTATTTAAGTTTTGATGCAAAAGCAGCTTGCTAACATTTCTTAAAAGACTGGCTTTCTAGAAGTAACATTCATTAATTTATCAAATCTTCCGAATATTTCAGGTTTATCTCATGTTCTTCTCATTCAGATGTTAAGGCGATGTCGGAATCTGAAGGAGGCATCTGATAGGAAGCATCACTAATAATTGTAGGCTAAAAAGACAATAGTCTAGGAATGGTTTAAGGAGCTGTGTTAAATGCTATGTGTCTGTTTTAATTCCCTCTCTAGCTAATATCGACCTAGCGACTATCACACCAGATGCCGATGCTTGCATGAGTCCCCGTGTTATACCTGCCCCATCACCCGCCACGTAGAGGTTCTTAATTTCCGTTTCAAGATTTCTATCGAGTTTTATTCTAGCTGAGTAGAATTTCACTTCTACACCATAGAGAAGCGTATGGTTTGAGAAGACGCCTGGTGCGAGCTTGTCAAGCGCCTCGAGCATTTCAAGTATATCCGTTAAATATCTGTAGGGTAGTACGAAGCTTAAATCTCCAGGGGTGGCGTTTTTCAAAGTAGGTTTAACTACACTACGGCTTATACGGTCTTCAGTAGACCTCCTCCCCTTTTTAAGGTCTCCAAGCCTTTGAACTATAACACCACCTATTATGTTGGCGAGTCTTGCTATGTACTTACCGTAAGCTATGGGTTCTTTAAAAGGCTCCGTGAAGGATACACTTACTAAGACTGCAAAATTAGTATTGTCGGTCTTCTTCTCGGAGTAGCTTTGACCGTTAACCGTGAGAACGTCATCGTAAATCTCCGTTATAACCTCTCCATGTGGACATACACAGAAAATCCTAACCATATCGTCAAAGGATTTGGAGTAGAACTGGAACTTCGGCTCGTACAACGTATCTGTTAAGGGCTCCATAACGGCTGCTGGCACCTCAACTCTAACACCTAAATCTATTGGGTTGTTTTCAAGACCAAGTTGGAAACGTCTAGCTTCTCTCTGAAGCCACTCTGCACCACTTCTACCTGGAGCTAAAACAACGTATTTAGCTTTGTAAACCTCCCCATCAGATGTTTCAACGCCTACAGCTCTCCCATTTTCTACGAGGACTTTAGCAACCTCCGCTTTAAACTTAACTTCGACCTTTCCATTCAGATACCTTCTAGCTGCTTCCAACACTGAGCTAGCTTTATCAGTACCCATATGTCTCAAAGTCATAGGTATGAAGTTTAAACCTGCTAAGACAGCTTTCCTTCTGATATCTTCTATGAAATCTCCATCTCCGCCGTAGATTTTATCTGATACACCAAATTTTCTATAAAAGGCGTCTACATACTTCACAATGTTTTCAAGTTCTTCTCTAGGCACGTAGTCTGTAAGCCATCCTCCTACATCTGGAGATAGTATGAGTTTTCCATCGCTAAAAGCACCAGCTCCTCCCCATCCATTGAGTAAATTACACGGTTTGCATTGTTTACTGCAAACGCCTGAGGTTAAAGCTGGGCATCTACGGTTTCTAATATCTAAACCCTTTTCGAGCATTAGAATTGAGAGATTGCTTTTCTCAGATAGCTCTAAAGCCGTGAATATTCCAGCAGGTCCACAACCGACTATCACTACGTCGTACAGAGCAATCCCACTCCATACAGATGAGATAACATATATTAAAGTTTAATAGTTTCAGGTTGAACAACCATAAGCATTTACTATCCAATAGATTAGGCATTTTTATTTAAAAAATTTTTAAATCTCTCAATTTTTTACACAGAAAATGTGGAAAAGTTGGACGTGAAATACCTAGTAGTAGGTCTGATAATAGGACTCATAATCGGAGTAGCAATCGGCTACTCCATTCAAAAACCAGGAGTACCAATTGAAGAATACGAAAGCATTGTGGCTGAGCTACAGATGTTGAAGAAGCCTCTGAAAGTAGGATTCATCTATGTAGGTCCTGTGGGTGACTGGGGTTGGACACATGCTCACGATATGGCGAGGAGGTATATTGAAAGCATCTTCCCATGGGTTGAAACAGTCTACGTTGAAGCTGTCTCAGAGGGAGACTGCCCCAAAGTAATAGATAGGTTGATAGATGAAGGTTGCGACGTCATTTTCACGACAAGCTTCGGCTTCATGGATGCTACAATTGAAGCGGGTAAAAAGTATCCGAATAAAATTTTCTTCCACTGCTCTGGCTACAAGAGGAGTGCTAACGTGGGTACGTACTTCGCCGAGTTCTACCAGCTATACTATTTAAACGGACTTATGGCTGGTGCGTTAACGAAGACGAATAAGGTGGGCTACGTAGCCGCACACCCGATTCCAGAAGTGGTTAGGCATATAAATGCCTTCGCCTTAGGTGTAAAGGAGGTTAATCCCAATGCTGTCGTAGACGTTAGATGGATATTCTCTTGGTACGATCCGTCTGCGGCTAGAGAGGCTGCGGAGTCTCTCATAGCCTGGGGTGCTGACGTTTTAGCGTTTACAGAAGATTCTCCAACAGTTGTACAGGTCTGCCAAGAGTACTATGATAGGGGTAAACCCGTATACTGTTTCGGACATTATAGCCCGATGCAGGACTTCGGGCCAGATGTATGCGTGAGTGGTCAGTTGGTGCACTGGGAGATCATATATGCAGATATCCTTAGTAAAATACGTAGCGGTTACTACAATTCTACAAACTTAGCTGATGTTGACTACTGGTGGATGCTTCGAGAGAGGGCTGTAGAGCTTGGAGGAAAATATGGTGTTCCAATAAACCCGAAATTCATACCGATATTAAACAGCACGTATATAGACCACCCTGAATTCGGTAGGATAAGCGTCTATGAGCTCGTTATGAAGAGGTTAAGTCAGATGTCTGAAGACACTGTTGTATTCGACCCATTCACGGGTCCAATATATGATAATAAGGGCAACTTGAGAGTTGAAGCTGGTAGGAGAATGACGCATGATGAGCTTTGGACGATAGACTGGTTTGTAGATAACATAATCGCAACCGTTCCAGTGTAGCCTTTTTAAATTCCTTCTTTATTTTTCTTCAAAGCTAACATCTAAAGCTTTAATAGGTGTAGGTGAAAATGGAGAGGGAAACGCTTGTTAAAATGGTTGGGATTACTAAAATCTTCCCAAACGTCGTAGCTAACGATTCAGTAAACTTTGAGCTTAAACGTGGCGAAATCCATGGCCTTCTCGGTGAAAATGGGGCTGGTAAAACCACACTTATGAATATTCTCTACGGCATATATAAGCCGGATAAGGGTGAAATCTACGTAGAGGGAAGACCTGTTAACATAAAATCTCCGAAAGACGCTATAGGCCTGGGAATAGGAATGGTTCCTCAGTTTCCAGAGCTTGTTGAAAACATGACCGTGGCTGAAAACCTAGCCCCCCTCTTTCCAGAGAAAATCTTGGGGAAGAAGAGGATTGATGAAATCCATAGGGTTGCTGAAGAATACGGGCTTCCCATAGACGCTGAAGCAATGGTCTATAATCTTTCGCTTGGAGAAAAGCAGAGAATTGAAATTTTAAAGGCTTTAATACGTGGGGCTAAAATCCTCATCCTCGACGAACCTACAACAGTTCTAACTCCTAGTGAAGTGAATCTTCTCTTCAAAGCCATTAGAAAGATGAGGGGGGAGGGTAAGGGTATAATATTCGTATCGCATAAGCTTCCGGAAGTTTTAGAGCTGACCGATAGGGTTACCGTTTTGAGGAAGGGCAGGGTTGTTGCAACTTTGAATACTAAGGAGACAAATGAAGAGGAGCTCGTAAAACTGATGGTCGGTAGAGTGGTTTTGAGGAGATATGTAAAAGAGAAAATTGTTCCAGGTGAAGAAATTTTAAGGGTTGAAAATCTACAAGTGTTTAACGATAAGGGTGGACTGGCTGTTAAGGGATTAAGCTTTTCAGTTAGAAAAGGTGAGGTGTTCGGTGTAGCCGGAGTATCTGGGAACGGTCAAAAGGAACTAGTTGAAGCAATTACGGGTCTTAGGCGGGTGGAAAAGGGTAGGATAATAATTGGTGGAAGCGAATTAACCTCTCCTATCCAGTTTAGAAGAATAGCCTCGCATATACCAGATGATAGAGTTGGAATGGGCGTTCTACTATCCCTAAGCGTTTTGGAAAACCTCGCTTTAACGTCGTATAGACGCTTCTCTAAATTTGGCTTTTTAAAATTCAACGAACTTAAACAATACGCTAATGGACTAGTAGATAAGTACAATATTATTATGCCATCTCTTAAAGCACCAGCTTGGCAACTTTCAGGGGGGAATCTAGCTAGGCTTATCTTGGCTAGGGAGACTTCCGCAGAGTGTAGTCTTGTAGTAGCAGTTCATCCGACATTCGGCTTAGATGTAGCTTCGACTGAGGAAATATGGAAGCTTCTACTTGAGCTTAGGAGGAAGTCAGCTGTTCTTCTAGTATCAGAGGACCTTGAAGAGATCCTCCAGTTGAGCGATAGAATAGGGGTCATGTATAAGGGTGAGCTTATAGGTATTTTAGATTCTGAGGAGGCCAATGCTGAGAAAATAGGTTTGATGATGGGGGGAGTTAAAGTTGATTAGGATTGAAGAGAGGATGGAGCAATCTTTAATCGTGAAAATCGCCACAAAGATCATAGCCATTCTTCTGGCTTTAGGCATATCGGCAACAATTTTCATAAGCTATGGTATTAATCCGATTCATGCCTTTTCGACGATGTTCTCTAAATCATTAACTCCATATGGTTTAAGTGAAGTTATAACTAAGTTTATACCGCTTGAACTCTGCGGGGTAGGTTTAATAATTGCATTTAAATCCGGTATGTGGAATATAGGGGCGGAGGGTCAGCTTCTAATAGGGGCAATTATGGCTACTTGGGCGGCTCTATTCCTCGATATTCCAGACTTCACACGCCTCCCCCTTATACTGGTTTTAAGCGCGTTTGGCGGTATCATTTGGGCCCTCATACCAGCCTTTCTCAAAGCTAAGCTTGAAATCAACGAGGTTATAGTGACGCTTATGATGAACTATATAGCGGGTTTCCTAGTCAATTACCTCGTATATGGGCCTTGGAAGGGGTCTAAGGAGTGGGGTTTCCCTTACACGGATAAGTTTCCAGAATCCGCATGGTTGCCAACAATACCGGGCACTAGAATACACTGGCCGACTCTAGTGGCAGTATCTGTAGCCGCTCTTACGGTATTTTTCATAATGTTTAAAACGACTTTAGGGTTTGAAATGAGGGTTTGCGGTCAGAGTAGAAGAGTTGCAGAATACTCTGGAATGAACTATATGAAAGTGTTAATGGTGAGTATGGCTATAAGTGGTGCACTTGCTGGTTTAGCCGGTGCTGGAGAAGTTTGTGGAATACACCGCCGGTTAAGATACGCATCAGCCATTTCATCAGGATACGGTTATTCCGGGATAATAGTAGCTTGGCTTAGCGGCCTCCATCCCATAGCCTCCATACTGTCAGCACTATTCATAGCCTTCCTCCTAGCTGGTGGAGACATTCTACAGGTTTCTCTAGGACTTCCCTCGGGGATTGTTAACGTCTTCAATGGGGCAATCCTCCTCTCCCTGCTGATCTCAGAGTTTTTCGGAAGATACAGATTGAGGTGGAAATAATGGATCCCATTACAGAGTTAATATCTATGGTTGTAAGTGCAGGTACGGCTCTCCTACTTCCAGCTTTGGGAGAAATATATGCTGAGCGATCGGGTGTATTGAATTTAGGCGTAGAGGGGATGATGGCCCTAGGAGCTGTAGCAGCCTTCTACTCAACCTATTTAACTAAGGAGCCGTTTCTAGGATTAATCGTAGCGGCATTGGCTGGTTTATCGCTTGCGTTTATACACGCCTTCATCTCCATATCTATCCGTTCAAGTCAAGTAGTGTCTGGCTTAGCATTATCGATGCTTGGAGTAGGGTTGAGCTCTCTAATAGGTAAAAGCCTCATAGGTGTACCGTTGAAGTACACCATAGGTAGATTTGAGATTCCAGTATTAAAGGACATACCTATCATTGGAGGGTTCTTCGTACAAAACGCCCTAACATATGCATCTTACTTCATAGTTATATTATTATGGTTCATCTTGTTTAAGACTAAAATCGGGATTTACGTGAGGATGGTTGGTGAAAACCCTAAGGCAGCGGATGCAGCGGGAGTAAGTGTTTCAGCCGTCAGATACATTTGCACTCTCTTAGGTGGTGTTTTAGCGGGACTGGGTGGAGCTTATCTAAGCATATGCTACACACCGGCTTGGATCGAGGGCATGACCGCAGGGCAGGGATGGATAGCTTTGGCTCTCGTAATATTCTCAGCATGGAATCCACTCTATGCTGTCGTAGGCTCGTATCTCTTCGGCGGAGTTAGAGTCTTACAATACAGATTGCAACCGTATGGTTTCTCCCCGCCTCTACTCCAAACCCTCCCCTATGTTTCTACGATAGTCGTCCTCATAGTTTTCAGTAGTAGTCAGTTAAGGAGAAGGTTGGGAGCACCATCCGCCTTGGGAAAGCCGTATTACAGGGGTGCGAAAACCTAACCTCCGCCTGATTCTTCAACAAGCCGCCTCCAATCTTCTACACTTATTCTTACGAGTTTTTCATCTTCAATTCTACCCATTGAGGTAACCCTTACAAACTTAGCCTTCGATTTAAGCTCATCTATGTTTCTAGCACCTATATAACCTAAACCCTGTTTAACACCATCTACTATTTCCATCAAGGCGTCTCTTACACTCCCCCTGTACTTTATGAGCGCTTCAACACCTTCTGCGGCGCGTTTAACGCTTTTACCGTATCTGTCGGTTTTACTAATCACAGTTTTAGAGCCCATTCCCCTGTAGGGTTTGAAGAGTCCCTTCAACCCTATAGCAGTCCCATCTATTATTTTCCCAGGCGTTTCATCTGTACCAGCTATCAAATAGCCTAACATTACGGAGTCGGCTCCTAAAGCTAAAGCTTTAACTATATCTCCACTACTCGCTATTCCTCCATCAGCTATCACGGGAATCCCCTTCTTCTCAGCTTCTAAAGAGACGAAGTGAACCGCCGACGCTTGAGGCGCTCCAACACCGGTTACAATCCTAGTTATGCATATTGAACCGCCTCCTAAGCCTACTCTAAAACCGTCTGCGATATCTACGTAGTCTTCCACGGCATTCGGAGTAGCTATATTCCCAACTATTAAATCACACGATATTAGCCTCTTTATTTTGCTGGCAAATTTTACAACTCTTAAATTATGTCCGTGAGCGCAGTCTATTATAATCGCATCTACGCCTGCTTTATCTAACGCTATTGCTCTTTCCTCATCGAAGGGGCCTATCGATGCTATCACTCTCAACCTACCGTAATCATCTACGGTAGCTCCCTTTTCACCGTAAACCTTCTTAACCTTTTTAACTTCTTCAACTTCCCTCTCTAAGCTCATATTCCTATGAATTGCACCTATAGCTCCGAGTTTAGCCATTTCAATAGCCATACGGCTTTCAGTGACATAATCCATTGGAGAGCTTACTATCGGTAAATTAACCGGAATATTTCTCGTAACCTTAGACTTAAGGTCGACTTCATTGGGCTCCACCATAGAAGGACCTGGAAGTATTAAAAGCTCATCGTAATTGAGCCATCGCTCAAGATTAATGAGTTTGTTCTCCATTTAAGTATCGATGTCACTTGTCGGTATAAATCCTTTTCGTTTAGCGAATGAATGTTTAATGTTGTAATCGTTTTTCCACATACTTTAGTAGCTATGAGAGCGGTGGAAAGTTCTACATTTTCCAGCCTTCTAACATTCCCTGTTAAACTTGCAAGCATTAGTCGTGATATGAATAGTTACTCTAAGCATCATTAAAAGCTTATCGTAAACCGATGGCCATCAAAGTTGTGACGTTATTTGCGTATATACCCCGTATTTTTCTCCTATTCTAAGCATGGCGAGATAGTTTTCCACCTTCACGTAATTAGCTATTGTGTTTCCGGAGCCCAAAGCGTATCCTCCTCCCGGAGCACACTTTTTAAGTGTTTCAAGAGTATATTTCTCAACATCTTCAACTTCGAATCTAGTAAGTTTATCGACATCTATTCCACCTAAAATAGCAATACGGTCACCGTATTTCCTCTTTGCCTCCACTACAGGCATTGATTCATCTTCATAGGAGTGTTTAGCATCTGTCTTCACGTAATTTATGAGGTCTTCCATAACGCATTCGAGGTTTCCGCAGGCGTGGAGTATGAAGGGAAGCCCCTTCCTATGCGCTACTTCAACGCATTTTTTCTGCCATGGGAAGACGTACTTCCTCATGTGTTCAACTTTTATAAAGGTTCCACGCTTATAACCCATGTCATCTCCCATGACTATTCCACCCACTTCGTCGAACTCTGCAAGGTATGAGTCAACCCTTTCAATCATAGATCCTACGCTATTGAACATCATTTCTATAAGCTTAGGCTCTCTGTAGATTGCTCTAGCAAAGGGTACAGTACCCATAAGCCACATAACGTTTTCAAGAACCCCTCCACCAGCTCCAGCTAGTATCTTCATATCTTCAGGTACGGTTTTCCTAAGCTCGTTAAAGGTTTCAAGCCCTATGGGTAGGATTTCATGCCCCTTTTCAGGCCACGGATACTCGTAGTAATCTTCAACTGTCTCTATCTCTCCTCTATGCTCATTCTGCCAGCTTCTAAAGCCTCTAGAGTATAAGGCTGTATCTTTAGCGGTTAGGATGTTGGATCTTGGGAGGTTCAGCGGTGCGGAAAACGGTACATAATCGTAACCAAGCTTCCTGTAGAATTCTACAAGTCTTCTACAGTACTCTTTTACCGTTTCCCTTTTAGATGGATCTATTCTAAACTTAACCCCTAAGATAGCCTCCATAACTTCTTGATCTACGAAGAGCTCGTAGAAGGGTACTATATCGGGTTCTTCCAGCATTAAAACTTTAAGTAATCTCTCAAATTTTGGCTTACGCATGTATATCACATTTTAGGCTAATGTCCAATTCCCTTATAAGTCTAACATTTACAGCGTTAAACACCTCCAATACTGTATATCGATTTAACCTCTATTACTCTCGATGATAAGACTCCAGTTACGTATATGACGGCATCTAGAGAGTACGCGTATATTGCTCCGGGCTTTTCGGGTGTTGTAAATGTGAAGAGTATTATAGCCTCTAAAGTCTCTGAACTATGCGGTTTAACTATTCGACTATTGATTGGATAAGTTATCTCTCCCTTAGAACCATTCATGAATGCGCAGTGTAATACCAACATCCCTCCAACTGTGACATCCAATAGGGCATGATTCTTCATTTCAATTTCTATCGTCAACTTGAAGTATTCCGGTACGTGATATTCTACCGAATAACTCACATCCACTACTTCTACGAGATATGGAATAGTGAATATGTAACCCGGTATTACGAGTATTGGTAGGAGGCGGAGTACGGTTTTCCAGGTTAAGAGTATGCGCTTAAATGTTGAGGTCAAGTCCAAGCACGTTATCTATAAATTTTAAAGCTCTTATGGAGGCCGCCTTATCGCCTTTAACGTTTCTACACCCGGCTAATACTCCCACGCATATAACATCTTCTCTTAAAGCAGACAATCCAAGTATTAGACCAGCTAAACCACTTAGATATCCTCTATACGGTTTAGCTCCAGCTTTGATAAGCTTACTTAAAATATCTAAATCATTCGATGTTACAGCTATGTCCTTCGAATCTATAAACCCGTCGACTACTAGAATTCTTCTACAACCTAAGTTTACAATGTAATCCACTATACCCTCAGCTACCGTATAGCTCGACTCTGGAACCGTGAAATCCGGTTGAAAATCACCCGAAAGCAGGAATACGTCTCTACCACCGGTTTTGGCATGGTGTATTTCGTAGTGTAGGAGCTCATACACTCCGTCTTCAATTTGAACTTGATCTGGAAAATATGGGCTGTAAACTCTACATAGGAGTTGCGCATCCGTAAGCTCCTTAATAATCTCCACCGTAATCCTACCTACTTCACCGATTCCCGTAATTCCAATTATGAAGACGGGTTTTTCCTTACTTGGCTCGTAGAGTTCTTCGAAAAATACCTCAGAGAATTTTTTAATGTTCGTGGTCGAACCCGCTCTATAATATGTCGTTTTTTAAGGTTAAAACTTTCCCCTTGGCTAGGAAAAATATATAAGGGTCTCAAGTTAATTCTTAATCTGACGTGCTTTAGAAAATCAGTGTTCCGAGGTAGATAAACAGGTTTGGAGGATGTCTAGAATGTCTGAGAGTGAGGGTGAAGCGGTAGTATTGATAGGCAAGAAACCGGTCATGAACTACGTCGTAGCGTGTATGACGCTGTTCAACTCTGGAGCTAAACAAGTGGTGGTAAAGGCTAGAGGTAGAGCAATATCTAGAGCTGTAGATACCGTTGAGCTCATAAGAAGAGCATTCATAAAAGACCTAGTTATTAAGAACATTTCAATAGGTACGCAGGAGCTTACAGGTCAAAACGGTCAGAAAACCAACGTCTCAACGATGGAAATAGTCTTAGCAAGGCCTAAGTAGAAAACATCATTTCCTCCTTCTTTTATTTATTTTACTACATGTCCCAAAGTTTAAAAGTTAGACCTCCAGGGCCTAAGGCTAGACGTATAATAGAGGCTCTCTATAAGACTTCTCCTCCAATATACATGCCGCATCCAATTGTAGTTAAAGAATTTAAAGAGTCTAAACTTGTAGATGTTGATGGAAATACGTACATCGACATGGATGGTAGTCATGGCATCCGCTCCATAACTCTAACCATGAGTGATTTTCCAGCTGAAGTTATGCATGCAGTTCAACGGGTTGACGGTTTCCTCTTAGAAGTTGAACATGACCTTTTAAACACCTTAAAGCTCATACTTGATGCAGATTACAGGTTTCACTTAACGTCGTCTGGTTTAGAGGCTTTTACATTAGCTTTAACTTCGATGTTTGAAGTCTCTAAATCGCACTCTATTCTGCTTTTCCATGGACGTATGGAAGACGCCCACGTTATCGGATTGACGCCTTTAATCGTTCATAAAATACCATACCCGTATTGCTTTAGATGCCCGTTTAAACTTGAAAAACCTGAATGTAATTATGCATGTGTAGACCGTTTCAGAGAACTGCTAGATGAATTGGGAGACTCAATATCCCTAGTTGTTTTTAAACCCGCAAATCCATTGAAGTGTATAGTGCCTCCTGAAGCAGTATGGAGGAGGGTCGTAAAAGCTTCAGATGAATTTGGAATACCTGTTCTATGTGATGAAGTTGAGTTTTCACCCGGTAGATCAGGCAAAATCTTCTGGTTTCAGAATTTAGAAGTCAAACTGAACCTCGTATGTTTAGGTGATGGTTTAGCTTCTGGGCTTCCAATAGGATTAATCATGGTGGAAGAGGACCTAGCTATTTGGAAACCTAAGCTTTTAAAAGTCTCGGCTTTAAGTTGCATAGGAGCTTTAAAAACTATTGAGAGAGCCAGAGACGGCTCTCTCTTATCGAAGGTGCATAGACTCGGGAGAACCTTGAGAAAAAGAATTGAAGAATTAAGTCTTCAATACGATCTTCAAGGTGATGTGAGAGGACTGGGGCTTATGGTTGGATTTGAAATGGTTAAAGACATGAAATCGAAAATCCCTGCAGATAACGAGGCAAAATTTCTATCCAAATACTGCTTAAGAAGAGGTTTAATAGTTGGCTTTGAAAAACCCTCAACCATAAGATTAACGCCTCCTTTAACAATCGAAGAGGAAACGATTGAAGAAGCGTTAGGCATAATCGAAGATGGAGTTAAAGAACTAAAACAAACACTAGCTTAGAGAAAATCTTTAAGAAGGACTTAGAAAACTTAGCTATAATGAAGCCCGGTGGTGTAGCGGCCAAGCATGGCGGGCTCTGGATCCAACTCCCGGAGGGGAACCCCGCCGACGGGAGTTCGAATCTCCCCCGGGCTACTAAAACGAACCCCAGAACTCCCATTCAATACCCTGCTTAGTTTGCCCTCGTTTCTCTCCTTCTACTTACTCTTTTCAATTCTTCAATTCTCTTTATGAGATTCTGCTTCTGGCTTAGCCTTCTCAATTACCGTTATTCTCTTTCAATTCTCTTTATGAGATTCCAATTGTGGAATGTTCGAGTTCACTAGCGATAAATATGAACTTTCAATTCTCTTTATGAGATTCGCACATCTACATCCTATCGCTAAGTGTCTTGACGCTTTACTTTCAATTCTCTTTATGAGATTCATATGTGAAGAAAAGGAAAGTTAAGATGACTCAGAACTTTCAATTCTCTTTATGAGATTCGCGCCAGGGCTAAGCGTAGAAAAGGGTAGGGGGTTTGAAGCTTTCAATTCTCTTTATGAGATTCATCCTAACCATTTCCCTAAGCCATTCTCTACACCATGAGCTTTCAATTCTCTTTATGAGATTCAGGTCTTGTCGTAATCGCATCTGGCCAGTACGGGGGACTTTCAATTCTCTTTATGAGATTCAGAAGAGGAGGCTCCAGCGGGAGCTCCTAGGCCGGAGCAGGCTTTCAATTCTCTTTATGAGATTCGCCTACGCCAGCCTTGCGGTCATACCGATAGCCATAC
>Ga0185307_1000167_pt1 | contig 45676 bp, 44 predicted proteins | sample LHCtaG_FD_128010 | JGI IMG/M metagenome (GOLD analysis project Ga0185307, IMG submission 128010) | Hot spring microbial communities from Little Hot Creek, USA to study Microbial Dark Matter (Phase II) - LHC4sed_matched (SPADES... | ecosystem: Environmental > Aquatic > Thermal springs > Hot... | reverse complement strand
TCAGTCTTCTCAATCTCCAGCGGGCAGTCTAAAAGCGCAATCCTAGCTTTCTCAACACGCTTAGGCATACCAGGATGAACAACCTCCTTATCTATGACTAAACCGTTAATTAACCTAGTGTCCGTTACAGACTCGCCAGGCTTCTTCTGCACAAGTATATCGTCTAAGTCAGCCCTATATTGGTCGCCAACCTTCTGAGCTACGCGTAGAATCGCGTTAACGGCTATTTCAGCCAGCTGCTCACGGTTCTCTGATACAAGTTTACTAGCCATTGAGGTCATAGCAATCTTCTTAAGAAAATCTTTGTCAGTTGGGTTTATTGGTATAGATATTTTCTCGAGGAACTCAAGGGCTTTATCGGCGGCCTTACGATAACCATCAATAATTATTGTTGGATGAATATTTTTGTTCAACAATTCTTCAGCTTTTGAAAGCAATTCGCCAGCAACGACCACAACGCTTGTTGTGCCATCACCAACCTCCTTATCCTGGGTCTTCGCAACCTCAACCATCATCTTCGCGGCTGGATGCTCAACCTCCATCTCATCTAAAATTGTTTTACCATCATTCGTTATTGTAACATCTCCTAAGCTGTCAACGAGCATCTTATCCATTCCTTTCGGTCCAAGCGATGTTCTAACTGTTTCGGCAATTATCCTAGCCGCCATAATATTATTGCGCTGAGCTTCCTTACCCCTAGATCTCGTTGAACCCTCCTTCAATATTAAGACAGGTATCCCACCACTTGCTGCCACATGCATCCCTTCTTAAATAGTGATGAAGACATCACAATACTCAAATAAATATCTTTTATATATCTTTCGTTGGTTCCGGTTGAAATGGCTTAAATACTATTGCGCAAATATTTTATTTCTGGGAAGAAACTAATTTTTGGTGCGCGTGATGTTATTGACGATCAAAGATTTGGAGTCTAAAATCAACTATCTTGAGAGCCTATTAGAGGGAGTGTCAAGCAATATATTGGCTAACATATCCTATGAGAGAGCTTCCCCGGAGGATTTATGGAGTAAGTCTGAGACGGATATAAATGCCATAAGAAGGACCGCCGAGGAGATAAGAGATATAATGTTATTGCTTAAGCCGGAGAAAGCCCCATCAATAAGGAGGGCATTTAAGGGTTTTATTCAGCCAATAAACATTTTCATTGAAATACTTAGAAAGCCCTCTGAACAAGTCCAAGACGCCTCAAAGCAGGCACTTGACCACTTAAGAAGAGCTGTTGCCGAAAGCCAAGAATTCATAAATGCTGCTAAGGATGTCGTTAAAAATCCCTCTGAAAGTATTCTTGAGATCCTTAAACTTAAGGAAATATATGAAACTAAAGAATACATATCAAAGGTTTCAGTTCCAGAAACCGTTTTTGCAAGGCTTGAGCACTTTAAGAGGGGCATGGAGACGCTTAAACTTCGCATACTAAATCTTGAGCAAGTTGTCCAAGAATTATTGAAACAGATGGATAAACTTCAGGAGGAAATATCAAGGTTTCAGCAGCCCTAGTAAGGAAACTACATTAAGTGGGAAAGGAGAGCTTGCGCTAAAAATGTCAATGGTGGATGTAACCATTAAGCCTGAAGTGTACCGTGAGGCTACAGCTAAAGGATACATAAAGTTAAGGACCGAAACCGTGAGGTTAATTAGGGAGGGGAAGGTTGAGAAGGGTGATCCTTTATATGCGGCTAAGATAGCCGGGGTTCTAGCTGCGAAGAACGCCCCGCTTATCATACCGCTCTGCCATCCGATTCCCCTAACAAATGTTAATGTTGAGGTCAAGATTATAAACGATGACACTGTTGAAGTTGAATCAACAGTTAAGACAAGAGCCCAAACGGGTGTTGAGATGGAAGCCTTGATGGCGGCGGCGGTAGCTCTATTAACGGTTTGGGATATGGTTAAGCAATATGAGAAAGATCATGAAGGACAATATCCGTATACGACGATTCAGGATATACGTGTAATTAGGAAGGTGAAGGATCAGTTTGAGTGAAACCACCATTAAACATAAGGAGAAGGCACCTAAAAGCCTAAATTTCGCCGTCATAACATGTAGCACATCGCGCCACAAGGAATATGTTGAAACTGGAAAGATGGATGATCGGACAGGTGATTTAATAGTTCAAATTCTTAGGGATGGCGGCCATAAAGTAACGATGAGGAAAATTGTGACAGATGATAAGGAGGAGATTCAGAAGGCTATTATGAGGGCTTTAAGGTCACGTAAAGTTGATGTAATAATAACATCTGGCGGAACTGGTGTAAGCCCAAGGGACGTAACTATAGAGGCTATTCAACCATTGCTTGAGAAGGAGATCCCAGGCTTCGGCGAAATATTTAGAGCATTAAGTTATAGGGAAATAGGCTCAGCAGCAATTTTAACGCGATCAATAGCTGGTGTGTCTAAAGGTAAAGCTATATTTTGCCTACCAGGTTCCCCTCATAGCGTATCTTTAGCGCTTAAGGAGATAATACTGCCAGAAGTCGGACATATAATAGAGCATGCGCGCGAATAAAACATAAGTCCTAGGATTTAGCTGAGGAGGAAAACTTTCCCTCAGCAATATGCGTGAGCATTTCTTTATCTAAGTCAAGCCATTTCGCTATCCCCTTACCCATTTTCGGGTTATTCCAAAGGATAATGCGCAGGTAGGGGAGAATCTCCTTTATTGCACGGGCTGATGAAATATGGCATTTCTTCCCAATCTTTCTACCTATCTCCTCCAGTAAAGCTCTCTCCTCCTTCGTCGCTGAAGCAGCCTTTATGCGCTCTGGGAATCTGAAAGGGATCCATCCAGCAGCTTTTTTACTCCATGATGCTGCAACACCGGCCGTCATTAGATCTATCACGTATCTGAGGAAAGCCCAATTTTGAGTTTTATTAATTCTCCCACGGTAAATATCGGCCTTCGCGAGCATATCCATCACCGCGGCGAGCTCTAAAGGATTTTTAATGTGGTACGGAGCGTTCTCATAAATCCATTCAAAGAGCATATCCAAGTCGACATCAGCTATATTCACTGCAGATTTCGCCATCGCAGAATTTTTTGCGTAAAAGATCATTCTTAAAACATTAAAGATTTCCTCCTTTCTATCTCTCGTTGCAAGCCATGCTACATCCTCGTAAGTTAGCTTAGTTTTTCCTTGAGCTAGCGCTTGAAGGTCATTTATTGCGGACCTTAAGTCCCCAGAGCTTCTCTCAGCTATAAATTTTAGAGCTTTATCTTCAGCAGATATTCCCTCTCTAAGACATATTCTTTGAAGATACCTAGCAACTTCAGGTACAGAGAGCCTCTTGAATTCTATTAACTCGCACAAACTTCTTAAGGACGCTAATCTAGGGTCCCAAGCATCATTCGCGATTAACGCCACCGGGACCCTTGTACTTTTTATAACATTAATTATTTCCCTTAACCCACCCGTATCAGCGGTGCCGGATACGCCATCCACTTCATCGAATACAATAATCTTTTTCTTACCGAAAATAGAGCCAGCCTGCGAAGCCCTACCGGCTGTACGCTTAACAGCCTCTTCAGTTCTATAGGTGCTTGCATCGCTCATAATCAACTCCATGTTTAAATCGTTTGCTAGAGCCTCAATAGTTGAGGTCTTCCCGGTTCCAGGCGGGCCATAAATAAGTATAGCCCTCTTTTCTGGAATACCCTTCTCCCATGTTCGTATCCACTCTAAGACCTTTCTTTTCGCTTCTTCATTCCCTATAACTTCTGAGAGAGACTTCGGCTTATACTTTTGCGTCCATGGGATATAGGTAGCTCTAGAAGACATATGCTATACCTTCGTGCTTTTTAAGAGCCCCTCTTTATTTCATATCCAGCTTCAACGAATTTGGCGAGTAGAGCGCTTAGCTGTATCTCTTCATTCGCGCCCTGCACTAACCTATAATCTATTTCACCAGTAATATCGGCTAACTTAACCTTCCACTTATCGGGGATATCTAACATAAATATTTCGCTGTGGATTTGCCTTACTATATCCATCCCGGAGAGACCGTATTTTCGGAGCATCTCCCTTAATTTACTCCTTGCGGATATAAAGTCTCCATTTAGAGCCGTAAATATCATGTCCCTAATACTATATGGATTCGCTTTGCCAACAACGGAATAAACGATTTCAGCATCTATTGGCTTACCAACGGAGGCAGCTGTTTGGAGAATATTTAAGGTTTTCCTTAGGTCTCCCTCGCTTAAATCCAATATTGCCTCAATGCCATCGTCTAGAATCGTGACGTGCTCTTTTTCGCAGATATACTCTATTCTCTTTATTATAGCATCGCGAGGTAAAGGTGTAAACCTGAAGGGGGCGCAGCGGGATTGTATTGGTTCAATTATTTTACTGCTATAGTTAGCGACTAGGATGAAACGTGCTGTCTCAGTGTAACGTTCCATTGTGCGCCTTAAAGCTTGCTGCGCGTCATCAGTCATGTTATCCGCTTCATCTAAAATAAGTATCTTAAATGACACTTCACCTATAGGTCTACTTCTAGCAAAGGTCTTAACAGTCTCTCTGATAACGTTTATTCCCCTCTCATCGCTAGCGTTAAGCTCCATCACGTACTCCCTGTAATTTTCGCCATAAAGATCGTGCGCCAAACAGAGAGCCGCTGTCGTCTTCCCGGTCCCGGGTGGACCAGCAAATATGCAGTGCGGAACATTTTTAGCCTTAACAAAGCTCTTAAGCCGGCTAACTATTTCCTCCTGGTTGACTATTTCATCCAGTGTGCGTGGGCGATATTTCTCAGTCCACATCTCATAACTCAAGGTCAACACCCTAGCCTATATTATTTTGAGTAATTGCGGATATAAAAGCAGTTTTGCATTTAACCTTTAAATTTTTAGGGATAACGTTTGCTTTTAAGCTGCAGAAATATAAAACCATTCTATTATAGCGGCCAAAAATAAGGCTATTATACAAATTGCCATTACTATTAGTGCAACGATGACGCCATTCTTAAAGTCGCGCTTAATTATGGATCGCGTCAACATAAGGCTCTCTGAAATTGCGAGAGCATACGATACGTATTCCATTATTGCGAAAGGATATAGCAGCAAAGATAGGAAAATAATTGAGGGATCAATCCCATAAAACATGCTAAAGACCGCTAAAACCCTTCCAGTATTATATAGAACAATAAAACCCCATACGGGTCCGAAGATTGGAATAAACATCACCACCATTATCCTTAAATTATTAGTGAAGATTGATTGGAAACCAGTATTTTTCACGCTCTCAGTTTGTTCTTCTATCTCACGAAATATTCTTGTTGCTTCTGATCGATCAACCCTTGCTAAGGCGCCAATAGCCGTTGCAGCTAAGCAGAGCATAAAAATAATTAAGAAAACTGGAATTCTTTCCCTTACAACGTTGGTCCGGGAAATCTTTCTCTTCTCAGCTAATAGGCTTCTTGGAATTGGTGAGCCGCAGTTCGGGCAGAATCTGGCACCTTTCTCCTCCGGCAGTTTTATGCCGCATCTAGGGCAGTAAGGCATTTTTCCACTTACCCATAAATCTTTCACATATTAATTTGCGGATCCTCCTTATTAACTTCCTCTTAATCTTGTGGTTTTCTTGTTTTAGGGATAAGATGCGCTTAAATATTCTGATGCCTTAAAATAATTATGGTGGGTGATGACGAATCTGACCCTTCTGAATTCAAATTCGCATGATGTAGATCTTGAGTGCTGAACCTACCATTATTAAAGCAAAATTTAGTATGGGCGTGAGGAGTCGTTAATTACGTGAGGAAGAGATTTTCAGATGTTCCAAAATGCGAGGTGTGAATTTATTAGCAATTGCAAGCCGAAAAAACAGTCTTAACGTATCATATTGGAAGACACAATAGCGCGTTGGCAAAATATGTTGAGAAGTAACTTAAGATGAGAAAGCCCACCCCGTTGGCCCAATCTCAACCAACTTTCAATCCAAATAACCTTATTTTAAGGAAAATTTTATTCTAAGTAAGTTAATTTGTTTTAAGAGGAGCGTTAAAAATTGATCAGGCCAGTAGCATTTAGGAATATGAACCAGCAAATTATTGGAATACTCCATATGCCAGATAATATTAGACCGGGTGAGAAGATTCCTGGCATACTTATGTTCCATGGCTTCACAGGAAACAAAACTGAGGCTCATAGATTATTTGTTCATGTGGCAAAGAGCCTTTCCGAGCACGGCTTCATGGTTCTTCGCTTCGACTTTAGGGGTTCAGGGGATAGCGATGGTGAATTTGAGGATATGACATTACCGGGGGAGGTGAGCGATGCTGAGAGAGCCTTAACTTTCCTTTTGAGACAGAGGAATATTGATAGAAACAGAATTGGTGTCATAGGGCTTAGTATGGGTGGAAGGGTTGCGGCCATACTTGCCTCAAAAGATAAGAGGATTAAGTTTGCAGTTCTATACTCACCAGTTCTAGGGTCGCTGAGGGAGAGATCCCTTTCGTTCCTGGGCAAAGAGAAGATTGAGCGGCTTAATTCCGGAGAAGCTGTTGAATTCTTTGCCGAAGGCTGGTATATAAAGAAGGCATTTTTCGAAACTGTTGATTACATTGTTCCCCTAGATATCATAGACAGCATTAAAGTGCCAATGCTAATTGTGCAAGGCGATAAAGATCCGCTTATACCAGTGGAAGTAGCTATGAGAGCCTATGAGAAGATTAAAGGCGTAAACGAAAAGAACGAGCTTTACATAGTTAGGGGTGGAGATCACACATTCTCCAAGAGGGAGCATACCGTAGAAGTCATAAAGAAAACACTAGATTGGATAAGATTGCTCAACCTCCATTAGGGTTTGACGCTGCACCCATTTCCCCATAAATATTTATTTTTCTTCTTATTTCAAAGGTAGGGAGACAATATGGGTTTGGATAAAGTTAAGAAAATATTGAAAAGGATTATAAAGAATCCATACTTTCTGGGCTTCGTAAGTCTTTTATGGCTTCTCTTTAGGTCTGGAAGTAAGCCCACGCGAATTACTTATCCGTGCCAAAGGGCCTCTGCAACCATAAGCTTCCATGTTCTAATATATCCAATCTTCACTCCAATATTTATGATTCTCAAAAAATTTCTGAAGTCATCATTTAATTCCCGAAAGATTCCAGGAAGAAAGATTCTATCAATCCTTCTAGTTTCCCTATCGGCAATAACCACCATCTTAGCAATCTACGCCAACATAATTATTAGCCCCAAAGCCATAATAGGTGAACAAGCAACTCTAATTAACAGGAAGGCCACGGTCTCGATAGTACGCGTTAATGGACGACCACTTGAAGAAGCATTAAGGGAAGCCATTGATCTCGTAGGCGGAATAGATTACTTTATACCGCCAAATTCAAAAGTTCTCATCAAACCGAACATAGTTAGTAATCGAGGGCCGCCGTGTACAACTGATCCAGCTATAGTTGAAGCGCTAATCAACATTATAAAGCGTAAAAATCCATCCGTGATTTGGATAGCGGATGGGAGTGGTGATGGCAACACCCTTGTAAACTTTAGGACCCTAGGTTACTTGCCAGTTGCCGAAAGGACCGGGGCTATACTTGTCGACCTAAATTATGGAGAAATGGTTAATGTATCTGTTCCGGGAGGAGGAGTTGTCTTCGATAGCTTCCTATTTAACCGCATAGTTGTTGAGGCTGACGTCTTCATATCTTTAGCGTGTATGAAAACCCACTATCAAACAGTCGTAACATTATCAATGAAGAACCTTATAGGGATAGCCCCCGGTTCAATATATGGATACCAGCCTAGTACGACAAAATGGATTCTACATGATGAGGCGGAGAGAAAGGGCGATCCATACATGGCGGGCGTAATAGTTGATTTGTGCAGGGCTAGGAGGATTGACTTGGCCATAATCGATGGCAGAGTTGGCATGGAGGGTGAAGGGCCTCTTGATGGCACCCCCGTGAAACTTGACCTATTAATAGTTGGGGCGGATCCCGTTGCAACGGATACTGTAGCCTCTACAATAATGGGCTTTAATCCGAATAAGGTGCCAACCTTAAGCCTTGCCAATTATCTTGGGCTTGGAACAAATAATTTACATGAGATTGAGATCAAGGGCGAGAGGATTGAAGATGTCTTTTATCCATTTAAGCCTGCTAGCGGACATGAAGGCTTCCAAATGTTTTCAAGCATCGAACACGAGTTCTATAGGTGGAGAACGAGCCTAATCTATATTGCCGCTGCTCTTTGGGTTATAACAATGCTAACCGTGGGGAGCATAGGGACGAAACGAATCTTAAAAACTCTAAATAGGGGGTGGAAAACTATTGAAAAACCAAAGAGGGAAGGTATACATATGCATGATTCTAGATTTCCGGTCCCATTTTTCGCCAGCTAATATATAATGACCACCACAATTCCGTAAAGAAACTCGCCCAACTGGCTTGCTAAATCGCCCTAACACCAACATTAATAAATTCTGAACCCTCTAAGTTTAACCATTGATAGGTTAGACATATATTTCTAAAATCCTAGACATAATATATTTTATAAGTGCTGTCCTAAGACTCTTCATGAACAGAAAATGCTCATCTAGTAAACATTTAGAAACATTAAGGTTAGGATCTTATCATTAGGGGTTCCCTCTAGTTTTTAGATCTTGGAAATCCTGATATATCTTCTCCTTCTCCGTGTATTCCAGAGCTAGACGTCTAACGAAGGAGGCCGTTTGCCACACATTTTCCTTCCCCCAATACACGGATAACGGCGTCCTAGAAGATAGCTTAATCGTGTAGCCGGATTGCCGATTTCCAATAGCAAATAGGAGATTTTCGGTATTCACGTAATTATCCCCGTATTTATAGGAGAATTTTAGGCGTAGGCTCTCCGGATCATTTATGTCACCCTCCAGCCTTACCCCCTCGACCTTCTCCTCAAACTGTGATGGCACACTATAATCTTTCATCCTCCTATCCATGAAGATGAAAAATTCCCTTAAATCCCAAGGGCTTACAATCTTCAATGGCACATCAACAATCCATTTATCATCTCCAACCACCCCCCTACTGGGCAGCACAAATCTCCTTAGGAGCGAGGGCGTCATCTTAACAGACGCCCTTAAAGCTGGTATTAGCGATCCAACAATTGATGATCCAATTGACAGGAGGAGGACCAGCATGCACCAAGAGGCCTCAGCCTTATATTTAACTACAGGCGCAAGATTGAGGGAGAAGAGAAGATGATAGTTTGTCAGCCCGAAAAGGTATCCTAAGCTCCCGGCTATAAAAGCCATTATCAGAGCTTCACACAAGAATATGGCCGCTACCTGCGTTGGATTCAAACCTATGGTTGAGAGAGACATTATCTCACGCCTCCGCTCATAAACAGAATTTAGCAGCATGACCCCAACATTTAGGGAGGTTAAGATAAGCAGTATTGAGCTTTCGGCAAACCCATAGGCTACCAATTTATGGCCTATATACAAGCGCTTAAGATCCCCTTTAAGCGAGATAAAGGTTTCAACTCTGGGGAAAGTAAGCGTTAACACCCTTGCGAGGGGGAGGGCTTGATCATCACTTAATGTTCGAGCAACGACCCTCACCACATCAATATTTAGTGGGAGACTAAGAGTCGCCCTATCAGTAACTATAACCACATCCTCAGGTGAAACATACTCAGACGTGTAGGATAAGCCTCCACTAGAGAATATAATCCTAACATTCTGAGGAAGAATCGACCTACCATTTAAATCATTAATCCCTTCAAGTTTCTTACAGTCGAATATGCCGATAACCCTGAAGGCTCTCCCACAAAACATCACCGTACTGTTAACGTTGACTCCCAGCTCTAAACTTGCCCTGTCACTTATCAGTATTCCATCAATATCATTGTCACTTAAGAAATTGCCAGCGCTAATAATCCCGTTTAGGCCGGTGACATTAATCTCTAGGCTCGGGTTTACACCTAAAACCCCAAAAATATTATAGCGTTTCACTTCGCCCTCTATGGTTGATAGGTCGCCTATGGGTCTAGGTGAGAATGCAACTTGTGGGAGCGTTTTTAATAATGGCGCTACCAAGTATACGTTCTCATGCTTGTTAAGCCAATCTATGATCTCCGGATCTAAGGGGCCATATGGATCTATGTTGCTGGTGGGCCGCTGGCAGATGAATATGCCCTCCGATGGGGCAACGCCCTTCACTCCCTCAATAACGAACCCTTCCTCGAGTGATAGTGACGTTAGATTTATGAAGGCTAAAACAGATATTACTATCGTTATCATAACTAGGAGCGTTCTAATCCTCCTCCTTTTAAGGTTCTCAGCGGCCAATGAGAAAGATGCAACTATAGCGCTTCTTAGTAATAGAGTTCTCCTATCGCTTTTCTCACCGAGCGTGTAGGGTGCATTAACCAATATGAACCCTAAGAGAAACGATACCGTTAGGAGAATAGGGACGAGAATTGTCCCGAAAATTGTTCCAGCAAGCGGATTATAGGCTGGCTCCTGAGCCACACGGTATCCCGGATATGCAGAATATAGAATGAGGATTAAGAGCATATAGGCGAGCATGCTTGCAAAGGCCCTTTTTCTCCTACCTTTAAATAGGAGGGCGCCGAGCGATGAGGATGAGATGCCTATGAATGGTGTAATAATGTAAATTGAGGTCACCGAATTTTGAAGGGTGCCTATGAGGGAGTTCTCAACATCCTTCAGAATTAAGTATGTCTCATAAAGATCGGATTGAGAGAGGGCATACTCTCCCTTAGAGAGGAAACTGCGGGCTCTATTCAGTAAGTTTTCAGCTTCCCTAATTCTCATCCTTTCATAAATAGACAATACGCATATTTTATCCGCCAGCATCCCAACATCATTTAAGAGTTTGGGTATATTATCGTAGGCTTCAATAAGCAGCCTATGCTCCTTTAGGTTTAATGACACATACTCGCCCTGTTTAAGATATAGGCTACTATCATTTAATGGTATCGTGAAATCATATAGTTCCTCGTAATCACCATATCTCCCCGAAGACCAGAATGTGCTAATCTCAAGTTTTATCTTTATGTTTGCGGGGACAAACATGATTCTGCTCTCGCTCATGGAACTCTTCCAAGCAGTAAAGCTTGTCACTATACTAGCATTTATCGCAAAATTTTCTTCTCCTCTTATTTCGCATAGGAAGATCATTTCGTTCGGATTGAAGAAGGGATCCCCAGTCAATTTGATCGACGCGCCAGGAATCAGCGAAAATTCAAGGTAATACTCTAATGAACCATTATCATATATCAACTTATATGAAGGAACATAATCCATTCCCGGCGTTATGCCATCGTCACAGTATGCAAAAAATATCATCTCCCTACGAGATGGATTATATAGGAGCAATGTTCTCTCAACATATATCTCAAAGAAACCTGAAGAGTTAGTCTTGGCTAATACTTCCAAGATTTCTCCGTAATTCTCCGGCCAGACAATTGATCCATCCCTCCCAATTAAGACCCCCTGATGGGTCACGCAAATCTTAGCGCCAGTTATCGGATTGCCCCTCTCAGAGTCAATCACACAGCCATAAACCCTAACCTTTTGACCGCCACCATTCTCAGCGCTAACTAAGACCGCATGAAAAGAGAGAATTATAAGCAATGATAGGAGGACTAAAATAGCAGCAATTTTCAGAAATCCTAACCTCACAGAGTCCATGAAAGAATCTTTATCGCCAAGAATTTAAGGATTTTCCAAAAATAGTAGGGTAGTGGTGCCGCTCATTTTAATGGAACCTTGAAAATTTAGTGGTAGCGCTTAGATATCTTTATTTTTCTGAGAGATTATGCATTATTAGGATGGTTGCGTGCTTAAATGTATGATCTTAAAGAAATGCTAGTTCTGCCGGTTGCTTCTGAAAGTTTAGGTGTTAGGTCAATGTGTACATATATTGAAACTCCAGACGTTAGAATTTTATTGGATGCGGGTGTCTCGCTCGGACCGAACCGCTTTGGTTATCCGCCCCATCCTAGAGAGTATAGGGCCCTTAGGGATAGACGTGAGGAAATCATTAGGTTTGCTGAGAGATCAGATGTTATAACCGTTAGCCACTATCACTTTGATCATCATACACCATCTTACACCGACTGGGCCTACAACTGGTGTTCAGCTGATATAGCCAAGAAAATTTACGGGGGTAAACTCGTTTTAGCCAAGAACTTTAGGGAGTATACGAATTTCAGCCAGAGACGCCGGGGTTGGCTCTTTACTAAAACGAGTGGTGGGTACGCTGAGAAAATTGAGATTGCTGACAACAGAACATTTGTATTCGGTGACACAACAATATCTTTTTCCAAACCAGTATTTCATGGACCCGAGGAATCTGAGCTGGGATGGGTTATAATGTCAGTCGTTAGGTATAGGGGTGAAAGCATCCTCTTTGCGCCTGACGTCCAGGGACCTATGTCAAGGGAAACCCTAAATTTAATTCTCAACGAAAAACCTCAGCTAGTCATCATAGGCGGGCCACCCACATATCTTGCAGATTTTAGGATGAACCGCGAAAGCATAGATTTAGCCTTAGAGAACCTAAAGGCCATTGTTAAGCATGCACCAACAGTTATTCTAGATCATCACGTTTTGCGAGATGAGAATTGGGAGACGACCATGAAGGCTGTAATCGAGACCGCTATAAATGTGGGTCATAGGGTTATAACATCTGCAGAGTTTTTGGGAAAAGAAAATTATCTTCTTGAAGCATATAGGAAAAGACTTTATGCCAATGAGCCGCCCTCGGCGGATTTTATTAAATGGCTGAAGAAGCCGCTGGCAGAAAGGAAGCTTATTCCTCCTCCCCTCTAAAAAGCTGCTTTTTTAGCATGATCTTCTGCATAACAACACTTATAAATGGTTTTAGATGTCAAGATAATTTTATTCTAGTAAGGTGGTTAGTTTATGGGCGAGGTTAAATCTTATGCTAAGAAGGCTAAAGGTAGAGAAGTTATCTTTGACTTAGCACCTTTGGGCAGATTACGGCTACAATTGTGTAGTGACAACGTTATTCGCGTAACTTATTCGCCTGGTGAATTGCCGCGGGAAGATGCAAGCCTATCAATTATTGAGAGGACTTTAAAGACATCATATTGGAGGATAGAGGAGAAAAGCGGGGAAGTATTACTTATAACTGATAGAGTTACTACATCAGTTAACCTTAAGACGGGACTTTTAGAATTCCGAGATACCTCAGGCAATTTAATCCTCAAGGAGCATTCCAGGACGATGATTCCAGCGGAAGTAGCTGGCGAGAAATCTCATCATGCCAGCGAAGTTTTTTCAGTCTCCGATGACGAGTGCTTTTACGGATTGGGGCAGCATCCAAGCTTCTTCAATTATAAAGGACACGTTATTACACTTATACAGAGGAACTGGGATATAGCTATACCATTTTTAGTGTCTAGTAGGGGCTATGGTATACTCTGGGACAATTACTCCATGACTAGAGTTGAGAGCTTCAGGGATCATGAAGGAGATAAACTTGCACTATGGTCCGAGATTGCGGACATTACGGACTACTATCTCATTTATGGTCCGAATATTGATGATATTATATCGTCCTATAGGGGATTAACTGGTAGCGCTCCATTACTGCCAATCTGGGCTTATGGCTACTGGCAATCTAAGGAGCGATATAGAACCCAGGAGGAGATCGTTAAAACTGCTAGAATGTTTAGGGAAAGGGAAATACCTATCGACATTATAGTTCAGGATTGGATGTACTGGGGTAAATACGGCTGGAACGCCTTCAAATTTGATGAAGAAAGCTTTCCGGATCCGCGCAGAATGGTTGAGGATCTGCATGCGCTTAATCTACACGTATTGATTTCCGTGTGGCCCATCTTCGACGTTAACACTGATGTCTATAAAGATATGTTTAGTAGGGGTTATATATGCCCAAACACCAGGTGCTATGATCCATTTAATGAGGGAGCTAGAAAACTTTATTGGGATTACATTAGGAGAGCATTCTTTGATTTAGGCTTCGATGGATGGTGGCTTGATGCCACCGAGCCTGAAACCGGTGCAGGATGGTCGTCTTTCTATACGCCTTTCCATTCAACGAAGACTGCTATGGGTTCGGGGGCTCGGTACCTTAATGCTTACTCGCTTATGACCACTAAAGCCGTTTATGAGGGGCAGCGTAATGTTTCAGATAAGCGCGTAGTCATACTTACGCGCTCGTCGTTCACTGGTCAGCAGCGTTATTCGGCTATAACATGGTCTGGCGACATATTCCATGACTGGGGAACGCTTAGAGAGCAGATTCCAGCCGGATTAAACTTCTCAATATCAGGCGTACCTTACTGGACAACTGATATAGGGGGATTCTTCAGCGGCAACCCTGAAACCGAATCTTATAGGGAGGTTTTCATAAGATGGTTCCAGTGGGGTGCCTTTTGCCCAATCTTCAGGGTGCATGGCACAACATACGCTAAGGAACCATGGATGTTCGGGCCTGAAGCCGAGAAGATTCTTGTGAAGTACATTAGGTTGAGGTATAGGCTTCTGCCATACATATATTCTGTTGCATGGAAGGTTACAAGTGAAGGCTATACGATGATGCGCCCATTGGTTATGGACTTTAGGGAGGACCCGCGTGCTCTTAAGATAGATGATCAATACATGTTTGGTCCAGCTTTAATGGTCAGTCCAGTAACCCTTCCAAAGATCCCCTCAAGGAGGGTTTATCTGCCTAAAACTGCTGGCGGCTGGTATGATTTCTGGACTGGTAAGAGAATTGATGGCGGACAAACTATTGATAGCCCCACACCGCTTGACATAATGCCCATACATGTCAGAGCTGGCTCAATAATTCCAATGGGGTCAGTAATCCAGTATGCTAAGGAGAAGCCTATGGATCCATTAGAGATTAGGGTTTATCAGGGTGCGGACGGCTCATTCATCATATACGAGGATGATGGGGAAACCTACGGATATGAGAGGAAACAGTATAGCTTAATTCGTATAGAATGGAGGGATGAAGAAAAATCCCTAACGATAGATAAAAGATCTGGCAAGTATCCCGGCATACTCAAGGAGAGAACATTTCATATAGTGCTGGTTAAAGATGGGCATGGAGTGGGATTAGAGGAAGCAAAACCCGATCAAATAGTGCATTATAAAGGAAAAAGGTTATCCATTAAATTTTAATCCCCAATTTCCTTTTTATCAGCAATAGATACGTGAGAAATTATCTTCGAAATCGAGGATGCCATCCAAAATTCTTCTTAAATTCTCATACTCATCAATTTTGTTGCGTAGGGCTTAGTAGCCTTTATATAGTCTCCTCTTAGTAATTGTTAAAGTAGGTTGGTGCTAGTTTTGAGGGATCTTCTCGAGTCAATTGTCGAGAAAGGGATGAATTGGGGGGCGGATTTCTGCGAGATCAGATATTTTGAGGAAAGAAGTAATGGTATAAGCGTTGAGAATGGCGTTGCGAGGTCGCTCTCCTCAGGTGTGCTTAGGGGTGTTGGCATTAGAGTTATTGTTGGTGGGCGCTGGGGTTTCGCATCAACTAATATTCTTAGTAGGGAGAGCATTGAAAGGGCGTTGAGGGATGCTTTAGGCAGCGCCAAATCTATAGCTGCTTATGCTAATGAGGAAGCTAGGATTGTTGAAGTTAAACCCTCAATCGACTCCGTTGTGCACAATGTTAAGATTAGGCCGGAGAATATTAGCCCTGAAGAGAAGGTTAAGAGGGTTCTTGAATTGGAGAGAGCGGCTAGAACCTTTAGTGACGGGGTTAAGGACACATTCGTGGTGTATGGGGATGTCATAACAAAAGTTATTGTATATAACTCTTTCGGAACATTCGTTGAGGAAGTAACTCCTAGAACCCGGATAGCATGTAGGGTTATAGCGAGGGAAGGCGATAATATGCAGGAGGGATACGAGACTCTCGGAAACGTCGCCGGTTATGAGTTGATTGAGAGTATTGACGCGGAGAATTTCTCTCTAAAGGCTGCTAAAAAGGCTGTGGAGTTATTAAGTGCCCATCCGCCTCCAAGGGGCACTTATACAGTCCTAGTGGACCCTAAGGTTGGAGGCTTATTTGTTCATGAGGCTATTGGGCATAATAGTGAGGGAGACCTCGTTTTTAGTGGTCAATCAATAATATCGGATAAACTGGGGAAGAAGATAGCGAGTGACCTAGTGTCAATCATCGATGACCCGACCAGAATGGGTTATGGACATTTTATTTATGACCATGAGGGGACTAGGGCTAAGCCCCATATAATCGTGAAGGACGGAGTCTTAACCGGATTCTTACATTCACTTGAGTCTGCTGCTAAACTTGGGGGTGAACCTGAGGGGAGCGCTAGGGCTCAATCCCATCATCATCCACCCATTGTGCGCATGTCAAATACCTATCTTGCTCCGGGGGACATGACTTTTGAAGAAATACTTGAGGATATTGACTGCGGCATCTACCTCTCAGGCTCACAGTATGGTTATGTCGAATCCCAGAAGGGTCAATTTACATGCAAGGTTGAGGAGGCTTGGATGATAGTTAATGGTGAGTTAACCGAGCACTTGAGGGATGTCGCCGTAAGTGGGTTAACTCTTGAAGCCTTGATGAATATAAAGGCTGTTGGTAAAGATTTAGTTATAGGGATGCCTGGCATGTGCGGTAAGTCTGGACAAAGCATGTATGTTGATGCAGGTTCACCCCACTTTAGGATTGACGGCATAGTTGTCGGCGGTAGGAGGTAGGCTAATGGAGAAGATAGAGTTATCTACCCCAGTAGAGAAAGCTATTCGTATGCTTTCTAGGCTAGATGTGGACTTTTATGATGTTGTTGCATTGTATTCTAGGGTCTTGAGCATTAGCATTTTTGGGAAGGGCATTAAAGAAGCATCCTCAAGGGTTGATTTGGGCATAGGCGTTAGGGTCTTCAAGAATAAGGGTATGGGCGTAGCCTATTCACAAAGCCTAGATGAAAGCGACATAGAGAGAACGGTGAATAGATCTGTTAGCTTCGCTAGGATTGCTCAACCAGACCCATATTTTAAGGGTATACCTAGGCCATCGAAAGCCCCTAAGATTCCAGGGCTTTGCGATAAGGAGATTATCGACTTAACGCTTGAGGATGCTGGCAGAATCCCGCGTGAGATGATTGAGGCGGCTGAAAGTGTAAGGGCGGGCGCAATGTATGCTGGAGGGTTTAATGCAATTTATTCTAGGGCTTGCTTAATGACGTCAACCGGCGTCTCAATTGAGGTTGAGAAAACTACTGCTTCAGCCAGCCTACAGACAGTTTATAGGGAGGGAAACGATGTTGGCAGCTCCTATGAGTTTGATTACGGAACATCGCTATCCGACATTAATTCTCGATGGATTGGTAAGAGATCTGCTGAGAAGGCTCTGGAGCAATTCGGTTCTAAAAGAGTTGAGAGCGGCTTTCTACCCTTAATTTTATTACCCGAGGCATCCAGCTCACTTTTCTCCAGCCTCCTATCAGCCTTATCCGGCGAATCGGCTGTTAAGGGAAGAACTTTTGCATCTAAGCTTCTGGGCAAACAAGTAGGTCCTGAAAACCTTGAGATAACCGATGATGGAACGATTCCTGGCGCTGTTGCAAGCTCCACATATGATGGTGAAGGCGTGCCTAAGAGACCTTTAAGAGTTGTAGAGAAGGGGATTGTGCTCTCATTCTTACATAACTCCTATTCCGCTGGAATAATGAATGTGGAGTCAACTGGACACGCCATTAGAGGGGGCTACGGGGGATATGTTGGCGCCGGACCAAGCAACATTAGGGTTAAACCGGGTGAGAGCCCCCTCAATAAGATTATATCCGATACTAAAAGGGGGGTTTTGGTCGTTAATGCATCATTCTCACCGAACATGGTTTCGGGAGAGTTTTCAACAACAATAGACGAGGGCTTTCTAATAGAGAATGGCGAAAAGAAGCATCCCGTTAAAAATTTGATGGCGGGCGGCCACATCTTAGACATGCTTAGAAACATAGAGTTAATATCTAAGGATGGGCGAATATTTGGGAAAGGACACTTTTTCCCAGCAATAAAGGTTAGGGGAGTAAAACTTTCCGGAAAGTAAAGAGTGATTAACTTTTGGGCAGAGCCTTAAAGCCTGAACATGATGCTTACGGGCAGATGATTCGAGTCTATTACTCTAGTGGATACGGATACGAGTCTCTTAGGCAACCTAAAGAAAGCTAAGAGATTGCTGAGGAAACTCTATAATATAACCTCCGAAGACCCGTATAAAACGGATAATTCATTCCATCTAGAATATCATGAATTAAATAGGAGAAGGGGAGAATGCCGGGGCAACTAAGGATCAGGGTTAGATTCCAGCGTTATGTTACAAAGTTGTTCGATTTTCTATTGGTATCAAAAGATGAAATGAGACAAATACTTGAGGGGACGGGATGGAGAATTAGGGAGTTTATAGACTCGGGGGACTCACAATATATAGCAATAATCGAAAAAGAGAGAGTATTATCCCGCAAAGAAACTGATAAAGGCTATTTATGCCTCTTCCTGTAAATATTGTTTTTCAGTTAGGCTATCTACAGCATCTTCTCTATCTGTAAAGAAGAATCTTGTTTCACCCATCGTTTTAACGTTTAACGGCTTTATCTTAGCTATTATTGGGAAGTCCTTCACTACCTCGCCCAATATTAGGCAGTGGTGTGGCGGTAGATCTCGGACAATAGATGTTGTTGTCTCAGCATCCACCCTTGCAGCCCTAGAGATTATCTCTAAGTCATGCTCATTCACGAAGTTGAAGAGGAATATGTTGTCGGCCTGCCGGTAAATGTTCTCTTTTATCGTGTTTGGTTGATTTGTTATAAAAGTTGTGAAGACCCCGAAATGCCTCATTCTTGTAACCATGTCATCCCAGTAGGTTTCCTTAAGATATAAGTGGGCTTCCTCAGCGAATAAGAAAACAGCCCTAACCTTCCATTTTGAGAGTAAATCTTGTATCTTCGCAAGCATACACTCAACTATTATTTGCCGATCTATCGTGGAGGAGCCACTTAAATCTATTATTATTGCTCCGCCACCCCCACGCTCAATCTCCTGAAGCATCCTCTCAAAATCCACGGCTTCCTTAGGGTCGTCAGTAAATAGATTTGTATGCAGAATCGTATAATAGCGCGAGAAAAGGGCGTCTTTAACCTGCTGGTTACATTGCCATCTCCTAATAGCCTCCCCAAGCTCATGCAGCGAGAGGGTGCCGCGCTCCTCTAGGAAACGCCATATATGCCTAAATTCGCGGGATGATGTTCCGGGAAGATCAAGCGCATGAATAAGTATCCTCATCATAACTGAGAGGCCCACCTGCGCTAAAGTTAACTTAAAGTTTTTGCCGGGCGTTAAAACATGAATTTTCTCGGAAAACTTATTTCTCTCACCGTTAGCGTTTAAGCCTAAGTTTCCATATTCACCATTTAAATCTAGAACTATTACTGTTGCACCATGCTCAATAAGTCCTAAAACCAAAAGTTTAGATAGATGTGATTTGCCAGTCCCCTTCCTGCCAGTAATTATATTGAGCTTTCCATCCAGGCTGGATGCATCTATTGTGATAGGTGATATCTCCATTGTTTCGCCAAGATTTATTGGAAAACTCCTTGTTACACCAGCTATCTCCATAAGCTTCTCAATTGGCAGCCTTGATATTACCGAGTGGGTTCTTGAGGGCAGCCATGAACTATTAGGGCCTAATTTACCATCTTTTAGGGTTCCATGGATCTTACATATGAGTAGGCGTGCATCCTGAACATATAATATATGTGATGTTATGTCGAATGGGTCAACATCCTCCCCCTTAACAGGGTCATTTATAAGCGGCTCGCGGAGGAGCTCCTCCATTATTCCAGGGACATTTGCAAATTGTATGTCAATAACTTGAACTATCATTGATTTGCCAGCCTTTTTATCCTCAATTATTAGGTAGCCGCCCTTCTCAATATCCTCGTCTGGGAAACTAATAATATGTATTGTGTTTCCAATCTTCTTGTATAGGCGCATAGCGATCAGTCACCAGCGCCGCCTGTTCCAAACGGACCGAATAAGGCTTTCCTAATACTTGGCCAAGTAACAACTTTAAGCCCATATTCTCTGGCTATGAAGCGCTGTATCCCTATGACATCACTAGCAGTAAATGTTGAGAAGATGTGGGCTAAGCGTAACGCTTCCGGGTAACCCTGGAAGATAAGTTCATTTCCAAGCAATCTTCGGATTGCCATTATCTGTATCTCTTTAGGTAACGCCTTATCAATATCAACCCTAAAAGTGTAGCCCCTATCATTTAGTCTGGCAACATAAATTTTGCCCAGCAAGCGCAAGCTTCGGGAAGATATTGAGAGCATCTGCTCATCTATCTCCAGGAGACATGGAGCTCTCTGCTTAGAAATCAGATCGGTGATCCTCCTACCCAGAAACCTAACGGTTGAAGCCTTTGAGAATGATAAAACAACATTTGAATTGTTCCTCGCTTTCCGCAATATTTCAGTGATAATGTCTGAGTAATTGCCCGCCAGTTTAGATGTTAATGAACCATCCCAAAGAATTATGCTATCGCTAACAGAACTTGAAATCATCATTTGAATCCATCTTTCTAGGGCATTACATAGGCGGCTTTGGACCTCAATTAAGAAGAGCGAAAAGTTAGAGCTTATTGGCGAATACTGCCCAAGAATACTGAGGATCTCCCTCCTATTCCCTTCTGTTATGTGGAGGGGAAAGGGACCTATGCGTAAATACCTATATCGTTTCCTATGGCTCCAAACTACTGCACCCCTAACGGCGCATATTACACCGTTTTCCGTTTCACCAACTTTAATGCTCGATGCATCGATGGCTATTACTGGGGATCCATCAGGTATCGGCTCCAGAGACGATACGAATGGAAGCGCACCTCTACCATGAACCTCGATAACGTCCTCTTGATCCTCGATCCTCTCTATCTGCAAGCCAGCTAAGTCGATCCAAGGTTGAAAGAATCTCTCCCTTATCTCGCTCATCGAGTTAAGGCTTAATTCAATAAATTTCTTCGGGAGACTTATGTTTTCGCGAATTTGGGGAAAATTATATTTTGGTGTTGTTGTATAATGTATTTGTTCAATCAACAATATTCACCAATTTATAGGTATAAGATGTCGTATATAAATGTTGCGCATGAACAAGATGAACAACACAATAAACAACAATACAAGAGGGATAAAATGGAGGAGGAAAGCGAGGAGAAACCCCAGGTTCATATAAAGATGAGGATTGGAAACATAGAGTTTGAGATATGCTGCCGAGAAGACCAAGTAAAAGATATAATAGATAAGGTTCTCTCAAGCATAACCAGCTACACAGCTAAGCAGCAAGTTGCTTTGCCAGAGATAACAACGCCGCAACCAGCCAAAGCCGAAACTTGCCGGGGCGTTATCGAACGATTATGGAGAGAGGGCTGGTTTGCTGTGCCCCGCTCTCTTGACGATGTCCATAAAGAGATGACGCGTATAGGTTACCATTATGATCGAACAGCTGTGGCACACGTCCTATTAGATCTTGTTAGGGATGGAGTATTAACGCGAGAGGGGAAAGCTAGAAGATACCTTTATGCGCAGAAACGCCCTCCAACACCGCCCTCGACCCAAACATAAGCGGATTAATATGGTGAAAAATGTATGGAGCCCACTTCTAGGGTTTTAGTGCTCTCCCACTGCTTACTTAATAAGGGTACTAGGTGGTGGCAGAATGGTAAGCCAATTGAGAGAAACATCGGTTTAGCTACTGAGATAGTTGAGTTTGCCATAAAGCATAACATAGGAGTTTTTCAAATGCCCTGCCCAGAGTTCACTTTTTGTGGTAATCCACGCCCCTCTCGAACAAAGGATGAATATGAAATGTTGCCAGGCTTTAAAGAGTACTGCAACAATTTATCAGGGATTGTTGCTGACCAATTGAAGACTCTAATCTCCATGGGGAAAAAACCCCGCATTCAAATAGTGGCTATTGTTGGTGTTAAGCGCTCCCCCTCATGCGCCGTTAACAATGTGATACGAGTAGTTGATGGTAAGAGTACATTAGTTAATGAAAGAGGGATTTTTATGGATGCCTTAGAAAGAAAAATGCTTAAAGATGGATTAAATGCGCCATTTCTGGAATTTGATTTTGACAGCCCACATGAGATAATAGCGGATTTAAGAAGATTACTTGGTGAAGATTAAGTTAAGTCCTCTTCAACCTCACTTGGCTTAATATCATTTTCATTTCATCCTCCCCTATAGTATTCATCTCATAAAGCTTTTGCGCAACATCCCTTATCCCCAGCACCGAATGTAATTTTACACCTATGCTTTCAAGCCTCTCCCTCCCACCCTCCTCCCTATCTAGCAGCACAAATGCATCAGAGACTAATCCGCCCTCAGCCCTAACCGCTAAAGCTGATTTCTTAAGGCTCAGTCCGGTGGTCACTAAATCATCCACTAATAGAACTTTATCTCCCGGCATAATTATTCCTTCAACCCTACGTTCCCTGCCTTTAAGTCTCTGCTTTTGGCGAACATAAATGAATGGCTTCCTAAAAATGTATGCTACAACGGCGCTTAAGGGCAGGCCGGCTGTTGGTATCCCAGCCACCCTATTGAAGTTTTCAACGCCAATCTCGCTTTTCACAGCATCAATAAATATTTCAGTTATCTTTGCGAATGCGTCTGGGAAACTTGGAATAACCCTTAAATCAATATAATAGGGGGTTATTTTACCGTTAGGTAACTTAAATGTGCCGAATTCGATAGCGTTAGTCTTCTTAAGCACCTGGCAGATTTCAGTTAGAATCGGCTCTTTTTTATTTACAAATTTCTGGATTGGCATATTAAACCACAATAAGAAATTAAGGTTTAAGCGCTTAAAAGGCTATTCACGATTCTAACAAAAACCAAAAATACATGTTGAATTGAAAAAGCATTTAGGTGATTGTCGGTTGGAGGATATCACAGAGTTTATTATTGATCGGGCAAGAAGCATGGGCGCTGAATATGCTGAATCTAGACTGCAGATAGATCTGCGCGAATCCATAATATTAAAGAATGGTGTTTTAGAGGCAACAGTATTTGAGGAGAGTAGAGGGGTGGGTATAAGGGTTCTCTTAGATGGGGCATTGGGCTTCGCGTCCATAAATACTCTAAGAAAGAAGGATGTTGAAAGAACCCTTAAACGCGCCATAAAGGTTGCTAGATCGGCATCTAAGCTTATGAAGCAAAAAATTTTCATGGGGAAAGGTGAGCTTGGAAGCGGAAGGGTTGATGTTAAGCCGAGGGTGAATTTCAGCAGCGTTGACCTTGAATCAAAGATTAACCTCATTAAAGAGGCTGATGAAGAGACGATTAACGCAGCCTCAGCACGCGATGTTAAAGTCCCATCTAGGATAATAACTTTAGATACATGGATAACTGAGAAAATAATCATGACGAGTGATGGAGCAAATATCCATAGCATAACCCCAAGAGCGGCGCTTTTTGCCTTCATCACAGTCTTTCATCCACAGAAGGGTCCGGCCCAAAGATACTTTAACCTCGGTGAGACGGGGGGATGGGAGGTTGTTGAGAAATGGAATCTGCCTAAACTATTCTATGAGGAAACTTATGCTCTCTCAAGGGTTTTGATGGAAGCGGTTAAGCCACCGGAGGGCGAAATGGATGCCGTTTTAGGGCCGGAGGTTGCTGGCATAGTTAGCCATGAATCATGCGGACATCCAAGTGAAGCTGACAGAATACTCGGTAGGGAGGCAGCTCAAGCTGGTGAAACCTTCCTTAAGTTGAATTCAATAGGGCTTAGGGTTGGCTCACCACAAGTAAATGTTGTTGATGATCCGACCTTAAAGGGCTCCTTCGGATTCTACTTATATGATGATGAGGGCGTTAAGGCTAGGAGACGCATATTAATAAGGGAGGGCGTAGTCAACGAGTTTCTCCATAACCGTGAGACTGCGAGTGTTTTTGGTGTTGAGAGTAATGGTGCTTCTAGGGCTGTCGCCTACAATCGTGAGCCAATAGTGCGGATGGCAAACACCTTCTTTATGCCAGGCGATTATATGGAGGAAGAACTATTTGAGGATATTAAATATGGCATATATATTAAAAACTTCATGGAATGGAACATTGACGACAGAAGGTTCAATCAGCGCTATGTTGGGCTAGAAGCCTATAAAATAGAAAATGGCGAGCTGAAAAGCTTAGTTAAAAATCCCATTCTAGAGATAACAACCACTGGGTTATGGTCCGCTGTTGACGCAGCTAGTAAAAAAATAGAGTTTCAGGCAGCATACTGCGGTAAGGGTGATCCCATGCAAGGCATACCAGTTTGGACTGGTGGGCCCCATATACGTTTAAGGAGGGTTAGGATTGGTGGCGCATAAAATGAGGTTGAGTGAAATACCATCGTATATTGTCGATTTAGCAAAGAAGATGGGTGCGACCGACGTAGCGGCTAAGCTTGTTGAAGCCCGGAGGATCATGATACGCTTCTCAAATAATGAGGTAACGGTGTCAAAAGGCTTTCTTGAAAATAGCGTAGACGTGTTCGTGATGATTGAGAAGCATAGGGCTGCAACGACAATAAACACGTTATCTCTTAAGAACATTAGGAGATCCGTGGAGAATATTGTGAGAACAGCTAAGTCAACGCCCCCAGCTGACGTATATGCTCCCCTACCCCAAGGGCCCTTCACCTACAACTCTGAGTTGATGAAGGCGCCGGAGATACCGTTAGAGCCCGATACATTAATTAGCTATGTTGAATCAGCGATTAGAGGTTCCTTGGAAGTTGGCGCCGAAAGGGCCGCTGGAACACTGAACGCCTCAAGGTCTAGGATAACTCTTACAACGTCAGGCGATGTTTATGCCTCACAAGAGCTGGCTGGCATAGAGATTTCAATTAGAGCGTTTGTATCAGAGTTTGCTACGGGACACGCTGTTTCGGTTGCAGGTAAACTCGAGGACTTTAACCCGGAGGAGGCTGGGAGAACCGCTGGCGAGATAGCTAAGGCGGCATCAAACCCCAAGCCCGGTGAACCTGGAGAATATATGGCTTTACTTGGTCCAATGGTTTTCGCAGATATAGTTAATCAGGTTGGCTCCCTATCCTCAGCCTTCCTAGTTGATGCTGGACAATCATTTTTAGTTGATAAGTTAGGTTCGGAGGTTGCTTCCAGAAAGTTTACTTTAATTGATGATCCAACCCTAGCTGGCACTCTTGGAGCAAGAGCATTTGATGATGAGGGCGTTCCAACAAGAAGAAAGGTTATAGTTGAGAGCGGTATCTTAAAAACATATCTCCATAATAGTATGACAGCTAAAAAATTTGGTGTGGAGACTACTGGTAATGCTGGGATAATTGCGCCTTATCCTTGGAACCTTATTGTTGAACCAGGCGGCAAGTCATTTGAGGATCTGCTAGCCGGGATAGATGATGGCATATATGTGACAAACGATTGGTATTTAAGGTATCAAAATTATAGGACTGGAGATTTCTCAACAATACCTAGAGATGGAATGTTCCGAATTAAGCGTGGGGAAATCGCTGAGTCAATCAGGGAGCTTAGGATAAGCGATAATATGCTTCGAATACTCAATAATATAGTGGACTTAAGTAAATCGAGAGAGTGGATAAGATGGTGGGAGGTAGAGATCCCAACGCTTGCACCCTACGCATTAATTGGCAAACTAAACTTCACAAAATCAAGAATGTAAATCTTAAAATTTAGGATTAGAATTCTAAGAGGATGAAATGTCATACAGAAAAGATTTGCCAAGAGAGTTCTATAGGAGAGACCCAAAGATTGTAGCTGCCAATCTTCTTGGGAAAATTCTGGTTAGGAGGATTAGCGATCAACTTCTTGAGGGCATCATCGTCGAGACGGAAGCGTATTATGGTGTGGAGGACCCGGCATCGCGGGCTAGAGATGGAATGAAAAGGTATAATATGCTAATGTGGGGCGAGGTTGGCTTAGCATTCATATACAATGTGCATAATAATTGGATGTTCAATGTGGTTACCCATGAGCCTAAAGGCGTAGGCGCCGTACTTATCAGAGCAATAGAACCCTTAAATGGCATTGAAACGATGATGGCTAACAGAAAAACTCGCAGTATCAAAAATTTAACGAATGGCCCTGGACGCTTAACAAGAGCATTGGGAATCAATAAAGAGCTGAATTGCGTAGACTTAACTAATAGTGAAAACCCTATTTTTATTTCTGAGGGTAAACCTATAGATGAGCGGGAAATCTGCAGGTCCCATAGAGTTGGCGTTAAGAGAGACCTGGATGTGGAATTAAGGTTTTATATAAGGGGTAATCCCTTCGTCTCTAAAACTAGAGTGATCTAGGTTTTCCAGTCAATTTTAATGCCGTCTGGTTTGGTGTAAACCCTAACTAAGCTGGCTATTACCATTAGAAGCCATAATGGGGCTGCAATAAAATAAAATGCCGCAAACTCCAGTAGGTTAAAGGGGAATCTGAGTTTTCTAGCAGCGAAATAAAATATTGTTGAGTATGCTGCTAACCCCCCGATGATGGTTAGAAAGTTTCTTAGCGCGGGCAGGGTTGTGGATGTTAAAGCCGCTGGAGGTATAAGGATGCTTGTCTTTGCTGACAGTAAAATCATAGATACATAAAATATTTTGAGGGATAACTCGTCCGGCACAAAAAGATTTATTAAAATCAGCGGTAGGGCTGGGAAAATAAAGAGTAATGATGGAATTATAACTTTAGGATATTTGCGAGCGATATTTTTGAGTAGATTAAAATTTTCTTTAAACCAGAACGCTGCGCCAATACCCCAACGCTTCCTCTGATTAAACCACTCCCTCCATGAGGAAGGCGCCCTGGTGCAAACCGTTACGTTATCTAGGAACTTAAAGCGCATATTATTCGCAAAGGATCTTGTAGCTATGTCTAGGTCTTCACATACAACCCTCCTGAAGCCGCCTAGAGCCTTAAATGTTTCCCTTTTTATGGCAAAGGCTGCGCCATTAATGCCTAGACAGCGCCCTATTTTGCGGGAAAAGTAAAGGTTAGTTAAGTTAAAACTTAGGTAATCATAACTTACAACCCTAGCTATAAATGAGTCCCTTATAACGTCTTTTTTAACCTCAATTATATCGGCATTCTCCATCTCTTCAGATATAATTTTGAGAAAACTTTCTCCCCCTCCGTCTATAATAGTGTCAGCATCTAGAAATAGGAAAATCTCGCCTTTGGAGGAATCTACAATTTGGTTTAGAACGTTCGCTTTCCCCTTTCTGTCCCCATTAAAAGTAAAATGGATATTATCATTTTTAGAAAATTTATCAGCTATTTCCAAGCTTCTCGGCGTCGGTTCATCTATAACTATGAAAATCTCCTTTTCCCCGTAAGGATCATCGAGGAGTGATCTAAGCAGAGGTTCAAGGAGATCTGATTCCCTATAAACAGGGATAAAGATGCTAATCCTTTTTTGAGTGGACATATTAGCCCTAATTTATGTTACTCAACATATTTTTGAATTTCGGAATTATCTCCAAACGCGTATCCTTAAAATGTTCTAGAAGGCTTATATTCCCGAATGCTGAAAAGATGTATGAATTGGAGAATAAATTATGAGCGGTAAAGCGAAACCTAAAAAGTTTAGTTACGGCGTAGGCGCATTTGCGGTTTTCGTAATCTCTCTTGGTGTTGCAGCCTTATCCTATGGTGGTGGGCTTCTGGTATTTGAGCCCTTGGGTTTAGTGGCGTGGCTTCTTAGCCCCCTTGGAGCATACACTGTTATTTACGCTCTTAGAGCGCGAGAAGACGTTCTTTACTATACATCTTGGGGGCTAATCATGTTCGCTGTTGGATTGGCTTCAGCCTTATATAGGGTGGTAGATGTGGTCATCATACTTGGCATATTATTAATAGTTCTCGCGGTTATAGGTTTAGTCGCTTACTGGAGGAGAAAATAATGGGTGGTAAAGAAAGGTTGGAGAAAGTTCGTGAGGAGATGGGGTTACTAGAGAAGATCCTTATCTACGTTCCCGGATACCGCGGATATAAGGAGAGGGAGCTGCGTAGGGAGAGCGATAGGCTTGTCAGAATGGAGGCTGTTAATAGGCTTAGGGCTGCTAAAGATATTGTGAGAAGAAGTTTAACTAACCCTATTATAGCTCAGAGGATTTCCGGTGAGGACGCTTGGAGATTTGATACGTTAATGTCCCACCTCGATAGGGTTACGCAGCGCATAGATAGGGCTGTTGCTGGATATGCGGGTATGTTTGACGCCGTCAGGGTTAGGGAGGATAAGCTTGACATGGTCATTCAGCACGATTTAAACCTAATAGAAAAGGCGGAGGCAATTAGGGCAAGCACCGAATCCTTGGCTAGGTTAGAGCCTGGGAGAGATGAGTGGAGAAGGGCTATAGATGACTTAATATCTAGGGTTGGAGAGTTAGATATGTTGGTTGATAGGAGAGTTGAGATCCTTAGGGGGTTGACTAGCTAGATGCCAAAGGTTATTGAGTGGGTTGGCGCTAGGGAAGGCGATATAGTCTGGAGATACCCAAACGAAGAGATCGCTTGGGGAGATAACTTAATAGTTCATGAGTATGAAGCAGCAGTCTTCTTTAGGGATGGGAAAGCATATGATGTATTCAGGGCTGGGAGGCACGTCCTAACAACAGCAAATCTACCATTACTCACAAAGCTGCTATCAGCCATATCCGGGTTTGATAGGGTTCCATTTAGGGCAACCGTGATATTTGTTTCGCTTAAGCAATTTCAGGGAAGGTTTGGGGCTCAGGGGCAGACAAAGGAGCTCGCTCCACTTAAATTCTATGGTAGCTTCTGGTTTAGGATTGAGGAGCCAAATCTATTCGTAAATGAGGTTGTAGGCGGTCAGGGAACATACACAACTAGCGGGCTACAAGAATTCTTGAGAGGATACTTCAATGAAAAATTAATTGACACTTTAAGCCAGTACTCTCTCGTTGAAGTGTATGGTAAGCTTGATGAAACTAGCTTCTTAGCCAAGAACGTTCTTTATGATGCCTTCAAGAGAATAGGTCTAGAGCTTATTGATGTAAAGTTTGAAGGAATAGACACAACGCCTGAATGGAGAGATAGAATATTCTACATAAGAACTGGCGTCTTAGCCCCAGAAGTCTTAAGGATGGAAACAGTTCAAAAAGCCGCTAAGAGCCTATCAAAGAGTCCCGGAGCGGCCGTAGGGGCAGGTGTAGCAATAATCCCGCCATTATTCCAGCAGCCAGCAGCACCAACTGCACCAGCCCAACCGATGGTGCTCTGCCCAAAGTGTGGCTTCCAAAACCCGCAGACAGCGAAGTTCTGCATAAACTGTGGGGCGGCTCTACAAGCTGTTGGATCATCTTGCCCGAAATGCGGTACAGTTAATCCTGCCGGGGCGAAGTTCTGCATAAACTGTGGAAGCCCTCTTCAAGCATCTAATAAGTGCCCGAAATGCGGGGGCGATATACAACCGGGAGCTAAGTTCTGTCCAAACTGCGGTGAGAAACTGGCCTAGCCAGCCTAAACCACATTAGAACTCACCGTTTTCCGACACTTTCTTTAGCGTATAGCATTTTAATCCTTATATGCGCCTTAAGCAATTACAGAATATTTGTTAAGTTATCCTTGTAGGGAAGTGTAAATCTTATGGCTGATGTCACAATGGTTTTTATGGTTGCTGGCGTAATCATATCCGTTGGATTTTTAGCTAATGTTATCTTTAAGAAAATCGGGTTTCCGGACATTCTACTTCTAATATCGGTAGGCATTGTTTTTGGGCCCCTATTGGGGCTCTTCTCTCCAGAGGATCTTTTGTCGGTGACGTCTGTCTTCGCGGCTTTAGCTTTAATGCTTATTCTTTTTCAAGGAGGCTTAAGTATGGAGTTCTATACCGTTCTCTCGCAGAGTTTTAAGGCGGCAGCCATAGGTTTCTTATATGTTATTTTTGCAATGCTTTTCGTCTCGCTATTCAGCTACTTTGTAATGGGATTTAGTTGGATTGAGGGGTTGATACTTGGACCTATGACGGCTGGAACAAGCTCGGTTGTGATCATACCTTTAATGTCTAAGATGAAGGTGCCGGATGAGATAAAGACAACATTATCCCTAGAATCAACGATCACCGATGTGCTTAACATAATTTTAGTAATAACGTTTTTGCAAATATATTTGAGGGGTTCCGTCAATTTTCAAGAGACTATATCTTCACTTATTGCAAGGTTTGCTGTTGGCATAATGATGGGGGCAATAGTTGGTATTGCTTGGATAAAAGTATTAGAGATTACTAAAAAACAGGAGTATACATATATGCTCACCCTGGCGGCGCTAATCCTATGTTATGCTGGAACCGAGTATTTAGGCGGGAGCGGCTCCCTCTCAGCCCTAGTCTTCGGCATAATTCTCGGAAATTATGGGGAGATGAGTATTCTAGGCATAAAGGTTGATGCCGCTTCCATGCAAAAGCTAATAGGGAATATTAAGAATTTCCAGAATGAGATAACCTTCCTAGTTAGAGCATTATTCTTTGTAATTTTAGGATTAATTTATTTACCCGACTTATTTGGTTTCATATATGCTGGAATAATTATGTCAGTTAACCTTTTGCTCCGCTATTTAGCGGTTAGAATATCAACCCGCAACAGCGCGCTCTATAAATATAAGGGATTCATGACCCTGATGTGTGGAACCGGATTGGCGAATGCAACTTTAAGCCTATTAGTACATAATGAGATGATGCAAGGTAGTTCGGTAGCAGGCTTATATCCTTTAATAGTGGCAAATATCATCATAATAAATAATATAATAACATCCTTAACGCCCATAATATTAAGAGCAGGAATTAAATGAGAAGATCTTCTTTAAGTTTTCCAGCCAGCCATAGCTTAGGATTGATTTGAGAACTAGTGAACTAAAATCTAGATAAAAAGAGTTTTCCAGTAAAAAGGAATAGAGGGGATGATTGTTTAAATTAAATGATGCGCAATCGGTATTTTTATTACCGTTGCGGAGTGCGCTGGAAATGTATATGTAAATCTTTCACTAACCTCTATATAGGGCTTTTCCATCACTTTCACATTATTTCTGTTTTCTTTATCATTGTATGCATTTACGTCTTTAGCGTTTAACTCAAATATTTGTCCAATCTTGTCTGGGGTGAAGTCTCTAAGTTCAATTAGGCATTCAATATCTTTGTCTCTGTGCGCGTTAACTACCGCGATATAAAGTGTTTTTCCATCTTTACTCATTGTTGCGCTTACATCTAAAAATGGAATGTTCTTAAAGGAGGAGGCTTCTGGCACCAATTCCTTGTTCTTAGCGCTTACATCACTCAAACTATAAGTTTCAGACTCAACTTTGCTCAAGACCGATATCTCGCCGGTGTGATTAATATATAAGTCGAATGCGTGATATCCGGCCTCAAGAACTAAAGTGTCTCTGTAAGCTGTTAAGGGGGAGTGGAATGACTCCCTCCTTCCTATCCTCCTAATCCTTTCGTGGTCGTGTATCAGCGGGAACATGCATGCTATTTTAAGGTATTTTGCATGCTTTTGGAATACGTTTAGAAGCCTACATATACCTAATGCGTCTCTAAGGGTGTGGCAGCCTGAAATATTCCATTCATCGAAGGATATTCCTACCTCCTTTTCAGCTGGTTGTGGTAGTGGGGCAAATATTTCCTCCCCTAATCCTCTTGCCCTATAAATGGCTGAAGCGACATCAATAGTGCTCTCCACAATCTTTAATTTCTCATCAGCATGTACTGGGCAGGCTAAGACCCTGTAATAGTTTTCCTCCTCATCCTCGGTTAACAGCCTAAAATAGTATTGATGAACTGAAATATTATCTGTTAGATCGAAGAGGGTCGTTAATACGGTGAGGTTCCATTCAGGACTCGCCTCTAATGTATGGCCTACGGCTGTCAAATTTATGTTTGGGTCAACCCTTCTCATGAGCTTAGCGAAGTCTCTCGCTTTCCACGCATATTCTTTTGCGGGTAAATTCCCTATTTGAAAGTCACCCCACATCTCGTTTCCTATGCTCCAATACTTAACATTATAGGGTTCGGGATGACCATGCTTTTCTCTTAGCTTAGCATAATAGGTGTTCCCCCTACTATTACAGTATTCAACCCATCTGGCGGCTTCCAGAGATGTCCCGGAGCCAGCATTAACGGTTATGAAGGGTTCAGTGCCAGTTAACCTGCAAAACTCTATAAACTCATCTGTCCCAAAGCGATTTGTCTCCTCAGCCCTCCAAGCGAGGTCATATAATGTTGGGCGCTCATCTTTAGGTCCAACACCATCCAGCCAATTATATCCTGAAGCGAAGTTTCCACCAGGCCATCTCAATATTGGTAATTTAATTCTTCTACACGCCTCGATAACATCTCTCCGAAAACCCTTCTCATCCGACAGTGGGTTACCTTCATCAAAAATAGCTCTGTATATTAATCCGGGTATATGCTCAATATTAAATCCAAATATATTTCTGTTAACTTCAGCCATCTGTACTCCGGCATAAACGATTATTCGATTTTTAGCGGACAAAACATTTCCCTCCACTTTTTAACAATCTACTAAAGAAGTAGAAGAGTTAAATCTTACCCTAAATCACGTGATTTCGACGTAAAAACATGGTAGGGGATCCTCGGCTAGTTTGGGATGGCTAAAAATAAAGTATTATGAAAGCAATGTTAGGGTTTCTCATGAATTTTTATAGGTGACGAGTCTCCTATGATTTATTGGAGGCTATTATCAGCGTGGGCTTCAGTGGCTACAATTCATTTGATCTCGAGAGTCTTGCTGAAAGGGCTCTTAAAGTGGGTGATTATGAGTCCGCTGCCCGCTTCTTCCATTACCTCGCTGTTTATTATGGTATGGCAAATGATGAGGCAAATTGGAGGAAATTCTCAATGAAATCTGGGGAGTGCTATATGCTGGCAGCTGAGAGAATAAGCGATTTAGCTAAGGCGATCACATTATGCCTTAAAGCCGTTAGGCTTTTTAGGGATGTTGGAGACGCTGGTAGAGCTGACCTTTGCGGTTTAAAGGCTTGGGAATATTATGTTGCGCTCAGCTATAGAAGTGATGTTGAATGGGATATTGAAGGGGTTCATGCCCTCAAGCTTTTAGGCGATTTCCTCGCGGATAACGGCGACCTTGAGAAGGCTGCTTTAATCTATTGGGATGCCGCTGAAAAGGCTCTTGATATGGGTAAATCGCATCTTGCCGGCGGACTTTATAGGGATGCTGGAGACAGTTATAGGAGGGTAGGTAGAATGGAGCCCGCCATAAAATCATATTTAAGGGCTGCAGAAACGTATTTTGAATGCCAAGAATATTTTGAGTCCGCTTGGCGTTATTGTGAAGCGGGATTCATGCTGATATGCCTAAACCGGCTTAAGGAGGCTCTAGAGGCTTCGGAGAAGGCTGAATTGGCATGCTATAGGGGGCAGATAGAGATTTTCCTAAAAGACTTAAGCCGCATATGTAAGTTACTCAGCCAGGGCTCCGTGAATGAAGCCAGAAGAATATGGGATAAAATAAAACTGAAAATGCGCGGAGAATACATTAGGCTGATTGAAAATTCATTCAAAACTATTAAAAGCCACTAAACAACCGCAACATAAGAAAGGATAAGGATTTAAAAGGCAGTTTAATCTAAATTTAATTTGCCAAACATCAAGAATCCCTAGCAAAACGATTAAATGGGGGCCGTGGTCGAGCTTGGTCTAAGATACGCGCCTGGGGCGTGCGTGGTCGTGGGTTCAAATCCCACCGGCCCCATCACTTATATACTTTTGGATGAACCTGCGACACTTTCACTTCCTTTTTCTGAAGAACTTTAATCCCTCGTGTTCGCAAATGTATTCGAAGCCGGCTTCTATCAGCTAGGCGATTTCTTCAGGCGCTAAATTTTATTGTAGTTGAATTAACCGAGTGGATCCTCTTAATCTGTGCAGGAGCGAACTAGTGGCGGTCAAAGATAACTGTATGAATGAATTTCTATAAGCCCTAAGCCAGTGGGGTATCTCGCAGCAAGATATTTCTAGATGGAAGGATAAATAAATTCCTTAAAGGGCTAAAAAGGGCTAGGGCTATGCGAGTAATTATTGATCAAAAGGTTAGAAGGGACTTTTCGGAATTAATGATTTTAGCAACAATCATAAGGGACCTAAAGATCGTGAGAGAAGATCCGCTTTTAGAGTCATTGAAGGATGAAGTCGCTCGGGAAATTAGGTCTAAATATGATGTTGAATCCCTAAAGTACGTCCCAAGCGTTAGAGCCTACAGAGATTTCTTCTGGAAGATTGGAATAGACCCAACTAAGAGTAGACCTGCGGCTGAAGCCCTAATAAGAAGGATTCTATTAGGCAATCGGCTGCCAAAGATTAACGCTTTTGTTGACGCGCTTAATTTGGCTTCTGTGAAATCTGGCGTTGCGATTGGATCTTTTGATACTGATCAGATTGTCGGTGAATCAATTACCATTAGGTATGCGGTTAAGGGAGAATCGTTTCAAGGCATAGGTATGGATAAGCCAATTACTCTCTGCGGACGTGAGGTTGTGTTATCGGATGATGCGGGTTTAATCGCAATTTACCCCCACAGGGACTCTGAACGCACAAAAATAATCGAGACCACTCGAAATGCCCTTCTGATCTTCTGCGGTGTCCCAGGAGTGGGATTAGATATGCTTCGAGGGGCGATGAACTTGGCGGTTAACTTAATTATTAAGTTTTGCGGCGGATTATCTATGCTTGTGGAGGTTGAATAATCTGTCTCAAACCTTTAAACTAATAATGGAGGAATCGGAGAGAAAGAAGAATTCTAGGATAATTTTAGCTTTAGATGTCACCGCTGAGAGCCCTGAAAAAATTCTCTTAAAAAGTATGCTTATACTTGAGAGAACTCACGAATACGTGTGTGCAATGAAAATCAATCACCACTTAGTTTTGCCACTAGGACTTTTTGATGGCGTAAAAAAGATACTTAATAGGGCTAGGGATCTCGGGTTACCGACAATAATGGATTGTAAAGCTAACGATGTGGGGAGCACAAATCGAATAATTGCCGAAAATTATTTTAGAGCTGGGTTCGATGCGTTAATAGCTAATCCCTTTATTGGATGGGAGAATGGGCTCCAACCAATATTCGAGGTAGCTCGAGAGATGAAGCGTGGAGTCATACTCTTAGCGTACATGAGCCATAAAGCCGCGTGGGAAGGGTATGGGCAAAGCGTTTATGACCCTTTGTCAAGAAAGATTAAGCCACAATATATAATATTTGCTGAAAAAGCCTTACATTGGGGGGCAGATGGAGTTATAGTCGGCGCAACATATCCTGAAAAAATAAGGGAGATCTATGCAGTGTTAAAGGACAGGGTGCCAATATACTCGCCGGGCATAGGGGTTCAAGGCGGAGATATAGGCGAAGCGTTGTTAGCTGGTTCACATTATTTAATTGTTGGCAGATCAATAATCGAGGCTAAGGATCCATCTGAAGCCGCTAGGAACATAAGGGATTTAGCAAACAATTTTGTTGGGTTTAAGCGCAATTAATAGCGCAATGTTATACCTTAATTTTTCCCTTAAAAGGAGAATAATGAAGAGGGTTTTATGCAGCTGACCTAAGCTGTCCGTCCACTAGTCATTTAAGCCACTACCATTATTCCCTAGCAACGGGCTTCTTCATCGGCCAGCTGCAGTATTAGTATTTTAGGCTTTAGGGATTAAAGCGTTACTATTTTGACCAGAGTTCCCTTTTAAGTAGGTCTCTAACAGCAGCCCTTATAGCAGCGCTTCTACTAGGATACATATTCTGTCTAACAAGTTCATCCAGCCCCTCAAGATAAGCTTCTGGTAGTAAGACTGTTACGAGCTTCATCCTAATACACCTCAATAGCCTTACTTAATATGTAGAGGGATTTAAGTCTTAAAAGGGTTTAGCCATTAAATTTGATGGCTAGAACACTACAAAATTATAATCCAGAACTCAATTATTGAGGACCTGGATTTTTCGCATTTACCATCTTTCGGGAAAATTATAAATATTTGTGGAAAGTTGTTTTGTGTTATTAAATTGGGGTGCGACGTATTTGGAAGGCTTTAAACCCCAAGAGTTTGTTGAGAAGCAGGTTAAGGAGATTAAGCAAATTATTGGTGATGAAAGAACGCTTATCGCGGTCTCCGGTGGGGTTGATAGCTCAACATGTGCAGTTTTAACCCACATGGCTATTGGGGACAATCTAATCTGCGTCATACTTGATGATGCATTTATGAGACTCGGTGAACCCGAAATGGTTGCTGAGGTACTATCGAATCCTCCACTTAATCTTCCAGTTAAGATTGAGCGCGTCCAAGAGCGCTTCCTAAAGTCCCTTGAGGGCCTTAGGGATGCCGAGGAGAAGCGAAAGGCTTTCAGAGCAACATTCTACGAGGTTTTAAGCGAAATAGCTAAGAGGGAGGGATGCGAGTACCTTGTCCAGGGTACAATTCTGGCAGATATAATTGAGACTAGGGGTGGGATAAAAACTCAACATAATGTTCTGGAGCAGATAGGGATAAGTACGCGTGAGCTGTATGGTTTTAGGGTTGTTGAACCGCTAGTTAACCTACTTAAATGGCAGGTTAGGGAAGTTGCGCGATACCTGAAAATACCGTCTGAGATAAGTGAGCGCCAACCATTTCCGGGTCCAGGACTTTCAGTTAGAGTTGTTGGCGAAATCAAGATTGATAAATTGATGGCGTTAAAGAAAGCTACAGCCGTGGTTGAAGATAATCTGGCAGCCTATAAGCCAAGCCAATACTTTGCAGCAATAATAGAGAATAAATTTAAACCTAACCCAAACCTAAAGAATATTAAAAGTATTATCGCCGAATCCCTAAAAATTAAGCCGGAAAATATATCAGTGAAAATCTTTAGTGATAGGGCGACTGGTATAAGGGATAATAAGCGTAAGTATGGCAATATAGTTGCCGTGAAATGCTTAAATAGTCAAGGCGTTCATGTACAGTCGCTGAATAATCTTCTTGAGATGCAGAAGTCTATAATTAAAGCTTATCCATCTATTACAAGAGTTCTATACATGATTTCCGAGACTGGTGGAAGGAAACCATACTCAATTGCTATTAGGGCTGTTAAAACAGAAGACTTTTTAACGGCGCAGATTGCCGATATTCCTTGGAGCTGCCTAAACAATTGTGCCGAGAAGATTTTCAATGTTTGCCAAGATGTTTCAGCAGTCTATTACGATATTACGCCAAAACCTCCAGCAACCATCGAAATGGAGTAATTTTCAGGAAAAGTCTATCATTTTTATAAGTGTGCTGCACCCTATTATTTTTTCGGTGTCTAAATGATGAGAGTTAGGGTTCAAAGGATAGAGTCAGTAAGAGACCTAGAGGGAAATTTGGGTAAACGCATAGAACTTGTGCAGGAGGAGACAACGCCAAGGTTTGCTATTAGGCCAGCGAGTGAGGAAGCTAGGATTGTTCAGGACATGGTTAGGGCACTACAGCAGCAGATCCCGCTCTTCAACCTTCAATCACAGATAACCATGCCAAAAATAATCCTATTCCTAACTGAGCGGGAGTATGAGGATTTAGGCGTCGACTTCGATGTTAACCAAATATATGATGTTGAATTGTCTAATCAGACAATAAGATTTAGGAAGGCATATTGAAATACGCTAGTTTCTGGAGCGCCGGTCGCAAGGGGGTTTGGGGCACTTGAAGGTTAGAGCCCACGTCTTTGTTAGCGGGCGCGTTCAAGGGGTATCCTTTAGACATGAGATGCGTCTAATGGCTATAAGAAATAATGTTACTGGATGGGTTCGCAATTTACCGGATGGTAGGGTTGAATCTGTTTTTGAGGGTGAGAAGGAGAATGTTGAGGTTATGATTAATTTCTGTCGAAGGGGCCCACCCGGTGCGGTTGTCAAGAATGTTGAGGTTATATGGGAGAATCCGACGGGCGAGTTTAAAGGCTTCCAGATTAGGTACTAGTTTCTTTTAAGTTTTTCTCTAGAAAACCAAAAGAGATATTAGTCATTGCGAGTCTCTTATGCTGAACCAATAGGTAAATAGGTGAGATAGGAGAAATAGTAAATTGTCGGGGTGGGAAATATTGAGTGAGGGATGGATACAGGCTTCAGAGAGAGCCCTAGAGCAGATAAGAAGATTGCTTGAGAGGAAGGATATGGATAGACTTGAGCTGGTTCAATCAATGCGCTTCGTCTTAATGGCTTTACACAGAAGCCTGTTGGGATGGATGAATTGGGTTAACAATCCAGATATAATGGTTTCATTCAACAGGGAAGAGTTGGCTGAAATGAATAGGAGGTTAGCGGAGTTCGTCCAAGACTTCATAAAGTATGATATTGAGGTTACAAAGCAGGGTGCTAGAAAAAGCGGCGCATTTATAGAGGCTAGAGAGGAGGCTGAAGAAAGGTCTAGAAGGGGATCCGGCGAAACATTCTATATTTAAGAAATTAGTCTGGTAAAAATCGCAAAGCACCCCTTTTATTAGGCTCAATTTCACCTAAATTTTTCTTGGAACCCTGAAGTGGGATTCTTTACCGTGACTAACATACTCCCCCCTAAGTTGATCGCGAACTATTGAAGCTATCCTAGCGAAATTCTCGGAGCCAAGATATTGCCTGGGCTTAACAATTATATAGTCCTCTGTAACCTCGAAGAGTAAAAGTCCCAATAGGTCCTGTGGGAAAACTCTCTGAATTTCATCAACAGTCCTTAACCTCTGCGTTTGACTCATGGTAGGTTTTAAGCTAGGGCTAGGGATAGTTTCCTCAATTTTAGAGCCAACATGAACCCTTAAAGCCTTCGAGATCTCGGCCAGGTCATCCAAGATTATTTTGAGAACATTTATTAGGTCATCTAAGCGTTTAAGAATATCTTTAGCGTCAGGATTCTCTTCGCTCATTTACTTTGCCATCGCCCCTCTAAATAATGTAATTGGTGGCTGACGCTTCAACCCCTAGATTTAGTCTTCAAGTCTCTATCTTAATCCGAATATTTAATAATTTCTTACGGATATTTTGGGCGGCCTTACTCCTCAGAGATTAAAATTTATCTTTACTCCATCAATCTTATTTTGTTGAGAGGGAATCGGCAGAATGCTTGAGATAGATGGTGGTCAGAAAAGTGGCAGTGGAACAATATTGCGATTGTCGGTTGCTCTGGCTAGCATATTAGGTGAACCGCTGCACATTTATAATATAAGGAAGAAGCGTAGCGAACCAGGTTTAAGACCGCAGCATCTTGAATCGGTTTTAACAGCTGCAAAATTATGTAATGCTGATATAAGAGGCGCTTATGTTAGTTCTCAGGAGCTCTGGTTTGAGCCGAGGGAAATATCTGGTGGAGAAATAGATGCTGAGATAGGCACAGCGGGCAGCATACCAATGTTGATAATGACGGTTCTGCCAATATGCGCCTTCGCTAAGCACTCGGTTACATTGAGAATTTCTAAAGGTGGAACCGACGTCAGAAACTCTCCGACGATAAATTATCTAGCAAATGTATATTTGAGGATCCTTGAGAGGATGGGGCTGAAAGCTAATATAGAGGTCAAGAAATACGGGTATTATCCGAAGGGGATGGGTGAGGTAATATTAAGAGTTCAGCCGTGCAGGGACCTTAAGCCGATAAAACTGGAGGAATTCGGCGAAATAGAGGCCGTTAGAGGAATATCCGTTTGCACCTTTCTAGCCGATAGAAGAGTTGCTGAGAGACAGGCTAAAGAAGCTGAGAGATTACTTCAAGCAAGAGGTTTAAAACTGGAGATTTGCATAATAAATGATTTCTCAAATCCCCTCCAGAAGGGTAGCTCGCTGGTTTTATGGGCTGAAACAGATACGGGCGCGCTTATTGGGAGCGATTCGATAGGGGAGCTTGGGAAGACAAGTGAGACTGTGGCACAAGAAGCTGCTAAAGGTCTCCTTGAAGAGATAGAAGCGAGAGCAACTGTTGACATCCACATGGCTGACATGCTCATCCCATATATAGCGTTGGCTAAAGGCGAATCAGTATATTTGACAAGAAACGTATCGGATCATCTTGAATCAAATATATGGCTCGCAGAGGAAATACTGGGCGTTAAATTCCATGTTGAGAAAATTAATGGTCTCTACAAGGTTATGAAAAGATAGAGTAGGTTGGAGCGCTAAGATGTCTAGGGTTAAAGTTCGGGGAATATATACTACGGCCTTAACACGCCTACTATTAGATAACGGCTTCAAAATAGTTCAACCTTCGGCACCCATAAAAGAAAGATTTAAGCTGTCAAATATGATGGAGGAAAATTTACAGCCAGATATGGAGATAAACGATAGGCCGGACAAGCAGGGGATAAATGTTGTTGGTGATGCAGCTTCCGTAGAAAAATTTATTTCAATATTGCTTGAGAACTTTGAGGATGCCATCGTCAGGCGCCACTCTTCAATATATGCGATGACTCAGTCCCTTCAAGGCGGAGAGGGGAATCAATTTAGTATTATGGAAATTATAAGTGAAGCAGAGATGTCAACTTCGCAAAGGAGAATCCGGGTTGACGTTGAGTTCCCCAGTTTATCCAAGAGAAAACTGGATGAGATTAGAAGCACCGTTGTTCCAACATTGAATGGGCATCATTATTATAAGGCTTGCGGTGGGAAAATAGCCTATATGCTTGAGATGGCTGAGAATCTTCTTGAGAAGGGATGCCCAGTAAGGGAGGTTGAAGAGTTATTTATGGAGTCGATAGAGCGTGAGTATCCACATGAAGGATCGAAAATAAGTGTAGAGCATGTAAAGGTGGACGGTAAAGTTTTTCATTTAGGCGAGGCGCGTATAGCTGAATTAGATGAGCGGAATACACGAATAAAGATTCTAAGAGTATTCTTAACACCAGGCGTATATGATGGGCTTAATATTCCTAAAGAGCCTGGGGACTACGCTGTCACAAGTATGGTTATCGGCGAGTGGAGCTATAAAACATCGTACTTCTCTAGGAACGGCGAATATAAGGGCACTTACGTTAACATAAATACGCCAATAGAAATCTATCCGTCTAAGATTAGGTATGTAGATTTAGAGGCAGATATATGTATGTGGCCCGATGGAAGGATTCAAAAGATAGACTTTGAGAAATTAGATGAAATCGTTAGGAGAGGTTACATTTCTGAGAGGTTAAGAAAAACAGTTTATGAGAAGATTGGGGAAATTCTGGACAATTTAAGTCCCGATATTGAAAAAGAAGCCTAGCATAGGAGGGCGATTAGGAATTATAAACGATTCTGAATAAAGGATATATTTTGGTTTTTCAGCTTCTCTCTTAAGGAGGTGAAGTGGAGATGGGAACGCTTAAGCTTAGGTTTGCGATGATTGCAACACTAACGATGATAATAGGGTTATCAACATTATTCATTACAATAATACTTTCATTACTGGGGCCAATAGATCTTTTAACACTTGGCATATTTGTAGTCTTCATAAATGTGCTGCAGTGGCTTATAGCGCCATACATAATTGATGCAATGTACCGTACTAGAAGAGTTTCTAGAGCTGAGGAGCCGGAGCTCTATAATATTGTTGAGAGGATCAGTGCCAGAAGTGGCATAAAGACACCGGAAGTTAGGATAGCCCAGATTCCGATACCAAATGCCTTCGCATATGGCTCACCTCTAACTGGTAATAGGGTAGCCGTCACAACGGGGCTTCTTAATACGTTGAATATGGAGGAGATTGAAGCAGTTATAGGACACGAGATTGGGCATCTAAAGCATCGGGATGTCCAAGTAATGATGTTTGTCTCACTATTGCCCGCAATATTCTATTATGTTGGCTACTCACTTATGTACTCATCAATATACTATTATGGTGGCAGCAGAGATAGGCGTGGAAACGGAAGCCTACTTGCATTAATAGGCTTCCTCAGCATAGCAGTATACTGGATACTAACATTATTCACATTATACTTGAGTAGGCTAAGGGAATATTACGCTGACAGGCACAGCGCATCCATTGTACAAGATGGTGCAAGAAAGCTCTCAGAGGGGCTAGTAAAAATAGTTCACTCAACAACTAGGATGCGCAGACGCTACGCTAACATGGGCGGATTAAGCTCATTTAAAGCTCTGTTTATATCAGATCCGGACAGCGCGGATAAAGATTCCATAGCACTATCAAGAACAGGTGTATCGAGAGGGGATAGCGAGCTAGTAGCTGAGTACCTGAGGCGCAAGGCTACATTGCTGGATCAAATAGCCGAATTATTCTCAACGCATCCAAACATCATAAAGAGGTTAAGGGCGCTACAAGAGCTCATGTAAGCTGATAATTTTTGAAATTATGTCCCCCAAGAATTTTAGGCTCGTCGAATATCGCACTTTACATCTTTTATATTTTTGGGATCATGCAAATATGGTCTTCTCACAGCATTAAGCTATTTCCCTTTAGCATATCTTATGCCTTATTTGTCCATGCTTAAAATGTTCAATCTCAAAATTGCTGCTATAAATGCTTAAACTTTATATTATCGCATAAATTTTGTTCTTTCTGAGGAAGATTATTTGAGTTTAAACATAGAGTTTGAGGTTCCATCATGGGATGAAATCTACGATATGCTGCTTACTTTAGCGGATATGATTAGAAGGGATGAATTCCGCCCAGATATCATAGTTGGGGTTTCGCGGGGAGGATGGCCGCCAGCGAGAGTTATGTCGGATCTCCTCGGTAATGTTGAGTTGGCTAATGTGCGCGTCGAATTTTATCGTGGGGTTGCTGAAACTGGGAGTGAGCCGATTATAACGCAGCCTCTCTCTATGCCAGCTAAAGATAAGATGGTTCTCATAATGGATGATGTTGCTGATACAGGCAAAAGTCTGAAGGTTGTTAGGGATCACATTATGGATAATAACGCGCGGCTCATTAAGATCGCAACAATATATTATAAGCCTTGGAGCATGATTATCCCCGACTATTATGTGAGAGTCACTAAGCGCTGGATTGTCTTTCCATGGGAAAGAAAAGAGACTGTGAGAAACCTAGTCGAAAAATGTAGGAGGAGCGGTATACCCATAGATGAGGTTAGGCGAAAATTAATTGAGGGTGGAATGGATCAGCGCCTGCTCAACAGATTCCTAAATGAGGTTATGGAGGAGATAAAGTGATAGAAGCAGAGGTTTTAGGGAAATATTTAGTCGTCGAAGGTTTTAAGAATGTTAAAATTGGGAGCGTTGAGGAATTTTTAGGTTTAATTAAGGCTAAGTCCGGTAGCTGCCAAGTGCAAGTTTTGGATGCCGCATATGTAGCGGGTTTCGAGCACATATATTTCGCGGTTTTAAATGCCCTAAAATCCTTTAAATTGGGCCTAAATATATCGAAGAGTTTAGCCGTTGAAATTTTACTTTACGCTTCAGGTCAGGATCAAATTAAGAGGGCTATTGAAATTTTAGGGGTTAAGCAATCTTTCCAGAACATCGCCTTAGTAATTGTTGCTGATAGTCGAGATGAAGCTATCTCTGCACTTAAGGAGATCTCAAAGGTTATTAATGGCGAAGCTGATCAAAGCGTCATCGATTTAACTGAGGAAAAAATTCAGGGCATAATCAATTCGTTTGGAATATCTAATCTTGAATTGGACGCATCTATGAGGGGCTCTTTAAAAGACGCTTTAAAGCACATTCTTATTGAGCGATCAGCCCTCTTAATCACACAAATCTAAGTAGGCTTCTCCTTTGTGACGGATAGTATATCATTTGGCTTAATTACTGAGACGCCTGTCAACCTCCCAAGAATCTCTATAAGAATTATTTTATTCGGGTTATTTAGGTCCACCTTCCGATTCAAGTTTTCGACAGCTGCGTCAATTATATCCTTTGTTGATATATCTGAATGTCTCTTCTCAATAGTGACCCGGAACCTTTCATTCTCCAGGATTTTATGATGTAGGCTGGCGGCAGCCCTCTTTATATCGTCAATCCTAGTTCTAACAACGATTTCTATTGGGATGACCTTCAAGACATAACGGAATTCCCAAGGTCTCTCCCTAAGAATCCCCCTCAACCCCTCCACAACCTTGAAGGGGTCTAACTTTGTCTTGGCGACTATTAGTCCGGAAACCTCGGTTCTATCAACTAAAGCCTCTCTATCACCCAGCTCGCCTAGGAGGAACCATATTTCTGAGCAAGCATTGTTCTCATTACCCTTAGATGTTGAGACGAGTAAATTAAAATCTTCCATAACCATATTCCTAAATCCCAAAAATAAATTAATGGGAGAAAATAATTTCAATCTTTTGTTCTAGTAGTGAAGAGTAAGGGAATTAGCAGTAGAATTAACGCTTAAATACCATCCCCTTCTGCTCCGGCACCAAATTCGGTGGAACCTCTCCCATTAATGCTGCTCGCACATTCTCTATGCACATTAGCGCCATAGCTCTTCTCGTCTCAACGGTGTAGGTTCCAATATGAGGAGTTAAAACTACATTCTCCACGTTTATAAGCGGGCTTTCGAGCGGAAGCGGCTCTTCAGCGAATACATCTAATCCAGCCCCAGCTATCCACCCATTCCTTAAGGCCTTGCAAAGGGCATTTTCATTAACGACTGGCCCCCTCGAAGTATTTATTAAATATGCTGTTGGCTTCATTAGCTTCAATTCTCTCTCCCCTATAAGCCCCCTGGTTTGAGGTGTTAATGGAACATGAACCGATACGAAGTCAGATTCCCTCATAAGGGTTTCAAGATCAACATATTTAACTCCGAGATTCCTCTCAGCATCAACCTTCCGCTCTACATCATAATATATTATCTTCATGCCAAAAGATTTCGCCCTCACAGCCACCTCGTATCCTATCCTACCTAAACCAATTATTCCGAGAGTTTTACCGTAAAGATCCACCCCCATCCTTAATTTAGCTCTTTTAGGCTTTGCCCACTCTGTTCTCACATATTTATCCGCATTTATGAGCCCCCTTGAAAGACAAAGCATTAAGCCAAATGTAAGCTCCGCAACTGCATGCGATAAAATTCCAGGCGTGTGGGTCACATAGATCCCCTTCCTTGTGCACGCTTCAACGTCTACAGTATCATAGCCCACACCATATCTGGCGATGACCTTTAAATTTGGAAAATTATTTAGTACAGTATCGTTTATTGGCTCAAGTGATAGTATCATCGCTTCAACGTCCCTAATCTCTTCACCGATATCTTCAGGTTTTCTGAAAGTGCAAAAAACTATCTCTGCCAAATCGCCCAACTTTTCCTCAATTAACCCTGGGTTATCGGCTCTCACGCCAAGAGAGACCATAACCTTTGGCTTCAACAACATCTCCTCCACTAATATTTCTTGAAGTCTAAACATTGCTATAATGGGGTAGAGAGCATTTTATTCTTAAAAATTTTAAGCGATTTTGGTCAGCGGAGGTTAGTTCATTAGGCGTCACAGCCAATCTAAAGACGGCTCCGCGCCGTCGCCAAGCATCATCCCAAAATAAGTATTGAGGGCTGGAGTATTTATTTGTTCCCATTTTATAAGAAGACGTGGCAACTTAAGGTTTATATGTCTTCTTGTTTAAGTTTTTCTTATGTTGAGTATTAAATCTTTGGTTGAGAGCTTAGGCGTTTTTGAGAGGAATAGGGTTCCGTTGGAGCTT
>Ga0185307_1000166_pt1 | contig 45695 bp, 46 predicted proteins | sample LHCtaG_FD_128010 | JGI IMG/M metagenome (GOLD analysis project Ga0185307, IMG submission 128010) | Hot spring microbial communities from Little Hot Creek, USA to study Microbial Dark Matter (Phase II) - LHC4sed_matched (SPADES... | ecosystem: Environmental > Aquatic > Thermal springs > Hot... | reverse complement strand
CCCTCATAATACCCTACGACTACGAGCCGATATACGCCTTGGGATCGATGCTCGGGATAGGGTCCGCCGAGGGGTTGCTGAGGCTCATAGAGAAGGTCGACGGGCTGGGGCTCGACGCCATAAGCACGGGGGTCGCGATGGCCTGGGCCACCGAAGCCTACCAGCGAGGGCTCATAACTGACAAGGAGACCATGGGCCTCAGGCCCAATTGGGGCGAGGACGTCGACGTCTACATAAAGATGGCCGAGAGGATGGCGAAGAGGGCTAACGAGTTCTACAGCGCCCTAGCCGACGGCGTAGAGGTCGCGGCGTCGAAGTACGGAGGCCTCGACTTCGCGCTGGCCTGCGGGGGCAACGAGGTCCCCGGCTATCACACCGGGCCGGCGGCCCTCGTCGGCTTCTTGACGGGGTCGAGGCACTCCCATCTCGACAGCGCCGGGTACAGCATCGATCAAAGGGCTCTGAGGACCCCGATGACGGACGAGGAGGTGGTGAGGCAACTGGTAGAGGAGGAGAGGTTCCGGAACGTCTTGACGAGCTTGGTCGTTTGCCTGTTCGCGAGAGGCATCTACAAGCTCGAGAGGATCGCCAAGGCCCTCGAGCCTCTAGGGATCAGAGCCAGCCCCGAGGAGCTCATGAAGATCGGGGCCGAGATCTTGAGGACGAAGGCCTCGTTTAAGGCCAGAGAGGGCTACAGCCCTTACAAGTTGAGGATAGCCAAGAGATTCCTAGAGACGCCAACGCCCCTCGGCAGGCTGACCGAGGAGAAGATCAGAAGCATGATCAGGATGTACGTGGATAAGGCAGGGCTCAGCGACGTGTATACGCCCTCAAGCTAGAGCTGAGGCCCTTCCCCTATCTATCCCCTCCTCTTCAGAGGCCAACCTTCTCCATTTCGGCTCGAAGCTCGTCGGCGGCTCTCTCAGGCGGGACCGCGTTTATGTACATCCCCGACGTCAGCTCGAAGCCCCCTGCCACCGCCACCCTCGGGTGGATCTCTATGTGCCAGTGATAGCTCTCGCCCTTCCACCGCACTGGGGCTACGTGGAAGCCGAAGTTGTACGGAGGGTCGTTGGCGGCCTCTTTCAAGGCGAATAGCACGGCCTTGAGGGCTCTCGCCAAGGCCTTCCTCTCCTTGGGGTGAGTGTTTATGAAATTGGGCTCGTGCCGCCTGGGGATTATCCACACCTCGTAGGGTGATAGGCTTGCCCAAGGAGTTACGGCAACGTAATGTTCATCGGCGTAGACGAGCCTGGGAGAGCCGATCTCGAGCTCTATCAAGTCGCAGTAGATGCATCCACCCCGTTCTCTGTTGTACCTCCTAGCGGCCTCTATCTCCCTCCTAACGGTCGAGGGCACAACCGGCAGGGCAATTACTTGACTGTGTGGATGAGGGATCGAGGCTCCGGCTTCGGGCTTGTAATTCCTGAAGAGGCACACATACTTTATGCCCCTTTCATAGGACAGCTTGGTCATTACGTCGAAGTAGGCCTCTACGACGAGCTCGAGGCCCTTTATGCCGATGCTGTGCGGGTGAGCGTCGTGGTCCGGGGACTCGACTATGACGTAGTGGAAGCCGAAGCCGCTATAGGACGTAGTCGCGAAGAAGAGGGACTCGCCAACCTTCTCTTCAAAGGGCAGGTCGCTCTTGAGCGCTGGGAACATGTTGGGGAAGCACCTGATGACCCAGTCGCTAACCCTCTCGTCTTCTTTGTCTGCAAGCTTGGTCAGCCTTCCTCCAACTCGAGAGTAGACCAGCCAGGCTGGAGGGGTCATGCGTTCGTTTCCTGGACAGAAGGGGCACTGCTTCCGGAGATTTTGTTCCCTTGGCCTTTTAGCTCTATGAGGGGCTATTATCACCCAGCGATCGGTGATCGCGTCGTGCCTTATCTCCGGCTCGCTCAAAACCCGCTTCATCCCCCTTCTCTACGAACAGGTCTGCGCGGTTGATGTCAAGCTCCTCAGCCTTAGCCTCAACGTCCGGCAGCAGTAGCTCCATCTCCTCATGGCGTCCCAACACCTTCAGCCTTATCTTCACGACCCTCAAGCTTGTCGAAATAATCTAGGAGGCCTTACCCTTAAATGCTTTAGACAAGTCATCCTTGCACTCGGTTTAAAGGGCCCTCAGCCCCAATAGTATCGGGTGCTCAAAGTTGTTGATAGGCTTGATCTCCGACACCCACGACAACTTGCAGGCCATAACAGAGGCCGTAAAGATCTTCAACTCCAGAAGGGTCGGCTTGGTCCTACACGCGGGCGACTATGTCGCGCCCTTCACTTACAGCGCCTACAAGGGACTAGGGTGCAAGCTCGTGGGGGTCTACGGCAACGTCGACGGCGAGAGGAGGCTTCTGCACGAGAGGTTCTCGAGCATGGGGTTCAAGGTGGAGAGCGACTTCGAGGAGCTGGAGGTGGACGGAGTCAAGATAGCGCTGCTCCACGGGGTCTACCCCCAGATAGTCGAAGCACTAGCCCTCAGCGGCAAGTATCACGTGGTGGTCCACGGCCACACGCACGCCAAGAGGGCCGAGAGGGTGGGAAGTGCGTTGGTAGTGAACCCCGGCGAGGCCTGCGGCTACCTCTACGGAGCCAGGTCCGTGGCTCTGCTCGATACAGCAACACTTAAAGTCGAGTTTATAGAGTTTTGAGCTACGGGGGCTTGGGCTATGAGCGAGGACCTATGGCTACAGATGAAGAAGCTGGAGCTCCAGCGCAAGCTACTCGCACAGGCGACCAAGAAGGTCGAAGAGAAGGAGGTAAAGCCCAAGGACCCCTACGAGGTCATAAGGCCCTTGTTGGAGGAGAGGGCGGACGAGGTTCTCGAGGCCGCGAGGGCCCAGTTCCCGAGGGTCGCCGAGGCCGTCGCCACTGAGCTAGCGAGGCTCGTGGAGGCTGGCTTAATAAAAAAGATCACGGGCCCCTGGCTGATGGCACTTTTCACGAGGCTCGGATACAGGCCTAGGCTTGAGACTAAGATATCAATAGTCTCAGATGGCAAGATAGTAGACTTGAAAGAAAGGATATCCAAAGCTCTTCAAGAAGGGTAAAGCAATAGGCGCAGGCTTTAGCGGGCTCTCACAAGCTCTCTTACCTTCTCCAACCCCCACGCTAAGAGGGCCTCGGCCACCTTTGGCTCCTCGGACTCAGCATAGACCCTTACGAGAGGCTCAGTGCCCGACGGCCTGATCAAAACCCATCCCTTTTCGGTGACGAACTTAGCTCCGTCAATCCTACAAACCTCCTTCACGCGAAGGCCCTCTATGCTCTGGGGCTCTAGGCCCGCGAGAAGGCCTCGAATCTCTTGAGGCCTCTCGACATCGACCTTCCCCCTCACGTTGTGCATTAATTTGATTTCCTTGCTCATCTCGTGGATAAGCTCTTCGAGCCTCCTCTTGCCAGACATCGCTAGGGCTTCAACTATGTACAGGCACGTCAGTATCCCGTCCTTCTCCGGGACGTGCCACTTGTAACCGAAGCCGCCGCTCTCCTCGCCGCCCATTATCGCCTCGCCCATCAGTAAGTGGGGCGCTATGTTCTTGAAGCCCACGGGCACCTCGTAGACCCTCAGCCCGTTCTTGGTAGCTACTTCGTCGACCATGTGTGTCGTGGCAACGGTCCTCACCACCCCTCCTCTCACCCCTTTGTTGAGCATGTGCTTTAGCAGTATTGGGAACAGCGTGTTCGGGGTGATGTGCGTCTCGGAGTAGGCCGAGGCCCTGTCTCCGTCACCGTCGGTCGCGAGGCCTACGTCGACGCTTCCCATGAAGTCCCTCATGTCTCGGACGGACTCGGGCAAGGTCGGGTCCGGCGTCAGGCCTCCAAACGCCGGGTCTTTCTCGCACCGCATGCGCTTGACCTCGCACCCCAGCCTCATCAAGGCCTCGTCCAATACCCCCGCGACGGAGCCGTGCAAGGAGTTGACTAGGACTTTTAGGTGTGCCCTCTGGATCGCGTTCCTATCGACAAGAGACAAAATCCAGTCCAAGTACTCCTCTCTAAAGTCCACGTAGGCTATTAGCCCTCTTTTGTCAGCTTCCTCGATGTCCAAGGTCCTAACTTCCGCCTTAGCTATGAGCCCTTCGATCTCCTGGGTTATCTCCGTCGAGGCAGGGCCGCCGTAGTGGGGTATGAACTTAATCCCGTTATAGTCGGGAGGGTTGTGGGAGGCCGTGATCATTATGGCGCCCCCGGCCCTCAACCTAACGGTCGCGAAGGCGACGAGGGGCGTCGGGACGTCCGTGGCGGTCATGTAGGTTAGCACGCCATTCCCAGTGAGGACCTCTGCGCATGCCTTGGCGTACTCCTTAGAGCCCCTCCTAGAGTCGTACCCGACGACCACACCGTACCTCGCGAGGCCCCTGCTGATGACGTAGTCGGCTATCGCTTGGGCGACGGCCTTGACGTTGTTGATTGTGAAGTCGACATCCATCAAGCTCCTCCAGCCATCGGTGCCAAACCTTATGGGCAAGTCAATCACCATTTGGTCAGGGAGAGGATCGAATAACCGAGTGTCGGTAAGCATAAAAACTGGTCTGCGACTTTGAGGTCGCGTCATCGATTGATCCGTAGCACGAGGTAGCTAGGTAATTGAATTTTGCGCTCTACCTCTTTAGGTGCAAGGTCAGCCGTACTGTCTCACGTCAACGTGAGTACAAGAAACAAGAAAGACATTTATATTGTAATACTGTGACGTGTTTTAAGTGAGACGTTGCATAGTCATATCCATAAGCTGAGACGGCGCCAGCCTGTTATGTTGTTGAGGTGATGTTAGACGCTTGTAAGAAAAGCGAGTAAAGACTTACCGATAATAATCTTTTCGAGGGGCCGCACTTTTGGAGAGTTCTGGGTCAAAGGGCGTGCGCGGCCCTCGGTCTTGGGCAAAGTCCTTGAGGTCTTGAACGAACATAGGATTCACCCCCGGAACGTAATGGTTCATTATGAGGATGATGAAGAGGTCTCATTCATTCTAGCGGATATGACCGAGATGGTCGGCGACGTCGGCGTCGTCATCGATAAGATAAGTGCTCTGCCCGACGTATTGGAGGTGGATTTCTGGGGCCCGCAACTCGATTACGCGTACGAGGCCTTCGGCTTCCCGATGACAACTTCAGAGACGGAGGAAGTCATGGTGGTTGTGCTCAAGTGCTTCGTTGAAATGCTCCAAGAAGTCAAGGCGTGCTTCGGCTCCTCCGGCGAAGTCTTTCTATGGTACTTGGCTAAAGGCTTCGGAAGTAGCGCTGCTAAGCTGTTAGGCGCGAGGCTCGAGGGTCTCAGTGTAGAGGAGAGGATTAAGGCCCACTTGGCTCTCTTATCTTCCGCTGGGTGGGGGGAGTTCGAGCTCAAGGGTATCGATTTGACTAAGAGGCTCGTCGAGGTGAGGGCCAGAGACGTTTTTGAAGTAAGGCATAGGAAGGGCTCGAGCAAGGCGCCTCAGTGCCTGTTCATGAGGGGCTACTTGACCGGTATGATGAGTGCTCACTTTGAGGTCAGGGGCGTTAGAGTGGAGGAGGTTTTTTGTGAGGCTAGAGGAGATGATGCATGCTTGTTCCTTTGCCGACTGGGCTGAGCCTTTTCGATCCCTCAGCTGAACCTCCTTAAGACCACGTACACTAAAGGCGCCAGATAGGCGAAGGACCACAACGCCAGCACTACATAAGACCTAAGAATGGCTACTATCAAAGACGACAGAAGGAGCAACGAGAGGAGGAGCTCGAGCCTCGGCACCGCCCTAGAGGCCCTTTTATTGGGGCCCTTGGGCGTCACCCTCCAGGTGTAGTTGGCTTTCAACAAGGGCTTTATCGACGATATAAGGACTTCGAAGGACATGGCCACGACTAGAGCCGATGACCTTCCGAGGAGCTTTATCCTCTGAGCTAAGCCATGGCCTCTTAAGGCCTGTTTCGAGGCGTCGCGACCGTATGGGATCAGCAACGCCGCCCCAATGCCTAAAAGGGGCAGCAAGGGCAAGAGGGGTGGCTCACCTCCAAAGAGGGTAAGCAATGGCAGTGCGATCATCGATAGCCCAGTCAATGCCAGGCCCCAGTATTGGGTTAAGTAAATGAGCAAGCTGGCCTTCTCGGAAAAGCTCAAGCTCGAGGTGACTATGGCTTTAAAGTGCTTTAGAATTACTTGGCTCGCGCCGTAAGCCCATCGCTTCTGTTGCTTCTTGAAGTCGCCATAAGTAGATGGATGTTCGATCCACACTGGTACCTCATCGTTGTACACGACTCTGTAGCCCCCAAGCCTGAGCCGGACCCCCAGCTCCACATCCTCCGTCAGGCACCCCTCATCCCACTTCCCAACGCTTAGGAGGGCCTCTCTCTTTATGACGCAAGCGCTGCCTACGAGGATTGAGCTCCCGAAGATCGCTTGGAGCCCCTTGAAGAGTCCCTTCGTGAAGAAGTTCCAGCCGAAGGTTACGGCCTCAGAGACCAAGCTTTCCTTAGCGTTGAGTGGTTCGAATCTGACGACGACGGCCGCGACGTCGTTAGACTCGTACAGAGAGGGTAACGCCCTGATCAGGAAGTCTGGCGGCAGTATGCTGTCGACGTCCAATACGACGACCACGTCGCTCTCAATGCTCAGGGCCTTGTTGAGCGCCCCAGCCTTGAACCCCTTGGGTTCCCTTCTGTGCACGAACACCACTTCCAAGTCCTCTCGGACCCTATTGCACACCTCCTCCATGGGTCTAGGATCCTCGTCATCGCAGACCACGACCACCTTGATCTTGTCCTTGGGATACCTGAGGCGCTTAATCGAGGCCAAAGCCCTTTCGAGGAGTGGTGGCGGCTCTTCCCTCACGGGGATGTGAAAGACGACCGTTGGAGTCTCTGGGATATAGCCCTTAGGGGTCGAGTACTTAGAGGCAATCCTTGAGAGCCACAGGTGGTAGCCCAAGTAAGTGAGCTCTACCGTTATTAACAACGACAATAGGGCTAACGACGTTGCCGACGCCGCTTCCATAGCCTCAAGTGTACTCTCTATCAATTTAGACTTAGCCGTTTCTCCGCTCCTAGTCCTACCTCACCTTGCTCTTCCAAGCGCTCTTGGGCTGATAGACCTTGTCAACGAACCAGACACTTCTACCGCCGATGATTCTGTGGTGGTACTCGCTCTTGAAGCGCATTATCTCATTTTTGTACTCGTCGAACCTCTTGAAGACCCTGACTTCGGTGTCCCTCCTACGGACCCTATTCTTGCAGATGGGGCAATGATATATCCTGGTCAACGTGAAGAACTTCGAGCCGCAGTTGCCGCAGTTGTACTCGTGGATCTTGATGACGTAGTTCACAGCACCACCCCAAGAAAGGTAGTGGAGCTGAGTGAAACTATGTGATGAAGGGCTTTTGATTTTGCGTGAAAACTTTGTTTAAAGGCCTCTAGCGCCGTAGTGGGCCTCCCTCAAATAAACTCTGCAATAGTCGAAAAATGGTTATCGAGAAAAACTCATTGAGAGAGTACTAGGCTTTTACGACCTCCGAAAGAGCTCTCTTTTTAAGCTTCTTGGAGGGTCCTTGCGAAATGGTTTATGGCGAACGTGGATCGATTTTTTTGATTTTCGGTTTCTGACGAGCAATCTTCTAATCCTCCGCTTACACCCTCTGGGCCCTCGGTCGTACCTTTCTCAAGCCTCTGCTTTTGCAGGCCTTTAGCGGCTCTGTGGGTGGTGAGGCGTGAAGTTGCGAGCGGCGTTTATTTGAGGTTTGGTGATGGCAAGCGACATTTGCATGCAGCCAGTAGTGTCTCAGTAGTGAGCGCACTATGAGATGCAGATCGGCCTCGGCTCCCAATCCATTGGCGAGGTACTAGGGTTGTCGGAATTATTGAAATCGAAGGCCTCGACCATAGAGAGGTAGAATTGTAGAAATCTAGGCACGTGAACAAAAACTAAATCGTAGCTACTAGCCTTAATAGTCAATAGTCATAAGTGTAACCTTTGCGCTTAAGCAGGTGCCTCGACTGTATGCGAACGGCCCTCTGGACGTCGCCTTCTCCTGCTTGATTGTAGAGCTCCTTCTTGAGCAACTCTCTAAGGGCAACTCTTATGGCTTCGCTCCTCGAAGGATAGATCCCTAGCCTGACGAGCTCGTCGAGCTCCCTCACGTAGGCTTCTGGGATTTTGACGGTTATTATCCTCATTAATATCCCCACCACCTTACCGTAGATGTAGATCCTCATAATAAGGGTAAGTTGAAATCTTGACCTTCACATGGGCGAGCTCTTCGGAAACAGGGTTTAAACGTCCCTAACAATGACGGCTCGAGAGGAAAGGCATTAGCCAAGCCTCAACGCGTTATCGACCGCTAGAACTCGTCGTTTAAGAGGTTCCTAGGGTGAGAAACGAAAGCCGTCCGACGGCGTTTTCTCAATAAAGCTTATAATGGACTGAGGTCGAAGCTAAAGCTTGTGTTAAGCTGACCTTGGTGGTAGCTGTTGAGGTCTATTAAGAGGACCAAGAGCCTATGCCCTGAATGCCTTCAGGTGGTAGAGGCGCTAGTATACGAAGATGGTGGCTGCGTGTACATATCTAAGTCATGTCCTCAACACGGGGGGTACACCGACGTCTATTGGAGCGACTACGAGCTCTATCGCTGGGCCGAGAAGTGGGGGGTCCTCGGGAGCGGAATCTCGAACCCCCGGAAGAAGAGGGAGAAGGGCTGCCCCTACGACTGCGGCCTCTGCGAGAACCACAAGACGTGCACTGTGCTGGGCATAATAGACGTCACCAATCGCTGCAACCTCAACTGCCCCATATGCTTCGCCCATGCTGGAGCTGTCGGCTATCTGTACGAACCAAGTTTAGAGCAAGTGAGGCAAATGCTGAAGAACCTCAAGAGTGTCAGGCCGATACCGCCGACGGCCCTTCAATACTCTGGCGGAGAACCAACTGTGAGGAAGGACCTCCCAGAGCTCGTGGCCATGGCCAAGGAAGAGGGCTTCAGGCACGTGGAGGTGAATAGCAACGGCATCGTGCTAGCAAAGAGCTTAGAGTACTACAAGAGCTTGCTCGACGCGGGCATGTCGACGATCTACCTTCAGTTCGACGGCTTGACAGACGACGTATACGTCAAGACTAGGGGCGTCCCTCTACTAGACCTCAAGCTCAAGGTCATAGAGAACGCGAGAAAGCTGAAGCACGACTCCATAGTCCTAGTGGTGACGCTAGTTAGGGGTGTGAATGACCACCAGCTAGGCGACATAGTGAGGTTCGCAGCCAAGAACTGCGACGTGGTCAGAGGGGTGAACGTCCAGCCAGTCTCCATAACCGGCAGGATCAACAGAGAGGAGCGAGAGAAGATGAGGATAACGATACCCGACTTCATGAAGCTTTGCGAAGAGCAGACTAACGGCGCGATCAAGGTGTCGGACTTCAGGCCAGTGCCCTGGCCAGTGGCCTTGGCTAGAGCGGTAGGGGCGCTCAAGGGCAAAAACTACCCGGAGTTCACTGCCCATCCGCACTGCGGCGTCGCGACCTTCTTCTTGGCGGAGGGCGACAACATGGTGCCGGTCACGAGGTACGCCGACGTCGACAAGATGGCCGAGGACTTCTGGGAGGTCTACAAGCTCGCGTCCGAGGGCAAGAGGTTCAGGGCCTACCTAAAGTTGATTAGGACGGCGGGTCGGGTCAAGGGCAAGCTCAGGAGGCTCCTATTGAGCGTGCTGATTAGAGGCTCTTACGACGCGCTGGGGCAGCTTATGAGGAAGATGGTGTTGCTGGGTTGCATGCACTTCATGGACCCCTACAACTTCGACCTCGAGAGGGTCGAGAGGTGTTGCATCCACTACGCACTGCCGGACGGCACCATAAGGCCCTTCTGCAGCTACAACAGCATCCACAGGCCGGTGGTCGAGAGAGCTCTTAGCGTCCCCTACCCCATTAAAGCCGAGAGCGCCGGTCATGGTTAAAGCGGGCCTGCTGAAGGGACTGGCGAAAGGGGTCGTGCCACCTGACCTACTAAAGTTAGTACCGAGGGGCTTCGAGGTCATAGGGGACATAGCAATTCTGAACTTGCCCAGAGAGCTCGAGGAGTACAGGTTTGGGATAGCGGAGGTCCTTCTCAACCGCCTGAGGCCCCGGATAAGGCTCGTGGTTAGGAGGGCGTCGCCAGCGAGGGATCCGGAGAGGGTTCACGCATACGAGGTCCTAGCTGGCTCTGGGGGGTTCGAGACGCTACACAAGGAGAGCGGTTGCGTCTTCAAAGTCGACATATCGAAGGTCTTCTTCTCCTCTAGGCTTCAATACGAGAGGGCTAGGATAGCTAACTTGGTCAAGCCTGGCGAGGTCGTGGTCAACATGTTCGCGGGCGTCGGGCCCTTCTCCATAGTCATAGCGAAGAGAGTTCTGAACGTCAAGGTGTACTCAATAGACGTGAACCCCGAGGCCTACAAGCTCATGGTCGAGAACGTGAAACTGAACGGAGTAGAAGACAGAGTAGTGCCGCTTTTGGGCGACGCTGCGGAGGTGGTGGACCTCTACAATCTCAAGGGCGTGGCCGACAGGGTCTTAATGCCCTCCCCTGAGCACGCCATAAACTACTTGACCAAGGCGATCGAGGCCCTGAAGGCCAGAGGCTTCATTCACTACTACGACGTGGCCCATCGCGTTAAGGACCTTCGAGGCTACGTGTTAGAGAGGGTCTCGCCTATCCTCGACGGTGCGAGGGCCAAGTGGAGGGTTGAGGGGGTCAGGGAGATAAGGTCGGTGGCCCCCTCCAAGAGCTATGTATGTGCTGACTTGTACGTGGAGAAGGAAGCGACCGATTAGACCACTCTCCTAGTCCTGCGGACGATGACTTGGTCTACGCTCCTTATGGCCACGCTGTTTTGGGTAATTATCTTGGCGACCTCGTCGAAGTCTATGTTCTGGCCGATTATTGTTATCTTGACCGTCTCGGTCTTGGCGTCGACCTCCGTGACTACGACGTCCACCTCCTTCACCCCTTTGGCCGAGCATATGGCCTTGGAGAGCTCGGTTATCGGTATCTCCCTCGGCTTCAGCGCGTCTATCAAGAGCTTCCTTATAACCACGGACAAGGCAGGACGCACCTGGGCACTAAATGTGTGCTCCCAACAGGACTATAACTATTGCTGACGCTACCCCCGCAAGGATCATATACAATAGATATTCGATGGGCTTCTTACCAGCTATTTTGCTCAAGAAGTAGCCTAAGGCGCTCAGCACAACTATGCCGGTGACGAGCGAGGCAAGGGCTGCTGTAGCGAAGTCCACCCTGAGGGCTTGAGAGAAGGCGAAGGGAGCTATCAGTGTTGTGCAAACTATTAGTGGAGAGACTCCACCAACCATGGAAACCGCTAGAACAGCGATCCTCGAAGATCTCTCATATATGGAGCCCTTCATGTCCTGGAAGGTAGCTTCCTCGAGCTCTCGGAGCTTCCTCTCCCTCTCAGCCTTCTCAGTTAAATAAGCCCCCAAAGAGCCTGAAATGAACATGGCCAACCCGGCCGAGAGAACTGTTTTGACGACGGCTCTCGGGTCGGCGATGTTGGAGATCCACATTCCCATTATCACTCCAAGGGCCGCCAAAGCTCCATCGAACATGTTCATGACGAAGTACCTCCTGCATATTTCGTGCGCTCCGCTCATTCTCAGCATCTTCTTGAAGCCGTCCAGCTTACGCTGTAGCGACTTAAGCCTCTCCTTTGCCTCGATTGCACGCAGAGAGATGCGATTTCACCTCAGCTTCTCCGATCATGCGAGTTTGCTTTTCACATAGCTTTGGTACGTTAAAAGTGAGGGGACGACTAAAAACTCTTGCGCCTCGAATAAGCACATCTCTATTGCACACGACTATCCGCTCAATCTCATGCTAGACCTCGTCGTTTTGCCCCTCCATTCACGAGGAGGGCGAATGACGTGTAAGCCACATAGGCTCGAGGGCTCTTCGGGTTTATCAGTAATTTCCCAAATTACGCGCCCTCGATTTGCTTAATAGCATATGTTGACCCGAGGAAGCGATGGTCATGTGAGGGAGAAGGCTTATTAGCTCCTCCTCAAAAGAGTTCTGAACCTGCAGAGGGTTCGGGATATGGGTGATCGCCAAATCAAGGTTCATTGAGATCTACGACACCACACTTAGAGACGGAGCGCAAGGAATGAGGGTCAACTTCTCGCTCCAAGACAAGATAAGCCTCACGCTGAGGCTCGACGAGTTCGGGATCCCCTTCATCGAAGGGGGGTGGCCCTTCTCGAACCCGAAGGACGAGGAGTACTTCAAGGCCATAAAGGACTACTCCCTTAGGCAAGCAAAGATCGTAGCCTTCGGGAGCACGAGGAGAAAAGGCGTCAGGCCGGAGGAGGACGAGAACCTCAATGCCATAATCAAGTGCGACGTAGACTACGCGGCGCTCGTCGGCAAGTCCTGGATCCTCCACGTGAAGGAGGTCTTGAGGGTCAAGCCCGAAGAGAACCTAGACATGGTCTACGACTCGATAGCCTACTTGAAGAGCCACGGGATAAAGGTGATACTCGACGCCGAGCACTTCTACGACGGCTACAAGGACGACCCGGAGTACGCCCTCAAAGTCCTCGAGGTAGCTCGAGAGGCCGGGGCCGAGAGGATAGTACTCTGCGACACCAACGGAGGCACTCTAACCCACGAGTTCTACGAGATAACGAAGAGGGTGTGCGAGAAGTTCGGGGATTGCATAGGAGTGCACTGCCACAACGATTCTGGCTTGGCGGTGGCCAACAGCTTGATGGCTGTGGTGGCGGGGGCCGCCCAAGTCCAAGGGACCATCAACGGCATCGGAGAAAGGTGCGGAAACGCGGACCTCTGCCAAATAATACCCGCCTTGGAGATCAAGATGGGCTACAGGGCCCTTAGCTCGAGCTCCAACGGCCTCCGAGGCCTGAGAGATCTATCGCTGTTCGTCTACAACCTGATCGGCATGGAGCCCAACCCATACCAGCCCTACACTGGGCAGTACGCCTTCGCCCACAAAGCTGGGACCCACAGCGACGGAGTGATAAAGGTCTCGAGGGCCTACGAACACATAGACCCGGAGCTCGTGGGCAACGATAGGTTCATAGCGGTCTCCGAGATCGCGGGCAGATCGGCCGTAGTCCACAAAGCCAAGAAGCTCGGCCTGAGCCTCAAGAAGAGCGACCCTGTAGTACTTAAGGTCTTGAGGATGGTGAAGGAGCTCGAAGCGTCTGGTAAGATATTTGAGGACGCCGATGGCTCTCTGTACTTATTGCTGTTGAAGGCGATGAACGCGTACAAGCCCCACTTCGAGGTGCTGTCTTGGACTGTGACTAGCAGGGCGAGCAAGGGGGGCGTAAAGTCCCTCTGCACAGTGAGGCTCAAGGTCAAGGAGAAGATAGTCACAAGCGTAGCCGAGGGAGTAGGCCCTGTGCACGCGCAGGACTTGGCTATAATGAGGGCGTTGAAGCCCGAGTACCCCTATCTAGAGCGCGTCAACCTGATAAACTACAAGGTGTCGATAGTTGGGAGGAGCGCGGGAACGGCCTCCGTTGTCAGGGTGCTCATAGAGTTCAAGGGCGACGGCGAGTACTGGACGACCACCGGGTCCTCAGCCAACATACTCGAAGCGAGCATGGAGGCGCTAGTTGAGGGGTACGAATACTACCTTCACAAGCGCGAGCTCCAAGCGATGGACATCGGTCAATAACCTCAATTAAACTTATAAGCATCGGCTAAGAAACAACATTTCTAGATGCGCCTTGTTTCGAAGGCCTAAAGGCCCTTAGGATGAAGGCCCTCGCTAACGAGGTGACCGTCGAAGACGCCATGCGGTGCTTATTGGGCTTGAGCAGGGACGAGGTCAAGGTCTACTTCATGCTCCTGAAGAAACCCATGACCATCGAGGAGATGGCTGAGCTACTAGGCAAGAGCAAGCCGACCGCCTACAGGATAGCTGCCAAGCTCACGAACATGGGCCTCTTAATTAGGAGGGCCCACATAATCGAGAGGGGAGGCTACTACTACAAGTACGAGGCCGTCGAGCCCGAGAGGGTCAAGAGGGGCATTCAAGAGGTCCTCAACGTCATATGCAAGAGGGTCTTGGAGGCCTTGAACCAGGACTTCATGGAAATAATGAAGAAGATGCAGAGCTATGGGGCGAAGGAGAAAGAGGGGGTAGGCGAAGGCAGTAACTGAGCTCCTTTTCGGAATCCCTTCAATTCCGATAAACGCTTAACTACTCGTCCCCAGCTTTCAGGGCTGGCAGGGATGAAGCTTGTCCACTAGGGTGTCAACCCTTCAGGTCTACAAGCTCCTGCCCGGGACCAATTGCAAGAAATGCGAGACCACTTGCATGGGCTTCGCCGTCAAGCTCGTTAGGAGAGAGGCCAAGATAGAGGACTGCCCCCCGTTGGTCAGCGACCCCAAGTACTCCGATAGGCTCGCGAAGCTCAGAGAGCTCTTGGCGCCCCTACTCTCCGCCGCCGAGACGCTAGTTCAGGTCGACCCCGAGAAGTGCATCGGGTGCGGCAACTGCATCGTGGCGTGCCCTGAGAACGTGATCCTAGATCCCTCATCGGCTAGGGGGCGCAACTCCAAGAGCCCCGACGCTCTGTGGACCGTCGAGGACGGCAAGATAAAGGTCCTGCACCTCGAGAAGTGCAGGCGCTACCCGCCTTCAAGGATGAACTGCAACGTGTGCGAGGTCGTCTGCTTCAGCGGCGCGATAAAGGTGGTGGCGTGAAGATGATGGTGGAGAATGTCGTGTGCGCGGGCTGTTCGCTGCTATGCGACGACGTGGACGTGGAGGTCGAGGGCTCCTCGATAATCAAGACGTGGGGGACTTGTAGCCATGGAGATGCGAGGCTAAGGGGCCTTCAACTCAACAGACTCGATAAGGCCTTGGTGAACGGCGATAGAGTCGACGTCGATAAAGCGATCGACGAGCTCGCGGAGATGTTGAAGTCGGCTAAGAGGCCCCTGATATACGGGGGAGAGTGCTCCAGCAACGCCGCCGTGGAGCTGGCGTTGAGGATAGCCGAGAAGCTGGGCGCCTACTACGACGCCCCATCGTCGATATGTAGGGTCCTAATACCCCTCCAAGAAGAGCTGGGGGTCAGGGGCTCGAGGCTCGAAGAAGTCCTCGACGAGGCCGACTTCGTGATTTACTGGGGTGTCAGCGTGGCGGACACTCACCTACGACACGCAAGCCGCTATGCGGTCATGCCTAGAGGCAGTGTGGCGAAGATGGGCAGGGAGAGCAGGATAGTGGCATCGATCGACGTTAGGGAGTCGATGAGCATGAGGATAGCCCAGCACGGAGTGGTCATAGACTTGTGCTCAGATGCGGAGGTGGCGAGGGCCATCGCCGACTTAATAGATGGGCGCGCCCCGTCACTGAGGGCCGACGTCGCGAGGCAGCTGGCCTTCCTGGTCTCGGACGTCAAGAGGGCCTCCTTTGTGGCCATGTTCGTAGGCTCGGGGGTCTTGAGGTGCGGCAAGGGCGAGGAGGGCGTGAAGGCGATCCTGAAGCTCGCGGAGAAGCTGGGCGCTAGGTGCAAGTGCTCGGTCCACCCAATGGCCGAGAACGTGAACTCCTACGGCCAGGCGAGGGCCGTGTGGAGGGCTTTAAAGGCGTGCTCCCCCTACGACTTCAAGGAGAAGAGGCCTGCAGAGCCGATACATGCCTTAGCTTCGCGGGAGGCCGTGGACTTCGTCTTGGCCGTCAACAGCGACGTCTTAGCCCAGATACCCCTAGAGGCCTCGAAGAAGCTCAGAGGCAAGGTCGCTTGCACGACAGAGCTGAAGAGCGTGACCCAAGCGCATTCGAGGGTGGCCATACCGGTCAAGGTGTTGGGCGTCGAGGCAGGAGGGACTGTGACTAGGACGGACGGCGTTGACGTAGAGCTCAGGCCCTTTGTGGTCAACAGAGAAGTTCTTAGTGAAGAGGAAGTCTTAAGCCGCTTGTTAGCCCTCATCTAAGTGACTTGAGATGTCCCAGTGCGACGATGCGTCGAGCCGCAAGGAATCGGAGAAGGTGCTACTCTTCGTATGCAGGTGCGGGACCAACATAGCTGGAGTGGTAGACGTAGAGAGGGTGGTCAAGCACTTCTCCGGCAGAGAGGGGATTGTCGTCAGGGACCAAGAACATTGCTGTAGCGACGAGGGGATTAGGAGGATAAAGGAGGCGATAAGGGAGGAGGGGGCTACCAGGCTAATAATAGCGTGTTGCACTCCATCGCTCCACGGGGAGCTATTTAGGAGGGTGGCCGAAGAGGCCGGCTTGAACAGAGGCTTCGTGGAGATAGTGAACGTAAGGGAGCAGTGTTCATGGGTCCACTACCACGACCCTGAAAGGGCCACCAATAAAGCGATAGACCTCATAGAGATGGCCCTGGCGGCGGCGCCGCACGCGTTGCCAGCCAAGGTGATTAAGGTGCCAGCGGAGCGATCCGTGCTGATAATAGGTGGAGGGGTCGCTGGGGTCACGGCGGCTCTCTCCTTAGCGGAGATGGGCTTCAAGGTCTACTTGGTGGAAAGGGAGGGCTTCATTGGGGGGCACATGGCCAAGTGGGACAAGGTGTACCCGACGCTCGACTGTAGCATATGCGTCTTGGGGCCGCAACTGTCCAAGGCTTACAACCACCCTAACATAGAGGTGCTAACCCTCAGCGAGGTCAAGTCGGTAAGGGGCTTTCCGGGCAACTACGAGGTCGAGGTGCTGAAGAGGGCTAGGTACGTAGATGAAAAGCTGTGCAACAGGTGCAACAAGTGCCTAGAGGTCTGCCCGATACAGCTCCCCAACGAGTACAACTACGGCATCGGATTTAGGTCGGCCATCGTGAAGCCGTATCCCGAGGCCGTACCCCAAGCCCCCTACATAGACTTGAAGCACTGCATTGGATGCTATTGTTGCGTGGGGGTCTGCGACCCCAAGGCCATAAATTTCAAGGAGGAGGACAGGGTCGTCAAGCTCAAGGTAGGGGCCATAATAGTTGCGGTGGGCTTCGAGCCCTTCAACCCTAGGGCTCTCGAGGAGTACGGCTACGGCAAGATCCCGGACGTTATCACGAGCGCTGAGTACGAGAGGCTCCTGAACAGCTCGGGGCCCACGAGGGGAAGGGTCGTCAGGGTATCGGACGGGAGCGAGCCCAAGAAGATAGCCTTCATACAGTGCGTCGGCAGTAGGAGCGACAGGATAGGCCGCAGGTACTGTAGCAGGGTGTGTTGCAACAACGCGATAAAGCAGGCCATCCAGACTAAGCTCATGATGCCTAGCACCGACATCACGATCTTCTACATAGACGTGAGGGCGACGGGGAAGCTCGCCGAAGAGGCCTACCGGCGGGCAATGGACATGGGCATCAACTTCGTCAAGGCGAGGGTGGGCGAGCTGAGGAGGACGAGGAACGGAAAGGTGAAGATATTCTACGAAGACATCTTGAGCCACGAGCTCGTAGAAGAGGAGTTCGACTTAGTGGTCTTAAGCGTAGGGATGGAGCCTCCCAAGGGCCTTAGAGACCTAGCCTCGATGCTGGGGGTGTCCCTGAGCGAAGACGGGTTCCTCTCCGAGTACCACCTCAAGCTGAACCCGGCCGACACCTTTGTTAAAGGGATCTATTTAGCTGGCGCTTGCTCTGGCCCCAAGGACATAACCGAGGTCGTGACCCATGCTGGCTTGGCCGCGTCGAGGGTTGCAGAGCTCTTGGGGGAGGGGGAGATAGAGCTCGAAGTGCACGCGCCAATAATTGACAGGTCTAAGTGCAAGCTCTGCCTAAATTGCGTAAACGCATGCCCCTTTGGCGCTCTGAAGGCTAGTAGGGGGGTCGTGGAGGTCGATGAAGTGGCGTGTAGGGGTTGCGGAGCTTGTGCGGCCGCGTGCCCAACAGAGGCACTCGCCCCCTCAGGCTACTTAAATAATGAACAGATATCAGCCATGTTAAGGGCTTTGCTTTCCAAGAAGAGTGAGTACCCCCTCATAGTCGCGTTCATGTGCATGTGGTGCGGCTACGCTGCTGCCGACAATGCTGGCCTCAACAAGATGCTGTACCCCACCAACGTCAGGGTCATCAGGGTTCCCTGTAGTGCAAGGGTCCCCCCGAATCACGTCTTGGAGGCCTTTAAGCTGGGGGCTGATGGAGTGATGATACTGGGTTGCTACGAACAGGACTGCCACTACAGGATAGGGAGGGTCAGGGCCAACGAGAGGGTCAAGGTCCTCAAGGAGCTCTTGAAGAGCGTTGGCATAAACCCCGAGAGGCTCGTGATAGACGGGGCGGCTGCATCAGAGGGCAAGAAGGTGGCCGAGCTAATAAGGTCGTTCACGGAGAGGGTGGCCGAGCTCGGGCCCATAGGCTCGGAGTTCGAGGTGTAGGCTTTGCAACCGTCCAAGCCGATGATGGAGGTCGAGGTAGGAGAGGAGGCTCTGAATTACAAGTGGAAGGCCCCAGTCTTGGAGAAGAGGCTCGTCTACGAAGTCCGCAAGTGCTTCGGCTGCGGCTTGTGTGAGGCCGTGTGCCCGGTGGGCGCGATATCCATGGGCCCGGTGAAGGAGATAGCGTCGGGGAGGGTTGAGGCCCCCTACATAATAATCGACGAAACCAAGTGCGTCGCCTGCCCGCTCTGCTCCTTGATATGCCCTTCGGGGGCCCTGAGGGTCGAAGCGCCGTCGGACTTTGAACACCCGAGAGTCAAGGGGCACATAGAGGTGCGGCGGGACAAGTGCATTCCATGTCTGCTATGCGAAAAGGTCTGCCCCAAGAGGGCCGTGAGGGCCGAGGTCTCAGTCAAGAAGAAGGAGCATCTAGTCAAGTACCTCCGAGAGGGCGAAGCTTGGGGCAGGGGGAGGATAAGCATCGACGTCGACAAGTGTTGCTTCTGCGGCTTGTGCGAGCTACTATGCGACGCAATAAAGGTAGAGTGGATCGAGCCCCGTCCTCCCGACTTCAAGCCGGGGCTTTCGATAACGGTCGACGAGGAGAAGTGCGACTACTGCGGCCTCTGCGAGAAGATATGCCCTGTGAAGGCGATAAAGGTAGAATGCCTAGAGTCTGCGCCCAGGGAGGTGAAGGAGCCTAAGGTAGAGGGCTCAATAGAGATTAGTGAAGATTGCGTCTGGTGCGGGCTCTGCAGCAAGGTCTGCCCGGTGCAAGCAATCGAAGTGGAGAAGCCGTTTGAGGGAGACGTCCACATGGTGGAGCCGAATGAGTGCGATCCCTCTGGGTGCAAGAACTGCATCAACATATGCCCGGTGAAAGTGGTTTACGTTGCCAGGCCCCCGTCGAAGGAGAAAATGGCCTTCGTGAAGGACTACTGCATATTCTGCGGCGCCTGCGAGAAGTCGTGCCCCGTAGAGGCGATTAAGGTCGTTAGGAGGGACATGAGGGTCGAGGGCTCGAGCTCCCCTTGGTTCGAGATGAGCTACGAGCACTTCAAGAGGGTCCTGCAGAGCTACAAGCCCCCTAGGCCAAGCATCTACCACAGGGTCATCAAGGTGGAAGAGGCGCCAATAGTCCCCCCGCAACCCTTGCCAGTCCCCCCTACTCCAAGGGGCTTTGGCGAAGCCGTCAAGGGCATTGATAGGGTCATGGAGTTGCTGTCCAGCGTGCCGGGGAGGGTCCTCTTCGAGCGCTGTGAAGTCAATAAGTTGCTCTCTAGGTTAAGGGGCGAAGAGAGTGGCTAGACTGGTGGGCTCTCCGCTCGACTTAGAGACTACGACCTTGATCACCGACGGGTACTCGCTCGGCCCGAAGAGCGCCATCGTATGTGGCGCGGGTGGCATGAAGGCCAAGCCCCTCTTGACGTCGCTCCTTACCCTCGCCCGAACCCTCACCGAGCCCTTCGGAGAGGATACTTCCACGACGTCGCCCTCCTTGACCCCGATAAAAGATGCGTCCTCTTGGCTCAAGTATATGGTCGCCGACTCCTTGAAGTACTCCTCACTTAGAGACCCTAAGCGCCTGGCTTTCTCGAAGTCGTGGAAGCCCTCGATGATCAGGCTCAGCTCGAGCTTCATGGCAAGCCTATAGGAGGTGGTGGTCATAAATAAGCTTTCCTCAGAGCTTAACAAGTGCATTCAGTGCGGCGCTTGCACTTCAGCTTGCGTCGTTTCGAGGGCCACTAAGAGGTTTAACCCTCGATTGCTGATCTACGCCGCCAAGAAGGGGCTGATAGCGGAGAGCGAGGACATATGGCTCTGCCTGAACTGCCACATTTGCGAAGCCAGGTGCCCCAACTCCGTCAAGATCTCAGACTTGGTGCTCGATGCTAGGAGAAAGGTCCTAGAGAGGCGTGGTGAGGACAGGGTCTTGGAGTTCTACTCGAGCTTCGTCAGGGCGCTGCTCAACGGCGGTGTGATAGCCTTCGTCACAAGTAGTAAGGTCGAGGACTTCAAGTCGGAGAGCGGGCTCAACGTCCCCATGCTCACCGAGGCCTTGAAGTCGGAGCTCCACGACTTCTTGAAGAAGATGAACTTAGAGGCCAGGCTGAGGGAGGTTATGGGAATTGAGAGGGAGTGAGGAGAGGAGAGAAGTCGTCCTATACCCGGGCTGCGTCTCCCTCAACAAGTACCCCGGGATCCTAAAGTCGTCGATCGAATTGTTGAGGCTCCTGAACATTAACGTCAAGCTCCCGGCAAACATGCTCTGCTGCTCGCGCCCGCTCGAGAGGCTAGGGATCATAGGGGAGGAGCACACGAGCGCGCTCGCCTACTTCAACGTGACTAAGCTCATGGGCAACCCAGACGAGGTCGTGGTGGTGTGCAATGGCTGTTACCTAGCCTTCCGCAGAGCACTCGAGGTCAACGAGCTTAAGAAGGACATGGAGGTCAAGGCCAAGTGCTCTCACATAGCCGAGCTGGTGTGGAGCAACAGGCGCGAACTCGCCGAGAAGGCGAAGGTCAAGCTAGATAAGCTGAAGGTCGCGATCCACGTGGGTTGCCACTACCTGTTCTACCCTCATGGTAGCATAGTCAGGGGGGAGGAGGGGGAGGACATCTTAGAGGATATAGCCCTCGCCTTCAACGTGAATGTGGTCGACTACGAGGAGAGGCGGACCTGTTGCGGGGGGACGATCGTCAAGTGGCTTAGAGGCGTCACCTCCTCAATACCTAAGAGAAAGCTGGAGAGCATCGCTGAGAGCGGGGCCGACGTGATCCTGACCATGTGCCCCTACTGCTTGAGGACGTTCAACAGGGTCCAGCAGAGGCTCAAGAAGCTTAAGGAGATCGAGAGGATCGTGCCCACGCTCCACGTCTCCCAGTTCGCCGCCATAGCCTTGGGCTTAGACCCCTTGAAGGTCGCGGGGCTCCACTTGCAAGTGCCAGCCCAAGAGCTCGGGGCTTTGCGCAAGCTCTTGACCGCTTAATACGCGCTCTGACCTTCCAAGCCCTCTACCTCCTGTTGGAGTAGCGAGGCCAGGGCTATGATGGCGCTCGAGGCGGCGAAGTCTGTCGCTATCGTGACGCCGGGGCATAAGTCGACGACCGCCGAGGCGTACCTGAAGACGCCTTTCGGTATGCCCTCCCTCGAGCCCACCAAGACGTTGATCCTCTTGCCGCTCAGCAGGAGCGACTTGAGCCTGTCGCTTATCGAGCCCACGTAGTCCCCTTCGGGCTCGAACACTATTATGACCTCACCAGACCTCTCCCTGACCAGCTGGAACAGGTCTTGGACTGTGACCGGGACCTTGTGGACCTCCCTGCCGTAGACCCTGCGCTGGACCTCGTACCTAGTCCTAATACCTTCGTAGACCCCGTCTATGAAGTCCCTGAGCTGCTTGGCGTCGACCGACCCCATGATCGCTATGACTAATTCGCCGACTTCAAAGGTCTGCACGGCCCTGCCTATCCTTACCCCCATGGTCTTAGAGGCCTCTTCGCCTCCTAAGTACGGCAGTTGAACGATGGACATCCTTCTCAGGACCCTGAGGATCGGCCTCTTCTGGGGAGTCAGCTTCTTGTACTCCTCGCTCCCAGGGTACAGGGCTATGTAAGCCCTATCGCCTATTATCTCTATGGCCACGACCTTGTCTGGCCTGTCCAAGTTCACGGAGGCCCCAGTCGCCTCCTTTATCAGGGCCCCCACGGCAACGTTCACGTCTATGCTGGTGAAGACGTGCTTACCGCGCCTCGTAGTCCTAACGGCGAAGGTCTCCTCGGGCCCTATGAGGCCCTTGACCGCCTCGACGGCGGCTGAGGCTATCTCCCTCAAGTCGGCCTTGCACTCTGCTATGGACTTGACGGCCCTCTCCACCTCGACGACCTCCTCGTTTATCTTCCTCAACAGCTCGTCCTCATTCGGCCCCTCGACTAAGACCAGCCCTGCGAATCCCTGAGGAGAGGCCTGGACCTTGGCCTCTGGGCAGAGCTCCCTTATCCTAGCCGCCGCCACCTTTTCCATGCCCAGCAGGGTCTTGGCCAATATCACGCCTACCGCCAAACCTTATAGCTCAGGAGGCCAGATGTCTTTATCGGGCTGTGAGCTGGCATGCCGCGCCTGATGAGTGATGAGGCCTTCAATATGCGAGCCCGACTACGTCGCTTGACTACTTTGCGTTAGGCATGGGCCCTCCAGAGAGTCGTCCACGCGCGAGGTCCCGGTCCCTTGCCCGCATCCATCATATCAACGAGAGCCACCTACTCCCTCCTCTCTGGAGAGTTCCCACGATGTTTATCCTCTCGCCACACTTCGGGCACGAGTTGTCGGCCGTGAGCCTCCACTTCAGTATGTCGAAGGAGAACCTCTCTATCAGTGCCTCCCTACACCTAGGGCAGTACGTGTGCTCAAGCCTGTGCCCCGGGACGTTCCCTATGTAGACGTACCTTAGCCCGACGTCCATGGCCACCTCAGCGGCCTTCTCTAGGGTCGAGACTGGCGTCGAGGCCACTTCGTAGAACTGGTAGTCCGGGTGGAACCTCAGCACGTGGAAGGGCGTGTCCTTGCCCAGTATCTCGATCACCCTCGACGCCAGCTCCCTGATCTTCTGAAGGTCGTCGCCGTACTTCGGGACCACGAGGTTCGTGATCTCGACGAATATCCCGCACCTCTTCATCTCCTTCAGCGTCTCGAATATGGGCTCGGGGTCTGGGACGGACATGAGCTCCCTGTAAAACTTGGGGTCCCCGGAGCCCTTGAAGTCCACGGTGGCGGCATTCAGGTAGGGGTTTATCGCCTTGACGGCCTCGGGGGTTATGTAGCCGTTGGTAACGAAGGTGTTGAAGAGCCCCTTCTCCCTAGCCAGCTTCGCCGTATCGTACGCGTACTCGAAGAATATCGTGGGCTCGGTGTAAGTGTAGCTTATGCCGTGACAACCGTACTTTAGGGACGCCGAGACCACTTTCTCGGGCGGGAAGTCGATTCCCTCTATCTCCTTGCTCTGGCTTATGACCCAGTTGTCGCAGAACTTGCACCTGAAGTTGCAACCGACCGTTGCTATGCTCATGACCGCCGACCCCGGGTAGTAGTGAAAGAGGGGCTTCTTCTCTATCGGGTCGACGTTGGCCGCTATCACCTTCCCGTAGACTAGGCTGTACAGGACGCCGTCGACGTTCTTCCTGACGCCACAAAAGCCCGTAGAGCCCCTCGGTATCCGGCACCTCCTGTGGCAGAGGTTGCACTCGACGCTTCCATCGGTGAGCTGGGAGTACAGCATGGCCTCCTTCAACTAAGGCCTCCCCGACATCTCTCAGTCGGGGCTCGATTTCAAACTTGTCGCTGTCGTGAAAGCCTATGAAAGTTGTAGGAAGAGCCACAGAGGGGAAAAGTTCCGAACTACGTGAGCCGTCTAATACCTCTCGACGGCCTTCGCGACGGCGCTCACCTCTTTGCCCTTCGGGAACCCTCCGTATCTCTCCCTCAGCTCCCTGTAGAGGACCTTCCAGCCGCCCATCTTCGGCAAGCTGCCGAGGAATATCACGTGCCTAGGCACCTTGTAGTCGGCCATCTTCTCCCTGCAGAACTCTATGATCTCCTCGGCGGTGGCCTGCACCCCCGGCTTCAGCACTATGGCGGCGGCCGGGACCTCCCCTCTCTTCTCGTCGTACTTCGCGAAGACGGCGGCCTCGGCGACCTTGGGGTGCTTCAGCAACACGCTCTCGACCTCGGCCGGGTATATCTTCCAGCCCGACATTATTATGACGTCCTTCTTCCTGGCGGTTATGTAGAGGACCCCGTCCTCGTCTAGGTAGCCCAAGTCGCCAGTCAAGAACCAGCCGTCTGGCAGGAACGCCTTCGCCGTCTCCTCCGGGTTCCTCCAGTAGCCCTTGGCCACGCCGGGCCCCCTGAGGGCTATCTCCCCGACCTCTCCGGGCCTCAGCTCCTTCGAGGGGTCTTGGGGGTCGACGATCTTCACCTCGCAGTAGCCAACAGGCGCTCCGACGCTCCTATACCCCTTGGACAGTTGTTGGAAGGACGCGGGGACGGCCGTGCCGACGACTATGGTCTCGCTGAGCCCGTAGGCATTGACGACCTCTATGTGGGGATACCTTTCAACGAACCTCCTCCAAGTCTCCTCGGGAGTTGTAGCGCCACCAGTTATTATGCACCTGGCGCTCCTGAGCATCTCCTCGGACCCCGGTGGCGCGTGGACCAGTGAGTAGAGGACCGGCGGCATCCCTGATAGGATCGTGGCCCCGTAATCGCTCGCCAGCCTCAAGTACTCCTCGAGATTGAAGCGCTCCATGATCACGAACGTGGCCCCGTGCCTTAGCGCCGTTATCCCCCAGCTGACTCCGACGTGGAAGTGCGGGTATATCCCCAAGTAAACGTCGCTCTCCGTCAATCTCAAGACCCACCTCTCGGCCTCGACCGCGGCCATCCAGTTGCCATGGGTCAGCATGGCCCCCTTGGGCCTCCCCGTAGTGCCCGACGTGTACTGTATTTGGCAGACGTCGTCGAACGAGCAGTTCTCAGGGCGGCACCTCGACGAGTGGCCCTCCCAAAGCTCTCTGAAGCTGACGGTCCCCCTAGCCCCCTTGAGCGAAACCACCGTCGCTTTGCTTAGGTCGACCTCCACCTTCGGCAAGACGTTCAAGCAGACCTCATCTAGCGCTATCACGACCTTCGGTTCGGAGTCCCTCAATATGATGGTCAGCTCCTCGGACTTGAAGTCCGGATTGACAGGGACGGCTATCGCCCCTATTCTCCAGATGGCGAAGTAGCTCATTATCGTCTCGAGCCTGCTGCCGAGGCACACTACGACCCTGTCGCCCTTCTCGACCTTCAAGCTCTTCAGGCCATTGGCTAGGGCACAGACCATCTCCAGCAACTCCTTGTACGTCATCGCCTGTCCGCCCTTCGGGTACACCATCGCTCGTTTGTCGCCGTAGTACACGGCGTTTGAGTCGAGGAACGAGGTGAAGTTCAAGGAGCTCACCCCAAGAGCTCGAGAACCTCTCGTGGAGGCTTCTTCGTGAAGAGGCTGACGAGGAAGAACGTCGGAAGTGCGACCAACAGCGCTGGGATGACGGCGTGCACGTTGGTCGCCTTGTAGAGGAACACGTGCCACGAGAGGCCCACCGCGAGCCCTGATATCATGGAGGCTATGGCCCCGGCCTTAGTGGCCCCCTTCCAGTAAAGCCCTATGGTCACGGGGCCCAAGAAGCAGACGAATATCGTGCCGAAGGCCGCGGCGACTATTTCGACTATTATCCCTGTCTGGACTAAAGTTAGCAAAAGCGCTATCACCCCGAAGGCTATTGGCGAGGCCCTAGCCAACACCATGAGGGACCTCTCGCTTACGCTCGGCCTAGCCAGTTGGACCACGTCCCTCGTGAGGGCCGCCGACAGCACCAAGAGGGTCACCGCTAGAGTCGACATGGACGCTGCCACGGGCGCCGCCAATATCAGGCCCCTCAGGCCCGAGAGGGCCAGCACTTCCACAGTCTTAGGGATAACCCAGTCGGTGTCCTTCATAAGTCTGGCGACCTCGCCTTGCGATAGCCTAGGGTCCAAGATCAAGTGGCAGAAGGCCCCTAACGAGAAGACGGCCATGGCGTAGGCCGCTACTAAGACCGGCCCCAAGACCCTTCCTTGGCTTATCACCCTCGCGTCCCTAGCAGCGTAGAACTGCATCAGCAGGCTGGGCAGGGCTATCTGCGCCATGCTTATCGAGAAGGTTATGCTCATTATTAGCTGAGGGACCGCGCCCGCCTTCATGGCCGGAGGGGGACCAGCGCCGTCGAACCTCAGCCACATCTCCCCGCTAATCCCGTTTATCGTCATCGATCGAAGCTCCTCGACCCCCTTAATGGGGCCGCCCACAGCGCTCATCACTAGCCCGAAGGTGAGGAAGGCCGCGAGCAACATCAGGGAGCCGAGTATCAAGTTGTTGAGGGCTGCCGCCCTGAGCCCCCCTAGGGCTACGTAGAGTGGCACTGGGATTGCGAGCGCCACTAGGCCCACCTCGAAGCCGGTATTGAACACCGTGGCGATTATTATGGCCCCTCCCTTGTAGACGCTCGTGAGGTAAAGCGTGAACAAGAACATCATGACGGCCGCCGCGACGGCCTTGGCGACCTTGCTCTGGTACCTGTGCTCTATGAAGTCTGGGACGCTCACTATGCCCGCTTTGGAGGCGTACTTGAAGAGCCTCTCAGCTACTAGGATCCACATCAGCACCACTCCTATCACGTGCCAAGCAGTGAGCCAGGCCCCGAAGCCCAAGTTGAAGAGGTACGTGGCACCGCCGCCTCCGAGGAAAGAGGCAGCACTGAAGTACGTGGCCATCAGCGAGAAGGCTAGGGTCACTGCTCCTAGGCCCCTATTGGCCAAGAAGAAGCCAGTCATCGACCTGCTGAGGCCGTAGCCCCGAAGCCCTATCAACATCACCACGGCCAGTACGGCCACTATTATGGAGGCGTCTAGAAGGTCGACGGTCATCATCGCCTGCTCCTCCTCGCCTTATAGGCGCCGTAGATCACCCCTATCACTAGTACGACTATCGAGATCGTGTAACCAACCGCGATTAAGGGATCTATCTCCATCACGTGTCCCAGTTCTGCTTAGAAGGCAGCATTGGTGAAAATTTTTAAAACTTTTTTGTACACTTGTGTACAATGATAAAAAGTAATATTAGCTTGTCGCCAGAGAATATGACGTGAGATGAGGCTCTGCGACATACCTCGCACTAGTGAGTACAAGGTTAGAGCTGAAGGTACCTTAGCGACAGCGATCAACGCCCTATCGAAGGGCTCTACAGCGGTGTTGGTCGTCGACGAAGGCGATAGGCTCCGAGGCCTCATCACCGCTTCGAGGGTCTTGGGCTTGCTTCCCGCCCTCACGTTGAGCTCCAAGATAGCCAGTCAACCGGTGGGCCTCTTCGTCAGCGAGAGGGCGACTACGATGCACTACGAGTACCCCGTAGAGGCCGCGCTGCAGCTTATGATCGAGGAGGGGAAGAGCCACGTAGTCCTCGTGGACGGGCTGAAAGCGGTCGGCCTATTAACGCACAGGTGTCTCTTGAAGTCTCTCTTGGGCTTGAGGCTAGACTTGGACCTAAGGAGGCTCATAGCTAAAGACTTGGTCATGCTCCTAGCGCACAACAGCCTTGCAGAAGCTTACAGGGCCATGACCGAGATGAACTACTACGAGGTCCCCATCGTGGAAGAGGAAGTCGTGGGGATCGTCAGGCTCCGCGACATAATTGGCGAGGTCGCTACCAAGGGCTTCGAAGGCCTCAAGCTTGTCAAGGTGTACAGCAAGTGCAAGCTCGTAGAGCGAGGGGCTCGGAGGTTCGAGGAGGTGTTAGAGCTGGCATTCAAGGAGGACCTCAACTTAGTGCCAGTGCTGAGGGACGACGGCTCCTACGGATTCGTGAAGCTCGAGGATGTATTCATGCAACTCGTGAAGGAGCTCGGAGCCTTCAAGGTGGCCGAGCTGATTAGCCAGCGCTTCGTCGCCCAAAGCGTCCGCGGAGCGTGACTTCGTTGGCAATCGAGGGCAGGGTGAGGGTCGTCCTCCAGCCCCTCGAGCCGGTGGATAGCGACGTCGTCTATAGGGTCTCCTTGAGGCTGAGCGAACTGTTCAAGGTCTTTGAGTTCTCCGTCTCTCGCAAGCACCTCGAGGTGCCCCGTCACACCTTCAACGAGAGCAGGAGACAGTACAACTCCTCGGCCATCTTAGACGAGCTCATGAGGCTATACGAGAGGGGCTTCTTCGGCGACTGTCAGAGGGTCGTGGGGATCGCCGACGTGGACGCATACGTGCTCGGCCTGAACTTCGTCTTCGGCGAGGCGCTGTTACAGGGGCCCGTTGCGACTGTCTACCTCATTAGGCTAAGGCCAGAGTTCTATGGTAAGGCCTCGAATCGGGAGCTCCTCGTAGAGAGAGCGTGCAAGGAGGTGATACACGAGCTCGGACACACCTTCGGGCTGAGGCACTGCTCCAACCCCAAATGTGTGATGCACTTTAGCAACACCATTCTCGACACGGACTTCAAGGACCTGCTCTACTGCTTGAGGTGTCAGTCGGCCTTGATGCGTGCCCTCACGTTCTGAAAGTCAAGCTTAATAGCTCGTAACGGGCTTCAGTACGTAGAAGTTATGGGCTTGCACATACCCTCGAAGGCTTATTTAGAGGTCGTGGTCGATTCGAGGGAGGCCTCGACCGCGAAGCACGTGGTCGACGAGTTGAGGGAGCTGGGCGTGAGAGTGCGCGTCGAGTTCTTGGAGGTAGGCGACTACGTGATCTCAAGGGACGTCGCCGTCGAGCGAAAGACGGTGAGCGACTTCGTCTCGACGCTGACGAAGAGGAACCTGTTCGAGCAGATGGACAGGCTGAGGAGCTCTTTCAGCAAGCCAGTGTTGATATTGGAGGGTGACATAAGCTCCATCCCTATGATAAGTTCCATAAGCATGAACGCGGTTCTCGGCGCTCTGGCCTCGATAGCTAGGAGAGGGGTCTCGGTGCTCCCGTCGCCGTCGCCCTCCGCGACCGCCAGGCTGATAGCCTCGCTGGCTAAGCAGGAGAGAAAGACTGATCAGCAAGTAAAGGTCAGGGTGAAGCCCCCTAAGAGGGACGACATAAGCGAGGAGCAGATATTCTTCATGTGCGGCCTGCCCATGATAGGGAGGGAGAGGGCCGAGGCCATATTAAGGGTCTACAGAACGCCAATCGAGGCCTTGAAGAGGGTCGACGGCTGGTCGAAGATGGTCGACGGTATTGGTGAGACCATAGTCAAGAGGGTTAAGGAGGTCTTAGAGACACCCTTCAAGCATTGAGAGGTCGGGACCGCTCACTGAGTTTTATTAAAATGAGTTGGTAAGTCAGTCGAGCAACTCCTCAGCACGCTTAGCTAAGAAGGTAGCCGCTCATCATCCTCGTGAGGGTATAAGGGTCGGCCCGCTTATATGTCTCCATCAGCTCAACGCCGAGCCTTAGTGGACTTGAGGTCTCACAGGCCGCCACTGACCTCTAGCCTATCCTAGCAGTACGCCCAATGCCACGTCGCTCTTAACGAGCCCCAGCCTTTTGGCAGCGATGCCTATCCTGACCATAGCCTTTCTGTCCCTACTCAGGACTGGCCTCGACCACGCCAGTAAGCCCAGGGCCGCTCCAAGCTCCAACGCCCTGATGACGCACGTGGGCCCTGGGAACAAAAGGCCAGCTACCCTGCTCTGGAGCATGACTTCGCAAGATGGAAAGCCGCACGCCCCGCAGTTCATCCCAATAACGTCGCCTCCATCCCTCAAGCCCACTAAGATAACCGCCTTCGCCCTTCTGATCCCCCCTGCATCCGCCTTGCACGAGGGATCTCTGAGCTCTTCGGCCAGTTGGTGCATGTACTTCGCCAACCTATCTTTCTGCCTGCCGCTGACAACGACGACTTCGAGGTCGCCCAGGCCCCACTCTCTTAACATCTCCTGGACGGAGCTGAGGAGCTCGTCGGGCGAGCTCGAGCCGCTAGCTCGTCCACTCGTCTCCTCCAAGGCCACTACCTCCACTCAAGGCCCCTTGAACGATCTCGCCGCGGGCGGCCTCGAGGTCAAGTGCACTTTCTGCTGGCGCAGCTTTAAAGCCTGAGGGCCGAGGGTTAATTCGTGGTCTTGAGGTTCGGAGGGCTCGTCAAGGGTGATGGGAGGCCGAGGATCAAGCTCGAAGGCGACAAGCTCTACATAGTGGTACCGGAGAGGTCCAAGGTCCAGCAGCGCTTCTTGGGCTGGTGCTTGGTCTATCACATTGAATACGAAGGCGACGTCTGGTGCTTCAAAGTCAAGCTAGGTGGCTCGGCCTTGGGCGATTGGATAGAGCCGATAAGGCCTAGTGAGTGGAATGAATTGACGGCCTCCAGGGGCTCTCGAAGGGGCTCTAGAAGTCCTCGAGGTAGCCTACAGGTCATCTGCGTTGGGCGGTTCCTCGCTCTCGCGGGTCGTAGGCATTGAAGCGAAGGTCGGCGCCCCTCTTACTACCTAAGTAGTCGAGGTAGCGCTGGTAGAGCTCGATGGCCTCGCGCAACTGCCTCGGGTACATAGCTTCTAGCTGGTCTAAAATCTCGTCTATAGTGTCCTGATCCCTCACCACTCGAAGCAAAGTCAACAAAACGTCCTCGCCCTCGTGGCTCTTGCAAGGGATCTCCACCGTCATGCCGAGCTTGAAGAGGTCCGTCAGCAATAACTGCGGAGGGGAAGAGCCTATGAGGACGCCCTTGTCGAGCTCCACAAGCCTAGGGACGCCCTTCCTGTCGAGCCTGGCCGGGCTAGTAAGAGACCTATAGGCCTTCTTGGAGTAGCAGTGGACCTCTACGTAGACGTCGGGGCGGTAGTGCCTTAGCAAGCCCAAGAGCATCCTGCCCTCTCTGGTCTCGAGGTACCTCTCGCTCAGTGTGCTCACGTACCTCGCTCTCACGCATATGGAGGGCACGACGACTAACGTGCCACTCTGCGGCCTCCCGTCGCGTGCGAATCGCTCGAGGGCCCTCTTAGTGACGACGCCTTCTCTGCCGTGGAGCCCTCCAACGACGAGCCTCCTCAAGCCCCTCTTCCTTGACTTGATCTCGTAGACCCTCAATTCCTACTGGTAAAGGTTGTGCAAGGCGAGCTCTATATGCTCTTCTAGTCCCGTTCTTCCAGTCCTCGGGCTTGATCGCTAAGCCACATATAGCCGGGACACGGTATAAACGGAGATGCGAGTCGAAGGGCTCTCCTTGAGGCCCTCCAAGCACTTCCTAGTCTCGAGGCCCGCGAAGTTCAGGAGTGCGAACGTCGAAGCGGTTGCGACGGTTCAGTCGATAGCCCTAAAACACGACGTAAGGCAAGTCCTCGTGGACTTGCCTCGAGGCTTCGAGGCGCTCCTCAGGCAGTGCCCGAGTCCTAGGAGCGCACTGGACTCGGCCGTGAGAGTAGGGCTACTGCGCTGGCCAGAGAGCATAGTGAGGGCCTACGAGCCCATAGTCTCGTGCGCTTACAGGCTCGCCAGAGAGGGGGTCAAGGTCATGTGCTACTTGGAGGCCAAGGAGCTCGAGAGAGAGCGGGAAGTCGCCGCGAGGGTGGCGCAACTGGTTCTAAGGGCGTCGATAAAGAGGGTGGACGATCGCGACCTCCAAGATTGGCTCCAAGCCCTGGACGAGTACAGGGGCGGAGCTTGGCTGATGGTCGATCGCGTAGTCGACATGCTGAGGGCCATCGAGGGCTCTACGGCGATCATCTTGACCGGGCTGGAGGGCCTCTGGCTCGCGAAAGAGATGAGGAGCAGGGGCCTCGAGGTCGCGGTCAGGGTCGTCGGGACCCCGTACCTACGGAGCCCGCTGGAGGTGATGATTATCAAGCGCTCGAGGGGGGAGCTCGCGGCCGACGAGCTGAGAGAGCTCATAGGCGACTACGTCGACTACGTCAGGAATTACGTCCTCAAGTACGAGGACCTCGAGGAGGCCCACAAGAAGTGGGCTCTCGAGAAGGCTCCATGGCTCAGGGAACTCCTGCCGTTCGAAGGACTCAGTGAAGAATCATACGGGCTTAACCTATAGCCCTAGCGCCTAGCAAGCTAGCCAAGAACTCGAGGTCCTTAAGGCTCTTAGCGAAGATGTGGACGTTCCCCAGCTTCACGTTCTCCAAGCCCTTCCCCTTGGCCACATAGTAGGCCGCTACCATCTCGTGCAAGGTGGGGGGCCTTACGTCCCTCAGCTTGTACTCGGGGAAGAAGGCCAGTATGGTGAACGGTATGCTCTTGTCGACCTCGGCTATTAGCTCGGCTATCTTGGCTATCTGGTCGAGCTCGACCCACCCCGGTATGTAGAGGGTCAGGACCTCTAGGACGAAGCCCATGTCGACTATCAGCTTAGGCGCCTCCAATATCCACTCGTTGGTGGTGCCGCAGAGCCTCCTGTACACGTCCTCGCGATAGGCCTTTATGTCGAGCCAGAAGGAGTCGACGCCTCCGCTGGCGAGCACCTCGAGGTTCTTCGGCGTCAGGCCGTAGCCGTTGGTCTCGAGGAGGACCCAGAGGTCGCCGCACTCCTTCTTTATCTTCTCGGCCGCTTGAGCGTAGAACTCGGCCCTGCAGGCCACGTCCCCTCCGGTGAAGGCAACTATGTTCCTCGCGGGGCCCCAGCCCTGAGGGCTCAGGACCACTTGGTCGGGCTTCAAGACCTTTGGACACAGCGGGTGCCTCTCGTCCCATAGGACGCACATGCCGCAGTGCCTGCACAGATCGGTCGCGTGCCACATCGTGGCCCTCCACCTCGGCTCCTTGACCGTCACGATTTCGGCGTACTTCGCCGCCATCTCGACTATGTCGTCGGTCGACATCCAAGCGCCCGTGGCCCTTTGGGTGAAGTACCAAGAGTGGCACTTCAGACAAGAGTGGTTGCAGCCAGACTGGTATATGGAGAAGTAGTCCTCGGGCCTCGAGAGGTGCGCCGCCTCAATGAGCCTGTACCACTTGCCTCCTTCAAACCTCAGAGTCGCCTGACACGCTGGCTTCAAGCCCTCTGGAGTCTCAGTGAGGCAGGCCCCTCGGGGATAGCCCTGAGCCTCCATGTTGCACTTAGGCTCTAGGGACCCCACGAGGATACGAGGGCCTCGAGGAGGAAAAAGGTAACCGATGAGGTCATCTGAGCTCGTTTGAGATCTTTAGAACGTGGAAGTTACCATGGGCTCATATTGCTAGCTACAACCCCAATACCGCATGGCCTTCTTCACGTCGGCCTTCGCCTTCATGGCGAGGCCGACGATTTACCGCTTACGGCTCATAGCGCCTTAAAGCTCGTAAAACCCTTGCAAAACAGATATTAACGCCCGATAGGCATTATGAGTCGTGGCCTCTCGAGCTCCGTCAAAGGCCTACAAGGAGAAGATATTGAGGGCGTTAGAGGAGGACCGAGAGTTCAGGTACGCGGTAGCGGGCCTCATAGGCATTAGGGAGGTCTTGGAGAGGCTTGATGGCATAGAGAAGAACCAAGAGAGGATTTGGCAGGAGATCAGGGGGCTCCGAGAGGAGCAAGTGAGAGCATGGCAAGAAATGGGTAAGACCAAGGAGGAGATCGTGAAGCTGTGGCAGGAGGTTAGGGGGCTTCGCGAGGAGCAAGTAAAGATATGGCAAGAGATGGAGAAGACCAGAGAGGAGATCAAGGGGCTTCGCGAAGAACAAGCAAGGACGTGGCGGGAAATAGAGAAGACCTGGCGGGAGATCGAGGGGTTACGCGAGGAGCAGGCGAAGACCTGGCGGGAAATAGAGAAGCTCTGGGAAGAGATCAAGGGGCTTCGCGAAGAACAAGCAAGGACGTGGCGGGAAATAGAGAAGACTTGGGAAGAGGTGAGGGAGCTTAGGAGGGGTCAAGAGAAGTTGTGGACTGAGGTGAGGGGCCTCAGGACCAGCTTCGAGCAATTGGGAAGATCCGTGGGGATGACGCTCGACCACTACGCGGCCGCCTTCATCAAGGAGCTCCTCATCGAGAGGGGCTACCCCGAGGCCGTGAAGGTCGAGGCCGAGGTCAAGTTGAAGGATCCGAAGAGCAAGAGGACTTGGGAGATAGACGTATTCTGCGAAAACCCGTTAGTAGTGGGCGAGGTCACGACGACCGTGGGCACGGCCGAGGAGGCTGAGGCTGAAGTCTCCAAGCTTTTGGAGAGGGTCAGCTTCGTGAAGGAGCTTTACGGCGAGGAGGTCCAACTGAAGCTCCTCGTCGTGGCCAACGCGAGCGCAGAAGCCAAGGAGCGCCTCAGAGCGCTAGCCCAAAGGCACGACTTAACGGTCTTGGTCGGCAGAGAATTATCTGAGCTCTAATGGGCTTGTTAGGCGCTGGGACGCCAGCTTGAGCTCGAAGGTCGCATAGCTATTGCGTAATGGACCTTTGAACTCTAAGCGCGTTGGCGTTGTGCTTCGCTTCTAGCCTCGGCCCTCCCTCCCTTCTTGGCTTCGTACTCTTTTAGGGCCAAGTAGAGTAAGTAAGTCGACCTCACGTTGTCGCTCAAGTAGCCCTCAACCTTTTCCCTCAAGTACTTCGTGAAGTTGATCCAAGAAGCCGGGGGCTCGCTCGCCACCCTCCTTTTGGAGTTCTCCAGCTCCAACATGACGTCCGCTATTGACGTCGCCCTCTGCGCGCCTATGGCCCTCTCCACCTCCTCGAGGGGGGCTGCTGGCAGCTCGAGGAGCTTGACGGCCAGCTCCCTCACGTCGACCACCTTGCCCTCGAGGGCCAGCGATTTCAGCATAAGGGCCAAGGACTTCAGGCCGCCGCTCGTGAGCGACCTCTGGAGTTGTTCGAAGCCGTAGACCAGTATTGTGAAGTCATCGTTGACGAGCGAGGATACGGCCAGCTCTATCTGGGGGTCCGGGTGCACAAGGCCGAAGTCCTTGTATATGATCGAGCACTTCGCGTCCTCGCCGTCGTACACGGCCAAGCCCAGCAAGCCCGTGTCGGCCTGGTCCATTACCTTGAGGAAGATAGCGTCCACGGATGCCATCTTCAGGGCCCTCGACGGCTTGGGCACTGAGAGCTGGAGCCCCCTGAACTCCAGCGGCACCCTCTGCTCTAACAGCACGTACTCGACGGCCTTGATTGCGTAGCGCTTGGCAAGCCCCCAGTCCAAGCCTAGGGATATGAAGTCCGAGTAGGCGTATTCGTCGAAGGACTCCATGAGCACCTCGTCCAAGGGCTCTGGCTGGTACTCCTCGACCAGCCTCTTGACCTCGAGCCAGTCCAGCTTCTCTATGAGCCCGGCGCTCTCGGGCTCGTGGATCTCCATGACCTTCCTCTCGCCGACGGCCCCTAGGCTGTACATCAGGGTCTCGAACGGTATCCTCAGCCTCTTCCTGAGGACTATCATCAGCGTCGCGAGCCCTATCCTCATCAGCGTCAAGTCCTCCGTCGGGTCGAGCTCGAAGAAGAAGCCGTAGGTGTAGTCGCTGTACTTGCCGTAGGTCGCCGTGGGGACCTCTATGACCCTGAAGTCCCTGTAGGTCAGGGTCCTGCCGTTGAGGCTCTTGAGCCTCGACCTCGAGCTGACGACCCTCCAGAGGACCCTGTTCGGTATCTTCAGGTACCTGCCGAAGCCCCTCCTAGGGGGGTAGACGACGCAAACGACTTCTGAGTGCAACCTGCCGTGGAGGTAGTCGCTGAAGATTGAGGGCTCCTCGCCCCACTTAGCCTTGGCCTCCTCGTACTCCTCCAGCGCGAGGGCTAGGGGCTCCCTCTGCCACAGGGCCGAAGGGCTCAGCCTCTCCTCCACGACGGCCGTCACCATCCTTCCAGTCCTACCCCCAACCCTTAGCTCCACGACCACTCCGTCGGACGTGTAGTCCAAGCAGCCCACCTGGAACTTCTCGACGAGGTCGCAGTGCGATACGCCCTCTAGATAGCGTTGCCCTCCCTCGTCGACCATTATCCTGTTGACGCTGTAGGGAGGAGCGAACTCGTAGAAGTTCATGTTCCTCCACGCCTCCTTGCCCCTAGCGGTCAGCTCCCCTCGCTTGACCAAGCCGAGCTCCTCCAAGAACTGGTACTCCTCCTTGGTCAGGAGGGCCTTGAAGCGCGGCGACATGAACTTTAGGAGGGCCTTGAAGAAGAGGGAGTACTTGTTGTCGGGGTTCACTATGACCTTCTCTATCGGCATTTGAAGCCACGACCTCAGGGCCTCGAGCCCCCTCGAGAGCACGTCCCTGTCCCACTTGCCAGAGGGTAGTATTATGGTCTCCGAGAAGCCCACCTCCTCCCTCCTACCCTTCCTGCCCTCTCGCTGGTAGAACTCCCTCAGGCTCTCGGGCAGGCCCACGTGGACTATCCTCACAACGGTCCCTATGTCTATCCCCTGGCTCAGCGTCCTAGGGGACACTAGCACCTTGACCAGGCCCTGCCTAGCGGCCTCCTCCACGGCCGCCCTGTGGTCCTTGAAGGCCAAGTGGTGGTGGGCCGCGACCTTGTCTCTGTGAACTAGTGATAACTCAGCCCTGAGCCTGCGAGCGAGCTCCTCGGCCTTGGCTATGCTCTTCGTGAAGACCAACGTCACGCCAGCGTCGCCCACGTAGGCCCTCAGCAAGTCCATGGGGTCGAACTCCAAGCTGGGCACCTGTAGCCCTATGGCCCTCGCCACGTCGTAGACGTTGTAGGCCCTCTCCTTGAACAGCTCGAAGTCGTCGAGCGCCTCTAGCACGTCCCTCCCGACTCGGGCCCTCTCGAACTCGCTCCTCCTAGCCCTCAAGTGCTCCCAGAGCGACCTCAAGTTCTTGCCCAAGACGACGTAGACCCTGTTCTCGACCCGAAACGGCTTCCCCTCGATTATCCTCGTCTCCCTGCCGTTGACCTTGGTCAAGAAGGAGGCGAACTCCTCGGGGTTCTCTATGGTGGCGGTGAGGACGGCGACTTGGAGGCTTGACCTGAACATCAAGCGCAGTAGCTCGATCAGGGCCAGCAAGAGGGCTATCTCCCTAGGCCCGTAGAAGTCGACCTCGTCCAGCACCAAGAGCCCCATCTTCGAGAGGAAGCCGTCCAAGAGGGACTTCCCGGTCGTCGCCGCCTTTTTGACTTCGTGGAGGAGGAAGGCCGGGTTCGTCACCAATATGTCGCAACCAGTAATCATGGCCCTGAGCTTCGAGCGCCCCTTCTCCTTCACCAGCTGGTCCCGCCTCAGCGCGTCGATCACCTCGACCTGCAACTTGAGGGCGGATGAGTAGCCCTTGATCCTTCTAATCTGGTCGTTGGCTAGGGCTAGGGTGGGGTACACGGCCAGCGTCGGGACCTTGTGCTTAAGGGCGTAGAGGAGCCAAGCCTCAGTCTTGCCGGAGCCCGTGCCAGACCTCAGTACCACGTTTAGGCCCGAGGAGAGAGCTTCGTAGGCCTCGAGTTGATGCCTGTACAGCCTCTTCCCGGATATTGGGAAGCCCGAGGAGAGCTCGGGGATCACGTCGTCGAACTTCAGGCCGACCTCGTCGGGCTTGACTGCAGGCTCCACGTAAGAGTAGAAGTCGTAGCCTAAGCTCGAGAGGACTTCGGCGGAGTCCGCCCTCCCCAAGCGCAAGGCCGCTCCTAGAGAATCCTAGCTCTCCAGTTAATTAGCTATATCCTTGAGGGCCTTCGAAAACTTTAAATAAGGTGCTCGACGTTTTATCGAATTCGATATCGACGGTGATATGGACATGCTAGACGGGCACGAGCTTCAACGGCTCCCCCCAATGCTCAGGCACTGGCTCAAGCACATGGCCGCCGTGCCCAAGGGCTTCCTGCGATGCCAAGTGCTGGAGCTCCTCGGCGAGAGGCCCCTCTCCGGCTCTGAGATAATGAGAGAGATCGAGAGGAGGACCAACGGTTGCTGGAGGCCCAGCCCGGGCTCCGTCTACCCCCTCTTGGCTTGGCTCCAGGACAACGGCCTCGTCCGCGAGATCTCCGCGGAGGGAGGGGTGAGGCGGTACGAGCTCACGGAGGAGGGCAAGAGGTTCCTCGAGGAGCAGAGGAAGCTCTACACCCGGTTCTACATGGACAAGAGGTTCTTCGTCTCCCCGCTACTGGGTTTCCTCAGGCTTCGCGCGCCGCCCGAGGGGCTTGAGGAAGTGAGGGGCTCCCTCAGGCGCATGTTCAGGGCTCTGTTGGGCTTGGCGCTAGCCCTAGAGGAGAGGTTCTCCGAGGAGGCCCTGAGGGAGGCCGTCGAGGTGCTTAACGAGGCCTCTCGAAGGCTCGAGGACATAGAGAAGAGGCTCAGAGGCGAGGGCCGTGAGGGGAGATGTGATTAGGGCCGAGAACCTGACGAAGGTCTTCAACCGAAGCGTCGTGGCCGTCGACCACGTAAGCTTCAGCGTCCGGGATGGAGAGATCTTCGGCTTCCTAGGACCCAATGGCGCTGGCAAGACGACCACGATAAACATGTTGACGACCGTGCTGAGGCCCACTGAGGGGTGCGCGTGGGTCATGGGCTTCGATGTCGTCAAGCAGGCCAAGGAGGTCAGGAAGGTCATAGGGGTCGTGCCGCAGGAGTACACCGCCGACGAAGACTTGACGGGCTACGAGAACGTGATGCTCTGCGCCGACCTCTACGGAGTCCCCCGCGACGTGGCGAGGAAGAGAGCGCTGGAGCTCCTAGAGCTCGTCGACCTAATAGACTTCAAGGACAAGAGGGTCGAGACCTACTCCGGCGGGATGAGGAGGAGGCTCGAGCTGGCTTGCGGCCTGATAAACAGGCCCAAGGTGCTCTTCCTCGACGAGCCGACCCTGGGCCTGGACGTGCACACCCGAGCGGCCATCTGGAGCTACATAAAGCGCCTGAAGGAGGAGTACGAAATGACCATATTCATGACCACCCACTACTTGGAGGAGGCCGATGCCCTCTGCGACCGCATCGCGATAATAGACCGCGGCAAGATAGTCGCGACGGGCTCTCCGGACGGGCTGAAGAGTAGCTTGGGAGGGGACATAATAACGGTCACGATAAAGGAAGGGGTCGACGTGACGGAGGTAATAAAGGGTTGCGAGAACGTCAAGGAAGTGAGGTACGAGAACGGGTCGTACAGGATCAAGGCCAAGGACGGCGAGGCCACGGCCCCCATCATAATAGAGGCCCTGCGCGAGAGGGGCTACACAGTCGTCAAGCTCTCGCTCACGAAGCCCACGCTGAACGAGGTCTTCTTGGAGTACACAGGCAGGGCCCTTAGGGACGCGGAGGAGTCGAAGGAGTCCTTCATAGCCCACAGGATAACCTTGATGAGGGCTAGGAAGAGGTGAGCTGAGAGGTGAGCTCCGCGAAGCTCGTCGGCGAGTCCAACCCGAGCCTGCCGCGAGGCCTACGAGCGCTTCTCTTCCGCGAGTTGAAGAAGTGGCTCAAGGACCCCGTGATGTTGGTCATGTTGGTGCTCCAGCCCCTCATCTGGATGGGGCTCTTGGGGAAGGCGCTGAACATAGGCGCGCTCTTCTCGGCCCACAACGTAAATCTGCCCCAACAGATACCTATCCCGGGCGACGCAGTCCTCGTTCCACAGGGGCTTCAAGTCGTCGTGCTCAATGGCACCAAGCTCTCGCAACTCTTTGCTGGCTTGGGCCCAGAAATAATGCAAAGCGCCTTCGGCACGACGGACTACTTCAGCTTCATGTCGGTCGGCATGGTCTCAATGATAGTCGTGACCACGACGATGTTCAGCGGGATGTCCATAGTCTGGGACAGGCGCTTGGGCTTCTTGGACAAGGTCCTGTCGACCCCCGTTCCCCGAGCGGCGATAATATTCGCCAAGATCTTGAACGCGACCCTGAGGGCCTTGTTCCAAGCGACGGTGATCCTAGCCCTGGCCTACTTGCTGGGGCTTCGGCTGAGCTCGACGTTCACGCCCTTAAACATCCTTGGGGTCTGCGCGGCGATATTCCTACTGAGCGTGGGGCTCTCGTCCATCTTCATAGCCTTCTCCATAAGGTCCACCAGAATGGAGAGGCCCATGCAGTTCGTTGCCCTAATAACGATGCCCCTTATGTTCGCGAGCAACACTTTCTTCCCGATCAACTTGATGCCCAGCTGGCTCCAAGCCGTGGCCAGGGCAAACCCGCTTACGTACTTAACCGATGCCGTCAGGCAACTGACCATACTGCCAACCGATTTCGCGGCCCTAACGTGGGACTTCGCCTACCTGATCGCGTTCAGCACTGTCTTCGCTGTCATCGGCGTGTTGCTGTCATGGCGCTACTTGAGCTTGTGAGGGCTTACAATATCTAGTGCCAATGGTCATCAGCGTTTCTTCCTAATCTTCACCAAGAGCATAACTGTGACAGCTTTTAAATTGGGGTGACCCCTGCGCGAGGCCGTATTTTGTGTACGAACAGGGAAAAAGTAAGAACTCAGATCTTATTCTAAGTTTTCGGTGAAACGGCTTTGGCCGCCAAAGTCCTCTTGGCGGTCCCCCCAGGCTGCGATAAGCTTGAAGTCTATCAGGTCATGGGCCTTAGAGCCCCTCCCCTAGGACTGGCATGGATCGCTAGCGTGCTCGAGAGCCGCGGTCACGAGGTCAAAATCGTCGACTCCCCGACTTTAGGCCTCACGATAGGGGATTTTATAAAGATCTTGAAGTCTTGGAGCCCCGATGTCGTAGGCCTGAGTTCTTTGACCCCCACCATTAGGTTGGCCTACAAGGCCGCGAGGGCGGTCAAGGTCGTAGACGAGGGCATTAAGGTCGTGATAGGCGGGGTCCACGCGACGTTCATGTGGCGCGAGGTCTTGGAGAAGTGCCCCTACGTGGACTACGTCGTGTTGGGCGAGGGCGAGGAGACCATGCCGCAACTCGTCGAAGCGCTGGAGAAGGGGGCTAAGCTCAGGGGCATACAGGGGATAGCGCTGAGGAACGAGAGCGGAGAGGCGGTGCAGACGGGGCCCTGGAGGCTCGTGGACTTGGAGAAGCTCCCCCCGCCCGCGAGACACCTCCTGCCGATGGACAGGTACACGGTGTTCGGCAAGCCCGTGAAGGTCGTTCACGTCATGGCGAGTCGTGGTTGCCCCTACGGATGCATATTCTGCGCAACGAGCTACTACTTCGGCAGGAGGGTCAGGTTCAGGAGGGTCGAGCAAGTCTTAGACGAGATAGCCGAGTGCATTGACAAGTACAAGACCAAGATCTTCGCCTTCACGGACGACGAGCTCACGATCAATAAGAGGTGGTTCGAGTCCTTCCTCAAGGGCTTGAAGGAGAGGGGCTTGGACATACAGTGGACCTGCGGCTCAAGAGTGGACAGCGTTGACGAAAGGCTCTTGGCGAGGATGTTCTCGAGCGGTTGCACAACCATCTACTTCGGGGTCGAGTCGGGCTCTCAAGAGACGATCAACAAGATAGGCAAGAGGATTGACTTGAGACTGGCCGAGAAAGTCTTTGAGGTCATCAAGAAGATAGGCGGCTCCGCTGTCGCCACTTTCGTCCTCGGCTTCCCTTGGGAGACCGTGGACGACATGAGGAAGACCGTAAAGTTCGCCCTAAAGCTCGACCCCGACTACGCTCAGTTCACGTACGCGACTCCATATCCGGGTACCCCACTGTACGAGATGGCAAAGAAGTACGACCTCATAGTTGATCGCGACTGGAGCCATTACACGACCGTGAGGCCAGTCATGAGGGGCTTCCGCTTTACGATCAAGGACGTCGAGGCCGTGTTCACGGAGGCCTATACGAGGTTCTACGTGAGGCTAAAGTTCTTAGTGAGGCAAATAAGGCTGGGGGTCTTTAAGGACTTCCTTAAAACGATATTCAACAACATCGTATTACCTAGGCTTAGAGGCTGGCTCCGATAATGGACGGCGGGGCTATAAGTGGGAGGGCTCTAGCGACGGCTTTCATTGGCCTTCAGCGCCCTCGCTTAACAAGTCCTCTGGCCCTCGTCGCGAGTCTCAACGCTCACTGGACGTAGCGCTCAAGTCTAAGAGAGGTAGCAACCTGTCTCCTCTCTCCGACCTTCAACGACTCCTTTTTAAGTCTAGGTAAATGAGGGCATTACCTCAGCGGCGAACTTCTTAGTCAGCTCTATGTATTTCTCTGGTGGAGGCGTCGGAGTGAACTCAACTATGAAGTAGTTGCACCCTGCTCCTCTATAGCTCTCGATGACCTCGAAGCACTTGGAAAAGTCCTTCACTATGAGGCCTATCATTAGTATGTAGCCGAACGTGAAGTTGCTGGGGTCCCTTCCATAACGCTTCATGTGTTCCTTGATCATCTTGACCCTCTCTTCGTAGTCCTCAGGAGAACGGACGCCGTGTGGTGATGGGGGCGGAACGGAGTGGGCTATCCATCCGTCAAAATATCTTGCGGTCAGCATCAAGGACTTCCTCCCCAAGCCGCCAGACCACAGCGGCGGACGAGGCTTCTGCACAGGTTTTGGAAGAAGGGTGGCGTCTTTCAACGTGTAGTACTTCCCTCTGAAAGTCACCTTGTCTTCAGTCCAAAGCCTAAGTATGATCTCGAGCCCCTCCACGAACCTCTCCAACCTCGTAGGTGCATCTTCAAGCTTTGCTTGAGGTGAATAGTTTACGAACTCGCCTTCGTGGAACCCTAGGCCAAAGCCAGCTATGACCCTGCCCCCCGAGAGGTAATCTACGTTTGCTATCACCTTGGCTAATTGGCTTGGGATCCACCTCGGTATGGGGTTTACGAGGCTTCCAAGCTTCACTCTACTAGTCTTAGCAGCTAAGTACGAGAGAGTGGTCCAACAATCCACGAGCTCGCTTGAGGGAAAGGGAGGGACCGGGAGCTCGTAGTGATCTGGTATCATTATAGAGTCAAATTCCATCTCATCGACCATTGTGCTCCATTCAGCAAACTTATTGACGTTTTTCCAAGGATGTGGTGATGGATTAATGCCGAAGCGCAACACGCAGAAACTCCAAAGTTCCCTGTTATAAATTTTAAGGAAGTCATTGAGCATGAAATCAAGGCATAAAGGAATCGGTGATCACAATGTTCGTTAGAGGGCATTCGCGATGCTATAATTGTAATCGTTCTCTACGCTTGGGTCCAAGTCGTAAATCTGAAACTCGCCGGGACGCCTGCTTTAATCCTTTGCGAAGCAGAGATTTGAGAATTTTTAAGTTAAGGTTTAACGTCATGAAGGGAAAAGCAACAACCCTCGCATCAATTCATCCATGATGAAGGAGCCGGCATAGACCGCCGCTCCAGTACTTATCAGCAGCATGGATAGGTAGTAGAACATGGCATACTCGACCCAGGGTTGGTCGAGTGGAAGGCGAGCGCATTGGCTATCGTCATCACTAGTAGGGCGATGTTCGTGACGAAGGAGACGTCTTGGTACGACACGTTGAAGAAACTGAGTATGCCAGCGCACTCATGGGGGATGCTCTGAGCGAAGCTCGTTATTACGCTAGAGAAGACGTTCAAGAAGCTCCCACGAACATCAACAATATTACAGCGATTATGTGTATGAGGTAGAGCGTTACCTCAAATGCCTTGAAGACTTGTAAGTAGTTGGCCCTGAGCCTGAGGAGCTCGTTGACGTGGTCCGAGAGCAGAACGCCGGCCTCGGCCAAGCCCCTCCCTCTCGACCGTGTCGACGAATATGTGGGTCCCCCTAGTCACCATCTCGCTCGAAGACTCGTTGCTGTCAATTTAACGCCATCGTGGACGCTCTCTTGGCTTATCTCCGCATGAAACGTGAGCTTCAACGCCTCAGGCCTGGCTAAACGCAACTTGCTGGCCTCCAGCGCTCTACTCGATCGAGTCCCTGTAAGTCCGAGGTCCTTTGTTGAGGTCTCCACCAACTCTCATAGACTCTCTCCAGCAAGAGCTACTTCCAACTAAGACATTTTTGTGACCAAAAGAGTTGGGCACGCCCAGCTAATGATTAAGATAATGGTAATTATTGGCCCTTGCCTCTGAGACCTCTTTCACGGATACGAAAATGTCCGAAAACGAAATATAGACGTGTCCTTGTTGTAGCTGTGGTGCTCCTCATGAGGAGGTTGACGGCGCTATTGGCAGTGGCCGTGTGCGCCGCAGTAGCGTTAGCCGCGTATTTCGCGCTTCAGCAAACCCAACCGGTTAAGTTAAGAATAGGGGTCCAGCCCAGCTGGCACCATATCGCCTTCTACATAATGTGGGACAAGGGGTGGATTCAAAAGGTCTTGAAGGTAGAGCCTGAACTCTACTCCTTTGAGTCGGGGCCGCTGGAGATGCAGGCCTTTGCGGCCGGGCACTTGGACATAGCCTACGTGGGCGCCACGCCGCCGATGTCAATACTGGCCCAAGGCGTCAAGGCCAAGCTGGTGGCCGTGGCCAACACCGAGGGCTCCTCGCTGGTGGTCAGGCCGGACATAAGCTACACCGATCCGCAATCGCTGAAGGGCAAGAGGATAAGCTGCTACCCACCTGGCTCGATCCAAGACACGATCCTGAAGAAGTGGCTTAGGGAGCACGGAATAGATCCTGAGAAGGACGTCTACATAATACATCAGAGGGGCCCCGCAGAACAGCATCCCTCACTAAAGTCTGGAGAGATTGATGCGGCCTTCTTCCCCGATCCACACCCGTACTTAGCAGTCTTGGGAGGTTACGGGAAGATAGCCCTGAGCTCCCGCGATATGTGGCCTCGCCACCCGTGCTGCGTTGTGCTGATGAGCGAGGAGCTCATTGCCAAGCACAGGGACTTAGCCGTCAAATTCGTGGCGCTACACATAATAGCCTCCCAGTACGCAATAGACCCTAAGAATAAGGGAGACGTAGTGAGGATACTGATGAAGTACCTCAAAATAGATGAGAGGACTGCCGAGGCTTTTCCGGGCACGACCAACATAAACCCCGACCCCACCGATCGCCTGTGGCTTGATGGCGTGGACGAGATGTGCGAAACGCTCTACGAACTCGGCGTGACTAGAGATGCTCGAGGGAACCCCGTGAGATTGAGTGCTTCCGACATAGTCGACACAACGCTCTACCAAGAAGCGCTAAATATGGTTCCTCAGATAAGGGCGGAGCTGGGACTGGGCTAGATGAGGCTGAAAGACGTCGCTATCGCCTCTGCCTCCCTAACGGCGTTTTTCTCTTTGTGGGAGGCCTGCTACTGGCTGATCGTCAAGAACCCCTTGGTCTTAGCCCCTCCGTCGAAGGTTTTCAAGACCCTCCTCGACCTCTTCACCGGCAATTACGGCCCCTTCTTTATGCCCCTCGACATCCTCTACAGCCTGTTCCACTACGCTCTGGGCTTCGGCACGGCAGTGGTCGTGGGCTTCAGCGTCGGCTTGGTGGCCGGCTTGTTTAGGCTGGCCGATAGACTCTCTTACCCGATAATAGAGCTCGTGAGGCCTATCCCACCAATAGCTTGGATACCCATGGCCATACTCATGCTCGGCCTCACGCACCAAGCAGCTGGCTTCATAATATTCATAGGCGCGGTCTTCCCGATACTGCTCAACACCAAGCACGGCGTCGCGTCGATCGAGCTGAAGTACTTGGAAGCAGCCATGACCTTAGGAGCCACGAAGGGCGCGACGCTGATTAGGAAGGTCGTGATACCGGCGGCGTTGCCGTCGATACTAACCGGGATCAGGGTGGGCTCCGGGGTGGCCTGGATGTGCGTCGTGGCGGCAGAGCTATTTGGGGTGTCTAGGTACGGCCTTGGGTACCAGATACAAATGGCGGAGTTTTATCACTACCCTGACGTGATCATAGCCTATATGCTCGCGATAGGGATGCTGGGCCTCGCCCTCGACGTGTTCTACAGGACCATAGAGAGCAAGGTGCTGGCGTGGAGGGCTGGCCTCGTTGTCTCGTGAGCCCATTTTGAGGGTCAGGGGCCTCAAGAAGGTCTTCGAAGGCTCTCCGCCCGTGATAGCGGTCGACGGCGTGGACCTCGACGTCTTCG
>Ga0185307_1000162_pt1 | contig 46901 bp, 49 predicted proteins | sample LHCtaG_FD_128010 | JGI IMG/M metagenome (GOLD analysis project Ga0185307, IMG submission 128010) | Hot spring microbial communities from Little Hot Creek, USA to study Microbial Dark Matter (Phase II) - LHC4sed_matched (SPADES... | ecosystem: Environmental > Aquatic > Thermal springs > Hot... | reverse complement strand
CCTGATGCTGTGCTATACAATAAAGCCATATCCGCATATTTGGTGGCCTGAGAAATTCGATCTATTTCGGCTAGAAGCTGTTGAGCTTCTTTTTGTATCTGATCCCGATCAGCATCACCGACGGTGTCAGAGGCTGCTTCAGTTGCGAGTTCTTTTAGACGTTCAAGGATGTTGTGGATCTGGTCCAAGGTCCCTTCTGCCACCTGGATCATGGCAATAGCCTGTTCGGTGTTCCTTTGGGCCTGTTGTAAGCTTCTTATCTGGGCCCTCAATCGGCTACTTATAGCTAGGCCTGCCGCGTCATCGGCTGCGCGGTTTATCCTGTAGCCTGAGGAGAGCCTCTCCAAAGAACGAGCCAGATTGGTGTCGGCGATCGAGAGCCACCTATGGGCCTCAAGCGCCGAGATGTTATGGGCTACCTTTAAAACAGCCATCCCCAAACCTCCTTTTTTTCCAAGGGCCTTTCAGCCCTTGGGCCGGGCTATTTTTACCCCGCCTCTTCGCCCCCAACCCGGCAGGCGGCTTTTGGGGCTTCTTCCATTTCTTTATATCGGCAAAGAGGCGGGAAAACTTTAACCCGGAAAAAGCTTATCTAACCGCAATAAAATCTCCGCACTCCTTTGGGCCAAAAGGGCCTCGTAGTTTCTGCCCTCTTTAAGAAGGGCTTCCCGGACCATTTTAAAGACTTCCCCTATGTCCTTGAAAGAATCAAGCTCTTTTTCGACGCTCAAATTGAGGTTATAAAGGATAACCTCAAGATAAGCCAGGGTCTCCCCTATTTTCCCCTCTCCAAGTTCAATGACGCACAAAGCCAAAAGGACATCTATAGCATTTGGATCCTTCTCAAAGGCCTTAAGGAAATAAGGCCTTGCCTCAGCGTTTCTTCCCTCAAAAAGCAAAAGATGTCCCAAATTGGTAAGGGCAGGAATATAATCCTCCTTTAAAGAAAGGGCCTTTCGGAAAAACTCTTCGGCTCTTTTAAAATCGCCATTTCTTCTCAAAGCAACTCCAAAATTAGAGTAAAACGACGGATTTTCTATCCCCTCTCGAAGGCCCCTTTCATACTCCTTTACGGCCATATCCTCCTTACCCTCTTGAAGGTAAATGTCGCCAAGCCACACATGGGAAAAACCCCTTGCAACTTTTAAGGGGAAAGGAACCGTTGAAGGACGAAGCTCCTTTTCCTTAAACTTTTCGAGGATCTCTTTTGCTTTCTGCAGTTCCCCCTTTTTGAACAAAAAACCACCTAAAAAGAAAAGCCCAAGGGGATTTTCAGGATCCTCCTCTTGAGTCTTTCTTAAGTAAGTTTCTGCCTCCGTATAATACCCAAGATGCTCCAAACAGCGGGCCACATTTACAAGAGCTGCTATTTTCCACTCCTTTTGCCCCTCAAAATTCCCTTCTTCTAAAAACCTTTTGGCGTAAAAAAGAGCCCTTTCATAGTCCCCTAAAACTCCGTAGGTCATACTCAAATACCAATGAACCACAAAATCTTTGGGATCTTCCGCAAGGGCAGTAAGGAGCATCTTGAGGTTCCTTTTCGCCTTCTCCTTAACCTTTTCGGGATCAAAATACCCTTGGTGAAAAACCCTAAGGTCAGTCTCTTCAATGGGGATCCCCAACAAAAGGAGGCTTTGAAGGATCGACTCGTGGATCCGCCTCATAAAGGCTATCCCAGGCAATCTTGGAAAAACCCTTATCTGTTTTGCATATTTGGAAAAAAGGTCGTTTCCGCTCTCAGGAGAAACTACGGTGAACCAATAGGCCTTTGGCTCCTTTAAGGAAAGGGTTTCCTTCCAATTTAAAAATTTTTCCCTGTCTTCCGAAGGGATCCTGTCATCGGCATCAAGCCAAAGAACGTAGTCACCTTCGGCATGACGAAGGGATTCGTTTCTGGCCAGGGCAAAATCGTTGACCCACTTAAAGTGAAAGACCTTCGCCCCATATTCTTTCGCTATATCAGGGGTTCTGTCCTTCGAACCCGTATCGACGACGATTATCTCATCCACCAACCCCTTTACGCTTTCAAGACACAAAGGAAGATGATCCTCTTCATCCTTGACGATCATGCAAAGGGATAAACGAACCGGCATGAAAACCCTCCTTTCAGGAACCTTCTTCGAAAATTTAGCAAACTCCATACCCTTTTGACAGGTTCCAATTTGGAGTTATAAGAATTTAAGGAAACTAGAACTTTGCCGAATAAAGAAAAGGGGAGTCTTGAGCTCGAGAGTTAAGTTTTTGTTGCCTAAAGTAGAGGGAATCTCCGAGGAAGAAAGGGTAAACTTTTTTGAGGGGGGTTTTCTTTTAAACGTAAAAAAAGGCCAAGTTTTAGCCGAAGGGGAAGGAGAGGATTTTGACCCAAGCGAATTCCCCAAGGGCCAGAACGTATATGTCCCACCTGAAAACCCTCGAGTTTTGGTCTCAAGTGTTGACGGGCATGTGTTCTTTAAAGATGGAAAGATCCATGTATCCCCGGTTTATGAAGTGAATGGGGACATAGATCACTCGACCGGAAACATTCACTTTGTGGGAAATCTAATTGTTAAAGGAACAGTAAGGGAAAGCTTCTTGGTGGAGGCTAAAGAGGCCGAAATCGGAGGCGATGTGGAAGGGACCGTTTTTACGAGGAAAAACCTCACTGTTGGAGGGGGGATCGTAAGTAAAAAGCACAAGGTAATTTCAGGAGGAAATCTCAAAGCTAACTACATCTTGAGCTCTAAGGTTGAGGCCTTTGGGGATATAGAGGTCTCAAAGTTCATAAGGGAAAGCGAGGTAAAAGCGGGAGGAAGTATTATCGTTTCAGGTGAACCGGGAATCATAGTGGGAGGAAATCTTTGGGCCAAAAGGGGAATAAGGGCAAATGTGATCGGATCTTCCTTTTCGGCGCATACCACAATTCGGCTTGGGATTGATCCCTTTTTGGAAATGCTGATACAAAGGCACATCCAAACAATTCAAGAAGAAAAGGAGCTTATCCTTGGGATCCTCGAAGATAAGGGCCTTCCTTTCGAAGAGAGGTTCGATTACGAAAGAAAGCTTTTGGAGCTTGACTTTCAAACCAAACTACTTGAAGAAGCCCTTTATCGGAACTTAGAGAAGGCATTTCTTGAAGTGAAGGGAAAAGTTTTCCAGGGGGTGACTCTTATAATTGGTCATCATACCTTAAGGGTTGAAGAGGATATTGAAGGACCCATTCGGTTTTTCTTAAAAAACGATAAAATAGAGCTTGAAAGATGGACATAAGTCTTATCTTAGGTCTTCTTTTGGGAATCCTTTTAATCGGTGGCGGAATCGCCATGGGAGGGGATATCAAGGCCTTCATTAACCTCCCTTCCGTGATGATAACCTTTGGAGGAACCTTAGCGGCAACCTTTGTCATGTTCCCCCTAAAAACCGTAATAGGGGCAGTAAAGCTGGCTCAAGTGGTCTTAAGGGAACCCAAAACCTCACCCCTTGAGGTAATAGAAAAGATCGTCTCATTAGCCCAAAAGGCGAGAAAGGAAAGCATTCTGGCTCTGGAAAATGAACCGATAGAGGATCCATTCCTACAAAAGGGCATAAGGCTTGTGGTAGATGGAGCAGAACCCGAGTTCATTAGAACGATCCTTGAAACTGAAATCGATATGATGCTTGAACGCCATAAAAGTGGCCAAAAGGTGTTTAAAGGAATGGGTACCTTTGCCCCTGCCTTTGGGATGATAGGGACACTCATAGGTTTGGTCCAAATGTTAAGGAGCCTTGAGGATCCCAAAAGGATAGGTCCTGCTATGGCTGTAGCTCTTATTACCACCTTCTATGGGGCAGTAGCCGCCAATTTGATTTTCCTTCCCATAGCCTCAAAGCTTGAGGAACGCTCAAAAAGGGAAATGATTTTAAGGGAGATGATGCTCGAAGGCGTCTTATCGATTTTGGCTGGGGAAAACCCAAGGATGATAAGGGAAAAACTTCTGAGCTTCTTACCCCCATCTATGAGGCTTGAAACCCATGGCAAACAGGAAAAGAAGGGAAGCTGAAAGCGAAGAAATAGGAGACTCTGCTCCTCATTGGATGGTCACCTTTTCCGATATGACCACGTTATTGCTCACTTTTTTTGTCCTTCTTTTCACCTTCGCTCAGTTTGACCTCATTAAGTTCCGAATGGTCCTTGGTTCGATTCAACAGGCCCTGGGGGTCCAGAAGGTGACAAAAAGGGGAAATTTCCAAACATTTGAATCGAGTCCGATTCAAATATTCGAGTATGCGAAACTTGACTCTATAATAGAGACCTTTTACCGTCAGACACAACTTTATCGCGAACTCAAAAGGGAACTGGAGAAAATCCCGGGCGTTCAAGTGCTGGTATCAGAAAGGGGGGTTATAGTTAGAGCAGAGGAGAAGATCTTCTTTGACCTTGGAAAGGCCGATCTTAAACCCGAGTCCTATCCCTTTCTCGAAAAAATGGCCGAACTCATAAAGAAGTTCCCAAATTATAAAGTGGCGGTAGAAGGCCATACGGACGATCTCCCCATTTATTTCCGTTTTCCTTCCAATTGGGAACTTTCCACCGCAAGGTCCTCAAGGGTCGTGAGGTATTTCATAGATAAAGGAATACCCCCTGAAAGGTTTAAGGCCGTAGGGTACGCCGATACAAAACCGGTAGTCCCCAATACTTCTATGGAAAATCGTGCCCAAAATAGAAGAGTGGAGTTCGTATTTTCGGTAGAAACTCACGAGGAGACTTACACCAAAGAGTTTTTGAAGATGCTCGAAGAGTTCGAAAAATCAAAGGCGGTGGAAAATTTTTCCCAGTTAAAGAAATGATCCCTTTCTAAAAGGGGTTAATTTTAAACCCTCCACTTTAAGGCATGTTCCTTGCTTTTAACCCAAATAGGAAAAGGAGCCATGGCCTCGATAGAATTTGTATCGGGTATTGTTGGAGCAAGTGTTGGGCTTGAGGGGTGGTTGGAGGTGATAAGTCATAACTTATCTAACCTCCAAACCCCCGGTTTCAAAAGGCACGTTTTAAGCTTTGAAAATGAAGAATATCAAACTTCTGAGACGGAAAGGGGTTTTTCAATAAGACCCCAGAAGCTTACTCTTGACCTTTCCCAAGGTCCCATAAAGGCCACGGGAAACCCCTTAGATTTAGCCATTTCGGGAGATGGCTTTTTTGTAGTTCAAACCCCTATGGGTGAAAGGTTCACCCGGAAGGGCGATTTTTCATTTGACCGAAACGGCTTTTTGGTGACCAAAGAGGGATTCCAAGTTTTAGGAGAAGGAGGTCCCATAGAGATAGGGCGAGGGAGGGAGATAGTCATAAACGAAAGTGGACAGGTAATAGTCGATGGAGAACTTATTGATACTCTGAGAATCGTCACTTTCTCCAAAGAAGCCCAACTTATACCGGAGGGAAATGGTTTAATAAGAGTTGAGAAAGGCGAACTCGTTGCTTCGGAAAATTTTTCGGTGAAACAGGGGTTTTTGGAGGACTCCAACGTAAGTCCCATCGAGGAAATGGTGAGGTTAATAAACGCTGTTAGGCTTTTTGAGGCTTATCAAAAGGCCCTTCAAACGTCCTTTGAGGATTTAAGCCGTAAACTTATTCAGGAAGTAATAAGGGTTTAAAGGAGGAGGAAGATGCAAGCCCTTTGGATCTCAGCTACTGGTATGAAAGCTCAAGAAATGAGGATTAATGTAATTGCCCACAACCTGGCCAACGTGAATACCACCGGCTATAAGGCCTCAAGGCTTGAACTTGAGGATTTGGCCTATGAGACCCTTAAGGCTCAAGGAGCTCAAGCGGCAGGGGGCACACAGATCCCGACGGGTATTCAAATAGGACTTGGGGTGAGGCTCTCGGCGATTCAAAAGAATTTCCTTCAGGGTGATTACCAGCAAACACAAAATCCCCTTGATTTGGCCATCCAGGGAAGGGGGTTTTTCCAAGTAATGCTGCCAGATGGGACTCTGGCTTATACCAGGGCGGGGACCTTTAAGATCTCCCAAGATGGAACGTTGGTGACCTCTGAGGGTTACCCCCTCCAACCCGAGATTGTCGTCCCCCGGGAGGCCCAAACGATAACGGTTTTGCCGGACGGAACGGTAAGCGTGAGTCTTCCCGGAGAGACTGCACCTCGGGAATTGGGCCGAATAGAACTTGCCGATTTCGTTAATCCAGCAGGGCTTAAAGCAATGGGCAGGAACCTATTTGTTGCCACCGAGGCTTCAGGCGATCCCATAACGGGGAATCCGGGAGAGGAAGGGTTTGGCACAATAGCCCAGGGCTTCCTGGAAATGTCAAACGTTGACTTGGTTGGTGAGATGGTCGAATTGATTATGGCCCAGAGGGCTTACGAGATAAATTCTAAGGTAATTCAGGCCGCAGATGATATGTTAACTTCAACGGTCAATTTGAAGAGGTAAGACCATGATTTGGCTTATCCTGACAACTCTCCTTCTTAACCCAATTGACCTCATAAGGGAGGCGATCATCAAACACCTTAAGGGGCAATTCCCCTATTGTCAAAAAATAGAACTTGAAGACCTAAAGCTTTCCTCCATACCCTCCCTTTCTTCAGGGAAAGTGGACCTTGCGGTTTTTGAAAACTCTCAGGACCTCTTAGGAAGGGCCTCTTTTACGGTAATCCTCAAACAGGAACAAAGGGAGGAAAAACTCATCACCTCCGGTAAGGTCAAAATATGGGCTCAGGTGCCATTTACCGCAAGAAGGATCGAAAAACACAAGATCATAGGTCCCGAGGATTTCATCCTTAGGGAAGTGGAACTTTCTGCCCTTCCAAGAGGGGTTATAACGGATCCTAATCTCCTTTTGAATAAGAGGACAAAAAGCTCCTTACCCCCGGGTATTCCCATCAGGATCGATCACATCGAAGATCCTCCTATTTTAAAAAAGGGCGAAGCTGCCAATGCCTTATTTGAGACTCCTTCCCTTAGAATCTCCCTTAAGGTGATACTCCTTGAAGACGGAAGGTTTGGCCAAGTTGTCCGGATCAAAAATCCCGTTTCCAATAAGGAACTAAAGGGGAAGATTATCGATGAGGAAACCCTTCTTATAGGGGGATTTTGATGAAAGGGAAAGCTTTGCTTTTCGGTCTGATGTTTCTTTTTGGCTGTTCCAATATGACAGAGGTTCAAAAACGGGAAGTCCTTTTCCCCATTTTTCCAACTAAGGAAGAGCCTCTTTCGGAAGGGTCCTTATGGAGAGAGGATGGAAGGGGGTTTTTATTCTCGGACAGAAAGGCAAAAAGAATTGGAGATACCGTAACGGTTAAGATCCTCGAATCAAGCCTTGCCAGTCAGGCCGCCAAGGCTGAAAGCTCTCGTTCTTCAAGCGTTGATGCAAGTATAAACACCTTTCTCAACGTCCCTCTACATTTCGGCTTGAAAAACATTTGGCCTGGTGGTCTTAGGCCCGAAATCAAGTCCAAAATGGAGAGCGATTTTAAAGGTGAAGGCACCACCTCGAGAAGTTCGAAGATTATAGCCACTTTGACCTGTCACGTGGTGGCGGTTCTCCCAAATGGAAACCTCCTAATCGAAGGCCAGAGGGAGATGTTCATAAATCGCGAAAGGGAGTATATAAAGCTCAGAGGCATCGTCAGACCCGAGGATATCGGACCGGATAATACGGTGCTTTCCACCTTTTTAGCCGATGCCAGGATCGAATACGGGGGTAGAGGCATAATCTCCGATAAACAAAGACCAGGCTTTTTGGGAAGGCTTCTGGATCTTTTATGGCCTTTTTAAAGCCATGAAGAAGGTACTTTGCACCATATTGTGTCTTTTGCCCCTTCTGGGGTGGGCAGAAAGGATAAAGGACATAGGGTTCTTTCAAGGCGTAAGGCCTAATGAGCTAATTGGATATGGTTTGGTGGTTGGGCTTAACGGAACCGGTGATAAGAGAGGATCTTGGTTTACCGTTCAATCCTTGGTTAATATGCTTTCTCAAATGGGAGTGAGTGTACCTGCAAACCAACTTAAGGTCAAAAACGTAGCCGCAGTCATGGTCACCGCCAAACTGCCTCCCTTTGCCAAGCCCGGTACAAAAATCGACGTTCTTGTCTCCTCTATAGGGGATGCCACAAGTTTACAGGGAGGTACTCTCCTTTTAACTCCACTAAAAGGAGCAGACGGAAAGGTTTACGCTGTAGCCCAAGGCCCAATCCTTGTAGGAGGAATGGGGGTTAAAGGAGCAGCAACACAAGTCATCGTTAACGTCCCAACTGTAGGGAGGATCCCTGGAGGGGCTATTGTAGAAAGAGAAGTTCCCCTTGATCTGAGCTTCAGAGAGGAAATCCGCTTTAACCTCTACAGGGCCGATTTTACGACCGCAAAAAGGGTAAAAGAAGCCATTGAGAAGATCTTGGGGAAGGGAACCTGTAAGGTAGAAGACGGTTCAAGCGTCTTGATACTCATCCCTGCTTCGATGAGAAGCGATGTCCCGGGCCTTTTGGCTACAATAGAGAACCTTGAAGTGATCACGGATGAAGTGGCCAAGGTAGTAGTTGATGAAAGAACGGGCACCATAGTGATAGGGAAGGGGGTCAGGATAAAACCCGTGGCCGTCGCTCATGGGAATATAAGCGTTCAAATAAAAGAACGCCCCCGGGTAGTCCAACCTCAACCCTTTGCTCCGGGAAGAACCGTGGTGGTCCCTGAAACAGAGGTAAAAGTCGAGGAAGAGGTTGGACACTTACAGAAAATCGAGGGGGCTACGGTCGGAGAACTTGTGGAAGCATTAAATGCCCTAGGCGTTACCCCGAGGGATTTGATTTCTATACTTCAAGCCATAAAGGCGGCGGGAGCCTTAGAAGGGGAATTGGAGGTCATCTGATGGAGATCCTACTTATGGGGCTTAATCCTTATCTGTCCCGAAAAGACCCGGAGGGAGTGGCTAAGGCCTTTGAAGCCCTTTTCTTGGAGATGCTTCTTCGAGGGATGAACAAGACCATATTACGATCGAACCTTTTTCCCGAGAGGACTGACATTAAGATATATCAGGATTTATTCTCTCAAGTTCTCGCTTTGGAACTTTCCAAATCCGGTAGGTTGGGTCTGAGCGAAAAGCTCCTTGAGGCAATAAAAGGACCTAAAGTTCAGGTGAAAAATGCCGATGAAAAATAGGGGAGGTAAAACATGAAGATAGACGGAAAATCACCAATAGGACTTGAGGATTACATAAAACAACAGGTCCAAGAGGTTAAGCGCAAGCTGAAAGAGGAGGAAGTTAGGTTTATCTCTCCCTCTCAAGCTCGCGAAGGGGAAAAGGTCACCATCTCGGAGGAAGCCAAGCGGTTTGTGACCCTACTTCAGAGCGTAAAGGAACTTCCGGAAGTCCGATCGGAATTGATCCAAAAGTTGAAAGAATCTATAGAGAAAGGCACCTATAAGGTACCGACCAAAGAGGTAGCCACCAGGATGATACTCAATGCACTTGAAGAATTGGTTGAAAAATGAGACAGCTTAAGGAACTTTACCGAGAACAAATAAGGCTTCTGGAGGAATTGCTTTTCCTACTCAGAAGGGATGCAGAGATCATACGTTCTGGTCGTAGAGAGGAACTTGAGGAGCTTTTGGAAAACAACAAGAAGAAGGAGACCCTAGCCCTTAAAATAAAGCTTATAGAGGGAGAAAAAAGAAGGCTACTTGAAGTAGGAGAAAGGCCACAGGAGCTGGAGGAAGAATTAAAATCACTCCTTAAAGAGATCTCCCGTCAAGGGGAAAAGAACCGGGTCTTACTTGAGGAGTCCATATCGTTGATTACGGCCCTTCTTTCAATCCTTTCGCCTCCTGTCACTTATACGCCTGAAGGAAGACCCTTCATGGGGGGACTCTTGCGTTCAAGGGGTAAGGCCTAATGTTCATATGGGCTTTGGAAGTAGCAAAATCCGCCCTCTTCTCCCAGCAGACAGCCATTTATGTGACCTCCCACAACATAGCTAATGTGAATACGCCCGACTATAGCCGCCAACAGGCGGTACTCTCAACCCTTGGCCCGGTTAACCTCCCGGTAGGGTATTTGGGAAGAGGGGTTTGGGTTGAAGAAGTAAGACGTATCTACGATCGTTTTTTAATGCTTCAGGTCAATTTCCAACATTCGGAAAAAAGCTTCTGGGAAACCCACAATAAAATCCTTTCTCAGATCGAAACGCTTTTGGGTGACTCGGAAGAGAGGGGACTTGGAGCGTTGATGGACGAGTTTTTCAACGCATGGCATCAACTGAGTTTAAACCCCCAAGGGTATGGAGAGAGGGTGGCGCTTTTGCGGATTGCGGAAAACTTGAGCGACTTAATTAAATACAAAGCCACAGCGTTAACCCAAACAAGGCAAGATCTGGTAAGGGAAATAGAATCAGTTCTTACCGATATAAACCGCCTCCTTTCGGAGATAGCCCAAATTAATGGCAAGATCCGCCTCGGGCGAAATGACCTTTTTGACGAAAGGGACCGCCTTCTAAAAGAGCTTTCATCCTATCTGAATTTCACGGTGCTTGAGGATGGTGAAGGAAAGGTAACGCTGCTTGTTGGGGGGATAAGCCTCGTTGAAGGCCTTGAAGCTCATAGCTTAACTTTGGCGTCGGATCCCTCGGGTAAAATAAAGATAAAGCTTCAAGGACCTGGGACCTTTGACGTTACTTCTTTTATATCGCTCGGGAAACTCGGAGCATTAATCAAAGCGGGAAATGAAATCGTGCCCTCTTTCTCGGAGAAACTGAATGAATTCGCCAAAATGATAATCTCGGAAGTAAATAAACTCCACAGCGAAGGAGAAGGGCAAAAGGCTTATACACGGATCGAAGGTTTATATGATCTAACCAATCCTCCCTTCCAAGTCCCTCAAGGATCCTTTCAAATACGCGTTTATGGTCCCAATGGTGAATTTGAGACTTACGAGATTCTTTTCGATGGGGATTTTCAAAATCTCATCGATCAATTAGACACCATTACGGGTCTTCGCGCTGAAATCGAAAACGGAAGACTCCACATTTATACCGATTCCGGTTATTCCTTCAGCTTTGCTCGGGGTGAAGGAAAAAGTTCGAGTATTGTCTCCTCGTTAGGTCTTAATCTTTTTTTCACCGGATGGGATGCTTTAACTATAGGCGTAAATCCACTTCTGATAAATGATCCAGCTTATATAAGCGCAGCCACAAAGCCCAAAAGCCCTGATGATAATTCAAATGCCCTCTTAATAGCCGAACTTGGACAAGGTCCCTTTAAGGAATTTTACGGCTCAATTGTAGGAGAAATAGGGCTTATGGTGAAAGACGCCCAGAAAAGGTTTGAGGTTTCGGAGGGACTTTTACAATCGCTCGAATCGCGCCGTGAGGAAGTCTCAGGGGTTTCTCTTGACGAAGAGATGTTAAACCTCATTAAATTTCAAAGGTCTTACGAGGCAGCTGCTAAGGTGATAAGGATTGTGGATGAACTTCTTGAAACTTTGATCTCCCTGAGGTGAGGAGTCATGTTTTTTAGGATTACAAACAACTTAACACTTCTTCAAACCCTTTATCAGTTAAAAAAACAGAGTAGAAACCTCGGACGCTTACAAGAACAGGCTGCTTCGGGAAGAAAGATCCTTAGAGCCTCCGATGATCCTACGGGGATGATGATAAGTTTTAGACTTTTAGGGCAACTTAATCGATTCGAGCAGTATAAGAAAAACATAGACTTTGGCTTAAGGTGGTTGAGTTATAACGAGGCCGTTTTAAATGATCTAGAAGAGAACATCACAAAAGCCATGGAAGTGGCTGTAAGCCAAGCTTCGGACACTGCCAATTCCGATACCAGAAGGGCTTCGGCCGTCTTCATCCGGGGATTAAAACAGACAGTCCTCCAACTTGCCAACTCTAACTTTGAGGGACGTTACATATTCTCGGGATTAAGCGGAAAAGAAGCCTACGATAAGGTGGGAAACTTTTTAGGTGATAAAGGCATTTTCCAAATAGGCATAGGAGAAGGAATCCTGGTGAGGATAAACCTTACGGGTCCCGAGGTATTCGGGGAGGATGAAAATAACCTCGTTAAAGTACTTGATGAATTTGCCATTCTCCTTGAAGGAAACGACCTTGAAGGCATTCGCCAAATGCTCGATAAACTCCAAATTAATTTGAACCGCGTAATCGAGGCCAGATCCAAAATAGGGGCCTTATCTTCTCAACTTGAAGGTTATAAGGCAATTCTGGATGATAAAACGATAAGGGTAAATTCAAGCCTTTCCGAAATAGTAGATGCGGATTTGGCCCAGGTCATCACCGAACTTTCCTCTCGGCAATTGGCTTATCAGGCAACGCTACTGGCGGTAAAAAGACTCTTTGACGAGACCTTGATCTCTTTACTCAGATAAAATACCATTTAGGAATTGAAACCTAAGGACATGAAAACAGTATGAGGATCCTTGTCGTTGACGATTTCCCCACCATGCGAGCTATTACAAAGAAGATTCTCAAGGATTTGGGTTTTAAAGAAATTCTTGAAGCTGAAAACGGAGAAGAGGCCTTAAAGATCTTAAAATCTGAAAGGATTGATTTAGTTATCTCCGATTGGAATATGCCAAAAATGGATGGTTTAACTCTCCTTAAGAACATCCGCTCGGACCCCGAGCTCAAGGATACCCTTGTCATGATGGTAACCGCCGAAGCCGAGAAGCAAAAGGTCCTTGAAGCGGTGAAATTGGGGGTCAACGGTTACGTGGTTAAACCTTTTACTCCCGAAACTCTGGAAGAAAAAATTAAAAAAGTCATAGCCCAGAAAGAAAAAGGTCCTGCAAAATGAAATTGAAGGAAACCGTCTCAGAAGCGATCAAGTTATGTGAAGAGATTGACTTCGAAAATTTGCCGGAATTAGGACCTTTGCTTGAAAAACTCGAGAAAATCGTTGAGCTCACAGGTGAAAAAGAAGAGCTTTCTAACATAGCCAAAGACTTAAAGGATGTTCTTGATAAGGCCATTTTCGAAGAAATCCCTCCTCAGAAAGCGAGAGAAATCATTTACCAGGGGCTTCTCAAACTACAAGAGCTTTCACAAAAGGAAGAAAAAGACCCCACCGCTTTACTTGAAGACCTTGCCTACAAACTTTTAACCGTTGAGCCTTATGATCTTCCTGCCCTTGGGGAGATTTTAAAGGGCATGGAAGAGTTGGCGGATAGTCTTTCTCAGCAGGCGGAACCCCAAGAGCTTATGCTTTTGGCCAAAAAGGCGTTGGAAAAGGCAATCCTTGAAGAGGTGGGGATGGGAGAAGCTTTAGCCTTTGTAAACGAGGTTTTTAGAGGGCTTCAAAGCTTCTTTTTCGGCGAACCTTTAAGTCTTTCCTTAAAACAAAAGGCAAGGGATCTGGGGCTTTTACCTCAAGAAGAGGCCGAGAAAGAGGAACCATTTAATAAGTTCTTTTCTTTACTTGAAGAAGCCCGAAAAGTTCTTTTAGAAATCGCTTCTTCTCCACAGGACCTCGGGCTTTTAGGCCAATTGAAAAACTATTTCGAGAATATGTGGTATATCCTTAAAGGCCAAGCTCCTCAAGCGGAAAGGCTCTGTCGCAGTATTTCTGAACTTTTATCTTCAAACGCAAAGGGCTTTTCTTCTTTTGATCTTGAAACCTTTGCCCTGGCCATAGATCTTCTCAGGGACCTCAAAGAGGGAGAAGATCTGCCTTCTTCAAAAGTGGAAGAAGTTATAAGCGAGGTTTCTCAAAAATTAAGTTCTCAAAAGAAGCTCCTCGGCGAACTTCTTCTTGAGCAAAAGGCCTTAAAGGAAGAGGACCTTAAAGAAGCCTTTGATGAACAGAAGTTAAAACCCTATAAGAAGTTAGGCGAGATTCTCCTTGAGAAGGGAAAGGTCACAACTCAAGATCTGATTCGGGCTTTGAAAACGCAGACCGAAGGAAGGGTCTCAGTAGAAATTCAAAAGCTCATCCAATTGACCGATCTGGTGGGAGAGCTCGTAGTGCTTCAAGCGCTCATGCGTTCAAACCCCACTTTTCTCGGGGTAGCTGATCTTAAATTTTTACAGGAATTTGAACAACTTGGCCGTATAACTTCCGAATTGCAAAAGATGGTAATGTCATTAAGGATGGAATCTCTGACCGAGATGTTCCAACGTCTTTCCCTCTTCGCCCAAGGACTTGCAACCTCATTGGGCAGAAAGATCGATATAAAACTCGATCTTCAAGATACGGAACTTGAGGCTGAGAAAAAAGGCGCTCTTTACGAAGCATTGACAAGGATCGTAAGGGCTATCCTCGAAGAGAGCCTTCAAAGTCCATCCTCTCTTAAAATCACCGTTAAAAGAAAAACAGGCTACATAAACATAAACCTTTGGGAAGATGGAAAAGGTCTTGACCCCAATTCTTTACTTATTCAAGAAGCCGGAAAAATTTTGCAAGCCCTTGAGGGCAGTCTCGAGAGCCAAGCCCAAGAGGAGGGAACTTCCCTCAGCCTCCGAATCCCGCTTACCCTTGTGGTAATTGACGGGCTTTTAGCCCAGGTGGGAGGGCAATGGTTCATAATCCCCGCGGATTGTGTGAGGGAAATTTATCTACCTAAAAAAGAAAACGTGATATTTTTATCAGGGAAGGAGGAAGCCTTAAAGATAAGAGATGAGCTAATACCGATTATTAACCTTCATAGCTATCTGTTGGGCAAAAATGGCAAAAAGGTATGGGAGCTTGTGGCCATCGTTATAGAGAAAGAACATAAACAATTTGCCCTTCTGGTAGATGAAGTTAAAGGCAAGCAAGAGGTGGTAGTAAAAAATTTGGGGAAGGTCCTGCGAAGCATAAGGGGAGTAGTGGGGGGATCCATCATGGGAGATGGAAGTGTGGGCTTAATCCTTGAACCCGAAGAACTTCTCAAAGAAGAGGGGTAAAAGGCCTTGCACCCCGAGACCCCACGGATTAATGAGAAAGAGCTCAAGCTTATAAGCGATCTCGTTTACCGCCATACCGGTATACGCCTTGGCCCCGAAAAGCGTCACCTAATAGAATTGCGCTTGGGAAAGATATTGCGGAACGAAAAAATACCCTCCTATGAGGAGTATTATCAAAGGGTAATAAGTGATAAAAGCGGCCAGGAATTGCGAAGGCTCCTGGATGCCTTAACTACCAATTTCAGCCTTTTCTTCAGGGAAAAACAGCACTTTGAATTTTTAAAGGAATTACTCCAAAAAGAATCCCTTCGAAAAAAGACCTTTTCCATATGGTCTTCGGCTTGTGCAACGGGGGAGGAACCTTATAGTATAGCCATAACGGTCCTTGAAACGCTAAATCCATCCATCTATAAAGTAGAAATAATTGCCTCCGACATCTCCACACATGCTTTAAAGTTGGCTCAAGAAGGGCTTTATCCTCCTGAAAGCCTGAAGGGGATATCGCCTCTTCTGGTGAAGAAATATTTTGTTAAAGAAGAAAAAGTTCTTAGGGTTAAAAATGAAGTAAAAAGCCTTGTTAAGTTCATGCAAATTAACCTTCTTTCTCCGCCTCCTTGGAAGGAATATTTTGACGTGATTTTTTGTCGAAATGTGATGATTTATTTCGATGAAAATTCGAGAACGAAAGCCCTGGAAAACCTCCTTCAAGCCCTAAAGCCCGGAGGATACCTCATTTTAGGGCACGTTGAAGCTTTCTTGGGGAGAATGATAAAAGGGTTAGAATTGTTGAAAAATTCGATCTATCGGAAAAGGGATGAAACTGAAGGTAGTAGGAATAGGTGAGTTTCAAGTAAGCGATGACCCGGAAGAAATACTTGTCACCTACAGCCTTGGTTCCTGTGTAGGAGTTGTGGTTTATGAACCTTTTAGGCGAGTGGGGGGGATGCTTCATTTTATGCTCCCCGATTCCGAAATAAACTTAGAAAGGGCAAGGGAAAAACCCGGAGTATTTGCCGATACGGGTATACCTCTTCTTCTTCAAAGCTGTAAGGCCCTTGGAGCCGATCTGAAAAAGCTCCAGGTCAAACTTGTGGGAGGAGCGGAGTTATTGGGTTCAAGTGATTTTTTTATGATAGGAAAACGCAATGTAACTTCTGCCCGTAAAATATTGTGGCAGAACGGGCTTTTCATAAAAGCTCAGGAAGTGGGAGGACATGTTAATCGAACCGTCTCATTGGAGATAGCAACTGGTAAGGTATTAGTAAAAATACCCGGAGAAGGGGTAAAGGAGATATGAAGGCCTTAGAACAGGTGCTTTTAAAAATCCAAGAACTTCCTCCATTTCCCCTTGTGGTACTTAAGGTTTTGGAGTTAATAGGGAAAGAGGCTCCTTTTAAGGAGATCGCTAAAGTTGTGGAAGTTGATGAAGGCCTTACCTCAGAAATATTGAAGATCGCCAATTCTCCATTTTTCGGCCTAAAGAGAAAGATCTCTTCGGTCCAAGAAGCGGTGGTCTATTTAGGAGAAAAGTACCTGCTTGAGATTGTGACTCGTTCTGCTTCAAAAAGGTATTACCAGTCGACCCACGAAGGTTATGACCTCAGAAGGGGCGAATTATGGAGACATTCGGTTGCTTGTGCCTTAGCTTCAGAGGTTCTAAATAAAAAGCTTAACCAAAAAAGCGACCATGTGCTTTTTACTGCCTCTTTGCTTCACGATATTGGAAAAATCGTCTTAAATAGTTTTGTGAAAGAAACTTTTGATGAGATTATAAAAAAGGTAAAAGGAGGCATGACGTTTGTGGAAGCGGAAAGGGAGGCCTTGGGGATTGATCACGCCGAAATCGGGGGTCACATAGCTAAAAGGTGGAACTTCCCTGAGGAGATAATCGATGCTATCCAATATCATCATGAACCAAGAAAGGGTGGTCTTTATGCCCGAAAGGTCCACGTATGTGATGTCCTTTGTAGCAGTTTGGGAATAGGAGCCGGAGTGGACGAACTTTATGAGCGTTTTGACTCGGAAGTCTTAAAGGAACTCGGCTTAAGCAGAAGGGATGTAATGATGTTGCTTTGTGAAATTCAGCAACTTTATGAGAAAACCCAATCACTTTTTTCTATGGAGATGGGCGATGGGGTTTAACATCCTTATAGTGGATGACTCTTCTTCCATAAGGCGTCTTTTGAAGAAAGTCTTAGAACTCTCGGGGATTGAACTGGGTGAAGTCCTTGAGGCTTCCAATGGGCTTGAAGCCTTGGACGTCCTAAAGAGAGAATGGGTGGATTTCATACTGTGTGACATTCACATGCCCAAGATGGACGGCATCCAGTTTCTCCGAGAGTTAAAACGAGACGAGGTCCTCTCCCGGATACCCATCATAATGGTTAGCACTGAAGGGCGTGAGGAAATAGTTCAAGAAGTCAAAGCCTTAGGCATTAGGGCTTATGTGAAAAAACCCTTCTCCCCTGAGGAGATCAGGGAAGTTATAGAAAACCTTATAGGTGAGGAGTTTTCCAGAGATGAAAGAGATTCTTCGTGAAATATTTCCCAAGATAATGGAAAAGATGTTTTTCCTTGTAGCCGAAGAACTTGAGGGGGGAACTTCAAGTCAAAGGGGTGATTATGTGGCGGAGATCATCTTAAAGGGCCCTAAATTACTCACCTTAAGGATCCTTGTACCTCGTTCACTTGGGATAGTGATGTTCAAAAACCTCTTCCCAGAAGAAGACCCTGAAGAAGATAGGCTCAAGGATATGTTACAAGAATTGGCCAATATGGTAGGGGGAAATCTCATAAGCCTCCTTGGTGCACAGTGGCAATTGGGACTTCCTCAAGTTTATCCTAGTATTGAGGCTTTAGGGTTTTTGATCGGTAAAAACCCTATCTTAGAATACGACATAGAAGGCGAGACAATAACCCTTTACCTTGAGGGTTAATATGGAGAAAAGCAAGATCAAAGTCCTGGTAGTCGATGATTCGGCTATAGTGAGGCAAGTTCTTAAGGAACGCCTCTCTCAAGAGCCCGATATAGAAGTAGTAGGAGTGGCTCCAGATCCCTATATCGCCCGGGATAAGATCGTTAAACTTAATCCCGATGTACTGATACTGGATGTGGAAATGCCGAGAATGGATGGCATTACTTTTCTCAAAAAGCTCATGCGTTACCGGCCAATGCCCGTGGTGATCTTCAGCTCCTTAACCCCCCAAGGCAGTGAGCTTGCCCTTGAAGCGCTTAAAGAAGGAGCCATCGAGGTGATGGTAAAACCAGGAGGCTCCTACTCGGTTGGGGAAGCGATTGCCCAGTTAGCTCAGAAAATTAGGGCTGCGGCCAAGGCTCGATTCTTAAAATTCTCCTCCGAACTTCCTCCATTAGATGAAGACCAGGTGAGCGAGACTTCCTTAAAGTACGTGGGGGATGAAATCATAGCGATAGGAGCTTCCACCGGGGGAACGGAGGCTTTAAAAGTCGTCCTCAAGCAAATGCCCCTCAATTCTCCCGGTATAGTTATAGTGCAACATATGCCCCCTGGCTTCACTGAAGCTTTTGCCCGAAGGCTTAACGAAATTTGTAAGATCGAAGTCCGGGAAGCAAGGGATAAAGACCCCGTACTTCCTGGAACAGCCCTTATTGCCCCGGGTGGACTTCACATGGTGCTCATGAGGAGTGGAACCCGGTATTACGTGAAACTTAAAGAAGGCCCTCTTGTTAATTATCAGCGCCCTTCAGTGGACGTTTTATTTAGCTCCGTCGCCAAGGCCGCTGGGCCGAAGGCCATCGGGGTGATAATGACCGGAATGGGATCAGACGGAGCCAGAGGACTTTTGGAGATGAAAAAGGCTGGGGCAAAAACAATAGCCCAGGATGAAAACACCTGCGTCATTTTCGGCATGCCCAAGGAAGCTATAAAATTAGGGGCCGTCGACCATGTGGTGCCCTTAGAGGAAATCCCTTCTCAGATACTTAAGCTTCTTAAGAACTCAGCTTGAACCTCCCTAAGAGCTCTTTTATATGATTCACCTGAGCTGAAAGCTCTTCGGCCGCAGCGGCATTCTCCTCGCTTGTGGCTGCTGTTTGTTGTACTAAGCTTTCTATCTGTCTTAAAGCATTATTTATATGCCCTATACCCTGAGCCTGCTCATTCGAGGAAGCACTTATCTCAGCCATAAGTTCAGTAACCTTATCCACGTTCTCCACTATTCGGTTAAAAGAGGCGTGGGCTTTTTGAACCTTATTAACGCCCTCATGGACCTTAGTAATGGTCCCTTCAATAAGTTGTGAAGTTTCTTTTGCCGCCTGGGTGGTTCGACCTGCAAGGTTTCTCACTTCCTCGGCCACAACGGCGAACCCCTTGCCGTATTTCCCAGCTCTGGCGGCTTCAATGGCTGCATTTAAGGCCAGAAGGTTTGTCTGAAAGGCGATTTCATCGATCACCCTTATGATCTTAGAGACATTAGAACTTGACTCCTCTATGTCGTTCATTGCTTGAACCATCTCCTCCATTTCCCTTTGACCCTCAAGGGCAGCTTCTCGGACCAATTGGGAAAGGTGATTGGCCTCATGGGCTTTTTGCGCGTTTTGTTTCGCTTGAACCTCTATCTCGTTAACGGAAGTAGCAATATCTTGAATGCTTTCGGCTTGCTGGGCTGCTCCTTGGGCGAGCATATGGGCCGATTGAGCCACTTGAGAGGCCCCAAGGCTTAATTGATCAACAGCACTATGTATCTGAAGGATCATGTCGTTAAGGTCCAAAACGACCCTATCAAAGGCCTTTTTTAAGGAATTCGATGGGGGCATCCTTACGGTGAGATCCCCCTGTTGGATTCGTGAGAGCCAATCCCTTACCCCTATCATAAAATCCTCTAAACCTCCAAAGATTTTGTTCAAGTCAATGAGTATTTTCTGCCAAAACCCCTTAAAGCTCGTCTCATCGCATTTGGTAAAACGCCTATCCTCGTGAAGACTCTTCGTGACCCTTTCTATCTCCTCATAAAAGGACCTGATCCCATCTTTTAAGACCCTTATGGCCTCAACTATCGGCGCAAGATCCGGGGAGACCTCCGAGGGGACTTCTGGGAGTTGCCCCTCTTTGAGCTCGTTTAAAGTCCGGACTAAAAGGTCAAGCCCTTTAAGATGTTCTTCTTCTGCTTGCTTTTCCTCTAAAAAAGCTCCTTTTCCATAAAAGGCATTTTCTTCCGCCTTGGATCTTCTAAAAAGCCTCCCTATCATTTTTACCCCCTTATCTCAGAATTTTATGAACATCAAGAAGTATCTTAACCCCTTCACCTACCTTACCCAAACCCATAACAAAACCACCTTCTTCGGAAGGAGGGGGTTCTATCTGCTCTTGAGGAATATCAGTTACCTCGTTGACCCTGTCGACGATGAGACCCAGCAGATCTCCTTCTACGTTCACCACAATAATGCACGTTCTTTCATCATAAGGGCGCTCGGGCATCCCAAGCCTGAGCCTCATGTCAAGAACTGGGATTATCTTCCCCCTGAGGTTTATAACCCCTTTAACATAGGTAGGCACATCCGGAACAGGTGTTATCTTCTGAAGCCCCACTATCTCGGAAACATAGTGGATAGAAATCCCATAATCCTCTTCTCCCACCCTAAACGTGAGGTATTTCTCCAAAGTGCCCCCCTCATTAATCATCTCCTCACCCCTTTCTCGACCTTTTTCCATCAACATATCTCACCTCCTCCTTTGGAATGTTGAAAATTCCCGGACCCCACCCTTTCCAATATGCCCTGAACATCAATTATCAAACATACCCCTCCGTCCTCCAATATACTACAACCCGATATACCCGTTATCCTGCCCAATCGCTTTGGCAAAGGTTTAATAACCGTATCCCTTTGGCCTAATACCTCATCTACTCCAAGACATAACTCTTTCCCCTTTTGTTCTAAAAGTACTAAAATCTCTCCTTCGTTTCTCTCCTTTTCTCTTATACCCAGAAGTTCCCTCAGAGATACAACCGGATGTAACTTCCCATGACGTTTAATCACCTTCTTGCCGCCAGGTAAGAAGGTTATGTCCTTTAAATCCAAAGGAAACAACTCCTTAACCGCATAAAGGGGCAAAACATAAATGTGACCATTCACCTTAACCAAAAGCCCATCTATTATGGCCAAGGTGAGAGGAAAATGCAGTATGAAGCTTGTACCTTCCCCTGGAGCGCTTTTTACCTCAACCCACCCTCTTAACTCCTCAACCCTACTTTTAACCACATCCATTCCCACTCCTCGTCCTGAAATCTCCGTTACTGATTTGGCCGTTGAAAAGCCCGGAAGAAAAATCAGCTGAAAGACCTCCTCATCGGGTATAACCGCCCCTGGTTGAATTAGACCTTTTTCCCGGGCTTTTTTCAGAATGGCTTCTTTGTCGAGTCCCTTACCGTCATCTCTAACGCTTATCAAAACCTCACCACCTTCATGTCTTGCCTCAAGTTCAATTAGGCCTTTCCTCGGCTTACCTAAGCGTTCTCTTTCCATTGGGGGCTCAATCCCATGATCAACAGCATTTCTCACCAGATGAACCAAAGGATCCGAAATGGCTTCTATCACCGTTTTGTCAACCTCCGTTTCTTCCCCTTTTAAGATAAGTTCCACCTCTTTACCGCTTCTTCTGGCAGTATCGTAAGCAACCCTTATCATCCGCCTAAAAAGTCCTCCTATAGGAACCATCCTTAAAGACATGGCAAGGTCTTGAAGGCTTGAAATGATGCGGTGAAGCTGATGGGCAGCCTTTTCGAAGTTTTCAAATCTATACCCCTTAAGATCAGGATTCCTCACCACCATGGTTTCCGCGATTACAAGTTCCCCGACTAAGTCGTTAAGTTCATTAAGCTTATCCAGATCAACCCTTATGTCGGTTTTGACCTTTTTTTGAGTTATAGAAACTCTCTCAGATATATCCTCATCCTTTGGAACTTCTGACAAGGGGATTTCTTCCTGAACTTTTTCGGAGGGCTCCATTAATGACTTCCGAAGTTCCTCAATTACCCTCTGACTCTCCCCTTCAAACTCCTTATCCGTTTCTTTCTCTTGAAGTTCGGGAAGGACTTTTCGTATGAAATCACACCCCAAAAGGATGGCTTCCACATGCTTTGCGGAGATCTTTATTCGCCCTTCCCTTAGGGCTCCAAGTAAATTCTCCGCCTCATGCATTACTTTGTTTATATTCTCAAGACCTAAAAAGGCCGAAGCACCTTTGAGGGAATGAAAAAGCCGAAAGATCTCGTTTAAGGTATCTCGGTTAATAACCCCTTTTTCTTCAAATTCCCTCTGAAGCTGAACAATATGAGGCTCCACTTCATCTAACATCTCCAGGGAGTCGGAAATAAACCCTTTGAGAAGTTCAGGATCAAACATTCCTAATTTTAAAAAATCGGCAAAAAAGAAAATTTTTATTAATCTATACCTTCATACCCCAAAAAGCCCAAAAATTCCAAAAAAGCTTCATCGTCTAACTTACCCCTCATCTCCTCTTTCATAACCCTTATGGCCTCTCTGGGCTTATAAGGAGGTCGATAAGGCCTAATGCCACATAAGGCTTCAAACACGTCACAAACCTTTAGCAAATGGGCCATAGGATGAATCTTTTCCCCCTTAACCCCCCGGGGATAACCTGAACCATCAGGAGATTCATGATGCTGTTCTATAATCTCGAAAATTTCTCTATTCTCAAATCCCCTCTCTTTAAGCAATCTAACGCTTAAAAGGGGATGTCTCTTCATCTCGCTCCATTCATAAGGATCAAGAGGCCCTGGCTTCTGAAGAATGCTCTGAGGTATTCTCTCTTTCCCTATATCATGAAATATGGAGGAAAAGGCCAAAACTTCTACCTGTTCAAGCGGCATTTTCCTATGAAGGGAAAAACTTGTGGCGAGGAAAAAGACATTATTTGAGTGCAAATAGGAAACAAAATCATGATCCATAAGTTCTCTAAGGCATTTATAAAGCCCGGGCTTCTCCCCCAGGAACCTCACCGTGTCCTTTACGAAATTCCACGTATTTTCTATAGCAAACTTATCCCATCTCCTAAAAACCCTTTCAAGGATAGATTCTGCAACCCGATAAAGGACCTTTGCTTTTTTTTCAAGTGAATATTCGGTACTTTCCATCACCTCTCTGAGTGTGGGCCTAAGATACTGCGGATAAATGTCCATGGCAGGAATCTTTACGTATACCTTTTTCACCCCCATAGCCTTCCAGGCCGAAATCCTTTCGATCGTAATGGGAAGCTCCTTTCTCCGATAAAAAAGCAATTTCTTCCCCTTTTTGATATAAAGGTCTGCCTCAAAGAGGGAATTCTTCAAGAAAAACTCCTCAAAAATCTCTATATCAAAAACCAGATATTCTTCCCCCAATATTTCTGTTTTAAATTTCCCTAACATATGAACAGTCCATGATAACCGATTTCGTTCTTGAAGGCAAATCCGTTTTTTGGTATGTTGTTTTTCCTTTAATAAAGAAAGATGGGCTTCGTATTCTCTTTAGAGACTCTTCTCAGAATCGCGCGGGAAAAGCTCGATCTTCTCCGAGAGGAGTTTACGCTAATCAAAGGACTCCTTGATCGCGAAGAAAAGACTTTAAAGGAACTTGAAAACATCCGATCTTTGCATTTGAAAAAGTTCTCCGCCTTAAAGAAAGATCCCCTTGAAGCCCAAGAACTTCTCATTTTCGAAAACTATTTGACTCTTCTCCGAGAAAAGATCCGCTCTCAAAAAGGCAAGATTTTGGAAATAAAGGAAAACCTTGAGGCTAAAAAAGGCGAATTGATCCACGCCTCAATGAGGATGAAGCTTCTGGAAAAAGCAAAAGAGAAGGAGCTTTTGAATTATAAGGTCTCTCAACGTCATAAGGAATCAAAAGGGCTTGATCAGTGGGCGCAAAGGAGCAAAAAGGGGTTGAAGGAAGATTGAGGCTTGGGTAAAGTATATCCTTATTTTTGCCGATTAAAATGAAGGGAAACTTTCTTAAGAGGAGGTTTCCATGGACTTACGGAAGTGGGTGAGAAAGAAAAAAGAAGGCCTCCAATGGGCAAAAGGGGGGTTGAGAAAAAAATTAATACTCTATTTTCTCCCCGTTGCCTTTTTCCCCATAGGTGTTGGAGTGGTGAGTTTTTTTGTAAGTAGTATAATGAGTAAACACATTGAGCTTCAAACTTTAGCCCATCAGGAAATAGTGGAACCATTTCATCAACTGGATTCAGATATACAGCTCTATGCCGTCACCGGGAACATGTTCTTCAAAATCGATTTAGAAGAAAAGAAATGGATGGAGAAAGTGGAGGAGGGAATCAAAAAGACAAGGAATAAGGTACTCATAGGGGAAGAAAGGCAGATCTTAAAAGAGCTTGATGAAGCCTTTCAAGAATATAAGAAACTATCTCAAGAAAGGATTTCTCTAAGGGATAAATACGAGGAGTTAAAAAAACAAGTATCCGAAAAGGCCCTTGCGGCAGAGCAGATCTTCAAGGGGTCTCTTCTTGGTCTTTATCAACAAACGGCTTACCCCATTTTTCTCCAGGTTCGTTTAGAGGAACAGAATTTTCTCCTTTATGAGAAGGACATTTATGGGATTGCTTGGGAAGATGCTGCTAATAAGCTCATGAAATCGGTGACGGATCAAGAACTTAAAACTACCCTCGAGGCTTATGTTGCTTCCTTCAAGGAGCTCTTAGAGACTAATAAAAAATTCCAGGATATCCAAATAGCACATCAGGGAACATCTTTCCAGTTTAAGGAAAAAATCTCTCGTCTCTCTGAGTATTTACGAAAAAGTGCAAGCAGAACCAAACTTCAGGCAAATTTCGCTAATTTACTCATAAGCGTTGCGGCTTTTCTGGGGGTGATGGTTATTGCAGTTTTTGTGGCAAGAAAGTTTACCATTCTGATAAGCCAAATGACCCAAGCGACCGAAGAGATCGCCCAAGGCAACTTGGAGGTTGAGGTTCAAATTAAAAGCGACGATGAACTCGGTCATCTGGCAGAGGCCATAAACCGTATGGCAAGGGACCTTAAGGAAGAGAAGGAAAAAGAAAAACAATTTACCGAAGAGCTTAAGAGACAACAGGAAGCCCTTCAGGAAAAAATGCAAGAAGTGGAATTATTGAAGCAAGAAGCCGAACAGAAGGCAAAAAGGCTCCTTGACGAGATTGAAAAGATAAACCACTTTATGGAACTTACTGCAAACGGTGATTTTGTGGCCTTCCTCAAAGAAGAGGAATTTAAGGAATTAAAAGAACTTGCGTCAAGAATAAACCAAACGAAGAAGAAACAAAAAGAACTCTTGACACAAGTCCACGAAGCAGCTGAACAAGTCTTAGGAGCGGCCACTCAGTTAGCAGAAGGAAGCACCCGACTCGCTGAAGCGGCTTCAGAACAGGCAGCAGCGGTTGAAGAAAGTCTTAGCTCCATGGAAGAAGTGGAATCTGTAACACAAGGAAATGCGAGAAACGCTCAAGAAGCAGATCGTTTCTTAAAGGATACCTTACAGGTCTTAGAACAAACAGCTACTTCGGTGGGAAAACTCCTCGAAGCGATGGATGAGATAGTGAAGGCTTCTGATCAGACTCAGAAGATTATAAAGACCATTGACGAGATAGCCTTCCAGACGAATCTCTTGGCCTTAAATGCCGCTGTTGAAGCAGCAAGGGCCGGAGAGGCAGGAGCTGGATTTGCGGTAGTCGCCGAGGAAGTGAGAGCTTTAGCTCAAAGAAGTGCTGAGGCCGCCAATCAGACTTCTCAGTTAATCGAGGAGATGAGAAAAAGGGTCTCTCAGGGAAGGCAGGTTTTAAGTGAAACAGAGGGTAGTTTCAATAAGGTGGCTCAAAATATCCATAAGGTCGCTCAGGTAGTAGCTGAGGTATCCCTTGGAAGTTCCGAACAAGCAAGGACCATTTCCCAAATCCGCGATGCTTTAAGACAGATAAGCGATGTGACCCAACAGGTGGCTTCAAGTGCTGAAGAAAGTGCCGCCGCCTCTGAACAGATGAAAGCCCAAGCCCATACCTTAAGGGAGATGATCTCTATGTTTAAGTTGGATTAACTTATTTCGATAAGCTCATAAGACCTTGAGCCTAAACCTAGTTCTTCGGCATAACAGAGTTGAATGGACCAATCGAAGTGGTGAATCTTTCTGAAGATGTCTTCTCCTGCTTTTTGATTCACCAGGTCAATAGAAGCCTGATCAATAGCTACCGGGTCCCTGGAGCCCAAAATGCCTATATCGGAAACTACGGGAATATCGCTTTTAGACCAGCAATCACAAAGGGGCGTGACCGAACATAAAAAGTTCAAAAACAAAACCCGACCTTCCTTCCCCTTAAGGACACCCAAGGCGTGTTCCACCATCTTCCTTTGGAAAAGCTCCGAATCCCGTTTCCACCTGACTTCAATGGCCTTCTCCTCACAACACACTATACACTGCCCACACCCTATACATTTACTTTCGTCTATTTCGGCCTTTCCTCCCTTAAGACTTAAGGCTTCATTCGGACATTCTTCTACACATCTCCCACACCCTTTACACCTTTTCCCCATTACACGTGGGGCTACTTCCGAATGCTGACTCATCTTCCCCTTCCTTCCCGTACACCCCATCCCCAAATTCTTTAAAGTCCCACCAAACCCCGAGAGGTCATGCCCCTTAAAATGGGTCAAGACTATTAAAGAATCAGCAGAATAAATAGCCGCGGCTACCTCCACCTCCTTATAAATCCTTCCCTCAATTTTCACCCTCACCACATCTTGCCCCTTAAGCCCATCGGCAATTATAATAGGAGTCGACACGCTCTCCATGGTAAAACCATGCTTTAGGGCCGTCTCCATATGAGTTACCGCATCCGAACGACTTCCCTTATAGAGGGTCGAGGTATCGGTGAGAAATGGCTTTGCTCCCAAAGCCTTAAGCTGATCCACCACCGGCCTAATGAAATCGGGCCTTAAATAGGTGAAATTCCCTTCTTCCCCAAAATGAACCTTAACCGCGCATAAATCACCCTTTTTGACCACTTCTTGGACCTTCAAAAGCTCAAGGAGCTTCCCTATCCCCCAGGAAAGCTCGTTCCTTTTCCCTTTAAAAGGAAGAAGATAAACCTGAGCCTTCATAAAGCTCCCTCAAAACTTCCTCCGCCCCTTGTCCTTTCAAAAGCTTAGCCAAGAACCTTCCCACCTCCACGGGATCCTCCCCTTTATGCTCCCCATAAAAGTACCTTTTCCCATCGAATGACGAAACGAAAGCCTTAATTTTAACCTCCTTCCCCTCACATTCGGCAAAAGCCCCAAGCGGAACTTGACACCCTCCTCCCATCTCCATCAAAAAGGCCCTTTCACAGAAAACGGCCTTTTCACTCGAAGGATCGCTTACCTCTTTTAAAAGATCCATAAAGGGAGAATCCTCCCTGCATTCAACCGCCAAGGCCCCTTGACCCGGAGCGGGGATCAACTCATCAAGAACTTTAATGCCCTCCACCTCTAAGTTAAGTCTCAAAAGCCCCGCCAAAGCTACCACAAGCCCATCCACTTCCCCACGTTTGAGCTTTCTCAACCTGGTATCAAGATTCCCTCGAATGGAAATGACCTCAAAATGCGGAAAAAGCCTTCTAAGTTGAACCATTCTCCTCAAAGAGGAGGTCCCTATCCTTCTACCCTCCCCCTCTGGAAGGATCAATACATCCCTTGGATCAAGCCTCTTGGGAATGGCTCCTATAGTAAGACCCGGAGGGAGCTTAGTCGGAAGGTCTTTAAGGCTATGAACCGCTAGGTCGATCCTCCCCTCAAGAAGGGCCTCCTCAATCTCCTTAACGAACAACCCCTTCGAACCGATCTTGAAAAGAGGAGTATCCATAACCTTATCCCCAGTAGTTTTAATCACCATAAGCTCAAACTCCATAAAAGGCCAAACGGCCTTCAAAGCCCTCATGACTTCTTCGGTCTGCCTAAGAGCTAAAACAGAACCCCTTGTTCCCACCCTTATCTTCATCACTTCCCTACACAAAACCTCGAAAAGATCTCCTCAAGGACCTCCTCCGAGGTCCTCTCCCCAATCACTTCCCCAAGATCATCCATCACTCCTTCAAGTTCTAACGCCACTTGATCCCAGGGAAGTTCCTCCAGATGTTCCTTAAAAAAGATTAAACGCCCTCGAGCCCTCTCAAGCAACGTTTTATGCCTGGTATTCAAGGGAACGATCTCCGAGGGTGGTCCAACCGAATAGCTTTTCCTTATGACCGAAACCATCTTCTGCTTTAATTCCTCTATCCCCTCACCCGTTAAAGCCGAAGTCTTAACGACTTCTTCAAATCCCTTAAGGACGTCTTCCGAAAGATAAGGCGGAAGATCGCTCTTATTAAGGACAAGTATCGCGCGTTTTCCTGAAAATTCCTCCAAAACAGAGAGATCCTCCTCCTCAAGCGGACTACTTTGATCGAGCACAAAAAGAATAAGATCCGCCTTTTTTATTTGGAGCTTAGCCCTTTTGATCGCCTCTTCCTCTATTAAGTCCTTGGGCTCCTTCTTAAAGCCCGCCATATCGACCAAACAGAAGGGAATTCCGTCGATCAAAACGGTCTCTTCAATCACATCACTTGTAGTGCCCGGAATAGGAGTCACAATGGCCCTATCTCTGCCCAGAAGCCTGTTAAAAAGCGAGGACTTCCCCACATTCGCCTTCCCCAAAAGGCAAGTCCTAACCCCCTCTCTAAAGATCACGTTCTGTTCCCAAGACCTCAAAAGGTTCTCGATCTCCCTTAAGACCGAACGGATCCCCTCCAAAACCTCCCCTTTCGAAGGAGCAGGGATGTCCTCCTCGGGCACTTCAAGCCAAGCGGAAATGGGAACAAGAACGTCAAATAGCCGATCCCTCAAGGCTTTGATCCTCTCCGAAAGCTCCCCTTCAAGCTGTCTCTGAGCGAGCTTTAGGGCCTGCTCGTTCTGAGCCATAATGAGCTCCAAAACCGCCTCCGCTTGAGCGAGATCTATCCTCCCATTTAAAAAGGCCCTCTTGGTGAACTCGCCAGGAAGAGCAGGCCTTGCCCCCATCCTCACAAGCACTTCCAAAATCTTCCTCAAAACCAAATACCCCCCGTGACCACTTATCTCAACCACATCTTCTCGGGTATAGGTCCAGGGAGCCTTCATGTAAACCAAAAGCACTTCATCGATAACTTCGCCCGTTTGAGGGTCCACAATATACCCATAACGGACCCGGCGGGAAGGAAGATCCTGAGGGGGCAACTTGGGGACAAATACCTTCTGAGCGATCTCCAACGCTTTTGATCCGCTCATCCTTATAACGCCAAGCCCGCCGATTCCAAAGGGGGTACAGATGGCACAAATGGTGTCCTCATCCTGTAGGTGATGTTTCACGTGAAACACTCCTGGGAAGTTCCAGTTTTACCTGTCTTTTCGTCTTGGCCTTTTTGGAGAGAGCGAGCTCGATCAAATAGACGATAGATTCAAACAACTCCTTTCTTCTTTTTAACCCTGCGATTTCGTCTCCGCTCAAACCTATTATGATCCTTCCCCTATCGCTTCTCGCCTTGACTCTCACGGTTGGAGCAATATAAAGAAAGATCTTATCAGCTAACTCTTCGGCCAGAAGCACCAACTCCCATTCTTGAACGGGTTTGGGTCTGGCTCTCACGACCACCTTTTTCCCCAGAACCCCAAAAAGCCCTTCTTTTTCCTCGATTTCGAATTCCAACTCATCTCGGCCTTTGCCCAATTGCTTGCATATTTCCTCTATTAATTTTTCCGGATCCTTACCCTCTTTCTCGATGACCCACATTTTTTCCCCCTCCTTAAGACGTAAAGTTGGTGGATAATTCCAAATACGTTGGACGCAAGCCAATAAAGGACCAATCCCGAAGGAAAGTTCAAAAACAGCAAGGTAAAGACAATCGGCATAAAGAGCATCATTTTTTGTTGGGCTGGATCGCCCTGTTGGGGCGTGAGTTTCTGTTGAAGGATCATGCTTAAGCCCATCAAAATAGGGCTTATATAAGTCGGATCCTTGGAGGATAAGTCCCTTATCCAGAGCACGAAAGGAGCGTGTCTCAGGTTAATCGAGACCAAAAGGGCTCGGTAAAGGGCGAAAAATACGGGAAGCTGTAGCAAAAGGGGCAAACAGCCGCTCAAGGGGTTTATCCGCCTTCTTCGGTAAAGTTCCATTATCTCTCTTTGGAGTCTCTCTTTGTCATGGCCGTATTTTTTCTGGAGCATCTTCAATTCGGGGGCTATTTTTTGCATCTCCTTCATGGCCTCATAGCTTTTTTGGGTTGGCCAGAGGAAGATGAGTTTTATCAAAAGGGCTAAAAGGATGATGTCAAGCCCCCAATTTCCCGTTAAGCGATGAGTAAGCTGTATGAACTTTAGAATTGGTATGGCTATGAGGCCGAAGGTACCGTAATCTATCACCTTTTTGGCCAAGGGCGAAAGCTTCTCCAGTTCCTTTTCGTCCTTTGGACCGAGGTAAATTTGAAAGTGATGCCTCTGGGCCTTCTCTCCTCCGAAAAGGCCATAGATAACCGCTTCATTCATGCGACCCAGTAATATCTTTCCTTTCTCCTCGGCCTTGATGATGGAGGCAAAATAATCCTGGTCGAAGGCAAATAGGTTAAGGTCCTGGAAGGTAAGGGGTTCGGAACCTATCTTTTTAGGCTTAATCTTGAGCCTTCCCTCAGGACCTATAAGGAGAGGTCCGAAAAAACCGTAATAGCTTCCCTTAAGGTCCGTTTTTCCTATCCAAGAAAGGTATAAGGGGGTTTCTTGATTGAGATTTATCTCCGTCTCTATCACATAGCTATTGGGATAAAACTTCAAGGTCCTTTCGATAAAAAGTCCCTCTCCTTCCCAGGTCATCTTGAGCTCTTCGGGTTTTTCCTTTATTTCCAGGAACGCCTTAGAGAAGCGCCACGGTATTTTCTCATTATAGGGAAAACCGTGTTCCAAGAGGAGACCTAAGGGTAGTTCATTGAGCTTTTGTGTACTCACCAATTCTACGGGCTTTGGAGGTGAAAAGTCGAGTTCTTTGCCCAGAATTTTGGCGATAAACCCTTGGATCGCTTTTGAAAGGGGGTGAAGCTCAACTTTGTCGTAGTAACGTTTAAGGGTCAAACTTTTTAGCCTTCCTCCGTACTCACTTAAGACCATCCGATAAAGAGGGGTCTCGATAACTATTTCTCCGAACTGTTGGGGTAGGTCTTCCTTTTCCTTCGAAGGTAAAAGGGGTTGAGAGGGTTCTTCCTTTTTTTGCAGTGGAGGAGAAGGTTTGAAAAAGAAGTGTTCAAAAACGATGAGTATCAAAATCGAAAGGGTCAAAGCTATTATCATCCTTAAGAAGGTGTTCTTTTCTCCCATCAACTCCTCCTTGGGGGAACGGGGTCATAACCACCAGGGTTAAAAGGATGGCATTTGGAGATCCTCCTTAAGGTGAGCCATCCCCCTTTTAGAAGCCCGTGCCTTTGAAAAGCCAAAACGGCGTAACTGGAACATGAGGGGTAAAACCTGCATTTAGGCCCATACAGGGGGGAAATGAGTTGATAAGCTTTTATGAGAAAGATCAAAAACCTCAGGATTATCTTCATCTCGCCTTTTCCTTAAATAGGTCTTTCAGGATGCTCTCGACTTCCCAATATCCTTTAAGGCTTTCGGCCCCTTTGTGGACTAAAAAGATATAATCATGAGAGGGAGCAAGTTTACATTTATTCAACCTAAAAAACTCCCTCACCAGTCTACGGATCCTGTTCCTCTTCACCGCCTTTCCTACCTTCTTGGGCACAATAACGGCCATTCTCCTTAAAGGAAGTTCGTTTGGGCTCATGATGACGGTGAAAAAGGACAAAGATACTCTTTTCCCCTCTTTAAAAACCCTTTGAAAATCCCTATCCAAATGGATTCTCTCTTCTTTTTTAAAAGTCTTGCAGCATCTCAAACCGTCGTTAAGCGCCATCTTCCTTTCTGGCGTCTTCTTTTTAAGACCTTTCGGCCTGCTTTGGTGGACATCCGCTTGAGGAACCCGTGAGTGCGCTTTCCGCTTATAATGCTCGGCTGATAGGTCCGCTTCATATCTGACCCCCTTTATTTCAAAAAGCCCCTCCCTTGAAGGGGCTTTTTGAAAAGAGAATCACACCTTTTAAGGTTCGTCAAGAAAGGTCATTCGTAAAGTTCAAAGACCACCAAGTTGCTTGACCCTTTTTTGAAGAATGGGGCATTGGCTACCGCCACCACAAGTTCCACCAAACCATCGTTGTCCACATCCCCTACTTCAAAGTCGAAGATGCAACCAGGAATATCTTGGGTTCTCCAAGCTTCAGCCATGGCCAATCCATCCCACAGTAAAGAGACTATCCTACCGGCATTGTAAAGCCTAACCCTTTCAAAGGTCTCACCTAAGGTAAACTGATTCTCCCCTAAAAGTAGCTCTTCATATCCATCGTTATCAAGGTCAACCACTTCCATTCTTAAAGGAAGGTAAATTCTTCTTGGCATTCCCGCTGGCATTCCCTTAGCGTCAGCAAAAACCTTGGGGCGATCGAAGTAATTATCCGAAGCCCCGTATTTTTTTGAACCCTTCCAAAGCCTTTCGCCTTCCGGGCTTAGGACCTCAAGTTCACCAAGGTCGTTAAGCCTGGCTATCTCGGGCTTTTCGGTTCCGCTGAATCGCCCCAAAGCAAACGAGAGGACCCATTCCACGCCTTTTAAGTCCTTGAGAGGCTTTAAAATTAGCTTACCCTTTTCAAGCCTTACCTCTTCGATACCCCCCACATAGTCCCTCTCGGGGCCTATTGCTTGGGAAAAGAGGAGCTTTCGACCTCCCAATCGCACGGATCGGAAATAACGGTTCAAATTCCCCTTTATCTCCTTAACTTCATTACCCTTGATCTTAAGGATAAAGGACCTCATGTCCCCCTCTTCGGTGGAAGCACTTACCGCTATTTCCGCTCTTCCGTCCCCATCCAAATCAGCAAGGTTAACGTTAAGGAAGTTGTAAGTTGAAGGCTTCTCGAATTCGGCCACCAGTTTAAGGCCTTCGCCGGTGTCGCGGTAAACCGAAAGCTTATATGGCTCTATCAGCACCAGTTCGTTTTGCCCATCGCCATCCACATCGCCTATACTTAGTCCCTTAATGAACTTCCCCGAAAAACGCAAAAGCTTAGAGTAACCCAAAGCTTGGTAAAGCAATTGCGCCCTTAAAGTCCCCTTACTTCTGAGGCTGATTCCCTTTTGCCCGAGGACCCTCTCCTTAATCTGAGAGACAACTCCTTTTAAACCTGAGACCAAAGCTCCTTCGTCAGGAAATTGAGCATAAACAGCCCGGGGGGAAGAACCTAAGGTCACATCCAAAATCTTCACATCCAAGGATATCACCCCTCCTACCCTTATGGCTTTACCCATGAGGACCCACCTTACCCCCACCTTTTTCCCCAAAAGGCGTGCCTGATCCTCGCTCAAGGCCTCAGGGTCCAATCTTCCCAAAAACCTCTCCATTACAGATCGCTCAACGACTGGTATACCCTCGGAGATCAACCTTGTGGAAATAAGCTCCCATAGTTCCTGTGAGAGGGAAGGGGAAAGCCCGCTTGTCCTAATGGGTAAAAGCAGGACCTCAACCTGAGAGAAAGAGGGGGAGATTAGGAAGAAAAACCATATGCCCAGAACGATCGCCAAAAGCCTCCTCACCATGGTTCCTTTTTTAAAGGTCATCATAATGCCTCCTCTTTAAGAAAGGCTTGGGGGAAAAGTTTCTGAATCTCTTCTCTTAAGGCCTTCTCCTTTTCCGGAGAAATGAGGAGCTCCCGAAAAAGCTTACGGGCGAAGTCTTGGGTTGTCATCCTCAAGATCCGCTTTATTCGAGGGATGGAGCTTGGGGTCATACTGAGTTCGTCTATTTCCATTCCCAAAAAGACCAGACTATAGAAGGGATCAGCAGCCATTTCACCACATATACTCACCTTTTTCCCCTTCCGATGAGCCTGATCCACTATGGACCATATGAGCCTTACTATAGCGGGATGGAGGGGATTGTAGAGATAAGTGACCCTTTCGTTTTCGCGATCTATGGCAAGCGTATATTGGATGAGGTCATTGGTGCCTATGGATAGAAAATCCGCCTCCTGGGCCAAAAGATCGGTTATCAAGGCAGCCGAAGGCACCTCTATCATAACCCCTATTTGTATTTGAGGATCAAAGGGAATGCCCTCTCTTGCAAGTTCTTCCTTTAAGTTTTCTATTAGAACCTTAACCTCTTTCAACTCTTCCAAGGACGTTATCATCGGCAGAAGGATTCTTATCTTTCCATAGTAACTTGCCCTCAGAATAGCACGCAGTTGGGCCTTGAAGGGTTCCTTCTCTGTTAAAGCAAGTCTTATACCTTTAAGGCCTAAGGCAGGGTTTCTCTCCTTTAAAATGGGCATCGAAGCAGCTTGTTTTTCCCCACCCAAGTCAAAGGTCCTTATAGTAGTGGGGTAAGGTGATACTTCCATAACTACTTGTTTATAACACCGGAAGTGTTCCTCTTCTTCAGGAAGTTCCTTTCGCCCCAAAAATAGATATTCTGTCCGATAAAGGCCTATCCCTTCGGCCCCATATTGTCTTATTAAAGCCGCCTCATGGGGAAACTCGATGTTGGCCCTTAGGGGCAAGGGATACCCGTCAAGGCTCTCAGAGGGCAAGGAGGCATATTTCAAAAGCTCTTTGCTAAACCAAAAGTAAAAATCCCTCTTTTTTTGATAGGTCTTAAGGGTTGAGGCATGGGGGTTAACGATGACCTTGCCCCGATTGCCATCTATAATGAGGATCTCCCCTCCCTTTAAGCGACGACTCAGGTCCTTTAGCGCCATCACCGCGGGAACGCCCAATGACTTTAGGACAATGGCAGTATGGGAAGTGCTTGACCCTACATCTATAGCAAACCCTCTAACCGGATGAGAGACAAGTTGAGCCACATCACTTGGAGGAAGATCATAACCTACTAGCACGAACTCTTCTTCCTCTGGGAGGCATGTGAGAGAATAACCCACTAGTTCTTTTAACACCATCTCAAAAACGTGTTTTACGTCCAGTCCTCTCTCTTTAAGGTATTCCTCTTCTATGGACTCAAATTCCTTAAGTATCCTCTTCAAGGTGATTTCCAAGGCCCACTCAGCACACACAAGCTCTTCCCTTATGGTCTCTTCAATCTGTTGGAGCAAACTCTTATCTTTGAGCATCTCAAGATGAACCTCAATGAAGTTCGCTTCTTTATTCAGGCCCTTTCTAAGGAGCTTTGCCTGAAGGGAAAGGAGTTCCTCTTCGGTCTTTTTTAGGGCTTTCCTTAAGCGTCCGATTTCGGCTTCGATCAGCATATGGGAGATTCTCCGGGGCAAATAGCAAAATCCCCTTTCCGGGAAAATCCAAGCCTTTCCTATTCCAATCCCAGGACTTACAGGTATGCCTTCATAGACTTGTTCTTCAATCAGGCTCTCCAAAGCCTCCTTCCACTAGTTTGGCTATCTCCTCTATAGCCTCTTGAGCGTCCTCACCCGAAGCCTTAACCACCAACTTGGCTCCTTTTCCTGCGGCAAGCATCAAGAGGCTCATTATGCTCTTCGCGTTGGCTACCATTCCGTTCTTCTCGAAGGTGATATGGGCCTTATATCGGCTTGCTGTTTTCACTATAAGATTGGCAGCCCTTGCATGAAGGCCAAGTTTATTTTTTATCTCAAGAACCTTTTCGACATAATTCATCCTTTTGAACTCTCCGGTTCCTTTTCCAAAATCTTAGAAGCCACATTTATATTTTTCTTGCCATAATTGGCGATGTAATCGGCCAACTCCTCAAGCGACATCTCATCCCTCAATGACGCCACCTTAAGAAGCATGGGCAAATTGACCCCTGTCACAACCTCCACCTTTCCCTTTTCTAAAAAGGAAAGGCTTATATTCGCCGGCGTACCTCCGAACATATCGGTGAGGATTAAAACCCCCTCTCCCTTATCCACATTCTTTATACCCCGTTTTATCCTTTCCCTTATCACCTCTGGGGGCTCACTTGGGTCTATGGAGATGGATTCAAGGCCTTCTATCTCTCCAATAATCTGCTCAACGGCTAAGAGCATCTCATCGGCTATCCCGCAATGGCTAACAATGAGCACTCCTACCATCTCTCACCCCTTTATCTCCCTATGAGTTATGATCACATCTTGACCTTTTTCTTTCAAGAGCAAACCTAACCTTTCCACCAAAGCAGGAGAACGGTGTTTTCCACCGGTACAGCCAATTCCGATGGTTATCTTGCTTCTGCCCTCTTTAAGGTATAGGGGAAGGAGGAACTCGAGAAACTCCACAACCTTTTCGACGAACGCTTTGGCCTCGGGGTGTTGAAATACCCAATCGGATATTCTGGGGTCTAAACCGCTTAATTTCTGAAGCTCCTTCACATAAAAGGGGTTAGGCAAAAACCTGGCGTCAAACACCATGTCCGCCTCCGGAGGGATGCCGAAACTGTAGCCGAAGGAGATAAGGTGTAAGGTCAAACGCGGGGGGAATTCCTCCACCTTCTCGAAGATAAGCCTTCTTAAGGTCTGTGCACTTAATTGAGATGTATCGATTACCTCATCCGCTTTATCTCTCAAAAAGCTCAAAAGCTCCCGTTCCCGTTTTACGGCTTCCGAAAGGGGCGACCCTTCCTCTAAGGGATGACGCCTCCGGGTTTCCTTGTATCGATCGATGAGCACCTGGTCTTGGGCTTCTAAAAAAAGTAGCTTGATCTCGATGCCTTTGGCCTGAAGTCCTCTTAAGGCCCATTCCAAATCCCCAAGGAATTCCCTTCCCCTTACGTCAATCACCACACCTATGCGTTTTATGTTGCGTGAGGAGTGGAGGCATAATTCCAAAAGTACGGGAAGAAGCGAAGGAGGAAGGTTATCGACGCAGAAATACCCCATATCCTCTAAGGCCTTTAAGGCCGTGGATTTACCTGCTCCCGAAAGACCGCTTATCAGAACGAGTCTCATTCTTCTTCGGCCTTCTTCCTGATCAAGGCGTCAAGTTCTTCAGGGGATTTGATACCCCTTTCCTCAAGGAGGAAATTTCTCGCCGCCACTTCCACTATGGCGCTTAAGTTACGCCCAGGGGTCACCGGTATCCTTTTCCAAGGAAGCTCAACCCCCAAGATCTTCATGGTTCGCCTTTCCATCCCCGTCCTGTCCTGCATTTCTTCAGGATCTACCAGTTCGATAACTAGGTGTAGTCTTTTTCTTGGTTTTAAGGCCGCGATCCCAAAAAGCTTCTCCACATCCACGATCCCCAGTCCCCTTATCTCCATGAAAGTCCTTCCGGGGTTTAAACCGTAACCATAGAGTTTTCCACTTTCGTCAAGTTCAAGGCATACCACATCATCGGCTACAAGCCTGTGGCCTTTCAATATGAGCTCCAAGGCACATTCGCTTTTGCCTATCCCACTCCGGCCAAGGATAAGCACACCAACCCCTGAGACGTCTACGAGGACTCCATGGAAATACTCAACCTTTTTATCCTTCTGTGGCTTCTTCTTGTTCGACAATGATCCTATAAAGCGCCTCTTTATCCGGAGCTTCTAAAAGGTTCTTGCGAAAATGGGGATCCTTTAAAAGCCGCGACAAGCTCGCCAAAGCCTTGAGATGTTCGGTGGTGGAATTTTCAGGGGCCAAAAGCAGAAATACCAGATGAACCGGAGCCCCATCGATGGATTCGAAATCCACCCCTTTTTTGCTTCGACCAAAGGCACAGACTATGCCTTCCAAATCGGGAAGTTTTCCATGAGGTATGGCTATTCCCTCCCCTATACCTGTTGAACCAAGCTTCTCCCTCTCAAATAGGACCTCTAAGGCCCTCTTTTCGTCCTTTATCTTTCCGTTTTTTGCCAATAAAGATACCAATTCCCTCAACACTCCTTCTTTAGTGCTCGAAGTAAGTTCTTCCAGGATGGAGTCTTTATCGAGAAAATCCGTAATCCGCATCTCTTATCCTTCAAGCTCGATAAGCCCATACCCTCCTTTCTTCTTCCGGTAAATAAGGTTCACCTTCCCTGTCTCTTCGTGGATGAAGACATAAAAGTCCTCCTCCCTCCCTTCCAATTCCCTTAAAGCCTCTTCCAGGGCCATGGATTTTAGAGGATAAGGTTCCCCCCTTGAGAGCTTAAGAGAAGGATGCACTTCCACAAGCGTATGAACCCTTACTTCTTTCCCCTTGGACTGGAACCTGCCTTTTTGATCCTTAATCTGCCTCTCCACCTTATCAAGCACAAGGTCAAAGGCCGACTGCAAATCCTCTTGGCTCTCTCTAGCCTTCGCATTTATACCCTCACCATCATTCACGTAAAGATCCACATGGTATAAAAATTTCTCAGAACTGAAGACAACCTTCACCTCTATCGGCTCCTTTAGAAGGCGTTTTAGTTTCTGAACCTTCCTCTCAACGTAATCCTTCATCCCCTCATTGGATTCCAAATTCTTAAAGGTAAGACTCACCTCCATAAACCCCCCTCCTAAGTGAAGACTTTAAACTAAGCTCCCTTAAAGTGTCAACTTAAAACCTAAAAGGTCCCACACAAATCGGCTTCTTCTTGACAAAATTTCAGTTTTATGGGTAAAATTGTTCTGTGTTTCACAAAGTTTTAAAAACGGAATAGGGAGGCTTTTTATGAGGTATGGAGAGAGGGGGGTTAGTTTAGAGGTAGATCTTACCACGGGCAACATAGAGAAGGTGGAAACGCCTCTGGAATGGACGGAGCTTTTTTTGGGTGGTCTTGGTATTAACGCGAAGCTTATGTGGGATCGGGTTGGACCTGAAGTGGAGCCTTTTTCCCCTGATAATATTCTCATCTTTAGCTCGGGGCTTTTGGTTGGAACTCCTGCTTTTGGGGCAAATAGGACCATCATAACCTCCATTTCTCCTCAGACGCTTTATCTGGGTTTTTCAATGTTGGGTGGGCATTGGGCAGCTCAGCTTAAGCTTGCTGGGTATGATCGGATAGTGGTGAAGGGGAGGGCGCCTCATCTGGTTTATTTGTGGATAAACGATGATAAGGTGGAGATAAGGGATGCAAGACATTTAAAAGGCAAAAGCACTTATGAGACCATGGAACTGATAAGGGAGGAACTTCGGGACCCTCGCGTTGAGATTTTGGCGATTGGGCTTGCCGGGGAGAATCGAGTGCATTTCGCTTCCATTGAGACTTATCGAGGAAGTGCCAGCCGTTTGGGACTTGGGGCCGTAATGGGGGATAAAAACCTCAAGGCTATAGCGGTAAAGGGGGCAAAACCGGTAAATATTTATAAACCAGGTCCTTTCATCGAGGTGTGTGAGAAGGTAAGGGATTATATAATTTACAGGCTTAACAACCCCATTAAAGGGGTTCCTCCTATTTTGGCCTACATCGGTTCGCCTCAGGAGATGAAGATTTACGACGAACAATGGCACTTGGATAACTTCGCCTGGGGGCATGCTCGAGTGAGGCGCAAAGGGGTATGGACGAAGGAGGTAGAGGAGAGGTTTGCTCAGGCTCAGAAAAGTGCCATAAGGAAGTTTGTAGGCTGTTATAACTGCCCTGTGGGGTGTGCTGCCACTTTATCCTTGCCAGGGATGCCGAGTTACATTCTCAAATGTTATTCAAAGCTCACGTATCTTATGGCCGCCATGGTGGATGATCTGGAGTTCGGTTTAAGGATAGCCGCAAGGGCACAGCATTATGGAGTTGATGGTTTCACGACTCCTCAAGTGATGGCCTTTGCAGTTGAACTTTACGAAAATGGGATCTTAACCGATCAAGATATGCCCGGTTTCCCCAGTGATCCTCAGGAGAGGTTTTTCTGGCTCCTGGATAGGATTGTACGTCGAGAAGGAATTGGGGATGTTTTGGCGAAAGGGGTTTACTGGGCCGCCAGAGAGATAGGCCGTGGAGCGGAGAAGTTTGATCACAATACTACCAAAAAGCACGAACAGATGACCATAAAACTGGGGATGTTGAACCCCATATACTTTCTTATGTATGCCACTGGGGAAAAGGGGAATATTACTCAGATCGAGGGTCAGATCCCTCAAGCACCTCTTCCCCCAGAGTACAGGGAAGAATTCGTAAGGGATTGGCCACAAGTTCCGAGAGGCAAAGAGGAACGTTTCAAACAATTCATCCTCGAATGGGGCGAAGGGGACAAGGTCTTCCCCTTCTATCCTCCCCCTGATCTGTGTTGCGAGCTTGTGGAATGGCAGGAGATCATGCATTACATTGATGATTGTACTGGCATTTGTGCCGGGCTTTCTTCCTTCCCCATAAAGCCGCCTTATCATATTCATAACCTTCCTCTCTTAATCTCCTACGCCACGGGGATTGAGATGTCTGAAGAAGACCTATGGACTGCAGCTACAAGGGTGAGGAATCTGGTGAGGGCCAATAACATAAGGCGAGGCCTTCGAAGGGAGGAGGAGAAACCTCCGGAAGATCATTGGAAAAAGCGCTTCCCCGAATATGAGCAAGAGCTTCTCACCACGTATTATCGGTATCGAGGGTGGAACGAAGAGGGAATCCCCACGAAGGAGACCTTGGAGAAGCTCAAGCTCGATTTTGTGGCGGAGGATTTTATCAAAAGAGGAATCCTTAAGGAGTAAGCCATGAAGAAGAAGGTCAAGGTATTGAAGATCGATCTTGATAAGTGCGTGGGGTGTAAGGCTTGTGAGGTCATTTGTTCGGCCTTTCACGCTGTGCCCAAGTATAGTATTGCAAGTCCTGAGTTTTCGAGGATAAGGATCTTTCGAGATGAACTAAGGGGAACCTTTGTGCCGGTTAAAGGAAGCTTTTATACAAAGGCGGAATGCCCCTCGAGGGTTCTGTATTTTCAAAATGAGACTCCCCTGAGCGATTGGAAAAGGGAAGCCTATGCGGTCTGTAGCATGTGTGGGGCTGCCTGTCCTTCGAGGGACCTGTTTAAGGAACCGGGGACAGGACTTCCTTTAAAATGCGACATGTGCGAAAACGACCCGCCCCTTGAGGAACCCATGTGCGTTAAATGGTGTTTTGTAGATGCCATAACGCATGAGGAATTCGAGGAAGAGGCGAAGGAGGAAGTGGAATTCAGCGAATTAGATATGGCCATTGAAGCCTTGATTGACCGTTACGGATGGGAAAAGGTGAGCGATGCCTTTGGGCGGATGCTTTTTTCAAAAATGGGGGAGGAAGGGCTATGATCTCTCCTCAAGTTTCCTTTTCGGAGATGGGTGTTGATCCGTGTTATACCTGTGGTCTTTGTAGTGCCAGTTGCCCGATAAAGAGGCTTGTAGATCCGGAATTTGACCCCCGTAAATTCGTGCGTTCGGTAGTTCTCGGAAAGGGGGAAGGGCTTCTTGGATCTTCCAAGATTTGGCTTTGTCTTTTGTGTGGGACATGCACTTATAATTGCCCCCGAGGGGTGAAGCCGAGTGATCTTATGGTCCTTTTAAGGGATAAGGCCATAAGGAATGGGAAACACAGGGTGGACTTGGTGAAGAAAACCGCTTACAGTCTAATCGAAAAACGCGGAAACCTCGAACAGGCTATGGGGTTATTTTCTCGCTTCCAAAGTCCTTTCCTTCTCGGGATTCTTAAAGGCCTTCCTCTAATCCCTCAAGGTGGGAAGGCCTTTTTGGACCTTATTAAACCCATAAGCGTCCCCTTAAGGAAGTTCTTGCCCGAAAGGCTTCCTGCTAAGGGCAAACCCGTTTACAAAGTCGCCTATTTCCTTGGGTGTGCCAATGATGTGGTTTATGGAGAGATAGGGAAGGCTACCGTAAAGGTATTGGCCTTAAATGGTTGTGAGGTATTCATACCAAAGGAAACGGTCTGTTGTGGGATGCCTTATTTGGGTTATACGGATTTGGAGCGGGCCAAAAAGTTAGCTAAACGCAATATAGAGGTCTTGGAAAAACTCGGGGTCGATTTTGTGATCACCGACTGTGCCACCTGTGGAGCCTTTTTGAGGCGTTATGAGGAACTTCTGTCTGATGATCCCGCTTATTCTCTTAGGGCCTCCAGATTGTCAAAGATGGTTTATGATGTGAGTTATTTCTTAATGGAAGTCTTGAAGTTAAGAGAAAAACCCAAAGGCAATTTGGATCTTCAAGTGACTTACCATGATCCATGTCACTTGAAGAAAGAACAAAGGGTAAAGGATGAACCCCGAGAACTTTTGAAGAGCATTAAAGGGGTTCAATTCATGGAAATGCCGGAAAGTGATCTTTGCTGTGGCGGTGCGGGAACTTACGCGATATTTCACCTCGAAGAGTCAATGAAGGTTTTAGATCGAAAGATGGAATGTTTAAAGTCTACCGGAGCGAGAGTATTGGTTTCGGGTTGTCCGGGGTGCATCATCCAATTTAAGTTTGGCGTAAAGAGAGAAGGGTTAGAGGTTTTGGTAAAACACCCGGTTGAGCTTTTATATGAAGTCTATGGACTTTCTTAGGAGGGTAGGATGGTAAGTATTTCTGAAAGGCTTTTAAGGCTTCTTCCAAGGTATGTTTATGGGGATGTTCTCATCGTGGGAGGAGGGATCAGCGGGGTACAGGCGGCATTGGATCTGGCCAATTCGGGATTTAGGGTTTATATGGTCGATCGAGCCCCGGCCATTGGGGGAAGGATGGCTCAACTTGATAAGACCTTTCCGACGGTCGATTGCTCCATCTGAATACTTTCCCCCAAGCTGGTCGAGGTCGACCGGCATCCAAATATTAAGATCTTGAGCCTGACGGAAGTTGAGGCCGTTGAAGGGGAGGTAGGAGATTTCCGGGTCACCTTGAGGAGGAACCCGCGGTATGTCCGTGAACATCTTTGTACGGCTTGTAGAAACTGCGTCGAAAAGTGTCCGGTTCAAATTCCCGATGTATTTAATCAAAACCTTTCAAAGGAAAAGGCCATTCACATTTATTTTTCCCAAGCAATACCCCTTATCGCTTATATCGATCCCGAGTACTGCCTCTATCTAAAAGAAGGGAAATGCGGGATCTGCGCCGAAACGTGCAAAAATAACGCTATCGATTTCAAGCAGCCCCCTGAAAGGAAGGAAATAAAGGTAGGAGCCATAATTCTAGCTTGTGGATTTGATCCCTATGATCCCCGGGTTCGGGAAGAGTGGGGATACGGAAAGTATTCCAATGTGATCACCAGCATGGATTTTGAACGTATCACCTGTTCCACCGGTCCTTACGGTGGAGAGGTTTTAAGGCCTTCCGATTTGAAGCATCCTCATAGGGTGGCTTGGATCCAATGTGTCGGATCAAGGCAGGTATATGAGGGGAGTAAACCCTATTGTTCAAGCGTTTGTTGTAGCTATACGCAGAAACAGGCCCTTTTATTCAAGATCCATAGCCCAGAAGGGGAATGCGTGATCTTTAACAATGACATCCGTGCTCCTTCAAAGGATCTCGAAAGGTTCTTTGAAAGGACCAAGAACTTAAGCGGTGTGCGGTTTGTGAGGGCTTATCCGCGGGTGGTGGGGGAGGATAAAAACGGAGATGTGATCCTTCATTACGTCACTGTCGAAGGCGAGTTTAAGGAAGAGGATTTCGATTTGGTAGTCTTATCAGTTGGACTAATGCCTCCTAAGGGGCTTGATTCCTTGGCTCAGAAACTTGGGCTTGAGCTTGAGGAAAACGGCTTTATAAAAACCGATCCCTTTGATCCAGTTAAGACCTCAAGGGAAGGTATATTCGTCTCAGGTAGCGTTAGAAACCCAGGGGATATACCTGAAGCGGTGTGGAGTGGAAGTGCCACAGCGGCAAAGGCCTCGATTTATCTTTCCTTCCGTAGGAACAAACTTGTCACTCAAAAGACCTATCCTCAAGAAAGGGCCATTGAGAATGAGGAACCGAGAATTGGGGTCTTCATATGCCATTGCGGGGCCAACATTGGAAAGGTGGTTCATGTGCCTTCGCTTGTGGAATGGGCTTCTAAACTCCCCTATGTGGTCCATGCCGAAGAAGACCTCTTCTGGTGTTCGACTTCAGCCACAAGGAGGATAACGGAGGTTGTAAAGGAGAAAGGCCTTAATAGGGTAGTAGTTGCTGCTTGTACACCTAAAACCCATGAACCCACCTTCATGGAAGCCATAAGGGCAGGGGGACTTAATGTGTACTTGGTGGATATGGCAAACATAAGGGAGCACTGCACGTGGGTACATCCCTTGGAAAGAGAAGAGGCTTTTGAGAAGGCAAAGGACTTGATCCGAATGTCTTTAGCAAGAGCCCTCTTTTTAGAGCCCCTTCCCTTCTACGAGATCCCCATGAGCCCCAAGGCCCTTGTGGTTGGAGGTGGTGTGGCGGGAATGACCTGTGCGTTGGATTTGGCCCAACAGGGAGTGGAGGTCTGGCTTGTGGAGAAGGAAGCGGAACTCGGTGGAATGGCACGGAAGATCCGTTGGACGACCGATTTTCAAGAAGTAAGGGAATTCCTCACGGATCTCATAAGAAGGGTTTATCAGAATCCCTCTATTCATGTCCTTACCGAAAGCGAAATCCTTGAAACCAGTGGTTACCTTGGCAATTACTTAACCAAGGTAAAAACCCAAAACGGGGTTTCAGAGATAAAACACAGTATCGCCGTGATTGCCACGGGAGCTATTGAGTATAAGCCTCGAGGGTACCTTTACGGTCAAGACGAAAGGGTCTTGACAGGGCTTGAGTTTGAAGCCTTCCTTTCCGAATCGGAGGAAGAGACAAAGGCCCTAAAAAGCGTTGCCTTTATACAATGCGTTGAGTCAAGGAATGAGGAAAGGAAGTACTGTTCTCGAATTTGCTGTGGGGAAACCTTGAAAAATGCCATTAAGCTCAAGGAGCTTAACCCTCAATGTGAGGTTTTCGTTTTTTATCGTGATCTTACCGCTTTTGGCTTTTTGGAACTCTTGTACAAAAGGGCTTCCGAACTTGGGATTAAGTTCGTGAGGTATACCCCTGAAAATCCACCCTTGGTGGAAAGCGAGAAAGAAGGCATCAAGGTGAAAGCAAAGGACCTTTTCATTAACGAGGAATTGGAATTAAAAGTTGACCGACTAATTCTGGCAGGTGGGGTTGCTCCCAATCCCGACAATGGAAAGTTGGCACAACTGTTTAAGGTAACCCTTGATGAAGATGGCTTTTTCAAGGAGGCTCATATCAAGCTTAGGCCTTTGGATTTCACTACTGATGGTTTTTTCCTCTGCGGTATGGCTCACTATCCCAAATACATCCGCGAAGCCATAGACCAAGCCCATGGCTCAGCCTCACGAGCTATGACGCTTTTAAGCAAAGAAAAGGTCCTCTCCTCGGGTATTGTATCTACAATTAGAGAAGATGCCTGTATGGGCTGTGGAGCATGTGTTGAGGTTTGTACATATGGGGCCTTGAGCCTCGAAGAAACGAAGAGGGGCAAAAAGGCGAGGGTTATACCCGTTCTTTGTAAAGGATGTGGTTTATGTTCATCCCAATGTCCAACAGGGGCTATAGAGGTTGGGCATTTTAAGGATCAACAGATATTGAATGAAATAGAGGCCTTAAGTGAAGGTGAGGAGAAATTAAAGGAAATGGGAGAAAAGTTACTGGAAATTAGACGCCAAGTGGCTTAAAGGAGGAAGAACATGGAAAAAAGGAAAACCAAGATCATAGCCTTTTGCTGCCATTACTGAGGCTATGGCGCCGCTGACATGTCTGGGGTCTCCAGACTACAGTACCCAACGGACCTAAGGATAATAAGGGTGATGTGTACGGGACGGGTGGATTTGAAACACATTTTTTACGCCTTTTTCAAAGGCATAGATGGGGTTTTAGTTGTGGGATGTAGGCTTAACGAGTGTAAGTTCGCCACCGAAGGCAATTACCATGCGTTAAATGTGGGACTTTTAGCTAAGAGGATAATGGAGCACATAGGGATGGATCCGAGGCGTTTGCGAGTCGAGTTCATGAGTTCAGCCGATGGTCCCCTTTTCGCAAGAACCGTAAAGGAGATGGTCGAGACTATAAGGCAGATGGGTCCCCTTGAGGATGGCAATTTGAAGGGGAAAATCGAAGAGGTGTTAAAGCTTATCCCTTATATAAAGATAGCTATGCGCGAAAAACTGACCGTAAAGCTTAAAGACCCCTCGTTGTGGGAAGGTCATTTCACCCGGGAAGAAATCACCGAACTTTTCAATAACGTTCCCTCCTACTGGATTGATCCTGAGGAGTGTAGGGCTTGTATGGCTTGCTTGAGGCGTTGTCCCGCCAATGCCATAGATGGGGGTAAGAAACTGGTTCACATAATAAACCAAGAGAAATGCATAAAATGCGGAACCTGTATGGAAGCCTGCCGATTCGGAGCGGTTAAGAAATTGGTAGGAAAACCCGTGCCTCCACCTGTACCTGAGGAAAAAAGATCGGTGAAAAAAGAAGCAGCGTGAGGGGGAAGGATCATGAACGGTGATTACAAGGAATGTGTGGATTTTGCTAATAAAGTCAAGGTCTGTTACCTTGCTACCGGTGAAGGAGACCAACCGAGGGTAAGGGTCCTTTTGATGTGGTTTGCGGATGAGACGGGCTTTTACTTCCAAACACAAACGGTGAAGCGTTTATACCGACAGCTTAAGGAGAACCCCAAAGTGGAACTGTGTTTCTGGGATCCTAAAGAGGGAAAGATGTTGAGGATAACCGGCAAGGTGGAGTTCCTTGAAGATATAGGGCTAAAGGAAAAATGCCTCGAAGAAAGACCCTTCCTTCGGGAAATGGGAATTAAAGGTCCGGAGGACCCACTTTTAGCCATATTCCGAATCAAAGAAGGAGAGGCCTTCTTCTGGACAAGGGCTTGGAGCATGAAGGAAGATGAGATACCGAGAATAAAATTTGGAAGCTTGACAAGATAGTAAGAGATTTTTAAAACTACCTTGTGCCAAAATTAACAAGGAGGCTTTGAGATGTCTCAGGTGAAGGAGGTACCAGTTTTATGGATTCAAGGTGGCACGTGTAGTGGTTGTTCTGTTTCGGTTCTTAATACGGTTGCTCCTTCTATTAAGAATGTGTTGATAGATGAGG
>Ga0185307_1000161_pt1 | contig 47030 bp, 42 predicted proteins | sample LHCtaG_FD_128010 | JGI IMG/M metagenome (GOLD analysis project Ga0185307, IMG submission 128010) | Hot spring microbial communities from Little Hot Creek, USA to study Microbial Dark Matter (Phase II) - LHC4sed_matched (SPADES... | ecosystem: Environmental > Aquatic > Thermal springs > Hot... | reverse complement strand
TTATCGTGATGAACAGTACTATATTGGGTGTGGTGTTGCTTATGTTTCTAATTTTACTCCTCCGATTCTTTGTAATTTTGAGCATCCTCCTTTTGCTAAGTATGTTATTGGCTTTTCTCATGTCTTTGGTTTTTCCCGTGTTTTGTTTCTTTTGCTCTATGCTTTTTCCTCTATTTTTCTGCTTTTAATTGTCTATAGGCTTTCAAATGATTTGGCTTTGTCTCTTTTCTCCTCCTCTTTTCTCTTTTTCGATACCCTGTTTTTCAATACTTATAGGTTTCTCTTGCTTGACCCAATAGCTGTTTTCCTCTCTTTAGCTTCTCTATATCTAGCTTTCTCTGCATGTTTCAAGTCTTCGGCTATTCTCGCTGGTCTTGCTCTTGCCTCCAAGCTTAGCTCCGTTCCTACAATCCTTGTTTCTCTCTATATTGTTTTTAGGAGAGGTGGTTTTAAGAAGGCTCTGGGGTTCATAGCTATAGCTGGGCTGGCATATCTTGCTACTTACATAGCTGATTTTGGGCTTGGTCTTTCCACAGTTTTTGAGCACCATATTAGGATGCTTAGCTATATGGGTTGGAGACATGGCTTCTCCCCTGTTCTAGCTGTTATCGGCTTTCTCAAGCTCTTGACAAAGGTTGAGGTTTGGAGGTTTGGAGGAGATATATCTATAGTTTTAACACAGGTAGATAGTTTTTGGAGCATCTACAACATATCTACCACCATACCAATAACCAGCAACTATATCGTTGTCGGCATTGGCATGGGTTCAACTCTATGGTATCTATTCACACCAATGCTTCTATACAACAGCTATAGAGCTATGGTTTCGAGAGATTTAGAGGCTAAGATTGCTTCTCTATGGGCGTGGCTATCGCTACTAAATATAGTTGCAGGTCCTATAGACTGGTATTATGCAAATGCTTTACCAGCACTCTATACAAGCACCTCTATAGCTCTTCTAAAAATATCTAAAAATAGATTTAAAAAAATATCATCTATACTCATCTCTATACAGATAACACTATCTATAGCAACAGCTATGGGAATAATGCCTTATAGGGTAGAGCTGTATAGGTAATAACCGTAGCCAAAGATCGACATAAACCCTTATAAACCCATATGAAGCTTAAAACAGTGTGGCGAGGCTCTACATAAAAGTATATAAAATATATAAATATATATTTCTCTAATATAATATTTATTTCTGTTGAGTGTGTATTATGTTTAATAGACTGTTGTCTTTTACTGGCTTATCTGAAACCTTAGCTATATTTATTTTAATTGGATTTGCAATAGTCTTTGCAATATCTTTTTCATTTTATTTCAAGTCTATCTATATTCAGCAAAATGAATTGGCTGTTTTGCTAAGGTCTATAGATTATGAGAAGCTGAACTATGTGGTGAGAATGCTTTATAGAGATGATAGATATGTTACTTTTCTGTTTAGGAGATTAGATGGGGTTGCAAAGCCCTTTGTTATATTTATAGATGATGGTTCATCTTATCTACGGTGCAGCTCTATAGTTTCTGTTAATGGTGGCTATAAAAGTGTTTTACAGCCTATTGATCTAAGTGAAATAAATGTTGCTTCTAGTAGTGGTGTGTATAGCTATAAATACTATGCAAAAACCATGAACTATCCATTAAATGATAATGTAGAGCTCTGCACCATATACCCTACCAGCAACAACGTTATAGCTACAATACAGTTTGATAGACCTATTAGACAAGGCTATAGCAAAACAGTTTTCAGTTCTGTTGACAGAGATTGGAGATTATTTGGCACAATTATATTTAAAGTCTCTTATCTAATAAACCCAGCCACACCCCATATAACAGTCAATGGCCAGCCATACAGACTTAGAGTTGGCGATATAGTTAGAATAGATATAGATACAAAAACAAGTCAGCTTATACTTTCTCAAGAGGGTCAAATCATATGGATAGAATCTCTAAAAACAAGCCAATCAACAATAGCTATAAACAACCTGTTAATAGCTACCAATGCTGATATAGAGATGGCTCCAGATATTGTTGCAGTAGATGCATCATCTATAGATATATCTCTATCAATAGAAATCAGCTCAACTAAGGCTGGGTTTACAAGACTTACCTATGGAGATGAAGATATAGTGAATGGAAATAGCAATGAATATATAAAGGTTGTTGGATGGACCTTTGACGCATCTCAGCCATTGTCTATAGAGCTAACATCTCAAAATCTCAATGCAGAAGGAATAGCATATGCCATATATATGGGTTATTCCTATAAACCTCAGCTATTAAGAATCCATATAGCCACAATTCTAAATAATATAATATACCTTTTAGATACATATGAATTAAATTTAGATTAGAATAAAATTCTTAAACTTTTTAAGCAGTAGAGGTTACATAATGGTGTAGAAACCCTGATAAACAAAGGTCAATCCGACTTAATCCTAGCTATAGCATTTATAGGAGTTTCACTTATACTTGGAATAGCAATGGTAAGCTACTTCACATCTGTTACAGCTAGCTATAGAGATCTTATAACACTTGCAAATTTCTTAAACAGCGAATCATCAAATATATTTATAAATATTGTATCGTTTGACAACTCTACTAATACGCTATGGATAATTTTAAAAAGGTTGGATCAATACCCGCTAGACTTCTTTATTGCTGTTGATAATGGTGATAGCTATATACCTTGCGAATATATATATGTTTATAATCCATATAGAGATAATGATGGAATTATATGCTTTGAATCTGAAGAATCTGACTGTATAGCATCGACAACTATCTATAGCGGTTCTCTTAAAAGGGTATATATCCCATGGGAAAACACATTATCTGACTTTGTGTCATATGCTAAAAGCTTTGGATATACAGTAAATGAACCTATATATATATGTAGAATACAAAATGTATGTAGCTTTAAAGGCTCTTCTAATTTATGTAACCAAAACACATTGGCTAAAATATCTCTACCTGGAAACCCATCATATGCAAGGATATATACTGTAGCTATGTATAGCAATACACCATATATTATTAGTATATATGAGGTGTCTCTCAGATGAAAAGAGGACAGGGTACTGTAATTCTAACAGTTGTTTTTCTAGGGATATTTGCATTATCTATAATTCCACTAACATTCTATATATATACAACATATATAGAGACACAAAGAATATCTTGGGATGTTCCAACATATAGCCTAGATAGAGCTGTTATGGGGGGTGCTTTAAAAGATGTCAATGCCACAGCAATTCTAGAACCAGACAATATTCTTGGTATATATATAGAGAATAGAGTGGGTCACCAAATATCTATAGAAAATATACTTGTATATGTTGTGTGCAATGGTATAACAAGTTATATAAATATAGAAGATAGGGGTATGGAGATAGAATCTGGATATAGAGTTGAAAACCGCTACAATCTATCGATATATTGTAGAAATATAGATGATGTCTATGCAGTCTATGCAACTACGGTAGATGGACAGGTAATAGTATTTAGAATAATAAAGCCACAGTTTCTACAAGGCTCTATAACACTAATTCAATTCGCATCTCCACCATCTAGAGCTATACAGATAATTCCATTACCGATTAGGCAAGATGAGCATATATGGGATATAGCAGAAATTCTTCAAAAAAGCTTTTATCTAGCTGAATTAGATGATGCACGACTTCCAAAGAAGCTATCTTTTCCTAGATCAATAACAGGAGAAGGTATGAGTGGAGGTAGTATTGCAAGTAGAAGTGTTTGGATACTTAGAAATAATTTTACCACTGTCAATATTTTTATAAATGACCAATCTATATATAATTTATGGATAGGCTATGACCCAAGAAGCTCTCAGAAGTATAACATACTATTTACTTCTCCCTCAATCAAAATAAGAATTGGAAATTCACAATATACTCTCTGCTCTAGCTCTTACTCTAGAATAAAGATTTATGGCTTTAACTCAGATTCACCACTAGGCATTCTACGTCTTGGTTCTTCATGGATATTATTGCCAAGCCAAGACATTGCAGACTACACGTTTACACCTATAGTTCAATCTCAAAAGCTATATCTACAAGGGCAAGCAGATAGGGTTGAAGTTTATTGTAGAGAATCTGGACCACAAAGCGGCTATGATCCATATATTATTATAATGAACAACATTGATTCGCCTGGCTATGGAAAAATATTATTTACATCCATAGATCATAGATATGGCTTTAAAACTACCAGAAACGATAATGTCGATAGACTACTAGATTATTCGACAAAGCCACTAGCTCTTGTATACAGAGATCTAGCTATATCTAATAAAAACTTTACAGCTGTTGCAATAGCTGTTAACTATAGATTTCATGATAATGAAGGGTCAGATGCCGATGGAACATCTATAGATAATCCTATAATGTTTGTAGGTGTTATTGATGAGCAAGGCAATATTGTTAGCTATAGAGGTTTTTCATTTAGAGAATTAACTAGATATGAAGATACATATCCACCTACAGCACAAGCACAAAGTGGTGTTATCTTTATACCACTCCCATCGGCTGATATCATTGGTGAAAAAAGTTTCTATGTCTTTATAGCTTTCCAAGATCCCTATTGGTATAATGTTTATAATGTTAATTTAGATGATTTAGATTTTACATTGTTTATAGAAAGCCTGTCTGTAACATTGTTCCAAAATGTTGGGTGAATAAAATGAATATTATGTTCTCTAAAGGTTTAAGTGAGGTTGTTGCAATTGTATTAGCTTTCTCAATAATATCATTCTCTATCCTCTACATTATAACATCTATGCCTAGACCCATACAACTAGATGTAAAGCCTATATCAGATAAGCTAAAGAGCTATGCTAGTGAAGATGTCATTATATATCCCCTTAGCAATAGCTCATGGGCAATAATAAATACAGGGTCTATATCTATCAACATATCATATATAGTTGCATTTGATGACAACCTCAATAAAATTATTTTAAACCCTATGAAAAACAATGATCGTTGCACAACTAGTGGTCTCTCTATAGTTCCTGGTAAATCTATAGAGATAACATGCTTTAATGAATATAGATTAGTCTCTGTAATAACGCAAAGTGGTAGAGTGTTTTCAATAGATCCACAGCTATATATTTCTCATCTACGTCAATTAGGTATACCGATGATGTCTCTTCTACCTATCTCACTATCAACATCATCTTTAGCTCTATATCTATCGAATCCAGAAATTCTAGAAATGAATTCTATAAATACTACTATACCACTTCAACTTCAGCTAAATAGTAGCAACATTAATATCACAGGTAGTATTTCAGCATCTCTGGTTTTTGTAGGTAGAAATCCTATAAACAATAAATTCAATGTTCTTATCATTGGACGTGGAATTGGTGGTGATTCATTATCTATAGAAGGTCAAAATATAGATATGAGTAAAATAGCTGCCTTTAGATATAGGCTTAGAATAGAAAACTTTACAGGAGAATTGAAAATAGAAGGATCTAATGCTTTGCCAGGTATATATCCTTGTTATATAGATACAGATACTCTATGTAGCGTTAATATAGATGGTGAAGCTGATAGAGTTACCCTCTATACAAATACATCAAGTATTGGGAATTCTGTAATAGGTTTAGATCCCTATATTTTTATAGGGGATTTAGACAATAATAATTCTACAGAAATTGTTTTTGTAACACAAGACTTTAGTGTGGGAGATAGTTCGAAAATCAATGATGCTTTAACAATATCTGGAAGACAACACCTATATCTAGATTCAACTGTTTCGCCAATTAGGCTTATTTTTTCACAGAGGCCAATAGATAATAAGCTTTATAGAACTGCTGTTCTTAGCTTAAGATTCTTTTACTGGGATAATTCAATAGATGATATAAGCGATAATGATAATAGAATAATAATGAGGATAGGTATATATGACAGTGAAAATGATGTTTTTGTTTATAGTGTTTATCTAAGTTATTATGAGCTTTGTAGATATAGAGGTGTAAAACCCTTTACATATTCTTATATAGCAAAAGATTTTGTTTTATATATTCCACATCCAGATGAGGTTGGTAGAAAGACATACTATATAGCTCTAGAGCTCTATGACCCATATTCAAACTTGGGTAATATAAATGATGCAGATTTTATAATCGGTTTAGAGTATATAGGTATATTCCTAGGGTGAGAAAAATATGGAGATAAAAAAAGGCGTCTCAACACTTATACTTTCATTCCTGTTCGCATTAATAGTGTTAACAATATTTGTATTCACCTCACTTCAAATGCTTTCATCAACATTCTATAGATCTATTGGATTCAAAAATGTTATGAGATATATCCAGAGCTCTGAGACATCGAATATAGCTGTTGTATATAGCGTAAACAATGTTGTGCTTATCAACCTAGGTTCAAGGGATATAGCATTAGATGGTATAGTGATTTACGATGTTACAGGTCCAAAGACCTTAAAACCGGAAACTCTATGTGGTGGCGATATTTTAAGAACTGGTTCGCAGCTAAGTTGTAATCCAAGCTATAGGTATATAGCAATCATTACGAAAGATGGTGCTATAATCTATCCACAATCAAGACTAACGAAATATGTTAATATGAATTCTACAGTAATTATACCAGTAAGCTTCTCTATTAAGACTCCAGATGAGCTTAAAGAGCTCTTTGATGTAGATGAGTCTATCATTAGAAAACCTTATGCAAGGGATTATTCGATAGATATACGTGGAATGAAGTCAAATAAGCTTCTACTTCTACCTACTGGACAAGAAAGCGAGATTTATAATGCAAGAGTTTCTACAGATAATAATGGTATGAGATTTGGTGTTGTTTATATAGGCTATGACCCTAGCTGGATAATTGAGAAGAGCAAGGGTTTAGAAACGCCACCTAGATTCACTATAATAATAAATGGACCAGCTTTCCCTGGAGAGAAGATAACCTTTGGTACAAAGCAGATTACGTTATCTGGAAATGGTTTTAGGCTACTAATTAACAACTTTACAGGTACTATAAAGATATTAAAAGATGGTAACACTATAGCCTGTTCTTCTACTAATGCCAATTCTTGTACTGGTGTAAGTCTATCTGCTCTAGGTCCATGGTATTATGGATCAACAGATTCCAGCCTTAATTTAAGGTTATATATAGATGGTATAGCAAGCTATGCTGCATATTTTCAAAGACAGGCTTCAGGTAATTCACCAACTGGGGAAACAAGCTACTATCCATATCTCTTTGTAGGTGACTTTGATGGAAATAATCTTATAGATATAGTTTTCATAACTGAAGATGCATACTATGGAAGTAGTAATAGAAAAAATGATCTCTATGGAAATGATGATTTAAATGATTGGTCTACAATTCCATTGGTTTTAAAGCTTAATAATATAGGTAGAGCACTAGGATCTAGTGACGGCTCTATTGATGGCTCTATATATTCTGGTGTAATGCTTTACATTAATATATTTCTCCATGATAATTCATATCCAGATACCGACCAGCTTAGCGATAATGATAGAACAGATTGGATTATAAGAATTTTAGTAATTGATGAAAATGGTAATGAGTATATAGTTAGAGAGTATAGATATCAAGAGATATGTAACTACCACAAGACTCTTATAAAAGATTTTGGAAAAGATAATTACTATGTCAAAATATCTCAAACGATTTATGTACCTATGCCTGGACCAGGCAAATATTGGATAGCTATAGCATTTCAAGATCCGTATAGAAGTGAAGGTAATACTAATGATGCTGATGTTACCGCAGGTGTTGAAATTATAGCAGCTGTACCATTTTTATGGTAATCTGCATTGCTATGAATTATAGATTAAAAGCTAAAGATATAACATCTATATAAAAGTAATTCAAATTGCAGAGAATATAGAGGTTGATATACCATTAATTTACTTTGCTATATCTTCTATTTCTTTTGACATATCTCTTCTTAGGTTAAACTCTGCTATTCTTCCACTGTTCCATGATTTTATAGGTCTGTAGTACCCTACTATCCTGCTCCATAGATCTATAACTGTTCCACAGCTTGGGCATTTCACTATTTTTCCAATTGTTTTGAATCCGCATGATGGGCATATAGCTATTGTTGGTGTTATAGATATATATACTATGTCGCTATTCTTTAGAGTTCTTGTTATAAACCTTGCTATCGTATTTGACTCAAGTTCTCTATCTATAAATATGTGCTTTATAACACCCCCTGTGAATAGCTTCTGGCACTGGGACTCTATATCTAGCTGGTGTTTCAGATGAAGTGTTGTGTATGGTGGTGATAGCTGGTTTGTGTAGAACGGTGCTTTCTTTCCATCTACATCGCCTACAGGTATATATATTGAGAGATCCTCTGATTTTGTTAGCTCTTTTGCAAATGCTATATCCTTCCATGCAAGTTTTACACCAAGTGTTTCACCAGGAACCTCTTCAACATTATATAAAACATTGTCGTAGTCTTCAAACTCTTTTAGCCTTGAGTTTACATGGTTTAGAACATCGCTGTAAAGCTTTATGATCTGTGGTATTGTTGAGGGTGATGCCTTTAGCCATAGATATGGATCTCCAGTCATTATAGATGCATACTCTGCTAGCCCTATCAACCCAATAGTGTTGTAGTAGAACTTAAATGGGTTAACAGCATCTATATACTCTCTAGTCATTGGATATAAACCCTCTGAAAATAGCTTCATATACATAGATCTAAACCACATAAGGGTTTTTCTAGAGATCTCTAAAAGCTCGTCAAGCTTATCCCACATAACATTATCATCACTTGTTCTAGCAATCATTGCAAGTCTTGGAAGATTAACAACGACAACATTTACAGAGCCAACAGATGGGGGCATATCCCAAACACCTTTAGCTTGGTGAAGAACCTCTCTAACCCTTGACATATCGCTTAAAAGTCTACAGCAAAAGCTAAATAGATCCTCAGCTTTATGTCTATAGCCGTTTAAGAAATACATCTGCCCTGTTTTTGCAACCATTCTCCAAAACAAGTTCCATAGCTCTTCATCTTCTCTAAGAAACCTCTCGAAATCGCTATTAACAATAGATGTAGGTATAGGGAATGTGAATGGCTGTCCAACGGCATCACCTTCACTAAAAATCTCCATAAACGCCTTTACAACCTTTCTAATCTCCTCAACATAGCTATCATAGACATCGACAATAAATCTAAACCTTTTATCGCTAGAGGCTACAGGCATAGATCTATAGAATCTATTGCTAAATGCAAAAACTATATTTGTAAATGGGCTTTGGCCAGATTTAAGAGGATAGTTAAGATTATATATAAATCTTTGTATATTCTGCTTAACACCTCTATACTCAAGTCTATCTCTAGATACAAATGGGGATAAAACAACATCTACACCGTAGAGACCAACAGCACCTGTTCTCTCATGGCTAAACATATAAGTTGCATTAACAAGCTGGTCAACAGCTGAATCAAGATGCTTAGGAGGCTTTGAGACAACGGTTACAGTTCTAAGCCCACTTTCAACAATAGGTCTAGAATCCAAGCCTCCACAATATGGCCTTGTTATAGAGCCGTCTCTTAACTTATAGATATATATCCATCCATCTTCATGGAGCTTTACAGCATCTCTTGGAAGAACCCTCATAGCCTCGCTATATATAGCAGAGCCAAGTACATGTGAAAGCAAACCACTTACAGCTTTAGGCACATTAGCATTATCCTTAACAGCCCATTCAAACCCAGATAGATACTCCTCTAAAAGAGACTCAAGCTGCTGCACATATAACACCTTGCAACATATATACAACACACTCTAAGGTTATACACACTAGCAACATATCTCTAGAGAGGGGGAATCGTAAGTAAAAGTAATATCTGTGTAATACCCATGGCTAATATCAAACCAAACCAAATAAATAAGCTAAATCAAAAACATGGTTAACTCTATAAAAATAGATAGATAGAAAATTTAAAATATCTATTAAATATAGCCGAAGAAATAAAAGAGTTGCAGAGTATTTAATTGTCTACAGATCAGCAACAGCATCTTTTATAATAGGATCTAGGAAATTGTTATTTTCATCTATTATACTATGTATCTTAAGCGTTTTTAAAATGTCATGTAGAACTCTATCGCTTATCTCCCTTCCTTCATACTTCTCAAGCTCTTTCTTTAACAATCCCCACTCTCTATATCCTTTTGCAAGAAGCTTCAGCACTACTCTATATCTTTTACTCACCCTAAATCTAAGAAAGTTCTCTATCTCTGTTTTAGCCATCTCTATAGCTGTTTTCTTAATGGTTTCTAAACTTTCAACACCATTAATCTTTAAATAGCCATAGTATGTAAGCCATCCAATAATACCATCAAGTTTCTCAATAACAAGATCGATCTCGCTAGAAGAAACATGCATATCCACCTCCCTAAAACCTGTTAAGAGAAAATCTCTAGATTCTTCAGCATTTAACCTACGTGTTTTAACCTCCATAAAAACCCTTCCATAAAGAGAGCTTTTTGGATTCATAACAGCACTGTATAGTAGACCCATTTCAGAACCCGTTAAAACAAAAGAAATATTTCTATGAAAATCATATGAATGTGCAATAGAGCTATAGAGAATCTCTGATATAGCTCCACGGATTTTCTGAACCTCATCAAATACAACAACAAATTTTGTATTAGCTCTTTCAGCAGCGTTATCCAATACCTCAAACAACTCAGTTAGCAAAACTCTATCTCTACCCCAGCTAAAAGATATTTCAAAACCAGCTATAGAAACACCTCTAACACTTTTTAAACCCTTTACAATGTAGCTCCATAGAATATCTCTCTTTGAGAATTTTGAAACAAATCTCTCAAAACTTTTAGATATAACTATATAAAGATCTCTATAGCTAGATACCCCTTCCCTTAAATCGATATAGATGTAAGGCATAGCGCTCTCCTCTAATGCTGTTAAAACAAGAGAAGTTTTACCAGTTCTCCTTAAACCCGTAACTATAGTTAGAGACTTGCTGAAAAACTTTATAAGAGAGTTAAGCTCATCGCTAAAATTATATAAATCTTTTTTACATGTCTTTGGCCTTGGATCAAAAAGCAAGCTTTCGCACCGAAAGGTATATTCGGTGCGAAAGTTATAAACTTTAAATAAAACATTTATAATTAAAAGCTCTATATTCTAAATATAGAAAAGAATTAATTTTACTATGTTTTATTTTAAGCAAAATATAAAACAACTATATTGGTTAAGAACAAAGTTTTGGAATAGAACAAAATAAAGCAATTATGTTCTATACTGCTCCACAATAGATATAACTGTTTGTGGGATATGTTTAGGGCCTGTTGCAACTACATTTACACCATATCTTCTAAGCTTTTTAACAAATTCTAGCTCTCTCTTCATATCATCAAAAACCTTTATACGATAAATTGCTTGTTGCCATGGCTCAAGACCTTTAACCTCAAAAGCTGTTATTATAGGCATAACAACATATATATCGCATTTCATTGTCTTTAGCTTTTCAATGTTTCTTAAAAGAGCTTCTTTATAGCTTTCATCACCAGACGATGTAAATATAAATACAAGTACTCTTTCTCTAGGCATAGACGATATAACGCTATTTATAGCTACTGTGATTGCCGATGATCTTGAATATTTTGCGTTTTTCTCTACATATTTTGAGAAATCTATACTACTCAGAATGCTAGATATTACATTAAAGCCCTTGACCCCTTTAACAAATCTCTGTGTGTGTATTAAACCAGCTTCGCTATATATAGTAAGCATTGTGTTATCTCCTCTAAGAGCTAGATATCTAGCTATACTTGCCACAATCCTTGAACAGTGGTCGAGAGGTGTATATCCATATACACCTGAAAGCATATCCTTTGTGGCATCGACAACAAAAACTATATAGCTCATAGTCTCTCTCTCCATATCCTTAACAAATAGCCTCTGTAGCGCTGAGAAGTGTTTCCAGTCTATTCTTCTCATATCATCACCCTCTCTATACTCTCTAAGAGAGTGAAACTCGACACCTGAACCTCTCTGTCTAGATCTAACCAATCCACTTGCCCTTGTATATAGAAGAAGCTTTCTAACCTCAGCTTCAGAAACCTTTGGAAAAACCTTTACATAACCTCTACAACCAATAGAAACATCGATACTTCTAAAAAGCCCTAGAGGATCCCTAACAACAGCATTTAAAGGACCTATATAATGTGTACCGACCCTTGCTAAAAACCTTAGTTTAACAACTATATAGCTTTTAGATGGAATGAAAAGCAATAGAGCTTTAGAACCCTTAGCGAGTTTTATAAATGGTGAATAGTCAATGGATATCTCTAGAAATGCAACTGGGACAAACATATTGTTTCTTATAGCTATATCCACATCTACATAGCTACCATCAATAGCTATAGGACTTGGTATATCTATTCCAAACCTCATAACAGCTCCTAAAGCCAATGCAACATAGCCTCTGACACATGCTATAAAAACTATTAGAGCTATAGAAAAAGATATAAAGGACCTATCAACAACAAGACCAAATATAAAGAACAAAGCTATCAATAAGATAAATGCCTTAGCTCTAAAAGTCATTCTAATACCAGAGACATCAACCATGCTCATAGAAACCACTACTTAGTTAAAAGCTTGTATTCAAAGCCCTTCTCCTCCATAAGAGATATACCTAAAGCCCTCAAAACATTTTCACATTCTCTAATAGCTTTAGATGTGGCTCTATGCCATGACAATACAATTGGCAGAAAAGTGCCTCTACTAGCCTTTCTATAAAGCCTACACATTCTATCTACAAATCTCTTAGAATCTCTATAAGAGTTCAAAGCTCTAGCGATATACTCTATAGCTTCAGAGCTACATAAACCACATCCATATAGAGACTTAATAGCTGTATCAACAATTGAAAACAACTTTACATAGTCATTTCTATCTAGAGATATAGATCCACGTATAATAGCATTTCTAATATCTGCAGTTATAAAGTATTCAACCTCGTTTACCTCACTAAGTCTATAGTCCTTTATAGGGGAGAACCTAGATGAGATATAGAGATATATTAAGGATAATCCAATAGATGAAACTAGTATAGAGGCTATAAAGCTACTTGATATAGAGCTGAAAAACATGTCTATAGATGATAAAGCTAGGGGAAGCCATGTAGATGGATGAACAATCTTGAGGATATAAGCAACCACAATATTTAATATATCTGTATACAACATCGTCTCAGAGTATTGGCTAAGCTGTATAGATTCTAATGGAATCTCTGGATATCTTGTACCATCAATAAATACCACACAGCTTAAGTCATATCCACATAAAACATCAATTAGGTCCATGGCAAATTCTCTATATGGGTTGTAGCTAGATAGAGCATTGCTTTCTACAACATTGCTATACACCTTAACAACCTGGTTTAGAAATATTGATCCATCACCAATAACAACAACTCTAAAAGTTTTATTAAATCTATCAACCTCCTCATAAACAGCAACAATAGATGATGCGTTTTGCATAGATTCAGATATATAGCCTATAACCTTTGCATTGCTATTGTTTATAGCTATACCAGACGCTATATCTAGTCTAAAAATATATGTTTTATTTATATTAGATATAGGTGCAAGTGTAAATGTTGCTAATGGATATATAGACCCCTTGTAACCCTGTATAACATTGCCTATAACCTCTATAGACGAGCCTATAGATTTAAGGAAAACATTCGATGTGTTTCTCTCATCAGCAACTATAATAGCTGGATAGCTACATCTATCTAAAGCACTTAATATAGCTGCTGCATCGTTTAGGCTAAAGGGCTTCTCAGGAGATATTGCTATAAATAAACATCTATTAGGTTTTGAGAAAAGTTTTTCTAATTCACTATATGATTTTATAATTGATGTATATGGATATCTATTTCTAATCATTGTGTATAGGTTATATGTACCTATAGACCCTGTATTATATGGAGAAGCACCTCTATATATAGCAATAGATGGTGGGCCTTTTTCCGCAAGTGCAATTAATACAACTATCACTAGTAGAACCGTTAAAGATGTTGTTACAACTTTATATTCTCTAAGAAATATCAGCGCTACACACCCTTTTCACTTGCATAGATATATGCTGAAAGCCTTAGAAGATAAAGACCCGATGAAAGTAGTGTAAACCCTATAAGAAGTGTAATGAGAGATGTTGCTATAAATGCTCTCTCCATATAGCCTATAGACCAAACCATAAACAGTATAGCTAGCGATGTTAGCAGTAATCCAAGAGATAAATATATTAAATAGATATATCTACGTAAAGCCGATATAAACCCACCTCTATCTGTCATGGAGCAACACCAAAAAGTTTTGGAATAAGATCTATAAATAAGATAAACATTGCATAGTACTCTCTATAGATATCAATAGCTTTAGATGTTATATATGTTATATCAGGTGAGATAAGAGATGATATAATGTCACCTATTCTCTCAAAAGATACAAAGACACCTGCTATATAGAGAGCTACAAGTATTGCAATAGATGCGACTAGAATAGGCTTTGGGTTAAACTCTATATTTATCTCAAACCTATTTATTATAAAAGCCACAACGATAAATATTATCATTGCTATAAAGTTCTTCAAGGCCGTTTCCATATATATCTGTAGAGATATAGATTCTAGAAATTTATATAGAAGAACATCAGCTATAGCTATATATAGAATTGGTGCAATAGCACTAGCTATTATAATGCTTATCAACGTTTTAAAAGGAGGTTTAAAGAATATATCTATATCATCTCTATTGAGAAGAGTCTTCAAACCACTGTTTTTAGACGGAAATAAATATATTGTTAAAACCTCAAAAGCTGTTGATATACCTCTATAGATAGCTAAGCCTATAGCTATAGATATAGCTAGAAGAAACAAAGGATTGCTAACAACAGATTTTGCAAAGCTATTTAGATTAAGATTTAATGCAAAATCCAGAAGTCTATTGATATAGAGATAAGATGTTGTAGAAGGAAATATAATAACTAATCCAAATAGTAATGCAAGAATTGCAGCCCCCATCAAAACATCTCTAGCTTTTACCTTAACATATCTTTCTTGACCATATCTATAATATGTTTTAACATTATCTACTATAAGCAATGCCCCGATAGCAATAAAATACAGTAAGATATTTATCGATGGTATTAGATCCCTATTTAAAATAGCTAGAAAAAGTGAAAATGCTAATGCAAAGCTATTTAAAAACAATATAGCTATAGTCAATGAGGCTAGAGAAGCTATAGCTATTAGAAGTCTAGCAATGATATATATATCTAAATCTAAAGACAATATAGATGATGATATATATCTATATAGAGAATCTATATAGCTCCAGAAAATAACAATTAAAACAATTCTAGGAGCTGCATTGAGTGCTATTCTCATCAAATTTCTTCACCAAGTCTCTTCAATATATATTCACTTTCTTTATCTAGAGACTCATCCTCTACACCACCAAATCTAGCAACTTCGTAAATCATAGTAAGTCTACTAAATAGATCCACAACATTACCTGCAATAGACTTCCTAACCCTATCTAGATACTCTCTATGGGTCATCCAAACACCTTTGACTAAACCGTATCTTTTCTCAATAAACTCTATAGCAAGCCAATAATTAACCACGCTTTTTCTCAACCCATCGACATATCTATTTAAAGCTTTAGACATGCTTCTTAAAGCTGTATATCTATTGATATGCTTTTCTATGTATCTCCACAACCTATGCATAGAAATAGCTATTACTACAGCTAATACAGATACCCCTATTATAACTGCTACATCTTTCAAATAATCTAGGCTAGGTGTTGAAGGATATAGTAGCGGTATTTTGAAGCTCTTCACATTAGACTCTCTAACCTCTTCACCAATACTTATCTCTGCTAAACTAGGGTATCTAATAGGGTTTTGAAAATCTATAATCCTATCTATAATCTCTTTAACAATATTAACTCTCTCAATACCTATCTTATCTGTTAAACCACTATAGTTTAAATCATTTGAAATTCTAAATAGAATCTCTAAAGCCTTAAGAACATCGCCTTTATCTAGCAGCCCCCTTCTATACATCTCAACAATAAATTTATATAGATTATCTATATCATTTGAAGAAACATATCTATCTACTCTATAACTTGATACAACATCTTTAAGAATGTTTCTTAAATCCTCGTTTTCTATATCTTTATAAAGCTTATCTATAGCCTCTAACTCGCTAAGGTTATATGCATTAATAAAGCTTTTCAAACCTTCTAAATCTCTATATAGATCAGTATCTATATCTTTTACATCCTTTGCTATATTGTCTATAGATCTGTAAAGCTCATTGATATCAGCTTCACTAAATATACTTCTATTTATATTAGAGGTTATGTTTAAAAGCATAGCTAGAATCTCTTTATCTATTTCCATCTGGTTATATGGAAACCCAGGTGTGTGTCTAGATATGGATCGTTGCTGTGCATATACATTTAGAAATATTGCCGTTGAAAGAAATATTGTTAGAGCCAATATAGCTGTTTTCAAGGCTTTGGCACCGCAACCTTTACAAGTATATCGTCTATAACCTTCTCAGCTGTTACCCCCTCAACTTCATATTCTGGCCTAAGAATTATTCTATGGTTTAACACAGCCCTTGCTACAGCTTTAACATCATCTGGTATAACATATCCTCTACCATCTATATATGCCCATGCTCTTGAAACTCTAAGAAGAGCTATACCAGCTCTAGGTGAGGCACCAAGCTTTACAGCTGGATGGTTTCTAGTAGCCTCGACGATGGATGCTATATAGTCTATTACAGAATCATCAACTCTAACACTTTTAACCTCGTCTATAGCTTTTAAAATATCCTCCTTCGATAAGACAGGCTTTAGCTCTTCTATACCAACCTCAATCCTATCTATATATTTGATTAGCTCTTTAAACCCCTTTGTAGATGGATACCCTGTAACAATCTTTAAAAGAAACCTATCTAGCTGTGCTTCAGGTAGAGGAAAAACACCCTCCATCTCAATAGGATTCTGGGTGGCAATAACAATAAAAGGTTCTTCAAGTCTATATGTAACACCCTCGACAGTTACCTGTCTCTCCTGCATAGCTTCAAGTAAAGCTGACTGTGTTCTTGGAGAAGCTCTATTTATTTCATCAACAAGAAGAATATTTGTGAAGATAGGTCCTTTCTTAAACACAAAACCACTAATTTTCTGGTCATATATATAAAACCCTATAATATCCATGGGAAGTAGATCAGGTGTCATTTGAATACGTTTAAACTCAAGACCAAGAAGCTTAGCGATAGCTTTAGCCATAGAGGTTTTAGCAACCCCTGGGACACCCTCTAAAAGAATATGACCTCTAGCAAGAATAGAAGTAAGTATAAGCCTAACCTCAAAATCTTTCTCGATAAGAAAACCAGAGTTGATAAGGCTATTAACAACATTACCTATGGCTAGAGGCATAGCCACACACTTATTAACCTAAATAGATAGAAAAGATATAAGCTTTGCTATATCGATGATGAGGAGTTACCCAAAGGATTATAGATGAATTAACCCGGTTTCAACTGAGTTAAGTAAAAGTTAAATAAAAATAGATTGAAATTTAATTAAATAACATATCTATTGTTTTTCTTTCTCTTCTTTCTTTTTCTCTTCTTTCGATCTTTTAGCTCCACATCTTCTCGACATTTTTACACCACATTTACTATATATTAGAACTATATTTTAAATTTACACCTTTTGACAATTAATTTAGTGGCAATGCAAGCAGAAATTACTATCTATTAAAGATTTAAAGATGTGTGTTTCATTTAGATAAGATTTAAATTGTGTTGATAGATATAGGCTCTATAGGTGGTTTTATAATGGTTAGGGTTGTTATAGTTGGTGGTGGTGCTGCTGGAGCTTCAGCTGCTGCTCGTGCTAAAAGGTTTGATCCTAGTGCTGATGTTGTATTAGTGGAAGCATCTGATATGATTACCCATGCACCTTGTGCTATACCCTATGCTATCGCTGGTATTGTTAAAGGTAGAGATGATATGGCTATGTATACTGCTGAAGAGTTTGAGAAAGAGAGGGGGGTTAAAGTATATATAAACACCAAAGTTATTGATGTTGATGTTGATAAAAGAGTTGTTTATATAGATAGAAATGGTTCTATTGACAGAATTAGCTGGGATAGACTTGTAATTGCTACAGGTGCTATACCATCTATTCCAAGGATTCCAGGTATTGATTTAAAGGGTGTGGTATCTCTAAGACATCCAGCATATGTAGAGGATATCAAAAGAGATTTAGAGAATGCTAATAGCGTTGCCATTGTTGGTGGTAGCTATCTAGGTATTGAAATGGCTGAAGCTCTTCTAAGTTTAGGTAAAAAGGTGATTCTTATAGAAAAGGAAAACCAGCTTCTACCACTAACTCTAGATAGCGATATGGGTGAGGTGGTTGCTAGAGATGTTGTATCTAAAGGTGTTGAGCTTCATTTAAATGAAAGTTTGATGGAGATAGGTGGTAAGGATAGGGTTAGATATATAGCTACTAATAGAGATAGCTATAATGTTGATGCAGTTATTCTTGCAACTGGTGTAAAGCCAAATATAGAAATTGCGTTGAAAGCAGGTATAAAACTTGGTGTAACAGGTGCTATATATGTAAACGAGTACATGGAGACGAATATAGAAGATATATATGCTGCTGGTGATGTAGCTGAGAAATTCCATAGAATCCTTAAAAAGAATACATGGATACCACTAGCAACATATGCTAATAAAGAAGGTCAAGTAGCTGGAGCAAATACAATTAGAAAAAGATCTATAAGATTTCCAGGGGTTATCGGAACAGTTGTAACACGTTTCTTCAATATGTATATAGCTAAAACAGGGTTAAATACAAAAGAAGCTGTAGAGAATGGTATAAAAGTTGATGGTAGGGTTATTAAAGCTAGAACTAAAGCACATTATTTTCCAGGAGCTGTAGATGTATATGTTAAACTTGTTATAGAGCAGGCTACAGATAAAATAATTGGTGCACAGATAGTTGGATGGAACCATTCAGTAGCAGGCTACATAGATGTAGTAGCAGCTGCAATAACAAATAATATGACTATAGAAGATCTATTCTTTCTAGACATAGGATATACACCATCAACATCACCAGTTTGGCATCCATTAATAATCAGTGCTAGGGTTTTATCTAAGGGAAGATTCTAATGAAATAAATCGCTATGCCAGAACATGATGAAAATAATATGTGTTGTGAAAAAGATTTAGATTTATAGATAGAGTCTCTATCTTTTAACGAAAAGATTGTTATTTTTTATATGTCTTAGCAGCTGCTAGAGCCATATCCATAATTACTTTTTCTGGGTTCTGGGCCTTCATTATTGCTGAAGCCACTAAAACACCTGCTGTTCCAAGCTTTATTGCAGCCTCGACATCTTCAGCTGTAGATATCCCTGCACCAGTCAATATTACAACATCCCTATTTACCTCTCTAACCTTTTCAACAGTATTTGTTATTATCTCTGGCTTTGCTTTAGATACAGCTATACCTGTTCCTATAAGTTCTGGAGGTTCAACAGCTATAGCTGTAGGCTTTATAGCTGATACAGCTGCTGCTGCTATTGGTGTATCTGCACATACTAGAGATTCAAGGTTGTATTTCTTTGCCTTCTCCACCAAGGTGACAATTTCATCGAGTTTTAATCTATGTTCACTATGATTTATAAGTATACCTTTGACACCCATGTCTTTTAAAGCTACAATTGGTAGCCAGCCTGTATATGCTCCAAATTCATATGGGTCTGCATGCTGTGCATATACAGGTATAGATAAAGATTCGACCAATGCTCTAATCTCTGTAGCTGGTGGGATAACTATAACCTCTATGCCATATTCTCTAGCAGCTTTTTCAGCGTATTTAGCTATCTCTAACGCTTTAGCACCAAAAGATGTATTATATGTTTTAAAATTTATTGCAAGTACAGGGGTCTTCAAGTAGATACACCAAGAGATATATTGTTTAGAAAAAATGTATTTAATTGATTGATTTATATATTTATCTACTCATGTAAAAGCTCTGTCTTTACCTTAGGCCCTTTAACCTCATATAGCCTTGACTCCATAAATCTATTCTGAAGCTTCTGTAAAACAGCTGGTAGCGTTGTATACTCCATCTCTTCAGGCCCTAGTCTATGTGGCATGAATGGTCCATGCCTCCTCATATACTCAGCTATAACCTGTGCTGTTCTTCTAGCCTCGTCAAATGCTGGGTCATCAAATAGATCAGCAGGTCCTATCAACCTAGCATTCTTTATCTGGAACCCTAGAGCAACTACTCTAGGTGGCCCATCAAATCTTGTACATCTTGCATTACGCTGACTCACAGGCATTAGCGGTCCAAAGTGGCTTCCTCTCATCCATCCAGCAACTAGATGTGGAAATGCAAATGGCTCTAGAACCTCACCAACTGCTGGAAATCCTGATTGTGCACGAACTATAGCTACAGGGTCGTCTTTACCAACATATTGACCAGCAATTAGATTTAGCCTCTCAACAGCAACAACAGCTCCTATCTCATTATCACTTTTTCTATAGATTCTTCTCACAACAAATCTACCAGGGGTTCCAATAAGTGCTAATATGTCGTATAGCTCTTCGGGTGAATTCATAATGACATATTTACCGGCCATAACATCATATATCTCAAATTTAAATCCATCATGAATCTTTGGATCTATTACAAGTCCAGCTGTTGTAAATGGATCTGCAAATACTCTGAAAAGTGGTAGGTTAAAGGCTCCAGGCTCAGTTTTATCAGCCATAAACACTATAACAGGTTCAGCAGGCCTCTCAACAAACTCCATCTCAGCAGCTGAAGGACCTAAACCTCTAACATTACCTGAGAAGGCATCTGTTAAAAGATCTTGGCCAGCTGCATATAGACCAAGCTCTTTAGCAACCTTTGCAGCTTCTCTAAATGCATTCCATGCAGTTTCATGTATCTCCGGAGCATCGACACCTTTTCTATGAGACATTATAAGTTCTAGATCGTCTCCAGCATGAGTTACATAGTAATCAACTATTATACCCTTGCTCTTAGCCTCTGCCAAGACCTTAGCCGCAGCTGCCATAGTGTCTGGGTGAACTACGTGGTGACCAGCTAGAGACCCTATATCAGCTTTTATAACTGATATTGTTGTCTTTACTTTTTCTGCCATTGAATACACCTCCAGATAGTTTAGATTGGGTTTGTAAAACTATAAAGCTATCTATTTTAACTGAGAATTACAAGTATAATCCTTACTAACTAAAGCTTTATAACTGAAAGCACATTATCTATAAATGTCGAGAAAAGCTCATATGCTCCAATATGTTTTTAGTGATGAAAATAAATGAAGGGCGTTCCGATAAATAATGCCGTTTCCTGCGGATGATAATTCACCGCCTTTTATAGGTGTTTATAGCTTGTAGCCATCTACTTCTTAACGGCTTTATAACCCACAGCAACCCACGTGAGAAGCTCATCAAACCCTGTTGCCAAAGGCCTCATCACATCCCATCATCAGATATAGCTACACCTCAACCTTCTTACCCAGCAAATTAAGTCCATTCCACAACAATAAAAACGAGGTTAAAGCCTCTAGAGGTTGGAAACAAGCTGAAAACCGATTTACTCTTCAATATATTTATGTAGAATACATCTACTCTATATAGAAGTATTGTCCAAGAGCCTTTTGATGTCTATCTAGATAGCTATCAGGTTTATTTATTCTAGGTCTTCCACTATCCGGGTCTCTTCTCATTGTTATATTCATAGATTTTAAGAAGCTATTTAAAGCCTTAGCAACAGAATCTGGTGAATTTCCGTGCCCTTCTTTACCAGGTGTTCCGCTAAATACCATAAGTCTATCTATAGAGTAATCTATGAGTAGAAGGTTGTGATCTATAACAAAGACAGGGCTTTTTCTTAATCTAGCAATTCTTTTTATTACCCTTGCAACAGATAGCTGGTCTTCTACATCGATATGTGATGAAGGTTCGTCTAAGAGATATATATCTGCATCTCTTATCAATGTATACGCTATATAGAATTTCTGAAGCTCCCCACCACTCAATGAGTTAGGATCTTTGTTAAACAGTCTATCAATTTTAAGCCTCTTGATAACCTCTATAAATAGCCAGTTATCCTCCTTCAAAGCATCGCTATTAACACTCTTTAAACATTCTTCAATAGATATACAGCCCTCTATCCTTCTATCAAGATACTGAGGCTTGTAGCTTATTCTAAATGCTGTAGATGTTGTATATCCAGAGTCTGGTTCGATTTGACCAGCGAGAATTCTAATAAATGTTGTTTTTCCTATAGCATTTGGACCAACAATACCTATTACCTCACCTTTATATGCTTGACCAGATTCGATAGTTAATGTAAATCCATCCAACTTCTTAACTATATTACCCCATGTGAAGATAACATCACTAGATTTTGCTATATATCTATCTTCTCTAACCTCGTGAAGTTTAAAAGTAACCTCTTCATCTCTAATCCTCATATTCTCAGAGGGTAGAAAGCCTTTTAAATAGTAATCTATACCAGCTTTTGCAGAGTAAACCTTTGAGAACATTCCATATGAACCAGAAATACCAAAAGCCACAACAATGAGATCAGCTATATAGTCTAGAAACATAAGGTCGTGATCTACAATAAAGATGTAGCTTTTTCTAGGTAAAAGTCTATCTAGAGCCATTAAAACTTTTAATCTTTCTCTAATATCAAGAAAACTTGTAGGCTCATCAAATATATATACATCAGCATCCCTAAGCAAAGCAGCTCCAACAACAAGCTTCTGAAGCTCTCCACCACTTAATAAAGAGATGTCCTTCCCCAACATAGAATCCATAGCAAGAAACTCAACAACATCTTTATACAACTTTCTCTCATCAACACGCTTAAGTATCTCCTCAACAACTCCTTTCTTAATATGCTTAGGCACTAGCTCAATATATTGAATCTTATGAACAACCCTCAACTCACCTTGATAAAGTTTGTTAAAGTAGTCATAGTATACAGTTCCTTTGAACTTATCTAAAACCCTTTCCTTTAAAGACTCACCTTCAAAATGCCCTATATTTGGTATAAGAGACCCTGAGAGAATCTTCATAGCTGTTGATTTACCTATTCCATTAGGACCTAAAACACCTACAATTTTACCTTCAACAGGTGTTGGAAGACCATATAACTTAAATGCATTTTGCCCATATCTATGGATAATATTCTCCTCTACCTCTTCTGGAAGATTTACAACAGTTATTGCTTTATAAGGACACTTCTTAACACATATACCACAAGCTATACACTTCTCTTCATAAATAACAGGCTTCCCCTTTTTCTCTTCACTCAATTCAATAGCTTTATAAGGTTTTGTTTTATTAATTGGGCAAAACCTTATACATGGTATACCACATTTATCTGGATGGCACATCTCATAGTCTATTGTTGCTACTCTAGCCATAGATATCACCTAGAAGCTTAACTGATTCTTATTCTGGAACTAGGAACATTTCTTAAAAAACATTAATTTACTTAAAGATTGGTTATTGTTTCTACCATTCCTCTTCTTCCCATTCCTCTTCTTCTTCCCACCACTCTTCTTCCTCTTCTTCCCACTCTTCTTCTAGTAGCATTACTAACACCTCACACCTTTAAGGATTCACGACACGGGGGTTATTAAGTGTATCTTCCTTTACAAAATATAGATTCAATACATTGGCTACTCAATTAAAATATTATTGCTGCCTGGAATCCCTATAAGTATCTCAGTAATATTTTTCTCGATATCTACATTCTTAAACTGTTTAACTATATTCAATACATCAACAAATTTCTGTGCCACAGGCTTTCTAAACAACTCATCTATATCTAAAACTATACAATTATAAGCTTTAGCAACATCCAAAACTATTTTAGCTATTTCATCAACATTGAATCTACCATCAGATTTAGATTTTATGTACATTATAATTATGTATCTATCTTCATGGAGCTTTGGAGAAATGCTGTTTATTATAGTTGATATCTGTCTCTCACTGAATAGCCTCACCATATATTCTAACTCTATTTTTCTAGCAATATTCATACTCTTGCTAAATGCTTTATACGAAGCTAAGAGAGCTATTACATGGCTTTGCCAAGGCATGTTGTAAAGAGATGAAGCTATGCATATAGCATCTATATCTTTAGCTAGTCTACTACTAATTTCTAAACAGAGATTGCTATAACTATTAAAGTTGCATTGAATTGGTGCTAAAAATATCAGATGCTACCACCATGTGTAATAGGCACCAATAGAATTTCATCGCTATCCTCAATATATAGCTCACCAAGATTCTCAACCACGTTAATATCAACACCATTAATAAGTATCAATATATCATAACTAGGGGTTCCATCCTCATCTATAACCTCGCTAAATGTTTTATAGTTCTGCCTCAATTCCTTTAATAAAGATTTTATAGGTATTTTCCCCTGGATAGGTATATCTATAGATGGGAACCCTACATCTGCTTTAAATCTCCCTAGAAATTTTATTTTGGCTATACAATTCACCTAAACTTCCTCTTGACTCTTTTCACTAACTCCACGTTTTTGAATCTTAACTAACTGTGTAATATATCCTGCTATCTGATTTCTTATCTTCTTTGAATTCACTACAACAAATTTCTTAACAAGCTCCTTATTATGTTGAAAATCCTCTGTAAATATATTTGGATAGCTAGAGATAAGTCTTCGTGCTGTTCTCTTAACAAGTCCTATTCTAACCTTACCCATTCTATATACCACCTTATTGCATACTACCTAATTATCTCGTTATTTTAAATTAAAACAGAGTATATAAGGTATTTTGAATGTTGTAAATAGAGTTGTCATTGCTAAGGTTTCATAAAAGCTTATATAGAACCTCTGCAGTTGAACCCAATTGGTGTGAGATATGGCTACACCACAGCCAGCTGCATATGAACCCACTGGAATACCAGTAATAATACTTAAGGAAGGCACATCTAGAACAACTGGAAAAGATGCTCTTAGAGCAAATATAATGGCTGCTATGACTGTAGCTGAAATGATTAAGACTACATATGGTCCAAAAGGAATGGATAAAATGCTTGTTGATGCTCTTGGAGATGTTACGATAACAAATGATGGTGCTACAATACTTGATAAAATGGATGTCCAACACCCAGCTGCTAAAATGCTTGTTCAGATAGCTAAGGGTCAAGATGAAGAAGCTGGAGATGGAACAAAAACAGCAGTGGTGTTTGCAGGTGAATTGCTTAAGAGAGCTGAGGATCTACTTGATAAAGGGCTGCATCCAACAACCATTGTATCTGGATATAAGAAGGCTCTAGACTTTGCAATTCAAGTTGCTCATCAAATAGCTGAGGATGTAGATGTCGATAGCCCATCTTCAGACGCTATTCTAAAGAATGTTGTTATATCAGCTCTAACCAGTAAAGCTGTTCATGGAGCTAGAGAATACATAGCTGATCTTGTTGTAAAAGCAGTTAGACAAATAGCTGAGAAGAGAGGAGATAGATGGTACGTAGACATAGACAATGTTCAGATCATAAAGAAGAAAGGTGCAAGTATATTAGATACACAGCTTGTCTATGGTATTGTTCTAGATAAGGAGGTTGTTCATCCAGCAATGCCTAGAAGAGTTGAAAATGCAAAAATAGCATTACTAGATGCACCACTAGAAATAGAAAAACCTGAAATCGATGCTGAAATTAGAATAAATGACCCATTGCAGATGCGTAAATTCTTAGAAGAAAAAGAGAATATACTTAGGGATATGGTTGAGAAGCTTGCTTCTGTTGGTGCTTCTGTTGTTATTTGTCAAAAGGGTATTGATGATGTTGCTCAGCATTATCTAGCTAAGAAAGGTGTTATGGCTGTTAGAAGGGTTAAGAGAAGCGATATGGAGAAGCTAGAAAGAGCAACAGGAGGAAGAATAGTAAGCAATATACAAGATTTAACTGAGAGGGATCTTGGTCTATGTGAGGTTGTCGAGGAGAGGAAAGTAGGAGAGGACAAGATGGTGTTTGTAGAGAGATGTAGAAATCCAAGATCTGTATCACTAGTTCTTAGAGCCGGCTTAGAACGCCTAGTAGATGAAGCTGAGAGAAGCGCTAGAGATGCTCTAAGTGCAGCTGCTGATGTATTTAGACTACCTAAGGTTGTATATGGAGCTGGAGCATTTGAGATGGAGCTAGCTAAGTATGTAAAAGAATATGCAAATAAGATTGGTGGTAAAGAGGGCTTAGCTGTAGAGGCTTTTGCAAAAGCTCTCGAAGGTGTGGTAGAGACTCTAGTTACAAATGCTGGGCTAGACCCTGTAGACTTCTTAATGAAGCTAAGAGCTGAGCATATGAATCCTAACGGTAAATGGATAGGTGTAGATGTGTTTTCAGGTAAGCTTGTAGATGCTAAGGCTATGGGAGTGATAGAACCACTACTAGTAAAGGTTTCTGCATTAAAAGCTGGAACAGAGGCTGCAACACTAATAATGAGAATAGATGATGTAATAGCTGCTTCCAAGAGAAGAGAGGAGGAGAAGAAGAGAGAAGAGAAGAGAGAAGAGGAAGAGAAATAGCTAAAACCTAGCTATTTTTATTAGTATAGGCTCTACAAGCTCCGGCATTGTGATTAAAGCCTCACCTGGTTTTAAAGATGAAATAGCTTTTTTATGATCTCCTCTAAGTATAGTTGTTGATAAAACTGCTTCTATATCACTAGATGATTTAATTGTATGTATAATCTTTGTATTTACATTTTTCAATATCATTGGTGCTAACATAGATGGTGCTTGAGTCGCTATTGCAAAACCTATTCCCCATTTCCTTACCTCTGCTATCAAATTTGATATAGGGTTATCTGAAGAAAGTATATTGTGAGCCTCGTCAATTATTATCAATATAGGTTTCTCAATACTGTTGTATTGAGCCTTTAATGCTATAGATCTTATTAATAGAGATGCAAATATCTTTTTAATTCTTACATTTGGAATTTCAGATATATCAAATATATGTATTTTACTTCTCTCAATAGACACTTTTTTAAGGTTTCGCCACCTTATCTTAAGATAGTTTGTTGAAAGTGGTTTGAGTTTTCTAAGTAGAGCCTCTCTTGATTCTGTAAACCATCTTGCCGCAACAGAGCTGTTTTGTATAATCTCTATTAAGACATCTACTATATCCATACCATTACCTATTCTTTGAGAAGCTATATTAACAGCATCTTCTAGTATATGGGCTTGTGCAGGTGTTAAATCAAGTGAACTCTCTATTATTTCTATAAATGCTAACGGCTCTACCCTTATCATTTCCTCCATGTTTAGAGGCTCGGGGATAGATCCTTTAATGGGGTTAACATATATAACTTTATCTCTATCTTCTATTAGAGAAGTATATTCTCCATGCCAATCAATAACAACTACTCCATAATCATTCAACGCAACTTCTCTTGCTAGTATCGATGCTGTTGTTGATTTCCCACTTCCTGTGGAACCTACAATAGCTATATGTCTTGAGATGTGCTCATCGCTTAATGCAACAACTATATTTGGATTGGAGTATAGATAGCCTATCTTTATTGTGCCTTTACTAAAGACTTCTAATAGATATTTATATTCATCAGCATCTAAAGCCTTAAACCTAGGTATAAGTGGTATTGGATGAGATACAGTGGTATTATTTATGTTGTTTCTATCTCTTTTGAGAAAATGTTTAATTCTATCAGAGATGCTATTTACATTTAAGCAATGCAACAATATCTTTAAAGCCTCATCTGAACTGTTAACCCTACATATAATGTTGCCCTGGCTAAGAGTTGTGATTAGAGAGCATACTATCTCAGATTCTTTTCTAACAACATCTATATCTCTAGATAAAACTGCTATATATGTAGCTAGCTGGTTTGGCTCAATGCATGTTAAAATAATATAAGAGCTATTGATGCATCTAGAGCTTAGGCTCTGTATGAATTCTAGTGTAAGCATAGGTGATGCATTTTCATGTTCTGTTTTTTGAATCATTGAAAGCTCCAGTATAGTGATATATATTGTGATGTTGCTTGGCAATATATTCAAGGCTATTGTATCACTATTAACACGTTCTAAAAATAATCCAATGCTCTTTCTCATGTTAAAGATATTCAACTACTCCCAGTATAGTAGAGGAGAATATATTAGGTTAACGCTGATGCTACTTATGCTACTTACTTAACTTGATGTATACCTTATCCATATAATTGAAAAAGTTTGCTATATCAGCATCCTTTGTATCAACTATTATTAGAAAACCCCATAGACTGATATATATACGTGTACCACCATCTCTATCCCTTTTCGATAAAACATATCCATGTGCTACAAAATCCCTTCCTTCAACATAAACAGGTATATTCTTAGATATTAAAACCTCTATATTATCTCCTTGTTTAACAATATTTACACTTCTATGTATATCCATCTGTATGGTGGTTTCACCACAGTTTATGTCAATTATATATATATCTGGTATTCTCGATGCACTTAACCCAGCTACATTGCATCTTAAATTTATATCCATATCCAACCACCGTAACTCTATACTGCATCGTTATGTTTATTTATGTCTAGGACTATATTTTTTACTCTAGACTTAAATCTTTACTAGAAAACAAATATTGTGTATTCATTAATTGTAGTTTTTATGTAAGATGAATACTTATTATTCGTAACATTGATTATTCATATACAAGTGAGTATTTATGAGTTATACACCTAGAAGTTTAGCAGGAGAGCTTGTTAGATTAGTTGATAAAAGAGTACATGTTAAACTTGTAGATGGTAAAACATATATTGGTAAACTCATATCATTTGACCACACTTCTCTTCATATTGTATTAAGCGATGTTGAGAGCTCAGATGGTGAGAAATATCATAGGGTTATAATAAATGGTTCGAGAATTTCAGAGATACTAGTTCAAGAACAGCCTACATTTAATGCAGAGGAATTTGCATCTATAGTTCTTTCAAAACTTGGCTTAAGAAGCGATGTGGTGAAGGTTCTGTCTGATGTAAATGCTGTTATTATATATGATAGAATAAGAGTTACTGAAGCAGGTGTAGAGGGTGCTGGAAGCTTAGCTCAGAAAATATATGAAGTCTATACAGAATATATTGAAGGTAAAAAGAAGGGTGCTAAGTAAAATTGTTTCGAGATAAGAGATATTGATTTAGCTGGACGTATAGGTAGGCTATATACTAAACAAGGATATATAGAAACACCATATATTTTTCCCGTGGTAGATCCTATTCTAAAAAACCAATACATTTCTCTAAATGATATTCTAAATATGGGCTTTAATGCCATAATAACCAATTCCTATATCCTTAAAAAACATATAAAGACTGTAGTCGATGTCCATAAACATCTAAATTTTAATGGAATAATAATGACAGATTCAGGTGCCTATCAAATTCTAAGATATGGTGATATAGAGGTTGGCAATAGAGAGATTGTTTTATATCAATGCGAAATTAAAAGTGATATAGGGGTTATACTCGATATACCCACATCATACAATGTTGATAGAGAAACAGCATTGAAAAGTGCTGATGAAACATATAAAAGAGCTGTAGAGGCTTTAGATATAGTGGAGAGCTGTAGAGATACTCTCTGGACCCTTCCTATACAAGGTGGAACATATCTCGATGTACTAAGACAATATGCTATGAAATCTATTGATGTATTTTATAGAGGCTATAGCTTATATGCATTAGGAAGCCCAACAACATTATTAGAGCAATATGAATTTGATAAAATAATTGATATGATATTTACTGTTAGAAGTGCAATACCATTCTCAGCTCCTCTACATCTTTTTGGAGCTGGTCATCCATTAATAATACCATTTGCTATAGCTCTTGGAATAGATACAATGGATTCTGCTAGCTATATACTTTATGCAAAGGATGATAGATATATTACCAGTAGAGGAACATATAGATTGGAAGACCTAAGGTATCTACCATGTACTTGTCCAATATGTTCAAAATATTCTTTAGAGGAACTTCAAAAAGCTTCAAAAGATGAAAGAACCAAGCTTTTAGCACTACATAATCTATATATAATATTAAGAGAATTCAAAGAAGTAAAGCAAGCGATAAAGGAGTGTAGGTTATGGGAGTATTTAGAAAGTAAAGCAAGTAGCCATCCAGCTACACGTAGAGCTTTTGAACAAATAAAGAGATATGTTGAGTTCATATATAGACACACTCCTATAGTGAAACCCAAAGCTAAAGCTGTTTTCATAATATCAAAGGATTCTATATATAATCCAAAGGTTATGATACCGCGGAGAAGAATTATTGAGAGATTTAGTATTGAGGAAGAATGCTTGAATTTAATTCCGTATATATATAGTGGAAGAAAAATACCATTTATATCTAACGAAATTGAATTGTCTAAATGTATAAACTATGTATATATTCCGATATTGGGTATAGCTCCACTACAGCTAGTTGATCACTATCCATATTCACAATTTGAATTTGGGCTAGAGATAGACGGTGATGTTATCAACGATCTATCCTATATCATTATTGAGAAATTATTAATAGGGAAAAAAATGGGTAAATTAGCTAAGGTAAAAATCTTCATATGTCAAGATATTGAATGGCAGAGAAAACTATATAATAAATTAGCCGATTTAACTACATTATTTAAGGAAATAAACATAGATGTTGTGTTAAAGACTGTTAAATGTTAAAAATAAATCGAGAATCTCTATCCTATGTATGCATAACGCTTTCCTTCTTCTCTATTTGTTGTTGAGTATACATGCCTTGAATAATCTTCTCCATCTCCTCAATCTTCTCAGCATAGCTTACAAGTTCAGTAATATCTATAGAGATGTTAAGTATTGATGAAAGTATTTTTATAGCTGATGCTGCTGCCCTATGATCAACACTTTCAGGTTCTGTATATGGAAAAATTGCAGTGGCTGGAATGTTATATTCATTGAGAGCTAGTATAAGCGATGCTAATGGTCCAACAATATATGCGCCTCTTATGAAATATGGTGCATTCAACTCCCTTCTACTCGACTTAGTCTTTAGCCATCTAAACTCTTCTACACCTTCACGAAACCTCATATCTAGTCCTCCAATGAGAAAAACTTCATCGACGTTAAAATTAATAACTATATCTATAAATGCCTTGACATAACTCGATATAAATCTTCTCTCAGGATTTACCCTATTCAATACAACTATTACTCCAATATCATTCAACTGTTTTGCAAATATTTCATGAGGTTTACTAAACCCATATTCCTCTACAGATGTGAAGTCCACTACAAATGGTGTTTCTATAAATCCAATCAATTCCATACCAAGCTTCGAAACCATATATCTTGTTGCAAGATAGCCTACAGCGCCATATCCATGGAATCCAGTTACTAACACAGGCTTTGTGTTAAACAATATAGATTTAACTGTATTAGCTTTATATCCTTTCATAGCTTATATCACCCAGTATTCTTTTCACGAATTTGAATAGCTGCACCTCTAAACGATGTTATTATACTTTCATAGTCTAGAAGAGCTCTACCAACACCTATTAAGTTATCTCTCTCATCCACAATCATCACCTCATCATAGGGCTTTATACGTGGATCGCCTGAAATTATATGTTTTGAAAATACTGTATATCCATTTGTAATCTCCTCTACAATCTCGTTTAATACAACAATTCTATAACATGGGTATGGAAGAGCCTTGTGAAGATATTTAGCGAAGGTTATATGGGGTACGACCATATAGTCAGAAGCTCTAATTGTAATAAATATGTTATCGCCATATAATATGCTTCTAATTCTTTTGGTATTTTTTGAATAACATACCCTTAGCATATCTACATCTACTTCACTAAATATTTTAGAAGATTCTGATCCATATTGATATATCACAAGGTTTTTAATTAGGTTAAGAACAGATTTGGTTAGCTTGGTACATTCTAGGTTAATCAAAAGATCTCCTCACCTATTATAGATGATATCTATTTGCCTCAGTTGAATCTCTATTATTCATATTATAGAATGCATAGGGTCTGTACCTATTTCTCATAACCTTCTTTATAGCTTCTACAAAGTCTTCTTTATACACCAGCTCTCTACCAATTCTAATAGCCTTTAATGCTGCTTCTATACATATAGTCTTTATATCAGCTCCAGTAGCTCCTTCTGTAAGCTTAGATAGCTCTATAAGATCTACATCATTAGATAGAGGCATTTTCCTTGTATGTATTTTAAATATCTCATATCTGCCTCTTAGATTTGGAAGAGGAATCTCTATAATTCTATCAAATCTACCTGGTCTCAGAATTGCTGGGTCTAAGACATCTATTCTATTTGTTGTTGCCAATACCTTAACATTATCGAGAGGATCGAAGCCGTCTATCTCTGCTAAAAGTTGTGTAAGTGTTCTATGTATTTCTCTCTCACCACTTGTACCCACATCTAGTCTTTTTGAGGCTATAGCGTCTATCTCATCTATTAATATAATTGATGGTGCTTTTCTTCTAGCTAAGCTGAATATCTCTTTAACAATTCTTGCACCTTCACCAATAAACTTTTGCGCAAGTTCAGATGCAACAATTCTTATAAAGGTTGCATTTACCTCATGTGCAACAGCCTTGGCTAGAAGAGTCTTACCACAGCCTGGAGGACCATATAGAAGAACTCCTTTTGGAGGCTCTATACCCATAATCCGAAATATATGGGGATTCTTTAGTGGAAGCTCTACAGTTTCCCTCAATTCAATTATTTGTTCATCTAAACCACCTATATCGCTATATGATATGTTTGGCCTCTCAATAACTTCAAATGCTTTTACATAAGGATCTTCAAATCTTGGCAAAACCTCAACTATCGCCGATCCTCTTTGATTCAATGCCACTGAAGCTCCAGGTTTTAATAAATTTCTATCTATTGTTTCAAGTATTTGGACGACAAGCATAGGTCCAGAAGAACTCTTAACCAATGCCCTTCCATCAGGCAAAATCTCTAGTAATGTAGCCTCTATAAGTGGTGGTGCCATAAGCTTCTCAACCTGTGCTTTATAGTATTCAAGCTCCTCTTTATATTTCTCTAAAATCTCTCTTAGAAACACTATCTCTGACTCTTGTTCCCTAATCTTTAGCTCTGATCCGCTATATATCCCCTCAGCCTTTCCTTCACCACCATTAATACTCATTTAAACACACCACTTATGTAAATTACAACGGTATAAAGCTAAAAACAGTTTTTCTCAAAAACATATTCTAGCTCTGGGTGATCTAAATTTGCAGCCAAAGGAATTTGTATACTGTGATATATGTGGAACATCTATCGAAAAAGGCAAAGAACGCCATATAAATTTAGAAGGAACAACACTTACAGTATGTAGCGATTGTTTCATACGTTTAGATGCAAGAAATAGAAAGAAACAAGAAACACAACTAAGCTTTGCAAAACCAAAAGCTGTAGGCTATATACAGCAAACAACACAAAGCAAACAACAGTTAAAGAGCGGTAGAGAAACAGTACATCCCAGCAAATCTATTGCCCAGAATATGGAGCTTGTAGAAGACTATGCAGAGAGAATTCGAAAGGCTAGAGAGAAGCTGGGATGGAGCCAAGCAATATTAGCTGAAAGGATAAAAGTGAGTGAAAATATTGTAAAGAGAATTGAGAGTGGGAAGCTCAGACCTACTATAGACCTTGCTAGAAAAATTGAAGAGGTGCTTGGTATAAAGCTTCTAATGCCTTCTATTGAAGAAGAACTTAAACAACAAAAAATACAGAGATATGTAACCCTTGGTGAAATAGTTAATGTAAGAACAGATGAAAAGTAATATATAGCTAGGTATACTAGATGGAGCCAACAATACTTATAGTTAAAGCAAATTCTATGAATAGCCTCGATGAAATTATAGCTCTTGTAAGAGAGGCGGGTTTTTATCCAAAAGAAGTAATAAACATTAGAAAAGTTGATAATGCTTGTTTCTTAACACCTGGCAAAATAACTAAACTTAAATATCTAATAGAAGGCAATTCAATTAAGAAAATATGTGTATATGCAGAGCTGAAACCTAGGCAAGTAACATGCTTAGTTAAAGAGCTGAAAGTAGATGTAATTGATAAGGTAATGTTAATTTTAACTATATTTCAACAACATGCAGGATCTAAAGAAGCTTTACTACAAATTGAAATGGCTAGATTAAGACATGAACTTCCACTTATCCGTGACTGGATTCGCAGGGTTAAAATGGGAGAGTTGCCAGGTTTTTTAAGTATGGGGCGATACGCTGTAGATGTATACTATAAACATGTAAAGAAGCGTATAACTAGGATAGATAAAGAGCTAGAAGAGCTTAGAGCTAGAAGAGCTATAGAACGTGAAAAAAGAAGATCTGCAGGATATACCCATATAGCAATAGTAGGCTATACAAATGCAGGTAAAACCACATTGTTTAATGCATTAACAAATCTAAGTAAGCCTACAGGCAATGAGATGTTTACAACATTGTCTTCTAAATCATATGCTATTAAACTGTGCAACACCTCATTTGTTCTCATAGATACAATAGGATTTATAAAAGATATACCAGTTGGAATAATAGAGTCGTTTAAAGCTGTTTTAGAGGAGGTAAGCAATGCTGATATAATTTTCCTAGTTGTAGATGGTAGCAAGAGCTTAGATAATCTCTTCATAGAGATAAACACATCGATAGATATTTTAAGAGATGTTGGTGCATTAGGAAAACCTATATTTGTTATAGTCAATAAAATTGATCTTATAAACAACTCTAATGTAAATGAATATATAAAAAGTATAGAAAGCCATATAAAGAAGTATATAGATTCTTTAGTTGATGTAATACCATTATCAGCTTTAAAAAAGTTAAATATAGATATGGTTAAGGATAGCCTATGTCGCTATGTCCAGAAGACAAACATATTCAACTCTTAAACAAAAACGTATATGTGCTTAGACTTGGCCATAGACCTAGAAGAGATCATAGAGTTACAACACATGTTGCATTAGTTTCTAGAGCTTTTGGTGCTAAAGGAATGTTCCTAGCATATGTTAGAGATCCATCAATTATTAAAAGTATTAATAAAGTTATTGATAGATGGGGAGGAAGCTATTTTAAAATAATTGATGGTGTTGATCCACTCAATATTATAAAAGAATTCAAAAATAGAAATGCATGTATAGTGCATTTAACTATGTATGGATTGTCTATTGATAAAATTATCAATGATATTAATAGTAAATGCCTTGAAATTCTTGTTATAGTAGGTGCTGAAAAAGTTGAAAGAATATTCTATGAAATTTCAGATTATAATATAGCTATAGGAAATCAGCCACATTCAGAAGTCTCAGCACTGGCTATATTTCTTGATAGACTTTGGAAAGGAGTTGAGCTTGAGCTATGCTTCCATGACGCAAAATACTATATTATACCCACTGCAAAAAATAAAGTGGTGAGAAAAGTTGAGTGATGATCTTATATTAAAAATTGTAGAGACACTAGCTGGAGAAGGTGGTAGAAGAATAGTAGAGGTGTTGCTGAATTCCCAAAGTGGGAAAAGCGATGAGGAGATAGCTCAAGAGTTAAATCTGAGGATAAACGACGTTAGGAAGATTCTCTATGAGTTATCTAAACATGGATTTGTAGCTTATATAAGGGTAACTAGAGGTGATAGTAGATGGCACAACTATTACTGGTATACTGATAAAAACATGTTAAAGCAAAGCGTTGATAGGAGAATAAATGAAGTGTTGAGAATATTAAATGAGCGTCTAGCTTATGAAGAGTCTCAAACATTTTATATATGTCCAAATGACTTAATTAGATATACATTTGATGAGGCATTTGAAAACAATTTTAGATGTATACAATGTGGCTCTGAACTAGTAGAGGTTGATAATACTAGGACTGTACAATATCTTAAAAATTTAATTAAAGCTTTATCGATTTTTCAAAACATCTAAACGGAAGTTCTATGAAGAGATATATAGCTATAGATCTTTTTAGCGGTGGTGGAGGTTTTGCAAGAGGATTCAAAGAAGCAGGTTTCGACATAGCTTTAGCGGTTGATAATGATGAGGCTTGTGGTGAAACATATAAGCTGAATTTTCCTGAAGCTATAGTCTTTGTTGAGGATATACGTGATATAAATGGAGATGATATCAGATATCTATTAGGTTTTCAACCAGACATAGTTATTGGAAGCCCTCCATGTGAACCTTTCACAGGTGCTAATCCACGTAGAGAATCCGATCCACTTGACCGTATATATAAAGATCCTTTAGGAACTCTAACATTAGAGTTTATAAGAATTATTGGTGAGGTTAAACCAAGGGTATTTGTAATGGAAAATGTCCCTGCTTTAGGTGAGGGTGCTTTAAAAACTGTTTTAAAAAAGGAGTTTGGGTCTATAGGTTATAGCAGGATATTCTTTAATATTTTAAAAGCTGAGGATTTTGGTACTCCAAGTAGAAGAACAAGGCTTTTTATCTCAAATGTTTTGATAGAGCCTGCACCATTACATAGATATATAACTGTTGAAGAAGCTCTTAAAGATCTACCACCTCCAGAGACATCACATATACCAAACCATGAAATGGTGCCATTAAGTGATAAAAGATTGAAGAAGATTTCAAGAGTTAAAACGGGTAAGGCCATGTACTACTATCAAGGTGCTTCAAAGAGGCTGCCTAATTTCATAAGGTTAAATCCAAATGATATTGCACCAACAGTTTTAGGTTCTTCAAGATTTATTCACCCATATGAAAATAGACTTCTTACTGTAAGAGAACAGGCAAGGCTTATGGGATATCCTGATGATCATATATTTGCTGGTGGTAGAGATCAGCAATATAACCAAGTTGGTGAGTCTGTCCCGCCTCCTCTTTCATATGCAATAGCAAGCTATATACTTAAAACATATCTTGTTTAGGTGTTTGGATTGGTTGTTGAGAAAGAAAATCTAAGGATATACCTGGTAGCATATGCCCCTACAAGTCCTCAAAGATTAATAGATCTTGCAAAGGTTGCCTATAGCATAGATATAGTTAAAGGGTTTATTGTTATAAAGCCTGTAGGTATAGCTGCACAAGTAGGTGTGCCAGAGGCATTTAAAATAGCATATAAATTAGGTAAAAGCTTTCTTGTTTTAACTAGTATAAACGATTTAAAAGAGCTTCTAAATATAAATAACATTGTATTTATAGTTCAGAGCTCAAAAGATGCTGTAGATATAGATGATATAATACATAGAATAGAAGAAGATATGGCGATAGTGGTTCAAGCTGGTGAGTCACCTTTTACTAGAGAAGAGCTTTCTCAAGGCTATATAGCCAAGATAAATGAATTCAATAACAAGCTCTCACCAAACGCTGTGGCTGAAGCAACAGCCTCGTTACTTAAAATTAATCTCTATATTCAAAAACGCTCTAAATAATAAAAAATCAATTCAAAAACTTTTAAAGGTTTAGATCTTGGATAAAATATTGGTTGTTGATGCTAATGCTAGAGGTAGAGGTAGAAGAGCTGCAACATTAGATGTTATAGGTGTTGGCCCAAGGCTTATAGTATCTCTATTGAGAAGCTATGGCTTCTATGTTGAGTTGCTGCCCTATGAGAGTTTCATTAAGGAGATAAACACCGCTAAAGAATTCGATGTATTGGCAATATCATATATGGTAAGCGATTTTGAGGCTGTGAGAAAGGCTATAGATGTCTGGCGTGCAATGAATAGAGATGGTTTGGTTGTGTTGGGTGGTCCGGGTACTCTCGATGACAAGTCTCTAAAGAGACTTAGCTTTGATTTAGCTTTTAAAGGGGAGGTGGAGGTAACATTTAACAATATCTTTACTAGGTATAAAAGTATCTATGATATTATAGAAGATGCTAAGGAGTTAAATATAGTCATCCCAGGTCTAACTATAAGGTTATCAAATGATAGAGTAGTTGATGGAGGTATAGGTTTATGGGCTTCAAGAGATTTGATTAACAGGGTTATAGCAGATATAGATAGCGTTGCTAGATATCCATTTTACTGGGCTTCTAGAATATATGTTGAGGTTGTTAGAGGTTGCAGCAATTTCTATAGACCTATCTCAACATCTAACACTATATGCTCTGGATGTGATATATGTAGAGTAGGTAGATATGACTTAAGGATTAAATGTCCTATTGGCATACCACCTGGCTGTGGATATTGTAGTGTTCCAGTTATCCATGGACCTGCACGTTCTCGTAGTTTGTATTCTATAGTTAGAGAGGTTGAGAATCTTATAAAGATAGGTGTTACAAGAATTGTTCTTAGCGCACCTGATTTTCTTGACTATGGCAGAGACCTTCTTGTTGATTATCCATTGACAGACCCTTGTAGTCCTAAACCAAATATAGATGCTATCGATAGACTTCTCTATAACTTAACATCATTTTTAGAGGTTATTGATGGAGGTGTATCTATCTCTATAGAGAATGTTAAGCCTTGTTTAGTTACAGAAGATGTTGCTGAAATACTAGGTAGATACCTCAAAGATACAGCGATATATATAGGTGTTGAGAGTTGTAGCGATAAACTTTTAAAAGCTGTTGGAAGGCCATCTACATGTGACGATAATATTAGAGCTATAAAGCTTCTTTCTAAATATGGTTTAAGGCCATATGTATATTTAATGCATGGGCTGCCATTTGAAAGCGAAGACGATGTAGAGAATACCTTGAGATATATTGATACATTTAAAGAGTTTGCTGTAGAGAAGATTGTGTTATATAGATTCACACCACTTCCACAAACAGCTTTTAGCGATTTTCCAAAACCAAAACCAGCTATATTAAATCCGGTGACAAGTAAGCTGTATAGATATATTATAGAGTTTAACAGAAGTCGAAAACATGACCTGCTAAACAAAGTTATCGACGTAGTTATAGCCTCTAAATATGATAAAAATCCAAGATATCTAGTCTCATATCCTATTAGACATGGACCTGTTGTACTTATTAGAGCTTCCCAAAGCTTTATAGGTACCATAGCAACTGTTCGTATAACTGCTATTAAAAGCGATCGACTTGTATATGGAGAGCTAATTAGTATTAAAAAAAGATTAAAACTTAGAAAAAATGTTTTATAAAAACCTTTTATCTCAATATATAAACTGCTATATGAGAGATAAAGCTGGAGGTGAGCGTCTTCAATGGTTAAAGTATCGTTAATAGAGCTTGAAACATTTGATGACATGGTATTGCTACTTCAATCACGTATGACAGCTGTGAGCATGACTTCATCGCTTCTATGTAGTGAAAAAAGCTGTTTTACAATAGTTAGTATAAGTGATGAACAGATATTAATAATATCATCACCTCCTCCAACAACGAAATGCAAATTTGCATATGTAGATGATCAAGGAAAAGTAAAATGTGGAGAATATCCCCCTGTAGGTAGACCAGTAGTATTTATATTAAGTGTTAAAGGAATAAAAGAAAGTGACAGGATTCCAAGCACATTATTTGCATAAATAATAAAATAGTTATAAACCTTTTTCATATAAATACCTTATAAAACCAGCTACAATTACACTATATCAGGTAACAATTGGTTTGTGCGGGGGTGCCCGAGCCAGGTCAAAGGGGTCGGGCTGAGGACCCGATGGCATAGGCCTGCGTGGGTTCAAATCCCACCCCCCGCACTACTATATTTTGTCAAAAATTTATGGTTCGTTATAACCTATTAAAATTTTTAAGTTTTATCTTGTGGATGCGGTATTTCAATAACACTTATTAACCTAGTAATGAGTTAGGTAAATGAGGTGTAATTCAATGAGTGATGAAGAAAGGTTTAGGAGAAGAAGAAGGGATATATTTGATTTGTTTAACGACCTATTTAGAGAGCTTCAAGAAGAGATGGAGGAGTTTGAGAGACAGATATCGAGACATCTAAGAATTTCACCAGAGGAGTTAAAGAGTATGGAGAGATTTAATAAGCCTATTCTATATGGTTTTAGAATAGAGATAGGACCTGATGGTGTTCCGAGAATATATGAGTTTGGCAATGTGAGAAGAGGTGAGAGAGGTAAGCCTCATATAGTTGTAAGTGAGGAGAGAGAGCCTCTTACAGATATATATGAGGAGGAGGATAAAGTTAGAATAGTTGCTGAAATGCCTGGTGTTGATGAAAATAAGATTAAGGTTGAGGCTATAGATGATAGAAGAATAGTTATAGAGGCTTCAAATCATGATAGAAAATATAGAAAGGAGATTGATCTACCTGCTGCTGTAGATATTGAGACTGCAGAGGCTGTGTATAAAAATGGTGTTTTAGAGATAAAGATTAAAAAGAAGCGTGAAGGTAAGAAAAGTAGGTTGATTCAGATTAGAAAAGAATAGAGTATATAAATAAAATTAGCAATAGCTATAGTTTTTGTCTCTATAACTTTTTAAAACTTTTAATGGGCTATACATACTCTTTATCTTTAGGGTAATTGGTTTTAAGATTTTACCATTAACCACATCATTTAACTGCATAGCTATTTCCCTGCATATAGCCTCTTTATCAATGCATATACTATTTAGAGACTCTATAATATAGTTCATAATAGCATCTACCGTAACGATATTTCCTATCCTAAGAGACTTTACCTCAACAGCTATACCAAGTTGTGGAATCTCGATATCTATTAGCGATGGTATATAAAGAGATGTGTTTAGGTCTATATCTTTCTCGATATATATCTCTATACATGTAGGACTCTCTATCTCCGACAATGAAACAACATCTCTAAATTTAAAGCCACAGGAATCGCATTTCAATGTAGATATAGCTATAGATTCATCATTAGAGACCCTATAGATATATATCACCATTAAAGCGTTTCCGCTACATATAGGGCATTTCACATAGTGTTTATCAATTTCCTGTACTTTATCCATATATACATCTTCTTTATTATCCATATTATCACCCTATTAGATTTGGTATAAGGAGCGTAAAGCTTTTGAGGATCTGTTTTACACATATCTCTTAGTGTTTACCATGAGATTGCCAAGACTAGGTATAGGATCCATCGACATGTTTTGGAGTAGGCACTCTAAGATAGTAGCTGCGGTAGCTGTCTTATTAATATCTATTCTAGCTTTTTGGTTAAGAGCACAGCAATATGTAAATGTTGTTGGCTCAGGTATAGGTGTTATATATCCAGAAGCTAAACTCGATGAGCTTGATCCATTCTTTAACTATTGGGTTGTAGAGTATCTAGATAGACATGGTCCTTTATCATGGTTTGACCTATCATCTTCAAACCCTGTGACCTGTATATTTTGGTATCCATCATGTAGATCTATATACTCATCTGAGCTACCTGGACATATATATACAATATATCTTCTATATCAACTAGTAAAACATTTTGGTGTAGACCTATGGGATTTCATGTCATTACTGCCACCACTTCTAGCTTTATTAACAACAATATTTATCGCACTATCTGTAAACGAGGCTATAGGTAGTAAGATCGGAGCCATTGCAGCATCTCTCATATATTCGCTTTTCTTTATAAGTAGAGAAGTTGCTGGTTTTACCGTTAAATATACATTCGGTTTATTCACAGCGCCTCTAGTTCTATGGCTGCATCTAAGAGCATTTAAAAGAGGAGGTTATATAGATTTCATAGCAGCTGCTCTAGCTCTTGCTTACTCAGCTTCTACATGGACAGGTATAGGCTTAACATCTATACCTATATACACCGCATTGATTATAACACCATTCTTTATAAATCTATCACAGAAAAATGCATTGAAGAAATATAGTATAGGTTTTGCTATAGAGACTCTAGTACCTGCTGCCATGATGTATATGATGCCTTCTTATCATGGAGGGAGACTGGTGTTGATAGTAGCCTTTATAGCAGCTTTTCTGGTTTTTGTATATGCATCTCTACTACATTTAGCCCTGGGTAGAGCTAAAGCTATAAAGATATATGGATATACAGTCTCAGCACTAATTATCGCTGGAGCAATACTGATAATGCTTGCAAATGCTGCTCCATGGATTCTCGAAAAAATTACAAAGGTTATTCCTATAGCTGGGAAAATACTGCTTGGGCTCGGCATTAGACCTCTTGGTGTAGCAGAGACCGTAGCCCAGTATCAACCTGCATATGTAGGTGGGCTGCCATCGTATATGCTACTTGGTATACTTGCATTCATATTTATATTTATCCCCATGGTTATATATGAGTTGGTGAAGAATAGAAACAGTTTATTAATAGCTATAGCTGTTTGGTTTATTTTTGCATGGATAGCGACATATAATACCGCATATTTTTCAGATTACGTTAAGCTTTCAACAGCTGTTTTGATTGGTTGCTCAATAGGGGTGCTTCTAAGATACTCTAAGCCAACAATTATTAAAATAGGAAATTTAACACGAATAAAATATGGCTTTCTACAGATAGTAGCACTTCTTCTAGTAGTAACAATTGCAATACCCTCTATATGGGTAGCCTATGCAGAGCATTCAACATACTATTACATGTATACAATGGTTTCAAGAGCAGAAGGCTTTATTATACCTACAACTGTATGGCTTGAGGTTCTAGACTTTATTAGAAGAAATACCTCTGAGAATTCGCTTATTATAAGCTGGTGGGACTATGGATACTGGCTTACAGGAATAGGTAGAAGAGCTACTTTAGCTGATGGAGCAACGATAAACAGTACCAGGATAGAGATGCTTGCAAAATTCTTTACAGGCAACATAAATGATTCTCTACAGTACCTTAAGCAAGAATTTGGAGTGTGCAGAAGGGATGAGGTATATGTTCTTATATTTAGCCCTGTAGATGTATATGCTACAGGTAATGGCGATGTATATGCAGCTTTCCCTATACACCCTGCAGGCTTTGGCGACATACCGAAATTTATAAGTGCTATAGTATATCTTGCAACATATGAAAGTGCATCTAAAGGACCATTTACAACTATTTATAGTTATCAAAATCCATATTATACATATGCAACTGAAACCATTTCCAGCAATAAATGGGTTGTAAATAAAACAATAACTATTGGTGGTCAAGGCATAGTTGCTGTAATAGGTCTTAACTGGAACTCTGGCAATGTTATAAATGCCACAATGCCGAGGTTATTTGCATGGTCTGTACTAAAATCTCTTGAAAACCTCTATCCTGATCTCGATATAAAGCTTATTCCATGGATTATAAGCTATGGAATTGACCAACAGGGAAGGCTACAAACATTTATAGATTTATCCTCTTTAGTACTAGGACCTGTTAAAATAGATAATGTTAACCAGAATCTATTTAGTATAGCATATGTTGGTATTTCACAGCCACTTACACTAGGGTATAACTTCCATAGATATGTATTCGTCTCACTGCTGAAACTAAATGAAGATGTGATGAGAGAACTATGTAGATAAATCCTCCTCTATTTCTTCCTCTTCTTCAGGCTCCTCTTCCTCCTCACTAACAGTATATATCCTACTCCACTCAGTCATTTTTGCATGTGCACGCATATGGTGAAACAGATCTTCAGGAGAAAAGAAATATGTAGCATTAGATACCAATGTAGATGAAGGTTCTGTAACACTTGGACATATCTTTGAAATATTTACACAAATTGGACAGAGTATAAGATTTGATACAATATCGTAGCATGTTTCAATCTCTATACCCTCAGCCATCTTAAATTTTCTTCTAATCCATTTAGCTTCCCATCCATATGACATAGATAGACACCTAATGTTTATCTATATTTTTAGAGCTTTTATAAACTGACCTTGCATTCAACTATAAATTACTAAAGAATATTATTTATTATTTGTAGTTAATCGACTATAGCATTACTTTAATTTTATATGTATTTTTATAGCCTCATAGAAAAATAGACTAAAACCAGCTAAAGAAACTATAACGGTTATTAAAAAATCATCTATATCGATATCGGAAATCGTTGCCTTAATAATTTCTCCTATCAGAATACCTATAAAGAATAGAGAATATATAAAGAACTTGTGTATAAGCTTTCTACCAATAACTATGAACCCTTTTATAGGAACAACTCTTGCAATGGTATATCCATTGTTATCCTTTCTTACAAGACCTTTTTCCTCAAGTTTCTTAATATTATAGTGAACAGTGCTAACAGGTATTCCAAGCTCTCTAGATACCTCTCTAACACCTTTAGGTTCTTTGGATGTCAATAGATATATATAGATCCTAACACCAACTTCCCCTAATTCTTCTAAAGAGCTATCCATATAATTATCACATCCTATTCTATATCATATATTGTATTATAAAAAGTTAACTGTGTTTGAATCTTTGAACAAAACGTTCAATGAGTAATATTATAAGCTTCACATAGCATAAGCATTTCTTAAAGGTGAAAAATTTGAATAACAAGATCTATATCCTAGCCCTAATAGCTCTAATAATAGGTATTTTAATACCTGTATCAATAGGATATATAGGTATATCAAAAGAACAGAGAGGCTGGAGTGTATCACCAAGTACAATAACAATAACAACCACTACACCTACATTAATAACCACAACAACATCTATACCAATAACCGTGACTAAGGAATACTTCATAACTGTAACATCTGTAGAAAGAGAGGAAAAGGGTATAGTTACTAATGTGAGTTATAGTGGTATAATAGAGTTTCTTGAGAATAGCAAGAGGGTTATTAGAGAAGCTCAGCAAATGATGATGCCTAGACATTATTTTCCTGCACCTACACCTAGACCTGCACCTGTAGTCACAGCCATATCTTTAGCTAAGGAAGGTGCTACCTATAGCGCTATAGATGTGTCTCATACCAATGTCCAAGTCGAGGGCATTGATGAATTGGATATCGTTAAAAACAATGATAGAATTGTTGTTGTATCTATAGGAAGTAAGGTATATATATTTGATGCTATAGAAAGGAAAATAGTCTCTATAATAAATATCACTTCAACAACACCTTTAGATGTTAGGGGGATATATCTATATAACAATAAACTTGTTGTAGTATCATCATCTCCTCAGATCATTATACAGAGAATTTTGTTAAGGGATAGTGAATCTGTTAAAAACAATGTTAAGAGAGATGCCATAACAACAAATATTCATATATTTGATATATCTAATGTATATAGACCGATACTGGTAAAGAATATAAGTGTATCGGGATCATATCTAGATTCAAGGCTATCAGATAGATATGCATATTTTATAATATCAATGGATATATATAGTGGAGAAGACAACGAATATATAGTTCCTATTATAAATGGTGAGGCAATTGATTCAAAGAATATAGTTCCTATAGATAATCTTCCTACAGTATATACAATTATAGTTGCTATAGATTTGGAGGATCTAAAATATAATGCTATGGCTTATATGACTAGCTATGGCTCAAGAATATATATGTCTAGAAACAATAGACTTTATATAGCATCACCTGCTACAACATTTCAAGAGCTTTATCTAAATGCATCAATAAAGTTTATCGAGTTTTCCTTAGATTATTTACCTCAAAACATATCTAATATAGTTAAGGAGTATATGAGAAATGGCAATTATTCAAAGGCATATGAGGTTATAGTAGGGTATATATCTTCATTAGATTATGATAAAGCTAAATCTATTATCAACAACATCAACTCTAAACTTAATGAGGTGAAGTATAGATATGTCGATAAAACCCATTTCTATATATATACTGTTGATGGCATAGATATTTCATATAGAGGTTCGTTTACTGTAGATGGATCTTTGTTAGATCAATTCTGTATGGAGGAGCTAGATAAAAGCTTCTTCATAGTTGCAACGACATATACAGAACAAACACTTATTTATGAAGCTACAAAATACGATATAGTTCCACCATTTGATAGAAGAATTGAGATAACCATATGCTCAGACTCTAACTGTACAACTACAACAATACCAATAGAATCAGAACCTCGCACAAAAACATCATTGATATCTATAACCCCTATATTTTCACCAGCTTCAACAGCAAACAATGTATATATAATTGACTTAGAGAATCTTATAAAAGTTGGTGAACTACTAAACCTTGCAGAAGGAGAAAGAATATATGCAGCAAGACTTGTAAAGAATATATTCTTCTTAGTCACCTTCAGACAAGTTGATCCATTATATGCTATAGATATATCAGATCCTTCGAATCCAAAAGTTTTAGGCTATCTTAAAATACCTGGATTTAGCGAGTATCTACATCCATTACCAGGGGATAGGCTTCTTGGAATAGGTTTAGAGGATGGGGCTTTAAAGATATCACTATTCAGTGTCTCAGATCCTATAAAAATGTCAGAAACGTCAACAATAAAAATAAGTAATACATGGTCACCAGCTTTACAAGACCATCATGCAGTTACAGTATATTTAGGTAGAAACATAACTGTAATACCAGTGTATATGGGTTATGGAGCTAAACAAGGCTTCATAATAATCAACTACTCATATAATAAATTAGGAATAGATCAGATTATAGACCATTTAAACCCATTAAGATCTGTATACATAGGTAGTGAACTATTTACAATATCTAGCACATCGATAAAGATCTACAACCTAGACAGCAGAAACCTAGAAGAAGAAATAAAACTTAGCTAAATGATCTATATTAAACAATTAAACATACTATAACTTAATCTATATCTATAAATTTATTTTTATTAAATCATTTAATACTTGATGCTTATTTCAATTACTTTATGCTTTTTATGATTATACCAAGGCCTTCTATCCATACACAGAAATCTTAATATCTCTGTAAAGTCATAGCCTGCAATCGAACCTCTT
>Ga0185307_1000160_pt1 | contig 47098 bp, 50 predicted proteins | sample LHCtaG_FD_128010 | JGI IMG/M metagenome (GOLD analysis project Ga0185307, IMG submission 128010) | Hot spring microbial communities from Little Hot Creek, USA to study Microbial Dark Matter (Phase II) - LHC4sed_matched (SPADES... | ecosystem: Environmental > Aquatic > Thermal springs > Hot... | reverse complement strand
ACGCAAAGTGCTCTGTAATTAAGTTCAGGAAAGACGCAGTAGTCCTCTACCCACTAGCAAAAAACCAAGAAGAGGTAAAGCCCCTGTACGGTAAGAGAGTACACGTAATAATCATAGCAGAAGAGTGAGCACTTCACATAAACCATCATAAACCAATATGAAAACTAAAACAGTTGCAAACGGCTGTTTTGCACATAGCTGAAGAGCTTCGAAGGGGAGGTGTAGAGGTTAAGGTGTTCTTAGTGAAGCCTGTGAAGGACTACTACCCTAAGCTTCTTCACTTAAACCCAAGGCTCATACACGAGACCATCACTGGGAAGAGCATTGAGGTTACGGGGCTTGAGCACTTTGACCCAAACCTGTGCAGAGCTTTAGTAGTGGCAACACCGATATGGTTTGGAAGGCCCTCTCCACCGATAACCACATTCATAAAGATGTTTGCTAATAAGGTGAAGTGCCCTGTCTACGCCTTAGCGACGTCTATTATGAGCAAGGACTATGCTGCGAGGCTTAGGAAGCTACTCGAGGAAATGGGGTACAGCGTCAGGGGGTGTGCATCACTAGCGAGGGGGGTTAGCTACAGTGAGTTGCGTAGGCTACTAGAGGACATTGGGAGGAGCATTGAAAAAGCTTAGAACTGTTTACAGGCCCGTCAATACCACGCCATTAAGCCCTTGCCTACTCTACGCAGCCCTAAATGCGTTGCTCGCTTCTGGATCAGGCGATGCGAGCTACATCACGGCTCAGTGAGTAGTCCTTTCATCACCTTGCAGAGATCTTTGCTGTGCTGTGGTATAAGCTTATAAGCGGCTCTATGGGATGCTCTCTGAAGCTCCCCCCACATGCAGTACATCAAGAAGCTTTAAACCACTTGCCACTATGTGTGAGGACTTCATGACTTTGTATGCCACAGCAGCCTCTGAAGGCATTGTTGATGCTCTGGTAAAGCTTGGAATAGCCTTTGCACTATCCTTTGCCATAGGGTTTGAAAGGGAGCTGAGGCACAAGCCAGCTGGTATAAGAACTCATGTGCTTGTGTGCTTAGGATCCACGCTCTTCACCATAATATCCTATCAAGCATTTCCACAGGATCCTGCGAGAATAGCCTCAAACATAGCCACTGGAATAGGGTTCATAGGCGCAGGTGTGATTATGAAGGCTGAGGACAGGGTAGTGGGGCTCACAACAGCTGCTTCACTATGGCTAACAGCTGCAATAGGGCTTGCCATAGGGCTAGGGCTCTACACCACAGCGACTATAGCCACAGTCTTTGGGCTGCTAACACTTCTATTAAAACCTGTAGAAGACCTTATTTTAAAGAGGAAGAGGCTGAGAAAAGCAGAGGGTGAAGGTTGAGCAAAGCGCTTTCAACAGCACCTAGCATAACAGCATTGCAATGGGTCTACAGGTAGTGCCCTCCACAGAGTGCTCTACACAATAAATCTACTGAAGGCTGGGAGGCGAACAGAGCTTAAAGACCTCTTAGGCGTTGACACACATCTTGGTGCTAGGCCTTTGGCTCTTAGTAGCGCTTCCCCAGGCTTGCCACTGAACTTCTGTGTTTAATGCTTTTAAGAAATGTGTGCATAGCTATAGTTTGAACGGTGTTTTTAATGATTGTTGCAGAGCTTGCGGAGCAGATTACAGAGCTTGTGGAGGAGGGGAGAGTTGAAGATGGGTGCAAGTTGCTTAGCAATCTCACTCCTCAGGACACTGCGGAGGTTTTGATGAGGCTTAGCAATAGTGTTAGGAGAAGGGTTTTAACTGTTCTTGATTTGAATAGAGTTATTGAGGTTCTCGCCACACTTCCAGTCGAAGTTGTTCACGAGATAGCCTACGCGAAGGGAGTTGATGATATTAGCAAAGTTGTGGCTAAGCTACCAGTAGACGAGGCTGCTGACTTCTTGTTCAAGCTCCCATCTAGGATAAGGTCAGAGGTGCTTAAGCTTCTACCCAGAGACTTTGCAAAAACTGTTTTAGAGCTTATGAGATACCCGCCTGAGAGCGTTGGAGGCATAATGACCACGATGGTGCCTGTGTTCCCAGGGGATATGAGCGTAGGGGATGTGCTAAGTGCTTATGTAGAGCATGTGAAGGCTGGCACCTACGAGCCTCACCACTACATCTACGCTGTTGACGGTAGGGGAGCCCTCATAGGGTACATAGATGTGAGAACGCTGTTCACAAAGCCTAGGACAGCTAAGTTTTCTGAGTGTGTGCAACCAGCTAGGTTTGTTGTGAGGGCTGATGCTGACAGGGAGGAGGCTGCTAGAATAGCTGTGAGGTATGACTTGCTAGAGGTCCCTGTTGTCGACGCTGAGAACAGGTTTCTCGGCATAGTTACGCTAGACGACCTGCTGGATGTAGTTTCCAGTGAGTATCAAGAGGACTTGCTAAAGTACGCTGGTATAGTAGAGGCTATTAGGGGGAGCTACATAACAGAGAAGCCCTTTAGGCTCGCCCTTAAGAGAGCCCCTGTGCTAGCATACCTCTACCTAATGAACAGCGTGACTGGGAGCATAGTGGCAACGTTTACTAGCGTTATTGAGAGAGTAGCGTTGCTAGCGGCATTCATGCCAATGCTAGCAGACAACTCAGGTAACATAGGGTCCCAGTCCTCAGCAATGATCATCAGAGGGCTTGTAGCAGGAGAGATAAGGGTTTCGATAAGGGATCTGCTTTTTGTTTTAAGAAAGGAGTTTCTCACCACAACATTTCTACTCCTTGTGCTACTGCCAATAAGCTTTGCCATAGGCTTGTCAATACCACTTGTGGCTACGAGGGACTTGCTCTACTCACTAAAAATAGCAGCAACAGTTGCTACAGCCCTTGCAGCCTCTAGCTATGTTGCAGATGTTGCTGGAGCGCTCCTACCAATAGCGTTGGCAAAGCTAAGGACAGACCCGGCAATTGCTTCAGCACCACTAATAACGACAATTGGGGATATAGCAACTGTTACTACGTACTTCACCATAGCGACACTGCTCTTCCAAGCAATATAGTGGAGGCTGGCTCTAGCAAACTACTAGTAATCTAGTGCACTAAGTACTCCTCAAGGAGTTTCTCAAATTGCTCAACTGTCTTTACATTAGCTAGCCTCTCTGCCAATAGCCTTGCACCCAGCTGCTCTGCAACCCACTTAGCTAAGTACCCCTTCTCTAGGTGGTGCCTAAGCACATCATCAGGCACAAGCCTGTACTTCACTACTGCGTAGAGCTTTTCAATGCTATTCACTTTAAGTGACACTGGGGTGCCCTTTTCATCAGTAAATATGTACGCCTCCTTATCCCCCACCAAGCGCTCTTTAATACCACAGCTCTCCAGTAGGAAAAGCCCCTTATCAGATGTGGCAAACCTGCCACTGCCTTTCTCGACAACAAGCCCCATCCTCACAAGCTCTGCAGCGTACCTCTTAGCAGTCTTTGGCGAAACCCCTAGCTTTGTAGCCAACTCCTCTGCACTAAACTCAGCACCAACAGCAGTCAGAATCTTCACAGCTCTGCTAATTGAGAGAGACATTGTCAACACCTTTGCAAGTATTCTGCACATTGAAAAATAAAAGCTTTTGCGTTAAGGCTTCAAATAATCTAAAATAATCTAATTACAAGCAATAACATTAACAAATTTCATAACACTATAGAACCTCCTTAACCTCAATCGCAAAGACCTGGGGGAGCTCCACTAAGAGATGCAAGCCGCTAGGATCTGCAACTCTACTCACAACCCCTAGCAATGTACAGCAGAAGCCTGGGCACAAAATAAGAGCTTTTCGCTTTGCATAAAGTCTAATTCTAAAGCGCTCTCCTAGCCCAAGGATGTGAAGCCGTGTTGTGCTAGCCCCTGGACTGCGCAAATTTCACACTTTAATTATTTAATTATATGTTTATATGAATAAAGTTTTTATACTTGTAACACCCTAGATATTACAGCTGGGTGAGAGTGATTAGCGTGAAGGAGATCATGTCAAAAGCTGTCGTCTCTGTGCCCCCGAACACATCGATAAGAAGGGTAGCGGAGCTCATGCATAGCAAGAACATTGGCAGCGTGCTAGTGGTGGATGAGCGCGAAAACCTCGTAGGTATATTCACAGAGAGAGACCTTGTGAGAGTCGCGGCACTAGGGATTGACCTGGAGACCCCTGTTGAAAGGGTTATGACCATGAGGCCTATAACAGCATCTCTAAATGAGGGTGTTGTGGAGGTCGCCTATAAGATGGTTGAGAACTGGGTTAGGCACCTGCCCGTAGTTGATGAGAGTGGAAGGGTTGTGGGAGTTGTTAGCATAAGGGATGTGCTGAGAGCGTACTTAGCTGGGTCTGCTTTTCCATAGATACTCGCGTTCAGGGGGCTACCACGGATCTTTAGCAGCGTGGTGTAGTCTGTTGCGAGGAGCGTAAGTGCTAGTAGCTACTCATAGCGTTGCCGTTAGGCCCAACCCTTCCTAGCGCATCACTGCAGCCCAAGTGGTGCTAATAACACTACTCATCTTTTTTGTTCACTAGGAGTATCGCTATAGCTATGAGTGATGCAAGTAGAGAGAGCATAGCAGAGGCTATGAGCACAGCTCTGTAAGTCCCTGTAGAGTCTCTTATAAGCCCTCCTAGCACTGGTGCCGTAATTGATGCTAGCATTACAGCTGTGTTTTGAAGCCCTAGCAGCCTCCCCATCTCCCTCGCGTTGAATAGCCTTGGTATAGAGGTCATGTGGGCAACAGGCTCACCAGCAAATGCAGCAAGCCTACAGAGGAGGAGTGGTGTTGCCACTTTTTGAAGCCCTGAGTAAACTGATATGGGGAGCACTGCAGCTGTTTGTATTAGGTAGGTCGCTGGAAGGGCTTTTAAGACATCTACTCTATCCAGCATCAAGCCCCACGCAACAGCCCCTACGACTTGAGCAACACCCCCTAGCACCATGACGCTGGAGGCCTCTGCTAAAAGCACTTCGCTAATTATAGGTGCGAGAAAGCTCATTATCATCATCGATGAGGAGGCTATGAGAAATATTGGTATGAGGAGTAGTTTAAAGAGCTTCGGGGTCTCAGAAGATGCCTCCCCATAACCCCTGCCACCAGGAGCCCTACCCCTAAGAACAGTGGCTACAAGTGCTGTAGCTATGACTGAGACTAGTGATAGTAGCAGTAGTGTGAGGAACACGTCAACACTTCTAAGTAGCGCTACCACTATGGGTGGCCAGAGAATCATTGAGATGTAGTTGCCTAGCTGTGCAAAGGCTATGGCCAGCCCTGGTCTAGAGGGGTAGAGCGCTGCCATGAGTGGGTTTACAGAGAGTGCAAGCCCCGTCATGGAGATTCCCCCGAGCGCTGCGCCAACATACCAAAACACTTGTGCTACACTCCACTCAAACATCCTCATGAACCATATGAGAGCCCCTGAAACTAGTTGAGACGCAGAGGCTATGTACAGGGGTAGAGAGGCACCTCTTCTATCGTACAGCCTGCCCATGGTGGGTGAGAGCATGAGTGCAACAGCAGAGGATATGGTCATGCCAAGCGCTATGGGTGTTGCAATAGAGAGTGAGTAGAAGTTGAGCATGGGGTTAAGGAGTAGTGATAAAGCATTTCTCCACCCATTTAGTAGAAGCACTGCTAGACCAAGGGCTGCGTACATGTGCCTACCCCTGATGCTCATCGGCAAGTCACCTTAGTGTTAGCACTCTCAATGCTAAGGTTAAACACATGTCTATAGCCGAGAACTTTTAAGCTTAAGCATGGTTACACTGGCTACAGCACCCCATGGCCCTCTCCGTGGCAATGCCCGTCACTGGGGAGGGGGTGAACCTGATGAGCGCGCCCAAGGCAGTGCTTGCCGCTACTGGGAGTGGGTGCACCAGATCTTTAGCTCTCAACTTACTAACGTCTCTAGGTACAGCATAGTGTAGAGCCCTAGGATAAAGCCAAGTGTAGCGAGCTTTCTATTCCCAGCTTTCTCATGCAGAACCTCTGGTAGAATCTCCTCAACAGCTACGTATATCATGGCCCCTGCCGCAAACCCCATTCCAATGCCCAGCAAGGCTCTAGCTATTGAGAAGAGAAGAGCACCAGCAACACACATCACTGTCTCTGTTAAGCCGCTTAATACACCCACTAGCAGCGCCTTCAACCTCTTCCTTTCCGCGAGGACGAGGGGCATGGAGACAGCAAACCCCTCTGGAGCATCCTGAACGCCTATAGCCAAAGCTGTTGAAAGGCCCGTGGCAGGGCTAAACGCAGTTGCAACACCTACAGCAAGCCCTTCAGGAAAGTTGTGAATTACTATAGCCAAGGCAACGAGCCAGGACTTCCTGACCCTAGCCCTAAGGGCTGCAGGCCCCTCATAACCTAGCACAGTGTGCTCGTGAGGAAGAAGCGCGTCTAAGAGAACTATCACAGCCATGCCCAGCCCAATACCGATACCCATATCCACGTAGAGGCCTTCACTGATTGTAGGCACTATTAAACTCAAAAAGCTTGTGACAATCATAATACCAGCAGCAAAGCCAAGACCAAAGTCAAGCCACTTAAACGATGCTCTACGAAGAGCTAGAGAAGCTACTGAGCCAAGCGAAGTCGCTCCAGCTATGAAGAAGCCGTATGCGAGCGATGCTTGAAAGACGCTGAGCTCCATGGAAAGCACCCCAGTAATGCAACACTTGTGAGCTTCCTATTTTAAGCTTCTAACATGGTACCACAATGCGGAGTCTACACTTAGGTACGTGAGCTACTTAGCCTTTGAAAAAAGCTGATCAATGGTTAAACGAGCAATAAACTTGTTGTGTTCATGAACATAAAATGTCTTGCTCATTTCATTGTCATGATAGAAAAGCTTATGTTAATTTGAAGAAAAATATGAGAGAAGCAGAGGGGGTATGAATGGACATCATAGCTAAGCCCAAGTCAGCTCCACTTCGTGATGTATTTGTTGAAGGGAATAGCACTCTATTCTATAAAACGTACCTAGCTGGAGAGTGGGTTGACACTGGTGAGTATATCGATGTCAAAACCCCTATAGACTTGTCCGTTATTGCTAAGGTTTCTAAGGTTAGCTATCCTCTGGTTGACAGTGTTTTAGATAGGGTTTATAGGTATGGAAGGTGGTCTGTAAGAGATTTGCCTGGCTGGAAACGCCTAGAAGTTCTCGAGAGGGCTGCCCAAAAGCTTGAAGAGCTAAAGGAGGACTTTATTGATATACTAGTCCTCAACGCTGGTAAAACACGTTCGCAAGCTGTGGGCGAAGTAAATGCTAGTATTGATAGGCTTAGGGCGGCTCACCTAGACGCTAGGAAGATATTTGGAGAGTATATGCCTGGAGACTGGGATCTTACAACAGTTGAGACAGAGGCTATTGTCAGAAGAGAGCCTGCAGGTGTGGTGCTCGCTATTATACCATTTAACTACCCACTATTTGACACTATTTCAAAAGTTGCCTACAGTTTTGTAGCTGGTAATGCTGTTGTTGTTAAGCCGCCTTCAGCAGACCCGCTACCCATTATACTCTTTGCTAAGGTTTTGGAGCTCAGCGGCTTTCCAAAAGATGCTTTTGCTGTCCTAACTATGCCAGGTAGTGAGAGTAATAGGCTTGTATCTGACGATAGGATTGCTGTGATAAGCTTTACTGGGAGTAGTGAAACTGGTAGGAAGGTCATCGAAAGTGCTGGCATAAAGCAGTTTGTAATGGAGTTAGGAGGTGGAGACCCAGCAATAGTCTTATCAGATGCAGATCTAGGCTTAGCTGCTGAAAGAACTGCCCTAGGTATACATAGCTATGCTGGGCAGAGGTGTGACGCTATAAAGCTAGTACTTGTGGAGGAGCCTGTGTATGAAGAGTTTAAGGGCTTGCTCTTAAAAGAGCTGTCTAAGGTGAAAGTGGGGGACCCGAGAGACTCATCAACAACTATGGGGCCGCTAATAGATGCTAAAGCTGTAGAAGAGATGATGAAAGCTGTAGAAGAGGCTGTGAGTCTTGGTGGAGTTGTGCTTTTCGGAGGAAAGAGACTTGGACTTACATATGTTGAGCCAACAGTTATTGAATTCAAAGACAAGGAGGCTATGAAGAAGAGCACGCTCTACAGAAAAGAAGTTTTTGCACCAATATCACTTATAACTAGCTTTAAGGAGCTTGACGAAGCAGTAGAGCTTGCAAATGGTAGGAGATACGGCTTAGATGCCGCTATATTTGGAGAAAACGTGGATAAGATTAGAAAACTCATAAGGTATCTTGAAGTTGGGGCAGTCTACGTAAATGACATGCCTAGGCACGGAGTAGGGTACTACCCCTACGGAGGAAGAAAGCACTCCGGCATTGGCAGAGAAGGAATAGGGTATTCAGTTGAGTATGTAACTACGTACAAGACCATTATCTATAACTTTAGGGGTAGAGAAGTGTGGAAATACAGAACATAACCAACTATAGAGCTCTCTACACTAAGTCCTATTTTAACCTCTTCTAGTAGCCCACAAGCTCATTTTTATGCACTTCATCTACTATTACCACTGCTTCTTGCAATTGTATTCACCTCCATAAACACCTCGCTGAGCAGGTGCTCATGGCTAATTAAGTAGAGCATGATGGCAAAACTGTAGTAAGCATGCACTAATTCGAGAAAATGTTTAAAACGCTTTAAAGTATAACAATGTTATTGGTGTACAAGATGAGCAGTAGGATACCATTACCATACAGCCCTAAGGTGATTGAAATATTTCGCAACCACAAGAACGTTGGCTCACTAGAAGACGCTGACGTTATTGAAAGTACCGGTAGTCCAGCTTACGGAGATATGACTAGTATTCATCTAAAGATAGTAGATATTGATGGTGAAGACATTATTGAAGAAGCTTCTTTTTAAAAGCTATGGCTGTGTAGCTAATATTGCAGCTGCAAACATATTGACTGAAATGATAAAGGGCAGGAGAGTTGAAGACGCTTGGAAAATCACATGGAAAGCGCTTCAGACGCTCTTGGGGGATTACCACCAATAAAGTACCATATTTAGCTGTGGCGCTCTGAAAAAGGCATAGGACTTTACTACATTAAGGTTGGGAGGCACCCTGAGTGGTCGCCAAGAGATTTAACAGCTGAGGAGGGGCAGGTGCTTGAAGAGGGAGAGATGATTAAGAGGCACTATAGGTCTATGAAGGCCTTAGGCGAGGTTAAGTGTTGAAAAGCTTTGGCCAGGTGTTGAAAACGTTCCCCTTATAGCAGGTTTAAAGAAGGCTGTTGAAATAACGTTTAGTAATTTTGACCATAGGGTTCTATATGTGAAAAGACCTTAGGGATAGGCTTGTAAAAGGTATTTTGGATAGAGTGCCAGAGGTGCTTGTAAACGGGCCACTAGGGGGTATGAGGATTGCTAACAATGCTAACATGAGTTTCCTCAGAGTTGAGGGAGGAGCCCTTGCAGTAGCACTGAGTCTTCACGAGGCTTACGTTTCAAGTGGAAGTGCTTGTAGTTGTAGGGTCTTAGAGCCGTGTCACGTCTTGCTGGCTATTGGTAGAAAACACGAAGAAGTGCATGGCAGCATACTGTTTAAGCTGTGCCACTACTACAAAGAAGATGATGTGAAGTACGCTCTAGAAGTCGTTCCAAGAGCCATTGAAATGCTTAGAAAGATAACTGCGTGGAGATAGCATTGAGCCTCCTAGACCTTAGGAATGAGGAGTGCCCAAGCCCAGTGGTGAAAACCGTAAGGGCTTTAACAAAAGCGAGAAAAGGTGCTAAATTCATAGTTTTAATAACTTCAAAAGATTGTGCAGAGATGCTGAAGCAAGCCATAGAAGCCTTAGGAGTAGCTAAAATCTCAGTGCTTAGTGCGACTAGCTATAATGGAGATATATTTGGAAAAGATGGTAGATAGTTTAGAGGCGTAGCAGACATGATAACAAAGTCCTTCTGTGAGGTGTTCATAAAGAACTACTCAACTACAGTAAGAGTTGCTATAGCCTTAGACCTCATAAAGAGGTATGGCTTAACACAATTCCAAGCTGCAAAATTGACAAAAATACCACAGCCATTAATTAACTACGTTTTGCGAGAAAAAAGAAAGATCAGAGGCCTTGAAAGAATAGTGAATAACCCGGAGGTCTATAATGCGATTAGGGAGACTGCAGATGAAATAATGCAGGGAAAGCCTATAGACATGTGTGAAATATGTATGAGGATAAGACCTCACTTAAACATAAGAGTTACGTGATTATCATCAATATTAGTAGCAACTTATTGTTATAAATATCGTGATACCAAACAAGGCATGAAAATAAAGATACACTTTTTGTAGAGATGGTTTATAGATAGCTGTTTAAAGTAGTTATTAATGTGATAAAATGTTGTTGGAGTTATTATGACTAGGTTTAGGCTTGGACTTGAGAATATTAAGGACAGGTACGACTGTGTTGTTGGTGCTGATCCTGCTGACTTAACTGTCGCCTTATATTTGACTAAATTCAACGTTAATACTACTGCTATTAGCAAAGATATTAGTTGTAGGATGGCTGTAGCCCCACCAGTTGATGACCACTCCGAGGTGTCTAATGTCCCAGGGGCTAGGCTTGCAGAACCGTTTGAAAACCGTGTTAAGAAGCACAGCATCACCATGGTTATTAGTGAAGCTGTTGTGAACATTAGGAGAGAATGTGGTTTATGATGTGTAGAAACATATTTGTGTCGAGAGGTTTTGTGCTTACGCTGTGGTCTTGGCTATCGGGGCTGAGAGAATGAAGCTTGGTGTTCTAGGTGAAGATAGGTTTGCTGATAGAGAGATGTCTTATTGCGCTGTTTGCGATGGTATGTTCTTTAGAAACAGGGTTGTAGCTGTTGTTTATGGAGGAGACTCTGCGTTTTCATAGTGTTACCTACCTCTCTATAATAGCCAAGAAAGCACACTTAATTCATAGAAGGTAAATTTAAAGCCATGTCATATTACGTAGAGAATACAATGAAGAGCCAAGATTAAGGTGCTCACAATTATCTTAGTAACAGAAATTATCGGCAGTAAAAAGGCCTCTAGTGTGAAGGCAGAGAATTTTGTGGTAAAAGTAGTAAAAGAAGAGATGGTGCTTAACGTAGGCTGGATCTTCATAGAGATAGGCTCTGAATCTCCAAAACAATTCCTTAAAATCTATAAGCTTAGGACTCGATGAAAATGGCTACGCATTGATTGGGCCTGATATGAGTACAAACCTATCAGGATTATTTGCATGTGAAGATGTCGCAGGAGGCAGGTATAAGCACAGATCTGAACAGATAATAACAGTTGTAGCAGAGGGTGCAATAGTAGCTAAAAGATAAAAACAGAGTGAACAAAAATTCGTTAAAATAATTAAAGAAAGTTGACGAAAACATAACGCCCATTGAAAATTATTAACCACAGCTCATCGACTTTAATCCCCTGTTTTCATCCCTTTATCTTCTGTGCTATTTTAGTTATTGACTTAGGCAAAAACAATTCCATCCCGATTTGTGTGCAATGCAACGCTTCTTAAACCCTTGCTAGTCGTGTTTCGAAGCTGAATATCGTTGGGCACACGCTACACTCTGTAGGATCTATTCCGTCGAGCTTCTTATGAAGAGCACATCCAAACTTCTTTGCCATGAAGTATGCTGCAAGCTTATGTAGCTCGCTGTATATCTGTATGGTGCTCAGATTATTTTGAGCTATTTCTCTAGCTAGTTGCTTTATTTGTGCATCTAGGTCTTTAAACTGTGCTATGCCTATTGCTGAGCCTCTCTCACCCTTGTTGTACCTGGATATCAGGGGTTGGGACACTTTTAGAAGTTTTGCCACTTCTTTTTCTGTGTATCCTAGGATCTGCAATTCTTCTGCAAGTCTCTTCTTTATTGCTGGGAACACATATCTGTATACAATTTCGTAGACGCTCTTCATTATAGCACCACTATCTTCTTCCTTATTTCTTCAGGCTTATTGACTATCTCGGTCATGTCTTCAGCAATTTCTAATGTGCCTAGATACTCACCGTCAACACCTTTTACTGGTACTATCAGCACTCTTACTATTGCCTCCCCGAGCTTTGTCCAAAACTCTATATACGATGCTTTGCCTTGCTTTAGCTCATCAACTGTCTGCCTAACTATCTTCTCTAGTCTTGGCGGATGGCAATACTCAATTCTTCTACCGAGTATGGTTCTTGCCCTCGCAAAGCCCCTGCCCAGCTTACTCTCACTAAAGAATCTCACTCTATCGTTTTTATCTGCATATGTGAGTTCCAGCGGCAAAGACCTGAATATCGAGTCTACTTCAGCAGGTGTTAGGAACCCTGTTGAGAGCTCTATATCGCCACCCCTCTTAACAGAGTAGTTATCAGGCTCAACACCCCTAGCTAGAGCCACTGACTTAAACTCCTGTGGTAGCACCTCAATTTGCTGAGGTGAGACCTGCCCATCTATTTCATATGGCAACACTGGCTTTGCACTCGGCTTCCACTCAACCTCACCAACATTGGCTAGCCAACCCATTTCACTTGCTATCTCAGATATTGCAACCCACTCCCCCTCACTAAACAGTGCATAGACAGCTGGATACAAAATCTTGTTCTCTCTAAACACAATCTCACTAACTTCTCTAGCTATCTCCAAAGCTTTTTCAGATACCAGCTTAGCTGAAGCATCGTCAACAGTGCTGACCCTAGACATTACCTCCAGTAACTGCCTAGTCTTCACTATGACCTGGTCCTCCCTGCCCCACAAAACCCTCGGAACAGCCACTAAACCCCTTCTCTCAAGATATGGAAATACAAGCATCTGAAGCTTTCTGTAATGAAGTCTGACCTTCTTAAGCTCAGTCAAAACATTCTTCACAGCCTCAAAGTAGCTCTTCCTAGCACCCTCATCAACTGCGCTAGCCAGTGCAGATGCATAGAGTGCTAAAGCCTCAGCTTGCTTCAAGACCCACTCATTCTCCTTCATAAAGAGATCCGCTGGGTGACCACTAGGAACACCCCTGAGCTCGTGTGACTTCAGGAAATCTCTAAAGAGCTCTACATGCAAATCACAAAGCTTTAAGATGTCCTCTACACCAATACCCTCTTTAATAAGCTGTTGCTCAATTAACGGTATCTCGACAGGTGATATCTGTGACAGTGCGTCGCTATACCTCTTCTTCAGCTCCTCAACGCTTACCCCTCTGTGCACAGCTTTTAGCAATTCCTTAACTAGCTCTATTTTTCTACTCATATCCGAATATGACACGGGTTATCACTGATCAACTAGTAGAGTGAAGCTCAAAATAAAAGCGCGCCTGTCGTGAAACCATGCGAGTGAAACAATGAGCTGTTACATTTTCCCTACTTGATGTCCATGGAGCAAACCCCTTAGCTAATGTTCGCTTGGCGCAGGATGTCAAGAACATGGACTGGGATGTTTTAAGGTTAGCGATGGGTGTGCGCAGTTCCCTAAAGAAAAGCACAACATCTATACAAAAACAGTGATTACGTGCTTGCGTTTTTGCTAGCTGGGCGAATGCGTGCATGAGCTTAAGCATTGAGGGGTTGAACTAGGCGACTCTCTGACTCTGATGAAAACCGCTGGCAGAGGCTGTGCTAGATCAAATAATGGATGTCTTCACGCATAATACCAAGGAATGCATAGGTGCCTTCGAAGACTATGTTCATTTCACAGGATTTGCTGACAATCTGGGTACAGAGGAGGGTCCCAGACCCCAGTTCAAGTATTATAGGTAGATTTACAAACACAAGTGTGAAGAGCTTTTGACTATATAGAGAAGCGTTTAAAGATGTGTATTCTCGCATAGTGATTACTCCTGATTTTATAAACACTCATCATCTCTTAATGCCACCTAGGGTAAACGCAGTTAGTATCCATCTCTGTGCAAGGCAAAGAAGTATAGTGCAAACACCGGACAATATATAGATCATGGTGAAGGCAGCAACAGCTCTTAGGTGCAGTGAAGCCTCGCACAGCATTCTTATAACATTGTTATAATCGTTAGGATTATAAGATTCGCATCTCTAACCTTATTGAAGAGGCGGCTCAAGGGCGTAATTATGATCAGTGAAAAGCTTAGGGGTGAACAGAGGGAGAAGTCTGCCAAGCTCCTAAAATGGCTTAAAAGACTAGTCTGCCTTGGGTGCCCTTACCGCTATCACTGTGCTCAATACATTGGATGAAGCAATACTGTTCTCAAAACTTTTTCACACACTGCCTACCAGTTAATGATCATACTTATGATATGCATATCTGAGCACTGAGGCATCAACTCTTCTCCTTTTCAATATACTCTGATATCTGCTCCACATACTTAAAGCCCATGTCAGGAAAGATTAGTATGTAATCTCCTTCACTAAGCCTCCTCTCTTTCACCATCTTCTTAAATGCTGAGTACACAGCTCCACTGCTTAAGCCAATGAATATACCTTCATTTCTCACAACTTCTAGAACGCCTTTCACAGCCTCCTCTGGAGTAACCTCTACTACATCGTCTATCTCTATGTGGTGCACCCACTTCATCCCACTCTCAACTCTTCTTATGCCCTGTATAGATGTGCCAGGGGCAGGTACAACACCATAGATTTTAACCCCCTTGAACCTATTCTTGAAGTATATAGAGATAGCTGACATGTGCCCAGAAGTCCCCAAGCCGCCAAATATGGCCTTAGGCTCTAACCCTGCTTCTCTAACTTGCAACTCCAATTCTTTTGCTGTGTACCTCAGATGCACCTCAAAGTTAGCATCGTTATAAAACTGATTTAAGTGAACAGCGCCCTCTTTCCTAGCAATTTCTTCAACATCATTTATCAATTCTACTGTCAGTGGCTTCTGAGATCTTATGACTTCAACTCCAAAAATCTTCAATAGCAATTCACCTGTTTTAGAGACTGTTGATGGTATAAATGCTTTCAGCTTAGACCCGTAGACGCTGGCCATAGCAGCTATCGCTAAACCAGTATTCGTCGACGTAGATTCTACAAGCAGATCAACTCTATCTTTACCTAGCTTCTCAAGAGCCTTTCTAAACATAGACCAGCCAACCCTGTCCTTCACGCTCATACTCCAAGGGTTAAACCCTTCCAGCTTAGCCCAAATTGAGATCCCATTACCTGATAGATTACTTAGCTTTACTAACGGAGTTGGCCAATTCCTGTAGAGAAGCTCTTCTGTATTTGCAAATACTCTATACCTAGAGGGGTTAATATCCTCGAAAAAACCCATATCCTCTAGCGATACAAAGACCTTCTCTGAAACTCCATGAGATACTGGCACTAGTTTAACACCAACTCTCTTTAGTGCAACGCAAAGCTTGCTGTTTTCAATAACTCGCCCACTTTCTTTGTCAATGACTACTGGTGCCTCTACACCTCCTTTCCTAAGGACATCGCTAACAATTCTCAGAAATTCCTCTAGGCTTATTTCATCTTCACATATGATCTTACTCACTTCTTCTAACTGCATAGCACACACAAAATAACAGTGTTAATGTAGTATTAGTAATAAGTTTTGCTGTGGTAAACTGTCACTACATACGTGGTAACTATCTACAACTACAGTTATAATTTTTATAAAAGAAAACTTAAAAAGATGTAATTGTGAGAAACTAGATAAAACTCAGCTCAGTGAAAATGCTCTGGTCTGGTTACCTACAGAATCCACTCATGGGCCGCACATACAACTCATATACCTAGGCGTGATTTACGAGTACGTAGACTATGAAATAGGAGAGGCCATATTCATTGATAGAGGGGATTACCTTCAGTGTGACAGGGAGGAGAACCCAACTACGAGAGCACTAGAAAGAGTTATTGCTAGGCTGGAGAATGTCGAAGAAACTCTAGCATCCAACAGCGGTATGGCGGCAATATCAAATACATTAACACACTCCTTAAAATCGGGCGGAAAAGTAGTTGTACCCATGGAGCTTTACAGTTCAACACTTGTCCTCCTAAACAATACCTATCCTAAGTTTGGCATAAAAGTTGAGAAGGTTTGACCATCTGCTGAGGCAATCACTAGCGCCATAGATAAGGATATGGTTGTTGTCTTCTTAGAGACTATGACTAACCCCACTAACAAGGTTATAGACCTTGAGCACCTGTGTAAACACATAGACCTAGAGAGGACAACGCTTGTTGTTGGTAACGCCTTCACTACACTAATACTATTGAAACCTATTAGACATGGTCAAGGCTTGCTATTCACAGTATGGCAAAGTATCTTGAAGGGCACAATGACGTTGTCGGAGGTGTTATAGTTAGGCATAGAAAGTGATATAGGTGCGTTATGGGGGTGGAGAAGAATGCTTGGTGGTATTCTACAGCCATTTGAAGCGCACATGGTTTTAAGAGGAATTAAAACGCTTGCAATGAGATTTGAAAAGCATAGCAAAAACACACAAGCAGTTGCTGAATAGCTGGCTGACCATCCAAAGGTTGAAGAAGTTGTGTACCCTGGGCTCACAAAGAATCCTTATCACGATATTGCAAAGAGGTTATTTAAGAAACCCCTGTTTGGAGGGGTGCTGAGCTTCAGTTGAGAGGCGACTACAGTGATGTCATAACGTTTATGAAGAGACTTAGACTAATTAAGAGGTGTCCAAGTCTAGGGAGAACGTAGTCAATGGCTATTATACCATCTGAAGTAGCTGCAATGTTTATAGATTTAGAGAGCAGGTCAAAGTTTGGAATAACTGACTAACCTGTTGAGGCTCTTCTACAGGTCTTGAAGGTGTCGAAGATATTATAGAAGACCTGGCGCAAGTACTTAATTTCTGTCTCTAGAGAACCCAATATCGGAGAGATTGCCAAGAACTCGCTCTCAGAGCTAGTCACAGATACTCAGAGTACGACATTTAAAAATAGTTGAATTGGTGTTACCAGCGTGCATGGAATGCGTAGACAGGCTGTAGAAAATTAGGTATTAAGGGGTTTACCTTAGCTAAAAACCAACGTATCTCTCCTTTGGTGCGCCACAGACAGGGCATTTTTCTGGTGGCTCAGCACCTACGTATGTGTGCCCACAGACTGGGCATATCCACACCTTTCCGTCAATTGGGTAGTCCTGGCCCTTGTCAACATAGCTCTTAGCCTCTCTATACAACTGTGCATGGATTTGCTCAGCTCTGTAAGCATAGTTGAAACTTAGCTCAGCTTCTTTCTCACCTTGGTGTCTCGCGATCTCTAGGTAAACTGGGTACATCTCCTTAATCTCATACTCTTCACCCATTATACCAAGTTCTAGATTTTTACTAGTATTCCCAGGACCAATAGGAGTCCCTGAAAAAACCTTGGCATCCTCTTTGTACTCCCTCAAAGCCCTATAGTGATTAGATGCATGAACTTGCTCGGCATAGGCAATCGCCCTGAAGAGTCTAGCAACGTTCTTGAAACCCTCTTTCTCAGCTATATCAGCGAATATTAGGTACCTCATGTGAGCCATAGACTCTCCTGCAAAAGCTGATAGCAAAGCGTCTTTAGTCATGGGTCTGACCATACATAGATCCCGGGCTAAGCCTCTCAGTGTTTTAATTTAAGTTTAGCCCTCATAACAGTGAATTAAGTAAATGATGTGTTTGCATTTTTTCACTATGAGGTATTTTAAAAGACGACGTTGATAAAAACACCAGCTTTTGTTTTGATTCAACGCATGCCCCCATTGATTTGGAGATGGCTGATTTTTATTACGAGAAACTTTTTATTTAAACTAATAGCTAGTTTTATGGTGAAAAACTTGGTTAAGTACCGTGTCGTTGTAGATAGGGTTGCATGCATTGCTTGCGGAGCAGCCCCTGCTACGTGCCCTGAAATATATGAGCTTGGTCTTGATAATGGAAAGAACAAGGTTGTTGATAAGTATAACGTGAAGACGGATGAGAACATATCCATAGGGGAGGTACCTGAAGAACTTTACGAGTGTGCTAAAGCTGGTGCTGATGTGTGTCCTGTTAACGCGATAAGAATTGAGAGGGTAGAAGAGTAAGAGACTATGAGTAGAAAGAGCTGTATTCACTGTATGTACTTTAAGCCAAATGTGCACTACCCGTACCTAGGGCTATGTGTTTTAAAAAATGAGCAAGGGTCTACTGTGGAAACTGCTGAAGTGTGTGAAAACTTTAAGGAGGCTTCTCTGGGTGAGCTTAAGCGGGCTCTGGAGAGCCAGGGGTGGCTGTACTGTATAACATGTAGAAAGACGATTACTGATGAAGAGGAGCTTGAGAGCCACGTTAAGAACCATATAGTTGTTAGTGGAGTTGTTATTGACGAAGCTATATCTGAAGAAGCGCCTTTGGGAGACTAGGCTTTGGTGTCTCTATTGATGGAAATTGGGATTGTACTTGGGGGTCCTCAGGGAGCTGGATTAGAGACGTCTATGCATGTACTTGCAAGGGCGCTGGCTAGGAGAGGCTACGGTGTTATAGCTGATAGAGAGTACTACTCTAACATAACTGGTAGGCATAGCTACATCCACATGCTCATATCCTCGATTAGGTTACCGAGGTCAGTTAGATACCCTGTAGAGATCCTGGCTTCAATGGATGCAGAAACGGTATTTGTTCATTTCAGTGACGTCGCTGAGAACGGCATTATAATATATGATGGTGGTCAGGCTAGTAAGAGCGTAGATGATGTTCCAAGTATGGAGGGCTACACTAAGGATAGGGTAAGGGGTGTTCTCACTAAGCTAGGGGTTGAACCTACTGTAAGGTCCGTTGTTAGCTTTTTAGAGAAGGATAGGGGCGTTACGCCAATAGAAATCAGCTTTGCTTCGGAGATAAGAAAAGTTGTTAATATGTTTAGAATTGACCCTAGGCAGGCGTCGAGGTATGTCAGCGGTTTGATAGTTTCTGCAGTGGCGATTGTCTTGGGGTTGGAGGACAAGTTCGTCAGGTACGGATTCGAGCAACAATTTAGAGAAAGAAGGCATTTAGCTGAGCAGAACATGGCTCTGTACGAAATACTTAGAGACTCTATGGCAAACCTCAGAGGCATCGCTAAGCTTAGCGACCCTGAGATAGGGCTGGGCAAAGTAATGCTCGTGACAGGCAATGATATGGTTGCATTAGCTAAAATAGTTGGTGGCTTGAGGTACCAAAGCTATTATCCAATAACACCAGCAGCAGATGAGAGCTTCACCATTGAGAAGTATGAGTATAGCGAATTGAATGGAAAGGCTGTTGGACCTGTGATAGTTATGCAAACAGAGGATGAGATAGCAGCTATGAGCTCTGCCATAGGAGCAGCGCTAGCTGGTGCAAGAAGTGCCACAGCTACTAGTGGACCTGGATTTGACTTAATGGTTGAAGGGCTCTCATGGGCTGGTGCAAATGAAGTGCCAGTCGTTATAACGTTCTACCAGAGAGGAGGGCCAAGTACTGGGCAACCAACGCGTGGAAGCCAGAGTGATTTGATGAGCACTGTCTTTGCTTCTCATGGAGAGTTTGCAAGAGTTGTAATATCGTCTGGAGACCACATGGAGGCATTCTATGACACTATAGAGGCTTTTAACATTGCCGAGAAGTACCAAGTGCCAGTGATTCACCTTCTAGACAAGTTCTTAGCGAATACCATAGCTTCTGTACCAACTCCAAGCATAGAAATGTTAAGAATTGACAGAGGTGCAACGTCCCCTGGAGGGCTGAGTTACAAGAGGTTTGACTTGAGTAGTTTGGTATCGCCTAGAGCATACCTTGGGTCAGAAAATACTGTGATGTGGTACTCAGGTGATGAACATGATGAGTACGGGCACATAGTTGAGGACCCTGAAATCAGGGTGAAGATGTATTCAAAAAGAATTGAAAAGATGAGGATCATTTTAGAGGAGACCCCCACAGAGATCAAGATGGGCATTTACGGAGATAGAGACGCTGATTACATAATTATTGGCTGGGGCTCGGTCAAAGGTGTGGCTCTAGACGCTGTAGACATTCTCAGCAAGAAGCTTAGGCTGTGCTACATAAACATAAGGCTCCTGTGGCCATTCCCCCAGAAGGAGTTGCTAGATGTTGTTAGAAGCACTCCTAGAGATAGGATAATAGCAGTTGAGCATAGCTACGGAGTAAACATAGCATCATTAATAGAGGTGACAACGGGCATCGCTATAGATAAGAAGGTAGCTAAGTTTACAGGCAGACCAATAACATTAAATGAAATGGTTGAAGCCATAGAGAGAATAGTCTATAGAAATGCGGATCGCGTGGTGCTTAACTATGGAGCGTAGGCATGAGTATAAAACGAGCCTCTGGGTTGATTGGTGCCCTGGCTGTGGCAACTTCGGAATTCTAACAGCTGTCATAAAGGCGTTTGAAGAGCTTGGCCTAGACCCGTCGAAAACTGTAATTGTGTCGGGAATAGGTTGCTCAGGTAAGATTGCACACTTCGTTAATGTCAATGGTGTTCACGCTCTGCATGGAAGGGCCATACCGTTTGCAATGGGTATAAAGCTCGCCAACCCGAACCTGACAGTTATTGTTCATGGCGGTGACGGCGACCTTTTGGGCATAGGAGCTGGGCACTTTGTTGCTCTAGGTAGGAGAAATATTGACATTGTTGTCGTAATGCATAACAACGGTGTCTATGGCTTGACTAAGGGGCAGGCGTCCCCCACGCTTCCACTGGGTGTGAAGACAAAGGCTCTAGCTAGGCCAAATATTCAGCAAGCTGTAAACCCAGTGCTACTCGCCCTGTCCTCTGGCTTTACTTTTGTCGCAAGGGGTTACGCATTTAATGGTGTTCACTTAAAGGAATTGATTAAGATGGCTATAAAGCACAGAGGAGCCGCATTTATAGACGTTCTACAGCCTTGCATAACTTTTAACGATGTATATACAGCAGAGTTCTATAGGAAGGTGGTCTACGAACTAGATGAAGACCCTAACTGGGACCCCATAGTCCGCAAACCAGATGAAGCTAAGGAGAAGCTTTTGAAAGCAATTGAAAAGGGCTTAGAGTGGGCTGACAGAATACCTATAGGGGTGTTCTACGTCAATGAACATGTACCTACATTTGAGGAAAGGCTTAACAAAAGAGCTCACAGGTACCCCAGCACCAACCCTGCAAATTCAGTCATAGAGGTGGGTGGAAAGCCAACACTATCTCAACAAGAGTTTGAAGAGCTCTTCAAGGAGTACATAATTACTGTAGAGAAGTAGACGAGTTGTGTAGTTATGATATGTAGGGAAGTTTTCAATTCAATAAAAATTTTTAGTATTAACACTGTAGAAAAGCGTGGGAGATTTCCTGAGGAGAAAAGCACAGAGATTTACATAGGGTACAGAAACTTATGGCACAGGCTATTAGTCATAAAGGTCTTTGAAGGTAGACCGCCATTCTATAGGAAGTGGGTAGAGGTCTTCTCGATAATGGCCACAGCGAGCTTTGATGACATTGCTTTCAAATTCGCTGGCTCTGATCTGGAGAAGAACTTGATCAACTGCTTATCCAACTTAATTGACGCAGGTGAGAGGCTCTTCATAGAGTATCTCTACGATAGGGAGACGTGGAAAGCACTAGAGCTTGGCGTTCCACCGCACTTAACAAGGCTTGGCTTCATGTTACTTGAGAACGGCTTTACATGGTTTAAAGACTGGTACTACCCAGAGGGGTTTATGGAGGGGAACCCCAAGCTCCAAGTGGAGAAGCCTGTTAGTGATGAAGCTAGGCGGAGGCATCTAGAAGGTCTTTGCAGAGAAGCGGCAGTGTTTGCCAATAGCGCTAAGGCTTTCATAGAGAGCAACATCTATAAGGAGGTATTCAAGGGTGTGTATAATAGAATTGAAAAACTTTTGAACAGTCTATGTGTAGAGCAGAGCGTAGGTGTTGCAGTGCTTTAGCCTCCTGGCGTTCCATGCCATGGGCTGTCTCTCCAGATGGTGTCCCAGACATCTTCCTCCGTAATAGCTTCTCTCTTAGCCAAGTTATCTCTCACACTGACCAAAACCTTGTGGTGCTCAACTTCATCGCTGTATATAGCGGATAGCACCAGCCTTAGCCTGGGGTCTTCAACTTCTTTAAGTAGTTCACCAACGAGCTTAACCATCAGAGCCTCAGTCTCAATATGCTTATCGACCTCTCTAGAGATCAGCTCCAGCTCTTCTTGTGATAAAACAGGCTGTGGTGATGTTAACAGCTTTACTAAAGCCTCATAAAGCTGAGAGTGCTTTAAGCTATCGTTAGCAATTCCAACGAAGATTGACTGTAGGACTGGGTGCTCTATCTTCCTGCTAAGCTCTGTAAGAGCCTTAGCGTAGGCCTTTTCCCTATCAATCATCTCCTTAAACACGTTTAAGTGCTCCTCAGCTGACATAGGGATCACACTTTAGTAAGCTAGTGCTGATAACTTAAAAGCTATTATAAATTCTCATACAATTAAACGTTTTTACAAAGCTATACAGAGAAAAGTATGCATCGAAAAGCACTACACTGCATATTCATGTGGACAAGTCTTAAAAGTAGGCCTAGAGCTGTGTAATTGAAGTGGGGTTGGTGATTGTTGTAGACCCTGTTTGTGGAATGAATGTGGATTCTGAGAAAGCTAAGTACAAGTCTGTTTACAAGGGCAAGGTATACTACTTCTTCAGCCTTCACTGCAAAGAAGCGTTTGAAGAGAACCCTGAGCACTACTTAGCTCACGGTCCGAGCGAGGAGTTTATGAAGATGGGTAAGTGAAGGAAAGGCTAAATGGGAGTGGCCTAAAGTCCTGCTGCACCATAATAACCTTAACGCAGTGCAAACGGGAGTGTGAGGAGCCCTTATGGCAAGAGTTGTGGAGAGGGTGACGACAAGACGCGGCTTGTGGAAGAGCTTCAGGAAGGGAGCTTCAAAGTGATGTTTGTAGGTGATGGTGTTAACGATGCAGGTGCGATTGGTAGTGGTGCTGATATAGCTAAGATAGCAGGAGACGTAATAATCATGAGTGAAAAGCTTAGAGACATAGAGGCTCTGATAACATTTAGCGAGAGGGTTAAGAGAAAATCTGTTGAAACCTAGCCTGGGCATTCATATACAACCTAACCCTCGTGCCAATAGCTATGGGAGTACTTCACCACATGGGAATAGTCTTAAGACCTGAGATGGCGGCTATAGCAATGATTGCAAGTGACATTTCCGTTGTGCTCAACTCACTATCGCTACTTAAACATAAGCTCGCGCACTCATGAGAGCACTTCTATTCTGTCTTGGCTAGGCTTCTACCGCAAGTTTATAGTGCACTAGTTGATGCCAGGTAGTTGGGCTTGATAAGTGCTCGACCTTGGGCACATGTAGTGGAATTGATGGTAGGTGAGAAAAAGTATGGGTTGTGCACTCATGGCTGTGCTCACATTGCCTTAAATGAGATCTTGGCGTAGCCCCTTCAACCTCAAGGGTGAGCGCCTCTACATTGGGAATAGCCCTGCTGAAAACAATCTCTCTCTTCAAATCCAGCATTGCAAGCATGCGTAGCGCTGGTGATGATACTGCGCGTGTAACAAAACTTGCTATAGCCTCTACAGTATCGCTAACCATGCTCACAAGTGGGGGTGTGCGAGTAGCTCCCTTATTACTTGCAATGCCTAGAACATCACTTACCTTGAGGTGCACTAGGGTTCCTAAGTGCTTTGGGACTCTAAGCGTCATAACATCTTGAATACTCTCAACAGCCTCGTCAAAGAGGTTTGGGTCATCATCTTCAGAGACACTAACGTTTACCACATTCTTGATGAGCAGCCTCTTACCCATTGCCCTGACCCTCTCCAGCAGCTTTCTACCCCTATAGTCAGGCTAATCCTATCTCGCAGCACAACTAGGTCAGGCTTCACCTACTCTGCGCTAACCCCCCTCATGTGCTTCGCAGCGCTAATGCCTTCAGCACTACTTGGCTTAGCGCTGAGCTGTTAAGGAGCTTTCAGCAGGCTGAACACATTGAGCCCTGGCTCACTGAGCTCATAGTAGCCATCATGGGTCTTTGCGATGAAGCCCACGAGCTTCTTTAAGTGAAAGGTCAGGGCACCTGCATAATCAATGTTGAGGTTCTTCGTAAGGTCTGCAAAGCTCCCTTTACCCTTCTCACCAAGCACCTTTATAATACCTCTCCTAATTCTGTGACTCAGCACTTCAAATACTCTCGTCGAGCCACTATAGCCCTGCACTATGCGTCTAAAGCTCTTAAGCAAGACTGAAGTTATTGAGTCTACTCGTCTTCTCTAAAAACTCATGCTGTAGCAAAGGCGTTTTACTAACAAGGTTTAGCACCCTAGGCCTCCAAAATTAATACTTAACAACAACCTTGTTTAAAGGTGTGGGCACGGGCCTTGCATAAGGCGATTCCCTGACATCAACAACGTGCACACCCCCCTGCGCTCATCTTACTACACCCAGTAGCTGTGTATACTTAAAAGTGCAGGGGACTTTCAGATAAGTGCTTCTCAAACTCCTGAAAGCCCTGAGGAAAGTGGGTGAAAAAGTAATTGTTTTTGCCACTTCTATGCTCTTACAAGCAGAGCCTGGAAAACGCATTGTCTAAGGCTCCTACAGCGCTATTCTAAAAGCATTGAATATTCTGCGGCTCGCTTCAATGATCTTTTGCTTTGTCACCCTGTCTGCTTTAGGATTGCAACACCCTTCTCTAGCCTGGGCCTTACTGCTACTGTTTCCCACAGCCTCAGCTTGTGATAGCCATTTTCAGGGCCCAGGTAGTCCACTTGCGTATCCACTCCCACCGCAATGTCTAGTACGTGCGGGTTTGCTGAAAGTACCACTGCTGTGTCATCTGGTAGCACTGGTGTTGGTACAACCTCTTTCACAAGTCCCTTGACCCTCGTTAGCTCCATGACCCCTGTCCTCTCGTGCACTGCTAGTAGCTTTGTGTACCTAGATGGGCTTACGAATAGAATGAAAGGCTCTCTAGCACCACCCTCAACCATCTTTGCTAAAGCCCTTGCAACCTCGTCTACCGCTGCGCCAGGGGCCTCCCAAGAGCTCATCTCAGCTCTCACAGCCCCTGCAAGCCCTGTTAGCTTCTCCAAGATGAGCCTATCCTCAAGTGTTGCAAACTCCACAGCTGCTCTATACCCATCCCCAAGCTCAAGCGCCTGCCCAAACCTCTCTGCATAGTCCACAGCTCTTTGACTCACCTTAAACTCTACAGAAAGCTCTACAAGTGGAATGACGTACCTAGCTCCCCCAACAGGCTCAACAGCAACAGCATCAACACCCCTCCCAACTCTTGCAACAGGCGCAAACCTTCTAAACACCCTAGCACCATCAACAACTCTCGTAACAGCCTCAGCAACACTCTTCCAAATATCTTCAGCTGAGGGCTGCTGACTAGTAGGAGGGTCCCTAGCATCTAGGCCTGTGAGCTCCTTAACCTCCCTAGCACCCTTAGCAAGCTCCTCAACCTGCTCTGCATCCAGGGTCTTCAGCAGAGCCAGGAACTCGCCAACATGAGTCTTCTCCTCCTTAGCAATATCCTCGAAAACCCTCCTATACCTCTCGTCATCAATAGCCCTGGCGAGCTGCAGATAGAGGTTTATGGCGTCTAGCTCAGCTATTATTGATAGTCTAAGAGCTTCGACAACCTCCTCTTTAGAGAGCTTCCTACCAGGAGGGAGGTCGAGTGGGTGCTTAGACATCAACCCCAGACTCACCCCAGAGTATGGTGAGCCCTTTAAGTATTTAAATCTGCTTTCAAATAGGGGCGCTGTGGCTTAGAAATGTGCTGTCACTGAAGAGTCTCTAGACTTGGAAAACTGTTCCCCACGTGATGATGGCTGTGAACTCTGATTCATGATGAGGTGTTTCAAGGCTGATTAAAGTCGCTTAGCTTCTCCCTGCAATTTCCTCTAGGAAGCGCTTGAAGAGCTCCACAAGCATCTTAACCTCCCCCTCTGGCTGGTTTAGCGCTGGTAGTAGGTGCGGAGTCTTTTCATCCATGTACAGAACGCTGTTGATCCTCATGTAGAGGTGAAGAGCTTTTTCAACAACCCTACTCCACCTGAGGTCCCTAACCTCTGCATAGCTCCTCGGCCTAGCCATTGTGAAGTGCACCCCCGTCATGGTCCCTGCGCCAGTAGCCCAGCACACCCTCCCGTGCTCTTCGCACATCTTATCCATCTCCCTCCTAACCCAGCTCCACAAAACATTTGCACATTCGTACAGGCTTCTGTGCTCAGCTAAGTACCTAACTAGAGTGTAGCCAGCTACAGCATTTATTGGATTCCCTGTGAACGTCCCCCCGTGGAACGCCCTTGCCCTTGGGTCTGGGTACCTCATGTGGTCCAGTAGCTCCATGATCTCTGCTCTACCGCCAAAAGCGCCTGCACCTGGGTATCCACCCCCAATAGCCTTTCCATACACCACTATGTCTGCCTTCACATTGAAGAGCTCCTGACCCCCTCCAAGGGCAAGCCTGAACCCTGTTATCACCTCGTCAAATATGAGCAGAGCCCCGTGCTCATCAGCAAGCTGCCTAAGGCCCCTCAAGTAGCCCTCTTCAGGTGGTATACAGCCTCCACCGCCAAGCACAGGCTCAACAACTACTGCAGCCACTGGGTGCCTCTTCAACGCGGCTTCAGCAGCACTCAGATTGTTAAAGGGTATGGCGATGGTGTACTTCAGGTAGTCCTCTGGTAGACCAGCTGACTCAGGACCCCCTGACAACTTGACGTAAGTGTGAAGAGCGTCGTAACCACCGTGCCACCCGCCCTCAACCTTAACAACATAGCTCCTCTTAGTGTAGGCCCTGGCGAGCCTCAAAGCATACATGTTAGCCTCAGTGCCACTCATAGTGAATCTCAGCATCTCTACCCCTGGTAGCACCCTGGTTAAGAACTCTGCATACTCAACAGCGTAGGGGTTCTCAAAGCCTAGGTGAGTACCCTTTTTAGCAACTTCGTTAACAGCCTCTACAATGAAGTCGGGAGCGTGTCCGAGTACATGGGCTCCGTGGCCCATCCAGAAGTCCACATACTCATTGCCATCAGCATCCCACACCCTAGAACCCTTAGCCCTGGTAATGTACAGTGGGTGGGGCTCGAAAAACCGCAGAGTGTAAGTTACACCCCCAGGAAAAACCCTGCGAGCCCTCTCAAAGAGCTCTTTGCTGCGCCTAGTTCTTTCAACGTACACCCTCTTCCACTCAGGAAGTAGTTTCTCCAAATTCTCTTCAATATTCAAGTGAGCGTGAATACCCTACACCCCATCAAATCCTTTCAATACGCATATTCAATCTAAGTACTATTAAAATTTCATAGCAAAAATCTCGCCCTTTAAACGATACAAAACTAGGGCTGTAACTTACAACTTCATCAGTAACAGCCTAATCAACTCCTTTTAGTGCATCATAAGTATGCACCCCGATATGGGGAGTAGCAATCACACTATCGCACCTTGAGATAGGGTGATCCTTGCCTACGGGCTCTCCACTAATAACACCTAGTACTCATTCAGCAACTATCGCATTACTTGCTCCGCCATATACTCAGGCTTTTCGTGGTAACTAACTGGGGCTATTTCATCATGCTCGAAGTGAGCAATTCTTTGAGCCCGCTGTAAACATAGCCACTACCTGGGTACACCGAGGCTATGCCTACTCTCCTACATGCTATAGCAGCGTTCCCCAGGCTCAATAACAGTGTAGGTGATGTCTCTGCACACTAAGTATGCGTTGGTCTCTAGCCTACTGGCACGAATTTCGCTGTGGTGATACTGTTAGAGGGCTTGTTAGTGATGTAAACACGCCTCTCTGTGGCTCTAGCTAAGCATCTTCTTGAGAATGCTTAGTAGCTCCTCTAAGTCCTTAACTGTTAGCACTGCTCTGAGAAATGCATAGCCTATGCTCGTGTCTAGCTCATAGCCTGGCTCTAGCCCTGCTCTAGCTATGAGCCTAAGCATTTCTCTATAGGCGTCTGCATACCTATCAACTTCTCCTAGTGCAAGGGTTTTTGGAACCTCTACGCTAATGGACACCGCGAACCCACCCTCCCTCTCCATGACCTCGGCAACAGCATCTCCAATATGAATCCTCACGCTCTCTTCAGCTTCAAACCTGGCTCCCAGCCCCTTTAAGAGGCTCTTAACACTCTCAATCCACTCACTACTCACAAGTCCTTCTTCTTCAAGCACTGCACAAGCACCATAAAGATAGTGTTTGTGAGAGGCTTAAAAACATGGCGTGGAGGGCTTTGGAAGGGCAAAAAAGAGGTGTGTTTCACCACTCTGCGCTTACATTGCTAGCGCTCTTACCCCCTGTGAGCATGCTAATGACTAGTGGTAGAGTGAGCGATATTGCTAGTGTTGGTATGAAGGAGTAGTAGGTCCAGGGGAACTTGAAATCTCCATAAGCTGCTACACCTATTGCTGTAGCTGTGCTTACAGCAATTGTCACTGTGATTGCCTCTGGCTTCACTCTCCTCCAAAACAGTGTGTAGATCACTGGCCCTGTTAGAACTCCTGATAGAATCGATGTCGTCACGCCGAAGAGGACTATGAGCATTGGTGGCGGGTTTATGGAGAGCGCTATTGAGAGTATAGCTAGAACTACAACTGTTAGCCTAAACACCACCGTCTCACTACCAACCCTCCCCAGCACCCTCAGATCCCTAACTAGTATTTGTGATGCTGTAGAGAGCATTGCTGTTAGCGTTGACATGGAGGCGGACAGCACAGCCACGAGGAATAGTGCTGTAAAGCCGCTGGGGAACAGGTTTTGGACTAGGTGTAGGAATGCGTAGTCTGGTACGGCCACAGAGTCCTTGAGAATGAGCTTTGTGGTTGCAGAGGCCAGGTTTAGCGACAGGGTTAGAGTAGCCACTAGCACAGTTGCTATAGCTGTTGCTGTTTTTAGCGACACCCTATCCCTAATGGATATGAACCTCATTAGGAGTGCTGGGTTCCCCCAGCCGAGGAAGCCTAGGCTTAGGTAGAGAGCCATTAAAGGGAGCAGGTCTCTGTAAGGCCAGGTGGCGAGCGCCGGGTCTATGGAGCGAAGCCCGTTGTAGAGGTTCGCAACGCCCCCAACGCTAGCAAGCGAGGCAATGCATATTGCCACAGCCATGAGGAGCATGAATAGGGCTTGCACCGCCTGTGTCCACACCTGCCCTAGGTAACCACCAATGGCTGTGTAAATCATTGTGACTATAGCTACAGCTAGAAGAGCGCTGAGGTAGGGCATGCCGGCTATCACCTCAAAGGCTCTCGCAACGCCTATGAGTATAGATATTGCGTAGACTACAAGCCCTAGCAGCATTGCTACCCCAGCTGCTATAGCAGGTGCTCTGGAGCCAAGCATCTTCTCAAACAGCTCCACAACGGAGAGCACCCTCAGCTTTACAGCCACAGCCTTTAGCCTAGGGCCAAGCACTATAAAAGCCAGGAGGGTGCCTATCCACACAACAAATACGTCCTTCCACAGCACACCTAAGCCGTACTTCCAGCCAAGAGCTGTCGCACCTACGAATATCACTGAGCTAAAGTATGTTGTGAAGAAGGAGAGCGCTGTTAAGAGCCCCCCAACCCTCATACCACCGACATAGAGCTCCTCAACACTCCTGGTCCTTGTCATCCCAATGAAGCCTATAGCTACGAGGATCCCAAAGTAGGCTGCGATAACAACTATGGTGAGAATCATCAGTGCTCACCACTACGGGTTTTCCCAGAGCCCCCGCTCCTCTTAGTAGCGTATATCACTGCCACTACTATAGCCACTATGTATAGAGATATTGCTAGCAACACATCCCACGATACAATCGGTAGCACCTCTTCAACTAGGTATGGGTTGCAAGAGCAGGCTTAAAAAACTTTATAAGTAATCAATCCACTTAAACAGGTATTTACACGCATTTAAAGCCTACTGATCTCAGTAGGTGTGCAAATGCTCTCTCAAAACTCTTTTAATGCTGCACGTATGTAGGTAGTTGACAACACGTGGGTGTTTTCATGAACACTAGAGATGCTGATTGGAATAAGCTTGCTGAAAAGCTCCACAGGTTCTACAATGGAAAGATAGAGGTCGTGCCTAAGTGCCCCATTACAAGCATCAGCGACTTTTCAGTGTGGTACACACCAGGTGTTGCTGAGCCCTGTAAGAGGATCTATGAGGAGGGCGAGGAGCTCTCATATGAGTACACTTGGAGGTGGAATGCAGCTGCCGTAATTAGCAATGGGACGAGGGTCCTGGGCTTAGGTGATATAGGCCCTGCCGCTGGGCTCCCTGTTATGGAGGGCAAGGCCCTGCTCTTCAAGTACCTTGGGGGTGTTGATGCAGTTCCACTTGTGCTGAGGGAGAGGGACCCAGACAAGTTCATATACATTGTCAAGGCATTGGAGCCAAGCTTTGGAGCTGTTAACCTTGAGGACATCGAGTCCCCTAAGTGCTTTTACATTCTTGAGAGGCTTCAGCAGGTTTTAGAGATACCTGTTTGGCATGATGATCAGCAGGGGACGGCCCTAGTAACAATAGCTGCCCTAGTAAACGCTCTGAAGCTTGTTGGGAAGAGGATTGGCCAGGTGAGGATTGCTCTAATAGGCGTGGGTGCTGCTAACATCTGCACCTATAGGTACTTGAAGCTCATCGGCGCAAACCCTAGTAACATTGTTGTTGTTGATTCTAGGGGTATTCTGCATAGGGAGAGGGAGGATGTTGAGGAGATGAGGAGGGAGAACCCATGGAAGTACAGAATAGCACTAGAAACAAACCCAGAGTGCGTTAGAGGCGGGGTTCGAGAGGCCCTGAGGGGCGCTGACGTGGCTATAGCTGCTTCGAGACCTGGGCCGGGGGTTATTAAGAAGGAGTGGGTCAGGGAGATGAACAAGGACCCAATAGTCTTTGCTGAGGCAAACCCAGTTCCGGAGATCTGGCCTTGGGAGGCCAAGGAGGCTGGGGCTAGGGTTGTAGCCACTGGGAGAAGCGATTTCCCTAACCAGATAAACAATAGCCTCGGCTTTCCAGCTGTTTTCAGAGGGGTGCTGACTGTGAGGGCTAGGAAGATGAGTGATGAGATGTTCATAGCGGCTGCACTTGCTATCGCTAAGTACACTGAGGAGACAGGTCTCCACGAGGAGAGGATCATAGGCTCTATGACTGAGGCAGAGCTCTATGTGAGGGAGGCTGTGGCTGTTGCTGAAAAGGCTGTGGAGCTGGGCTACGCGAGGAGGAGGATGTCTAGAGGCGAGATAGAGAGGGAGGTGAGGGAGCTAATAGAGAGGCCGAAGAGGTACATGGAGCTAGCTCTAGGATCAGGCCTTATAAAGCCCGCACCACTTGAGTGACGCACTAGCGTAGCCCTCTTGGTGGTGCCCTTTGAGCCAGTTGAGCAACGCTATGGTCAGAGCCTTTGTGGAGGCTATAAGGAGGGCTTCTACACACCTTCCACCAGATGTTAAGCAAGCCCTTAGAAAGGCCTACGAAATTGAGACATCCCCAGCCGCAAAGGCCCAGCTCGAGGCGATACTGAGGAATATTGAGCTTGCAGAGAGGCTTGGCGCCCCCCTCTGCCAGGACACTGGCATTGTGACGTTCTATGTTAGAGTGGGCCTAGGGTTCCCTGGGGTGGCGCACATAGAGAGAGCCCTTGTTGAAGCTGTGAGAGAGGCTACAAGAGCAGTCCCGCTAAGGCCAAATAGCGTAGACCCTGTTACTGGGCTGAACACAGGTGATAACACTGGGAGGAGCGTCCCCATGATTATTTGGGACGCTGTAGACCCGGATAGCAGCACCTTAGAGGTGACTGTTGTCCTTAGAGGCGGGGGCTCAGAGTACACTACAGTATTCAGCGTGCTACCCCCTTGGAAGGGGCTTGAGGGGATCAAGGAGCTCGTCCTAGAGGCTGTCATCAGAGCGGGCGCAATGCCCTGCCCACCTACAGTAATCGGCGTTGGCATTGGGGGGACAGCTGAGTGCTCAATGCTGCTAGCAAAAAAGGCTGCGACCACTAGGAGGATAGGCACAAGGCACCCAAACCCTGTGGTCGCAGAGCTAGAGGAGGAGCTACTCGAAATGGTTAACGAGCTCGGTGTAGGTGCTATGGGTGTCGGCGGTAAGGTGACAGCACTAGCACTCCACATAGACTACGCCCATAGGCACCCAGCGGCCTACCCCATCGCCATAGCCTTTCAGTGCTGGGCTCTTAGGAGAGCAACTGCTAGGGTTCACCCAAGCGGAGATTATGTTATAGAGCAGTAGGTGCGCTAACAAATGGCTGTGCACAGCCTCGCTACGCCCATACCTGAAGAAGCTGTTAGAAGGCTTAGGGTAGGCGACACCATATTTATAAGCGGTGTTATTTACACAGCTAGAGATGCTGCTCACAAGAGGATTGCTGAGCACCTTGAGAGGGGGCTGCAGCTGCCCTTCAACCTCAGGAATGGTGTTGTGTATCACTGCGGCCCTATAGCTGTTAAGAGGAATAGTGAGTGGGTTGTGGTGTCCGCAGGCCCCACAACAAGCATGAGGATGGAGCCCTACGAGCACATTGTTATTGAGAGACTTGGGGCCAGAGTCGTGGTGGGCAAGGGTGGCATGAGTGTGAGGACAGCCGAGGCTTGCAAGAGGTTCGGAGCAGTGTACGCTATTTTCGCTGGCGGAGCAGGGGTGTTAGCAGCACAAGCAGTTAAACGTGTTGTAGACGTACACTGGCTTGACCTCGGCGTCCCAGAGGCTGTGTGGGTGCTTGAGGTGGAGAACTTTGGGCCCCTCACTATAGCTATTGACGCTACTGGCAGAAACCTCATTGAGGAGGTTTTGAGTAGCGCCACTAAGAGAAAGTTGGGGCTACTATCTAAAAAATAAAAGGCTGAAGGCCAAAACCCTTTTCACACAACCTCAGCCGACCTAGAGTTCACCCAGATAAGTGGCTTTTCGCTAGAGCCCCTATACCCCTTCACAACCTCGCCAACAACTATAACATGGTCTCCAGCAGCGTACTCCCCAACGACTCTGCACTCCATTATCAGAGGGGCTGTTGGTATTATGGGGGCGGCAACGCTCTCTGCCTTCACAGGCTCTATGCCAGCGACACTGAATTTGTCTACGCTTCTCCCACTTAGAGAGCCGAAAACCTCTAGAGCAGCCCTCTCTAGGCTCTTAGACACAGCGTGCACTGCAAATGCTTTGAACTCCTTTATCAGCTGGTAGGTGTGCCTAGTTGGAGCAACAGATATGGCTATTAGCGGGGGGTTCCAGGAGACTCTAGAAACCCACGCAACTGTCATACCACCCCTCTTGCCGGGCTTCTCAGGATCGCCAGCAGTGACAATAGCTAGAGGCTGTGGGAGTAGGTCTAGAGCTGTAAAAGCGTCTATCTCATCCACAGCAAGTCACCAGCTCAGCTAAGCAGGCTTGAATTAAAAAGCTTAGCTGAAATGCTGTAGAAGGTTAGAAGACATGGAAAAGAGAGGTGTGGTACCGCCACCTGTGCAGAACATTGGCGCGGCTACTTCCCCCTCAGCCTCGGGTTAAACACCTCGTCAACTGCAGTAGTTATTATCATTAGGGATGCCGTTGACAACACTATCATTACCCCTGCTGGTATAAACCACCACCACAACTCTCTTCTCAAAGCCTCCATTGTCGCTGCCCAGTAGAGCACAACACCAAGGGTAATGCCCCTCGTAGGCCCAACACCTATTAGGCTTAGGCCTGCTTCACCAAGTATGCCACCATTGACAAAGAGCACAAACGCCATGAACACGTACGTGGCTATGTTTGGCAAGAGGTCTTCAAAAGCTATTCTAGCATTGCCACGCCCAGCCATTTTAGAGAGGTACACAAACTCCCTTTCCCTAAGGCTCAGCATCTGAGCTCTGACAGCTCTCGCAAGCCAGGGCCACGAGGTTATCCCTATCACAAATGCGACTATTTCATAGGTTCTCAGCCCAGATGGTAGTGTTGCGGCTATTAGTATTGCTAGTAGTATACCGGGGATTGTCAGCACAATGTTCGTTAAGCCCATGAGTAGCTCGTCTACAATTCCACCCTCAACCCCAGCTACAGCTCCTATGACAATGCCTATGGGCATGGCTATTAGCGCTGTTAAAACACCTACGTATAGTGAGTACCTGGTCCCCCAGATTATCTGCGCGAGGATGTCCCTACCCATTCTATCGGTTCCAAGTGGGTACTCTCTCGATGGGGGTTGCTCTGGAGGGCCTGACATGTCGAATGGGTCTCTGGCGTATATCAGGCTGCCTATTAGGCTAAAGCATACGACGAAAAGGAACAGCGATAGCCCTACTAAAAACCTCCTGTTTCTAAGCAGGTCGTATACTATAGATGGAATGGTCATACCTTTTCACCTCCAATTCTTATCCTAGGGTCTATCAAAGCGTAGACAAAGTCCACTAGGAAGTTTGCTAAAAACAGAGTTGCTATTAGTATGACGAAGACCCCTTGAACCACAGGGTAGTCTGTCTGCATAATAGCCCTATTTAGCACATAGCCCATGCCTGGGTAGCTAAACACTATCTCTGTGAGTAGCGCTCCCCCAACAGCCCCTCCAAGCGATAGTGCGAGGCCCGTTACCTGAGGGATCATAGAGTTTCTAAACACATATCTAAACACTATCGAGTCCTTCGCCCCTAGAGCTTCTGTAAACAGTATATAGTCAGACCCAAGCTCATATATTGTCAAGACCCTCATTCCTATAGCCCACCCACCGAGGCCGGCAATAAATATTGATAGAAATGGGAGGATGTAGTGGTATAGCGCAGCTTGTATGAACTGTGGAGTGAGGCTTGGCAGCATCGTTGGTGGGTATGCTTGTCCAGGTGGGAATATGTTAAGCCTGTATGCAAAAGCGAATAGGAGTAGCATTGCAAGCCAGTAGTAGGGTGTCTGAGATAGTATGAGTGACACTATTAGCAGAGTTTTTTCAAACAAAGACCCTCTTTTGTAACCTGCATAAGCACCTATAGAGTTGCCGACAAACCATGCTGCAAGAGTTGCTGGAACAACTAGGAACAGTGTCCACGGCAGTGCAGACATAATGATGTCGCTGACCCTTCTCCCAACATTAATGTACGAAAACCCTAGGTCACCCCTAAACGCTTTAGACAAGTATGTGATGTACTGCATCCACAAAGGCTTGTCTAACTCAAAGAGCGCGTAGTACGCCTTCATATACTCCTTCAACTGCTCTGGTGTAATATTTGGATTGAGCTGAAGTAGCTGTGTTATGAGCCTGTCAACAGGGTTTGTTGGAACGAGCCTGAGCATGATGAAGACTATGGACAAGGCAACAATGTATGTCACGAGCAAAAAAGCTAGTCTAAACCCCAAGTACTTTGCTAAAGACTTTGAAATCATGAACCCAAACCTCATTACACAAGATACCTAGATTAGAAATAAGGTAAAAAAATTTTTGTTTACTTTCTCTTTATTTTTATGAACCATGAGACTACAAACCCTATGATGAACAGCACTACGGCTAGCACAATTGTTGTTGTCCACTCTGTCACAGTCTGTGTAACAGTTTGTGGGGCAGCTGTAACAGTTGAGACAACAGTTGTTGGAACAGTAGATGTTGAGACCATGGTAACAGTTGCAACACCAACAGTCTGTGTAACAGTTGTTGGAACAGTCTGTGTCACAGTTTGTGGGGCAGCTGTAACAGTTGTTGGAACAGTCTGTGTCACAGTTACTGTTACAGGTACTGGTGCTCCAGCTTTTGCTAAGTCACTCACAATCTTTGATGTTGGCACTGCTAGCTTATCTATCCACTCTGGTGCCTTTGGTGTTTGCCCAGCCTTGACTAGCCCAAATGGTATTGGCCATGACTGGGTGTCCCATGGTGCTGTGGGCCACCACCATGGGTTGTCCTGGCTTGGCCAGCCAACCCAGTACTTTGTGTTGTAAGCGTACCAGTGGGCTCCGTAGAACAGTGGTATGGCAGGTAGGTCTCTTAGGAATATCTCCTGCACCTTGAGTATTAAGCTGAGTTGCTTCTCGGGCTCAGCCATTAGCTGTGGTATTGCGTCAATGTATTGTATGACCTCGGTGTTTGTGTAGCCCTCCCAGTTTCCTGATGGGAATGAGAGCCTCGGGTCTAAGACGTACCTGTACACTCCCCATGGGTGGTCGAAGCCTATTCCACCATCCCAGCCTATTACGGCAGAGTAAGTGCCCTTGGTTAGGGAGTCCCACCACACTGTGAAGTCTGGTGTTGGTGCAGAAGCGTCAAAGCCTACAGCTCTTAGCGCCTCTGCCATCATGGCTGCCATCATGTTCCAGTCGGACCAGCCGCTAGGTGTTGCTATCTCTATGCTTATCTTAGATGGGTCTATGCCAGCCTCCTGTAGTATCTGCTTAGCCTTAGCAATGTTTGTCTCAAATCTGCAGTCAGGTGTCAAGCCATATTTTGTGCATAGGTCAGAGCTAAGGTACTTCTTGTAAGCCTCTACGAGGTCGTTTACACCAACACCTGTTGCTTGTGGGGAGTAACCGAAGTACGCTTTCTCAAGCATGTCTTTGTACGGCAAGGCATAGGCAATTGCTTTTCTAACTGCTGGGTTCTGGAACTCTGGCCTCTTTAGGTTTAGGTAGAGGAAGTTGACGCCAGCACCTACGTAGTATGGGGCACTCTTATACCATGTGTATATGCCCTTTGCTTGAAGCTTCCACACTTCTGGTATGAAGGTCCCTGCCCAGTCAGCGTCGCCAGCCTCTAGGGCAGCGTTTGCAGCTGCGTTATCTGCGTAGAGTAGGTGGGCAATGTACTTTGGCCCTGGGACGCCAAATATGTTCTTACCCCACCAGTCATCAAGCCTCACGAGGATTATTCTGTCAGTTGGGGAGAAGTAGTATATCTTGTAAGCACCTGACACAACTTGAGTTGCTGGGTCAGCGTTGTCCCACTTAGTTATACCATCCTTACCCTCTTTCTCGAATATCGGCTGTATGACGTGCTTTGGTAGTGGCCAGAAATTGAGAGAGCAGCTTAGGAATGAGTAGTAGTTTCTCGGAGGCTCCTTCATCTTAGTCTCTACGACTTTATCTCCAACAGCCTTTATGTACTCCAAGTAGTCTTGGCATCCAGCTCCAGGGCCTACGCCAACTTGCTGAGTTACGAAGTAAGTGTACTCAACGTCGTAAGCTGTTATGGGTTTTCCATCACTCCACTTAGCCTCTGCCCTAATGTAGATTCTGAGGGTGTAGGGGTCTACGAACTCGTACCTCTCAGCTAGTGTTGGTATCCAGACGTCCTTTAGCGCTGAGTATGTGAATAGGGGTAGGTAGGCATGGCCCCATAGTGTTGTTGGGTTGCCGGTGTAGGGGTTCATACTTCTTACAGTACCCCACTCAACACCAATTATGAATACTGTGTCCTCTCTAGGGACGTACTGGCTTTGCACGACATAGAACGGGGATGCAATCATTAGGACTACTGCTATGAAGGTTATGACCTCTACTAACTTAGACTTTACTACTCTATTCACCATTTTTGACTCACACCAAGAATTGCATCGCAAGGATCTATTATTTAAGTTTTTGGTTTATTTGAATTTAATTATCTTAAGTGTGTTACTTACATTATCACTCATTAAATATTGAATTACCCAACCCCTTGTTAAGCACATGCAAACGCCTTTTGGTGTTAGGGATGCGCACTATAAGCTACGCACAGCTTGGTTTAGCTACCTAAAGTGTTTTTAGCAAGCCTATCTCCTCGGAAGCCAGGGTTAAGCTTGATAGAAAGAGTAGGAGGCTGACCACCTACTTAACGTTTAAGAAGAGCGTTGAGCCCTACAAGCCGAGGGGCTTTGTAGCCGTCGACGTGAACGAGAACCACGTAGCAGTGCTGATTGAAACCCGCGTCCACCTCTTTGAGACAGCTACAGGATAATAGAGTGCACTGCTTGCGGCTTCACAGGAGACAGAGACGTAGTAGCAGTAGCAAACCTCTACAGGAAATACTCGTCTAACCCAAGATGTGGGGAGCACGGGGTCTCCCCGAACGCCGGTGAAGCCCCGAGCGGGATGCGGGGGAAACAAGATGAGGCGATGAAAATCATATCAAATTATATAAAACTACATAAGAGCTGAACCCCACAGGATATACCAAGCGAGCTTCAGAGGCGTTCAGAGGGCTATCGAGGAGAAGGCGAAGGAGCGCGGAGTCCCCGTAATTTATGTTAACCCGAAGAACACGTCTAGGCTGTGCCCAGTGCACAGTGCTAAGATAGTCTACAGCAACTGTGGCAGAGTCGGGAGGTGCTCTACTGGTGGCGAGCTCTGGCACAGAGGCGTGGTCGCCTGTTTTAACCTCCTTCCCCGAGCCCGCCTAGGCGATGGGAGCGGTGCTCCAAGCCTGGGCGGGCTAGAGGTATATGGGAGCCCCGTGCCGCTGGGCTCGGCAACCACCCGCGACCCCACACCGATAGCCTGTGAGGTGTGGGCGAGGTGGAAGCCCCTAGAGGCTAAACCAAACGACCCTAAACCACCAAAAACCAGCCTCTAGGAGCAGACGGGCCTTACTAAAGAAGTGCTCTGGCTCGCCACCCCCTGCTAAGGGTCTGTGTGCTTATGTAAAAGCTTTTTTGCGTTTTTCACAGCTACACGCTAGGGTGTTGATAGTGTCCCTCTCTCTTGACTTGGGTAAGGAGGTCTTGGGCAGGGCTCTTGATAGGGGTGCTGATGAGGCTGTTGTGAGGCTTCAGGAGAGGGTCTACGAGCTCATAGTTTTTGACAGTGGTGTTCTTAGGAGCTACAGCGTCTCAAGGGCTGTGGGTCTTGGTGTTGAGGTTCTCGTGGGGGGGTTTGCTGGCTATGCCTACACATCAGCACTCTCTAGGGATGGTGTGGAGCGGGCTGTTGAGAGGGCTTTGAAGCTTGCTAGAGCTCTTTCAGCTAGTGGTAGGGGGGTGAGGCTTGCTAGTGTTGAGGGTGCAAAGGTTCTTTACAGAGCTCTCTACTCTCAAAACCCCTTGGATGTCGACCCCTCTGAGAAGACTTCTCTTGTGAGGGACTTGAACAGGGTTGCCATGGGGGTTGAGGGGGTTGTCTCAGCAGTCACTAGGCTCGCATGCGAATTGGATAGAAGGGTTGTGGTCTCTAGCCTAGGGGCAGAGGCGCTATCAGAGGTTGTGGCTGTGGGGGTGAGCAACCTATCTGTGGCTAGGTTTGGCGAGGTTATGGAGAGGGTTGGCGATCAGAAGACGTTTATAGGGGGCTACGAGAATGTGAGGTCCTTTGACTGGAGCGCCTTTGTAGAGGACATCAGCAGGCTTGCCACAAAAGCTTCACAGGCAAAGACACCTCCACCAGGTGCCTACAGGGCTGTGGTAGACAATGAGCTCATAGGGCTGCTACTCCACGAAGCTTTTGGGCACGCTACAGAGGGTGACCTGGTTATGTACAGAGCGTCTGTGCTCTGCGGGAGGCTTGGTGAGAGAGTTGCGGGAGACTTGGTGACTATTGTTGATGATGGGCTTGCTGAGGGCGGTTACCCAGTTGCTTTTGATGATGAGGGTGTTGCAAAGAGGAGGACTGTTGTTGTTGAGAGCGGGGTTCTCAAGAGCTACTTGACGAATAGGCAGGCTTCTCACGAGCTTGGCGTAGAGGCCTCTGGAAACGCTAGGGCTCAGGACACCACATTTAAGCCCATTGTGAGGCAGACGAACTTCTTCATGCTCCCAGGGGATGCGAGTGTAGAGGAGCTCTTTGAAGGGGTGTCAGAAGGCGTCTACCTGAGGGGCAGGAGTGCTATGGGTGGGCAAGTGGACCCAGCTGTAGGCACTTTCACCTTTAGCATAGGGCCTTCGTACATTATTAGAGGTGGTGAGCCAGTGGAGCTCGTTAGGGGGGTTGCTGTCTCTGGGAACATTCTGGAGACCCTCATGAGCGTCGAGCTTGTGGCTAGAGACCTCTTGGTAATACCAAGTGTTTTTGGTGGCTGTGGCAAGGATGGGCAGATGGTTAGAGTTGGTTTTGGCGGTCCTCATGTGAGGGTGTCTAAAATCGTTGTTGGGGGTGGTTAGCGTGGTTGATGTGATTACACTTGTTGAGAGGGGGGTTAGGAAGGCGGAGGCGCTTGGCGCTACAGAAGCAGAGGTCTACGCTGTTAGAGAGGGGTCGCTGACTGTTATGGGTAGTGTTAGGGGTGTTGAGGGAGCTGAGGGTGGGGAGTCTGTGAGTGTTTACATAAGGGTTGCAGTGGGTAAGAGGCTCTCTGTGCAAGGAGGGCTGGTATCAGGGGTGGGGGATGTTGACACCATTGCTGAGAGCGCTGTGAAGATCGCTAGGGCCTCTCCTGAGGACCCCAACTGGGCCTCCCTCCCAAAGAGGCTTGGCTCTACCCCAACATTTGACCTTGTGGATAGCGTTGTGAAGAGCTTAGAGCCTGAGCACTTTGTAGAGCTTGTTAAGAGGGCTCTGGAGATCCCTAGGGAGCTTGATGAGAGGGCTTTTGCTTCAGAAGCTTCAGCGAGGGCCTCCGTCGTGGTCAAGGCTGTTGGCAACAGCCACCAACCCCCTGTGTCTTGCGAGCAGACAGTGTTTGACTTTGGTGTAGAGGTTAAGGCAGCTGAAGATGGGTTTGAGAGCGGTTTCCACAGCTACTATGTGGCTCCAACGCTTAGGGAGTTTAGGCTTGAGAAAGAGGTTGAGTACGCAACTAGAGTTGCTGTAGAGACCCTTAGGGCTAAGAGGGTGGAGACAGGGGTCTACCAAGTGCTCCTCATGCCAAGGGTCTTCTCCTCAGTGCTAGGAGCTCTCCTAGTGCCAGCTGTGAGAGCTGATATGGTGCAGAAGAAGAGGTCACCACTAGCGAGAAGGCTCTACAGCCAAGTGCTGTCAGAGCAACTCACTGTTGTAGATGATGGTGCTGTCCCCAACATGCCTGGCTCCACCCCCTTTGACGATGAGGGTGTTGCAACTAAGAGGAAGGTTGTGTTTGACAGAGGGGTGCTGAGGACATACCTCTACGACACTTACACAGCTAACATAGATAACAGGGAGAGCACTGGCAACGCTAGGAGAGCGGGGGCTTCCAACACCTACCCAGATGCAACAAACATTCTCGTGCTCCCAGGCACAAGTAGCCTAGACTCTCTAGTTAGGGACATGAGCAGGGGTATTGTTGTTCACGGGACCATTGGGGAGTGGCTCTCAAACCCTGTCAGCGGCTACCTAAACGCTACTGTTACCCACGGCTTCCTTGTTGAAGGGGGTGAGGTTAAGCAGGCTGTGAAGGGCGTTGTAATAGCTGGTGACGCGTACAAGTTGCTAAAGGAGGGCTTAGCGGCACTCTCTAAAGAGGTCGAGGCTGTGGTCAACTACATAGTGCCTGCAGCGCTCCTCAGCAGCATTTCTGTTGCTGGTGAGTAGATGGCTAGCAGTGCTAGGGGGCTTAGGGAAGAGCTTAGGCAGAGAGTCTGGAGAGAGATGGAGGAGAGGGGCATAGCCAGGTTCCCAAGGCCTGTGCGCGGTAGGATACCGAATTTCGTGGGTGCAGAGGAGGCTGCGCAGAGGCTCATGGCCACAGACCTGTTTAGGAGAGCACAAGTAGTTAAGGTGAATCCTGACGCTCCCCAGAGGCCTGTTAGAGAAGCTGTTTTGAGGAAGGGAAAGCTCTTGGTGATGCCAACGCCGAGGATATCCAGGGGCTTCCTCCTCCTAGACCCTAAGAGGATTAGCCCAAGCCTCTACGGAGTGGCAACAACAATTCAGGGTGCGTTTAGATTTGGGGCCCCCATCCACCCGAGGGAGATTCCAGAGGTGGACCTCATAGTTGCGGGCTCTGTTGCCGTTAGCACCTATGGGGAGAGGCTGGGCAAGGGAGAGGGGTACTCAGAGCTAGAGTACTCAATACTGAGAGAGCTTGGTAAGGCATCTGAAGACACCCCAATAGCTACAACAGTTCACGACGCTCAGGTAGTGGGCTTCCACATACCTTTAGAGCCTTGGGACTTCACTGTGGACCACATCTACACCCCCACTAAGAGCATCAGATGCAAAGGTGAGAGGAAAAGACCGCCAGGGCTACTCTGGCAGTACTTAGACAGGGAGAAGATAGAGGCTATTCCAATCCTAGCAGAGATGTTTAGACAGAGAAAGCAGAGCCAATGACACCGTGCCCTAAAAATAGAAACACTTTTTAAGCCCTGCCAAGGCTTTTACAGCCAATTGGTGTGGTACGTGCATTGGAAGAAGCTTTTTTCCGCAGCCCTAGTCATTGTGGCGCTAGGTATTGCCAAGTGCTGTGGCGCAGAGGCGCAGGGGTTTATCATAAGGATTAGGAGTGGTGGTGACAGCATCTATGTTGATGCTAGCGGTAGCCACTCTCTCGAACTACCAATGACATCAACAGAGGCGAAGTCGATGCTTCTACTGAACTACAGCTCTCTCTACATAAAGCCAAGGCTCTTGAGGGTGCACGCAAAGTTCTCAGTATCATTCCCACCCACGCCACAGGCCCAGCCCTTTACCTTGACGATAAACGCGACATCATCTCAAGTCGGTGGAGCTGAGGCTACAGCACTAGAAGTAGCGTTCAAGACCCCCAATGGCACAGCTCGCCTGGTTCTTGCAGGTAGCAGTAGCTTTGTAGATGTGGTGCTAAAGACTAGCTTAAGTGGCAAGCTAGAGTTAGACAAGGGGTTGCTCCCGCAAGAGCTCCAAGCACAGCTACCAATGCTAGTAGCTATGCTACAGCAGGTAAGGCCTGAGGACTTGAATAAGCAGCTGGCTATGGCTGGCGTGGGCTGGCTGAGGGTAGAGTCTCTAAGTGTGAGGCTGAACGAGCTCGGGGCAAGCTTTGAGATCCCCTTTAGCGCAAGTATAGAGGTGGACTACATAGGCTACGCCCTTACATACAACATGAGCCTAGACACTGTGAAGAGCTATGTGCAGGTTGTTAAGAGTGTGAACTCTTCAACAGTATTCACACTAGGCATCACTCAAGAGGCTATCGAAGCTGTGTTTAACGCTACGTACCATGCAGAAAACCTGGAAGAGGTCGTAAAGAGCATTACCATGTTTAATATGGAGGTACTCCTAAAGTCGATGACCTACGCCATGCCGGTATTCTCGCCGCTAACCCCACAAACAACAAGAGTGCAACAGCCCTATGTAGGTGCTGCAGAAGCCTTACAGTACTACTTAGGCTTAGCACCCTTGCCAAGCAACTCAACAGCTGTAATAAGAGTAGAGGTTGGCAGCCTCGCAATATCCATAGATGTTAAGAACTTGAGGCTTACCCACAGGGACGGCACTGAAAAAGCAGTTGGCGCGGTCATGGCCTTCGCAGACGCCTTGAAGAGCTTTGGCATAGGTGTGAATGTTGAAAGCGAAGTCCCTTACGATGAGGGCTACAGAAAAACGCTTGCTGAAGCAAACGCAAGGCTCATTGAAACACTTCTAGGAGGCTACACAGGAATTACGAGTACGCTACCACTAGCATCTACACCACTTGGAAAAACCGCTACGGTAACAGTTGTAAAGACCCTGCCAACAACATTAACAACTATAGTGATAGCAATACGAACAGTAGCTGTGGGAACAACTAGTACTATACTAGCAACAGTCACAGAGCAAAACTATATAGCAACAGTGGCTATAGGTGCAGTGCTTCTAGCTATAGGAATAGCTATTGGCTACCTAATCAAGAAGAGGTAGTAATAAAGCATACACATCAAATAACTCTCATACTTTTTAAAGTGTTGTGGTGGCTAGATAAGTGAGGGCAGGCCTTGCAATACCTATAATATTCTCTCTCCTAGCCTTTGTAGTAAGGCTTGCTATTGCTGTTCAAGGCATTCACGGAACTGACATACTGTTTCACGTCAATGGCTCTAAAAGCCTATTGCTGACAGGCTCTCCCTACTGCTTAGCACAGTACAACTACCCACCACTGTACTCAGCTTTTCAGCTCTCATCAATACTGGTCTTCGGCTGGAATCCGCTTGGCTACAAATTCATGCCAATACTATTTGACTCTCTACTCAGCTTAGCGCTTTACATAGCTGTAAAGAGTTTTGCAGGTAATGAAAAGCTCGCCCTAGCCTCTCAACTCCTATGGGCCTTCAACCCCCTAGCAGTAGTTGCTTCAGCATGGTATGGTGTATTCGATTCAATACCAGCTTTCTTCGTGTTGTCGTCGATAATCACATTATTGAGTGGAAGAATCCTTGTGTCATCGTCTCTAGTAGCACTGGGCATTGTTACAAAGGTGTTCCCAGCACTGTACCTCCTTCCACAAGCTCTTTATGCAAATGTTAAGAGGTTTAAAGATACTGTAAAGTACATAGCAGTAGCGGTGGCCACCTCTTTAGCACTATGGTTTGCACTTTCTATAAAGTGTTTCCATAATGCAATTGCATATCAGCTTTACTTTCATATTCAAAGGCTCGACAAAGGGCTTTCACTAGCGCCCTACACTCCCTACACAGCAACACTAGCACTAGTACTATCGGCACTTACACTCACATTAGCTGTACTGCAAATGAGATTGAGAGGCGTGTTTAGAAATGAAGAGTACTTGGCTTGGTCAGCAACGTGTACAGCACTGCTAATAGCTTTGAATCCCTTTATATATCCTCACTACTTGCTATGGCTATTACCCCTAGCAACACTCTATGTGATTCAAAGGCTTAGAGAGAGGGGGGTGTTGCTAGCAACTCTAAACATACTAATATTCTCAGCAATAGGAATAACATACTGGAGATACTACAAAGTGCCAACAATAGTATCAATACTTAGCATAGCTCTATACACAGCTCTAGCACTCCTCATACTGCTAGCAATAGCCACAAGCACAGCTAACAGAGATAAATGAGGTAATAAGGAGTAGAGCTTGAGGAAGTATAAAATTGCAAACAAAACCAAAGGGTGCAGTAGCGATGAAATCTAATATACTTGTAGTCTCATCACCATCACCCATCACAGGAGGTGATGGGCTTAGAGCACTTCGCTCCATAAGAGAATACTCAAAACACTTTCAAACACATCTCTTCATCCCATGGGAGCTGTGGGGCAGCAAAAGCACTTTGAAAGAGTCTATAGTCTATATAGAGAGCTTGAGAAGCACTGGGGTGAAAATCGTAGGCTTCTCACAATTACCCACAGCAGTACATAGGCTACGAGAAGTTCTTGGCACAAGAACACATGAGGTACTCCTATCACTAGCCATACCAAACATTGCGCATCTGAGTATAGGCACTGCAAATTACAATACTACTGTTGTACTTCACGAATACTGGGCAGCTGTTTACAGTGGCTACACTTTGGCTAACCTCTTCAACACCCCTAGCATAGTCCTTCTCCAAAGCCCACCCTTCTATGGATCTAGAGAGAGATTTGCAAATATAGTGAAAGCATTAACACTCTGGAGAAAACTAACTAGCAACACGCCTATCGAAAAATTGTTACTTGAAATAGAGACCATAACCAGAAGCTCTGTTGAAGAATACATGCGTAAACTGCGCTATAAAAAGATTTTGAAGAAGTATACAGCAGTACTTGGGATATCAAAAGCTATAGCAGTTGAGATGGGGGGTGAATGGATGGATAGAGTGTACTGCTTCAACCCAGGGGTGTCGCTAGATGAAGAAGACATAAAAATTGCGAAGAGCATTAGAAAGAGAGTAAAGGAGAAACAGAGTTACATAGTGCTTGGGGGGAGGCCCAGTGCTGATAAAGGTCTTGCAGACGCCCTCATCTCATTCAGGGCTATATCAAAACACCTCCCAGAACTCAAACTTGTTGTAACAGGTAGGGTAGCCCCTGCAACACTTCTTCGGGTAGAGAGTGTTTGTAGAAAACTGGGTATAGAAGGCAAAGTGATATTCACAGGTTTTGTGCCTAGAGAAAAGCGATTTGAGATTGTGGCAAAAGCAAAACTAGTACTATACCCCAGTCACATAGATTCATTCTCATACGCTGTTTTAGAGTCCTTACACCTTGGAACGCCTGTCGTTGGCTATAGGATACCAGCGCTAGAGATACACTATGGCAAGTGCTCAGCTGTACATCTTGTTGAAGAAGGGGATATAGAGGCACTAACAATAAAAGCAATAGAAATTCTTAAAGAGGGTGTAGAGTCTACAGAACCTCCAAAAATAAAGAGCTGGGGGGAAATAATGAACGAGGAGATAGAGATAATAACAAAGGTAGCAACAAGGTAAATGTACTGACTTCAAGTGACATCGACTTTTTGGCAAAATACCTTTTGCAATCTCCACTATATAGTGTTCTCAACCATCTGCTACACTAATAACACAATACTGTTTTAAGTAAAAGCATAAAACTATTTTTGCACACAGAGGTTGGTGATGAGGCTATGGGTGAGGCGCTATAAATGCTGTTGTAGCTCATCATTACTGGAATAGGGCTGGTGGGGGTGAAATTGTTTGCGCTGGTATTGCTAATGTGTTTGACTCTCTTGGTTTTACACCATTGCTAGTATCCCCCACTAGGATAGATGTCAGTAGGTATCCTGAGTGGTTTGGGGTTGATCTCTCTGCATATCCTACTCTTGATTTAGGCTTTGAGCTAAGGGCTTTTGGTATGTATACAAGGCTTTTGGAGGGCTTTGCTATAAATAAAGCTCTTAAGAGGTTTGATGTTGGGATAGTGTTTAAGGATAACCCAATGCCTAGGGGCACTGTTAAGGTTGCTAAAAGGCATGGAATAAAGCTTGTAGAGTACATACATTTTCCTGCTGAGGTGTTTGTCAAAGGTGGTTGGGTGCAGTTTGCAGATGATCCTTACCATGCTCAGAGATACGGCAAGTTCCCTATGAACATATACTTTAGAGTGTATCTAGCTCTCTTATCCAGAATTGTTAGGAGCAACCCTTTTACTGATGTAGACCTTGTTTTGTCTAACAGCGAGTGGAGTGCTAATATAGTTAAGAGTGTGTATGGTGAAAAGCCTGTTGTTTTAAACCCGCCTATACCACCTAATGTGGGTATCGTTGAGCATGCAAAGCCTTTTGATGATAGAGAGAACATAGTTGTTATGGTTGGTAGATTTGGTGTGGAGAAGAGGTATCACTGGGTTGTTCAAGAGGTTCTCCCAAGGCTAGAGAAGTTGGTCAGTGATGTGAGGCTCTATGTATTTGGCTCCTCTAAAACCAAATCCTCTAGAGGCTACTACAGAAGGGTTATGTCACTAGCTTTGGAAGCAGGTCTAAGAGTTTCAACAGACATTGATGCTAATGCGGAGGTGTACCT
>Ga0185307_1000158_pt1 | contig 47209 bp, 40 predicted proteins | sample LHCtaG_FD_128010 | JGI IMG/M metagenome (GOLD analysis project Ga0185307, IMG submission 128010) | Hot spring microbial communities from Little Hot Creek, USA to study Microbial Dark Matter (Phase II) - LHC4sed_matched (SPADES... | ecosystem: Environmental > Aquatic > Thermal springs > Hot... | reverse complement strand
CTGTCAGCCCCACAGCCCTCCTTGAGATCACGGCTTGGGCGGTTGTCCTCTTAGTTGCTGCGTCGCTGCTCTACGCCCGAAACGTGAGCGGCAAGTAAGCCGGCGAGCTTAAAGACCGGAGACCGGCAGTAACCCGTGCCCGTGTATGTAACGGTGGGTGAAGGGCGCTTTACGGACAGGGTCTCTACAGTCTTCTTTCCCAAGGACTTCCTAAACCTCCTAGACTTCGTGGAAAAGAAATTCAAAGAGTCTTTTCCGAGCTTGAGGGCGCTTTTCAACGGTAGCGAGGTGGAGCCGGGGAAGCTGCTGGACGAAGCTCTAAACCTTCTCCTGCTGCTGAAGGAGAGAGGAAGCGAGCTGCCTCCAGCGTTCTTCTTCGCCGTGCTTCCAAAGGACTTCGAAGACGTGGCTGGTATAATCGGCGGCGGAGCCTCGTCGATGACAGTGCCTGTCGGCGGGAATGTTTACGAGCTCGTAGGCGGGTTCGGGAGAGCTACTCTAAGGGCGCCCGAGGGCGAGAGGGCGCTGAAGGCAGGCGAGGAACTCTCGCTCGGAACAATAAAAGTGAAGGTTTTCACTCGCCAAGCCTATGAGGCCGTTGCCGGACCCCTGAAAACTCTCGCTGTAGCAGCGATGCTAGCTCTCAGGGAGCGGCAAGCCCTAAGGATCCCAGGATGCGCTCCCAATGGGTGCGGCGGGGGCTAGGGCGCAGCGCGGGTGCCGTTCTCGTCAGCACACTATGCGCCAAACACCTTGAAGACCACAAGCGTAACAGCCGCGGCCGTTATAGCTCCCGCCACCAACTGTCCGAGCGTGTGCGCTTTCAGCTCGTAACGGGCCCAAGCGACAGGTATTAACAGGAGAAAAAGGGGTGAGCACTCCGGGCCTAGAGCGCACACCAGCGCGGTGGTGGGTCCTGCAATACCAGCCGTGTGCACGCTGATCTTCCACTTGAGAGCGACAGTGACGGCTGCAAGAGTGGCTGCTGAGAGCGTGTACGATAAGCACAAGGTAGCGTACAAGGCGTATCCGCGCCAGAGCGTATAGGCTAGGCCTGCCAAGTACGAGAGCAGGCTGAGCAGGTAGTACTTTCCACGCTTCTCCCGCTCGCTAACGAAAATGTCCACCTCTCCCTTCCTGACAGAAACAAGTATGGAGAGGAGGGGTAGGACGGTCAGCGTGAGAATCAATACCGCCAGCGCATCAAAACTGCCGCCCGCGCTTAACCACAGTGTTAAGCCTACAGCACCCCCGTAGATCTGAGGGGCGAAGGCTAACGATATCAGTTCTGCAACTCTCCGCCGCACGAGCGCCCAGCTTCAGGCGGTTGAAGAGCCTTTCCCTCGACCGATTGGAGCAGCTTCTTATCCATCCCAGTGGACAGGTTAGAACTGTGAGGGAACTCTGGGAGTACATGGGGTTGGCAGGTAGGAGGGCGCTCATTGTCCACCACGACGACCTCGCGCTCTTTAGAGCGCAAAACGAAGCGTTCCGAGAGCTCCCCTACCCTACCGGATCGCTGCTGATGGTGTCGCCTTGGGTGCTGGAGCTCGTCCTAAAACCTAAGCAAGGGGCGGACCTGGGTGTGCACCTCACCCTCACGAGCGAGTGGAAGCACTACAGGTTCAGGCCGCTAACCTGCGGCAGCAGCCTGCTGGACCCGCAGGGCTACATGTGGCCTACAACTGAAGATGCATGGAAGTACGTGAAGACGAGGGAAGCCGAGGCGGAGTTCAGGGCACAGGTCGAGCTGGCGCTGAAGCTCGGAATCGACGTAACGCACATCGACACCCACATGGGAACAGTGTTACGTCCCGACTTGGCGGACATCTACCTGAAGCTCGCCAGCGAGCTCCGCGTGCCTGCGCTGGTTCCCGAGACTCTTCAAGTACCTCATGTGCCACTCCAGTATAGGAGCGACCTTGGTAAGCTCTTCGCGAGAACCAAGCTGCCGAGGTTCAAGCTGGCTGACGTGTATGGGGTCAAGCCTGAGGATAAAGCGCGGTTCCTCAAAGCCTTCCTGACCGAAGCAGAGCCCGGTGTCTATCACTTAATACATCACGCCTGCCTCTTAACAGAGGAGAGCCGCGACCTGCCGGACATCGAGGTCAGGCTTAGCGACTTCAAAGCGCTAAGCGACCCAGAGGTTAAGAAGCTGATAGAAGAAAAATGGGTGCTCTTAACGTACCGCGAAGTAAGGGATGCGCTCAGGAAGTACATGGGTAGCGAACCGCTGTACCAGAGCGAGAAGTAAAAAGTGAAGAGAAACGGCTAACGGCTTACAATTACTTCGTACCACAGCGTCTGGTACTCCGGTCCGACTTCGAAGACCGCACTATCCCCTTCGTAATGGACTGGCACGCGAGTCTTCCGAGCGCCTGTGTTGTCGAGCGCCCACACCTCGACGCTACCTCCGACTTTAAGCGCCACTTTGACGCGTAGCCCCTCCGCGAGGGTTGGGGCAGAACCCCAGCTGCCCGCGCAAGTAACGGGCCCGTTGAACTCCCTCAGCTCCACGCTGTCCTGCTTAACCCTAGCGACGATTTTTCCGCTCTCGTACTCCCTCAGCTCCATCCCACTGTTAGCCGCGTAACCGAGAGCGATCAGCAGGAGCCGTCCGGATTCTCCGATGCTCTTTCCATCAACAGTCGACACGCCGATCACACCGAAGCCGTTTAACAGTGTTTCTTCCAGTGTAAGCATCACGGGACCCAGTTCGAACGTCCTGTTGCCCGCGAAGCCCATCACGGCGACGGTCTTGGCTGTGTCAACGATGACCACGCACTTATCGCGTGTGCTGCAGTCCCACGTGACCTGCCCGTTATCGGACCTGTAGATAGGGCCTGGAGGGATGCTGGGCGGAGTAGGAGTTGCGCCGGGAGCAGCCCCGACCTCTAAGGCCACTCTGTGCACGAGAGGTGTTGCCGGGTTCCAGCCAAGGTGGTGCGCACCGGCCAGGTCCCACGCGCGTATCTTGCCGCTTGCGACGAGCTCCACCTCGTTCTCTGGGTTGAGGCGGTATGTTACCAGCGTGCGTGCGGGCTCCACGTCCCCTCTAATGAAAATATTGTGAGCGAGCAGGAGGGAGGCCATTTTGGTCGGGTGCTGGTCAATGTCGAAGTACCCTCTAATCCTCCTTGCGTCCCTCGGCGAGGAACCGTAGTCGAACGCAAAGATCGCGTCCCAGTCCTGGAGCGAAGCATATGCTGCTAGTATGGGGAACGCCTCGGCATCGTACATGTTGGGGGCTGGGTGGTTGTACTCGCTGACAGTGTATGGCTTGCCGAGAACCCTTCGGGATGCGATCCATTGTATCGTACCGTCCAGCGGGTGGTTGATCATCGGCTCGTTGACGACGTACCAGTTCTGGGGATCCCAGGGCGTGCCCGGGAACGCGGGGTGCTGCCAGTACGCGTGCGCATCGACGACGTCAAGCTGGGCCATGATGTTGGGCGTGCTGCAGCCGACGATCGTGCCGATGACCAGCGCCTTCACACCTAGCTCCTCCTTGAGGAACCTGTACATATCGAGGAAGTAGTCGCGCTCAAGCTCCCACAGGAACTCAATCCAGTCCCTGCGTGCCTGGGGTGATCGGCTGAAGAACTCGCTCAGTGAGAGGGTCTCGACCGTGCCTGCCTCCAGGCTCTCACCTTCCTTCAAGCCGGAGCCTTGGAAGATTTTCATGGAGAAATTGGCGAAGTAGTAGGTCGTCTCCAGAGCGCCCAAATTAGAGATGTCGAGGCGGGCGTTATCGTCGGACGCCGAGACACCCAGCGCCACCTCGTAGACCTTCCACTCGGGCGTGAGCTTCAGCGTGACCACATTAGAGAGGGCGGACCACGGCTCGTGAGCCTGAAGGATGCAGACCGTAATGTAGGCTTCGCTCTCAGCTCTTGCGGCGAAGCGGACTAGGTACGTTTCGCCCTCCCTCACTCGGATCCTCGGGTAGTTGAACTGAACGTGCCAGTTAGCAGTGCCTCGCTTAACCACCCTAACCCTCAAAGTTCTCGTTCCGTTCTCGCTTACCACGCCGTAGGAGGCTTGCGCGCCATCGTGCACTTCAACGACCCAGCCTTCGAGCCCCCGCTCGAAGGAGGGGTTAGCTAGCACTTCTTCGCCGAGCCTCGTGGGACCGCCCCAAGCTTCCTCGAGCTTCTCCGTCGAACTGTACCTGTCCCTCAACCACGCGTTCCACTTAGCCTTCAACTCACCCTTGAAGGTGTCAGGCAGCCGGTCGACAACACCTCCCAGCCACGAGTGGATGAGCCCCTGCTCGTTCACTATCTCGACGAACGCTACAGCCGGCTCCTCAGCGTAAGTCGTGTTCGTGTAAGGGTTCCTGTGGAGGAGGAGCTGCCTCGCGTACTCCTTGTGCAGATCCCTCACGGCGTCGACGAAGAAGCCGAGTACCTGCTGGTCCTTCCAGTCGATCTGCTCGATCTCGGAAGGCAGGCCGTCGGCCGCGGTCAAGCGCCTCGACACAAGCAGGTTCAAGTCCACGTAAACCCCGCTTTCCTTCAGCTTCGCGATAAAGTAGTCCAAGCGCTCCAGCGCGGCTTCGTTCAGCTTCCTCGTCCCGTACCTTTTATCGAAGATGTTAAAGCCCTCCCACGGCGCGTCCATGTGGTGGAACCTGACGATGTTCACACCGAACTTCGCCAAGCGCGCAGCAATACCCTCAGCCTCCCGCTTGGAGGGGAAGGCCGCGCTGCCGCATATGTTCACGCCGAGGAACTTTATCCGCTCACCTCCCACGTAGAGGTGGCCGTCCGGCCCAACGTAGACGTGTCCGTACTTGCCGGCCGGCTTGTGTAACCGGTTCGCGAAGCTCGTTACTGTCTCACTCGAATCATCCCAAGGCAGGTAAAAGGCAAACATGACCTTACGCTCCCGCTCCTCAACTCGCGTAGCATTCCACCAGTAAACAGCTGCCGCCAATACTATTAAAAGCAACGCCACAGCGCTTGCGCGCTTCCTCACAGTTGGCTTAGTCCATTCTCACTTATATAAAGTTTCCAACAATCTCGGCCAACTTTAATAAGAAGAGGGTTGTAACGCCTCTAAATTTGGGATGAAGAGCGTTCCCCTTATCGATGGAGCCGTGACGAGAGACAGGTAGGCTGACCGCGCGCTGAGAAACTTCTTGTATGGAATCTCACCAAACAATACTCGACAAAAGAGGGGGTGACGAAAAATCTCGAGCCCTCGGGTAACCTCGGTTTCCCCGCAAAAACTTTAACGCACTAGCGTAAGAATTCGCTGCCCCGCTTGTGCACACCTCTAGACGCGGCACACTGCCGCGAGTGAGAAGAGGTGCCGGTGGCGGGGCCACATTCACGCTTTCATTATGTTGAAGCTTGAGGCTTCCCTCAAACGATCTATTATCTCCAAGCCGAGCCCCTCGAAGCCCTCAAAGACTGTGAACTCGAAACCCTAACCGTCTAAACCCTGCAACGCTTTGAAAAGGTTCCACGCTACAGTAAAGGGATTGCTCCGCGAACCTAAGCACTTCGGCACCACGCTCGCTCCGAGGTCCTCGTAAAGCGGCAAGGTTTCCTCGGTGCACAATGCGCAGACCCTAAAGCCTTCGGCTGCCTTCGCTAGAGCGACGCGAGCAGTCGAGATATGGTTTTCCACGAGTGGTCGCCTAGAGTATGTAGAACCTGCATCTAAGGAGGGAGTTCAACTCAAGCATTACTGGCGTCCTGTACTATGTGATGCCGTACCCCAGCAGAGGGGGTCTTGCGCGCGGAAGCCCTCATCTGGAGCATGTTGTCCACGCGCTGCTCGAGGTTCTCCAGCAGGGTGTAGAACCGCTTCTTCGCCTCGTCCACTCCCATCCTCGAAACGTAGACGCCGAGACTCAGTATCAAATTGCCTGCGCTTGTTACTTCGCTGCCTTGCTGGGGCATAGTACCGCGAAGGGGCAGTACTTACATTCCCACGCGTACCTAGGAGCTTTCATGTCCAGTATCCTTTTCACAATCTCTTCCTCGCTCGCTCTTTCCGCTATTTCGTACTGAGCGATCCTCTCAGGGGTCACGTAGAGCAGGTAGCTCTTCTCCAGGTTGAAAAGGAGATTGTAGAGGCGAACCTGGTCGACGTGGTGTTCCATCGGGAGGGAAAGGTCCGATCTGGACGTTTTAACTTCTATCCCGTACCGAGACCCGTCGCGCATTATGACGAGAGTGTCGGCTCTCCCCTTCACCACAACCTTTCCCGAGCCCGGAACGATAGATTCTAGGTCTACTTCCAAGCTGGATTCGACCTCCAGCTCCACGCGCACCCCCTCGCCCTCTAATATGTTGCCAATTATCTGCCCCCAGCCAGCGTGAACGAGGGAGCCCAGCACAGCCACAGGCTTGAAGAATTCTGCGAGTTCTAGCTCCGGGTACTTCAGCGCGAAACACCTTTTCAAGCTACAGGAGACCAAGTCCGTAACCCAGTACACGCTGGGTTCCCTAGCGTGCTTGGCGCGCTCCTGCTTGAAATATGCATACAACAACTCGATCAGATCCAAGCTTGTCACGCTCAGTTAGTTTTAGAGCAAGTTTTTAACACTTAGCGGTTTCAACCTCCTATGGCTAGCACGCCTACGGCCGGCTCCGTGGATCTTGTGAAGCACCTGGGCAAGCTCGGTCTGGAGTTCGATGTTGTGGGGCCGGCTGCTGTCAACGTCCGGCGCGGGCTCGAGCAGGTGGAACCACCTTCTGAAGTTAGCGGCGAAGTTGCGGTCGCGGTTCCCGACCACACCAGGCCTGTACCTCTGCAACGCGTGTTGGAGCTTTTAAGCCCGCTGCTGCAGGGTCGATCCCGGTTGATCTTCGCTACGGGTAGCCACCCGATGAGCGTAGGAGACGCGCTACGGATGCTCGGGGAGTGGAGCTCGCGAGTGAAGTTCGAGGTACACGATAGCCTAGGCCCGCACGCCTACGTGGGGACTACCGGCAGGGGGCTCAGCGTGGAGGTAGACGAGCGCTTCGCCTCAGCGGACTTCAGGATCACGGTGGGCGTTGTGGCGCCTCACCCATGGGCCGGCTTCTCCGGCGGCAACAAGATCGTCCTGCCTGGCCTCTCAAGCTTGAAAACGATCGTGGAGCATCACTTGAAATGGTACAGCGTCGGAAAGCCGGGCGCGGTCGAGGGTAACCCTTTCCGCGAGGAGATCGAGGAAGCGGGGAAGTTAGCCGGAGTTAACTGGGCCTTGAACATAGTCTTGGACGAAGAGGGGAAGGTCGCTTACGCCAATGGGGGAGAGCCAAGCGAGTCATTCCGCAAATGCATGGAAGTTGCTCGCAGCATGTACGTGAGGCCCGTGGAGGAGCTCTACGACTCGGCGCTTGTCTTCGCAGAGCCACTGGACCTGGATCTCTACCAAGCGACGAAGGCGCTGGAGCACGCGGCACCAGCCGTAGAGGAGGGGGGCTCGCTGGTCCTCGTAGCAGCTTGCCCACGCGGCTACGGTAGCGAGGAATTCAAGCGTTTTACTTCAATGGAAGGCGAGGCCATTGAAGAGCTCCTTCGCTCCGGGCGGAAGGGGAACGTCGTCCCAGCGATCGTTGCGCTCAGAATGAAGGATATCTTCGAAAGGTATAGCGTAACAGTTCTCACCGAGGGACCGCTCGAAGGGTTGAAAGGAGCAGAGCTGGCGCGGAGCGCTCAGGAGGCCCTCAACCGCCTGAGGGGCAGGGTCCTTGTGGTCAAGCGAGGAGGCTTTACCGTGCCCCAAGCGCGTTAGTCATTTTTACCTCCGCTCGCGCGCTGGGCTCGTGGAGAAGGCCCGAAGGGTTTTCGAGCTGATACCCTACCCGAGGTCGGGCCCATTCGAACCCAGCTGGGAATCCCTAAGGAAGTACAGGGTTCCGAAATGGTACGCGGACGCGAAGCTCGGCATATTCATCCACTGGGGCGCGTACTCGGTCCCGGCCTTCGGGAGCGAATGGTACCCACGCAACATGTACGTTAAAGGCAGCCCCGAGTACGAGTTCCACCTGAAGAACTACGGACCCCACAGGGAGTACGGCTACAAAGATTTCATCCCGATGTTCACTGCCGAGGAGTGGGATCCCGACTCGTGGGCCCGCCTCTTCGAAAAGACCGGTGCGAGGTACGTTGTACTCGTCGCTGAGCACCACGATGGCTTCGCATTATGGGACTGCAGCCGCACGCGCTGGTGCGCGACAAGAATGGGGCCGAAGCGAGACTTGGTCGGCGAGCTGGCTGAAGCTGTCAGAGATAGGGGGCTAGTGTTCGGCGTATCCTACCACCGTGCGGAGCATTGGTTCTTCTTCGAGCCTGGCACACGCATTGACTCCGACGTGGGCGACGAGCGCTACCTCGACCTCTACGGGCCAGCGATGCCTGCCTCGTTGAACCCGCGGGATCCCCCCGGGCCTACCAACATCCCGCCCGACGACGATTTCCTCACCGACTGGCTCCTACGTGCCGCCGAGCTTGTGGAGAAGTACAGGCCGCAGGTGTTCTACTTCGACTGGTGGATTGAGAACCCTGCCTTCGAGCCATACCTCTTAGCTTTCGCAGCCTACTACTACAATAGGATGGAACGGTGGGGGCTCGATGGGGTCATCAACTACAAGCATGGCGCGTTCCGGGAGGGCACGGCGGTGCTGGACGTGGAGCGGGGGACGCTGGACGACATTCGCCGGGAGCCGTGGCAAGCGGACACGTCTGTGTGCTACAGGTCGTGGGGCTACATCAGGGATCACGAGTACAAGCCGCTCGAAGCGATCATCGGGCACTTCGCGGACATAGTGAGCAAGGGCGGAAACCTACTGCTCAACATCGGCCCCAAACCTAACGGGGAAATCCCCGAAGATCAGAGGAGGATCCTCGAAGGGTTAGGTTCTTGGCTCGCCGTGAACGGCGAGGCGATTTACGCTTCCAAACCGTGGAAAGCGTATGGCGAGGGGCCGACCCGAATAAGCGGGAGAGAGTTCGGCGAGAGAGAGTTTAAGTTCACGCGCGGGGACGTGCGCTACACGGTACGCCACACCTACCCGTACAGCGAAGTCGTCTACGCGATCTTGGTCGGCGGAGCGGAGAAAACAGTGAAACTGAAGTCCTTCAGCCCCGAACTCAGGCTAGCGGGCGATCTGGTAAACGTGGAACTGCTCGGATACAAGGGCAGGGTGAGGTGGAGCTTAGAGCCTGATGGCTTAGCGGTCGAGCTCCCCGAGGATGCGCACCTAAGCTACGCTCCCGTGCTCCGGATCACTGTGTGGAGGCTGGAAGAGGCTAGGAAGCTATTGGATCGCATACTAGCTGCTAGGGAGGGGAGGGCCCAGCGGTAACCGAAGCTTCTCATATGACACCGGAAAGCATATAAAGTCGTTTTCCAAGGGGTTCTTGTGGAGTACACGAAATTGGGTAAAACGGGAGAGAAAATATCCAGGATAGGTTTAGGCGCGTGGCAGTTCTCCGAAGCTTGGGGTGTAACGGAGTACGAGAAGGCGAAAGCCGTTGTAGCTAAAGCGCTTGAGCTTGGGATAAACTTCTTCGACACTGCTATGGTGTACGGCAACGGCTTGAGCGAGTACGCTCTCGGGAAAGCGCTGAGAGAGCTGGGCGTGAAGCGCGACGAGGTATTCGTCACGACGAAGATTCCAGGCGATTTCCTCAATCCCTTAGACATCCCTAGAGCTGTCGAGCGCTCGGTTCGCGTGCTCGGTTTGGGCTACATCGACGGGTTACTGGCGCACTGGCCGCCCGTGTGGCACAACTTCTCAACGAAGGTTTACGCTCGAGCGCTCGAGCGGCTCATCAATGTGGGCCTAGTTAGGTACTTGGGGTTGAGCAACTTCCCCGTGGAGCTGGTGGAGAGCTTTAGGAGCTCGCTTACTAGAACTGATGTAGAAGTATTCCAGCACAGGTACAACTTGGTGGAAAGGTGGGCTGAAGAGGAGATCATCCCGTACGCCGAGAAAAACAAAATAACGGTGCAGGCATGGAGCCCAATCTCCAAGGGTGCGTTAACCGGAAAGTACACGCCGGATAACCTTCCCAAGTTCGAGGACGTGAGAGCTGGAGACCCTGTCTTCCACCCTGAGAACTTCGAGAAAGTGTGGCGCGTTGCCCAGCTTCTAAAGACTGTCGGAGAGAAGTACGGCAAGAGCCCCACGCAGGTTGCCCTCAACTGGCTGATCACCAATAGCCCTGTTGTAGTGCCGATACCGGGCGCAAAAACTCCGGAGCAGGTTGAGGACCTCGCGGGGGCTGTAGGTTGGAGATTGAAAGCGGAGGATTGGCGCGCCATCGACGAGATCAGCCGCAGCGTCACTATACTGTACTCGATCCGCTACCCTAGAGCCGATCTACCACCCTAAAGCGTCAACCCAAGTAAGAGATCAGGTTATTTTCTTTGGGTTACCGCTGCCATCTTAGCAACCTATTTTAACCTGGAACCTGGCGCGCGTGTGTGCAGAGGCTTCGCCTAGGTTTCATTGGGTGCGGAGGGATAGCGCAGGCTCACGCTGCGAGGCTTGCCTCCATGAACGAGGTCGAGCTGGTGGCTTTCAGCGACGTTCAAGTTGATCGGGCGAAAGCCATGGCAGCGAGGTACGGGGGGAGGGCTTACGGAAACTGGCGCGAAATGCTCGATGGGGAGAAGCTGGATGCGGTCTTCATCTGCCTCCCCCCTTTTGCGCACGAGGATGAGGTTGAGGTGGCAGCTGAGAAAGGGATTCACATATACATCGAGAAGCCGATTGCCCTCAGCGCCGAGCTTGGGGAGAGGATGGTTAAGGCTGTGGAGAAGCACGGCGTTAAGAGCCAGGTGGGCTACCAGCTCCGTTTCAGCTTCGCGGCTGAAGAGGCTAAGCGGCTTATCGAGTCGGGCACTGTCGGGAACGTGGGTCTCGTGGTTGGAGCCTACTGGTGCCGCTTCATCAGGACTGACTGGTGGATCGATAGGAGCAAAAGCGGCGGGCAGCTCGTAGAGCAGGCGACCCACCTTTACGACCTGCTGAGGTGGCTGTGCGGAGACGTGGATCTCGTGTACGCAGAGATGGACCGCCTGTTCTACCGGAACGTAGAAGGTATGACGATAGAGGATACGAGCGGCGTGGTAATGAGGTTCAAGAGCGGTGCCATAGGCGTTGTGTCATCGACGATAGGTGCGGTTCCCAACCACTGGTGGGTCAAGTGGGCAATCATTGGGCGAGATGCAACGCTCGAGTCAGAGGATGCAGAAACCCTGCGGGTGTATTACAGCTCTCGCGCGCCGCTCACGATGGAGGTGCGCAGGGAGTACGGCCGCGACCCCATGGTGCTCGCTGAGCGGGACTTCATCGAAGCTGTACTGCACGACAGAGAGACGAGAGTCCCCATTAGGGAGGGCTTGAAGACTCTCAAACTAACTCTCGCGGCCATCCAAGCGGCAGCGAAGAGAGCACCTGTACGCGTGGAGTAAGCGTAGAACAGTAAAAATCTCGTAAACATTTTGATTTTTGTATCGTATAACGCTCGCTGCGATAGAGCAGCGATAAATAGGGAGGTCTGTGCCGTTCAGACCGGTGAGGGTTACGACCGCGTTCGAGCTGAACAGGAGGCTGGGTAGAGGTGTAAATGTTTTGGGCTATGACCCGGTGTGGAAGTCCCGGGAAAAAGCTCGTATGAAGGATCGCCACTTCGCGCTGATAAGGGAAGCCGGTTTCAACAGCGTTAGGGTAAACCTCCACCCGCTCCGCGACGGCGGGTTTACCCCTGAGGGGCAGCTCACCGCGTACTGGCTCAGCGTGCTCGATTGGGCTGTCGAGCGTAGCCTCGAGGAGGGTTTGGCTGTCGTGCTCGACTTCCACGAGTTCACTGCTATGGGTAAGGCTCCGCTGGAGCTGAAGGACAAGTTCCTGGCTTTCTGGCGGTATATCGGCGACCGGTACAGTGGTTACCCCGAGACGCTGCTCTTCGAGCTCTTGAATGAACCCCACGGCCAACTAACCCCTGAGTTGTGGAACCTTTTCCTCAGGGAAGCGCTCCGAGTCGTTAGAGAATCGAACCCCAACCGGGTTGTGGTTATCGGACCGGCGAACTGGAACAGTATCCACTACCTCGAGAAGCTCAGCCTGCCGTCTGAGGACTGGCAGATCATCGTGACCGTGCACTACTACGAGCCTTTCGAGTTCACGCACCAAGGCGCGAAGTGGGCCGGTCTCGAGGGTAAAGTTGGCGTAGAGTGGAAGGGGGCCGAGGACGAGAAGAGGAAGATCGTTGAAGATTTCAGGAAAGCTCAGTCGTGGGCTGAAGCCCAGGGGAGGCCGATCTTCCTGGGGGAATTCGGGGTATACGACAAAGCCCCAATGGACTCGCGGGTCCGCTACCTGAACTTCGTCGCAAGGTTAGCCGAAAGCCTTGGGTGGAGCTGGGCTTACTGGCAGTTCGACAGCGACTTCGTACTTTACGACATCAACAGCGAACAGTGGGTTGAACCAGTGCTTAAAGCACTAATACCTTCCGATCGATCTTGAACCCGAACGAGCAGGCGGCACCAAATCGCGAACAAAAATCGAGCGCGATTATGTAGAACTTTTTCGGGACACGCTTAGGGCAAAGTCAGCTCAAGTACTTGCGTTCGCGTTGTCCACCGCTTCCACTGCGTACGCGCGCGCCTCAGGCTGTTCATTATCGCTAGACTGGTGGCTCCATCACGCTCTCAAGATGTTGAACCCGGACGCCTTTCTAAGGCGGTTCATTATCGCCAAGCCGAGCCCTCTCTCCTCGAAGCCCTCCACGACCGCGAACTCGAAGCCCTCCTCGTCCAGGTTCCGCAGCGCTCTGAAAAGGTTCCGTGCCACGGTGAAGAGGTTCGCGCGCGAGCCTAGGCATTTTAGCGTCACACTAGCCCCGAGGTCCCTGTAAAGCGGCAGGGTCTCCTCGGTGCACAGTATGCATACCCTCAAACCTTCGACCACCCTCGCCAGCGCCACCTCCCGGACCGCGCTCGCCAGCCTCCTCAGGTTGGCGTAATCATCGGTCTCGACTACGACCAGCGTAGCCTGAGGGGCGTAGTGTCGGTACTTCGTGCCGGGAGCGAGAGCGCGTTCCACCTCCCCCAAGCCCCTAGCGAAATTGGGGATCGCCACTTTCTCTCCCAGGATTTCCTCCACTTTCTCGATCGGCATCGCTCCCGGCCTGAGCAGGATCGGCGGGCTCGTCGTCAGATCTATTATCGTCGACTCCACACCGTACAGCGTTTCGCCCGCGTCAAGCACGCCCTCTATCCTGCCGCCGAGGTCCTTCAAAACGTGCTCTGCCGAAGTTGGCGACGGCCTACCCGACAGGTTTGCGCTGGGCGCGGCGGCCGGAGTCCCTGCTTCCTCAATGAGGGCCAGAGCCACCGTGTGAGCAGGCATCCGCACAGCGACTTTGGGCAGCCCGGCGGTCACTTCGCTTGGTACACTGGCGCTCTTCGGGAGCACGAGCGTTAGCGGGCCCGGCCAAAACACCTCCGCGAGCTTTAAAGCTCTCTCCGGAACCTCCCTCGCGACCTCGTACAGCTGGTCCAATCTGGATATGTGCACTATGAGAGGGTTATCAGGCGGCCTTCCCTTAACCTCGAAGATCCTTCTCACTGCTTCGCGCAAGTGAATCAATGCCCCCAAACCGTACACCGTCTCGGTTGGGAACGCCACCAGCCCCCCTCTCCGGAGCACCTCTGCGGCTTCCCTGATCGCGCAGCGGTCTGGGGCTTCTGGATCCACGCGCCACACCTTAGTCTGCACGCGCGCTCTCACGTTCGAACCGTGAAGCTGGGTTCTAAAGCCTTAGCGCGCTGCGCAGCGCGCTAACGTATTTTAACGGTGCGCTGCAAACCTTAGGTGTGAGCAGAGTAGAGGTCCTCTGCGCCGGGGAGATACTCGTTGACGTGATTCCTAGGGAGGTTGGCCCTTACCGCGAGGGCATGCTGCTGGAGGTGCATTTTGGGGGCGCCCCCGCGAACGTGGCGGTAGGGATCGCGAGGTTGGGCCACCGCTCGGCCTTTGTAGGATCAGTTGGTAAGGACCCGTTCGGTGACATGCTAGTGGAGTACTTGGCAGGCGAGGGGGTTTACACGGGCTGGATCGTCAGGAAGGACGCCAGAACGAGCTTAGCCTTCGTTGTCGCCAAGCCCGAGGGCGAGCGTGACTTCTTCTTCTACCGACCGCCCTGGGCTGCCACGGCTGACGCGTTGCTCGAAGAGGAGGACGTCGACTGGGAGACCGTCAAAAGGGTGAAAGTGATGCATGTCTCAGGGGTCGCCCTCTCGCAACCTCCGCTGCGCGACACCGTACTCAAGTTGATGGAAGTCGCGAGGGGTGCGGGGGCGCACGTGTCCTTCGACCCCAACTACAGATCCGATATCTGGCTGGGAGATGTTGAGCGCGCAGGGGCGGAGTTCCGCGCTGCGCTAGAGCGCTCGACAGTGGTCATGCTTGGGTACGACGAGATGGAGCCTCTGCTGGGCACCAGCGACTACAGAAAGGCGGTGGACGAGCTTCTCTCAACAGCACCTCACTTGAAGTACGTGGCCATCCGGCTCGGAAGCAGGGGAGCCTATGTTGCGTCCAACGAGAGCGAGCGGGTGTTCGCTGAGGCGTTCAAGGTACCCGTCGTCGACACGACAGGGGCTGGTGACGCGTGGGCTGCAGGCTTCATAGTTTTCGCGCTCCTGGAGGGTAGGAGCCTGCAGGAGGCGGTTATGCTCTCGAACGCAGCAGCCGCGGTGAAATGTACTAAGAGAGGCGCTACTGCCGGGATGCCTAAGCGTAACGAGCTTCGAGCCTTCCTCGAGGAGCGGGGCGTACGCGCGGAGTTGTAGCCTTCCTCCTACTACTAACCTCCTTCGCTAACACTTGCTTTGACGCGCGCTAGCAAGAAACCTGTCCTCAAAGCCTCTAGCGTTCCCCCAGAAGTTGTACATCCCAAGTGAGCTCTCTCGTAGAGTCTATTTGCGAGAAACGATAGCTGTTTCTCTCTTTAGCGCACACCAATTTCCAGTTTATAATTGTGCGAAGCTACAGTTTGTTGAAAGCTTCGGCTAGAATTACTCCTCGAGCGCGCGCGTCTTTGACAAGTACAGGAGGAGGACAAGTTTAGACGCTGCCAGTGTTTTCCGCATAATGCCTAGGGAGTTGAGGATTGTGGCTAGAGCCCGCAGCGCTGTATTTGTCGGAGTTGCTCCGGAAATCCTTAGAGGGGTTGTTACCCTCGTGTTCAAGCACCATGTATACGTGGCCGATGCCCTACAGGTGGAGTCGGCTAAGCAGGCTAAAGCGCACGTGTTCATGACGGAGACGAAAAGCTGGCGGAGGTAGCTGAAGCGGAAGGGGTTCGAAGCCGGCTGCTCGAGTAAAGAGCGTCTCCAAGCTTTCGGCAGGATACATGTTGTCTCGCTCGTGTGCCACTGCTGTTATTAATTTCGATGCAGCGTTAGATCAGATAATGTAGGGATACCGTCCGGTTCTCTCATACTTTTCTGGAGGCTGCGTGGCTAGGAGGTTCGCTGTATAGCTCTAGCTTAGAGGTTAGGAGCGGAGTAGCTCTTCAGCTCGCTTGTCCCCAGCGGAAGGTGTACTAAGTTCATATCATGCATATGGGAATGTGCGAATTCAGGAGCGCGCCCCAACTAGAACCGCTACCGCCGTTTCTCTCTCCGGATTATGGTCTGATTTCACATCCTCGTGCGGCAGCTGCGCGCCCCACCGGGGGTTACCGGGGACCCTTCTGCTCCTCCGAAAGAGCTTTAAAATTTCCCTCTTGCTCAGTTATTAGCTGATAGACAGAGTGTAATTCAGAAGTTCGTAGAGGAGAATAGGATGGTGATAACAAGACTTGAAAGCGTACATGTCATCGCGCGCGTGCAGCGCGCGAAAAATTTAAATTGGAAATTCCTGTTTTTCTTTCCGATGAAACCTGAAGAGTACTTCGGGGTGAACGCGGGGAAAGTGTGGAAAGCTCTGAAGGACGCTGGTCAACCTTTAACAGCTAAAGAAATCGCCGCGAAAACCGGGCTCAAAATAACCGACGTCTTCGGAGCCCTCGGGTGGTTAGGGAGAGAAGGCAAGATCGAAGTGCTCCCTAGCGGAAAGAAGAAAACCTTCCGCCTGATAGAGTAGCGCGCAAGCACCGGTACACTGCTCCTCCAGGGCGGTACAAGCTAGTTGAGCCAGCAGCTTATATACCAGATCGAATATCCAGCTAGTGTATGAGGAAGCTGGAACTGGCTAGGATAATCGACTATGCGCTCGTCAAACCGACCACCACGCTGGCGGAAATCGAGAAAGCTTGCAACGTAGTGCTCGAGCACGGTATAGGTGCACTCTGCGTCCTCCCACCCTATGTCGAGTACGCCGCCAAGAGGCTGGCCGGCAGCGGAAGCAAAGTGTGCGCGGTCGTCGCCTTCCCCTTCGGCGCCAGCCCAACCGAAGCCAAAGTAAAAGAAGCCGAAATCTGTGTGGAAAAAGGCGCCGACGAGATAGATTTCGTCATGAATATCCCCCTCTTCAAGTCGGGAAACTATGACGCAGTCGAGCGCGACATAGCCGAAGTTACCGCAACAGCCAAGAGAAAGGGCGAGAAGCGGGAAGCTGACGTCGTCGTGAAAGTGATAATCGAAACGGGCTACCTCACACTGGAAGAAATAGCGGTCGCCAGCAAGCTGGTCGAAGAAGCGGGCGCCGACTTTGTAAAAACGTGCACAGGCTTCGGGCCCCGAGGAGCCACGCTAGAAGACGTGAAAACAATACTGAAAGTCGTCAGAAGGGCGAAAGTCAAAGCAGCCGGCGGCATCTCAACCTACACAAAAGCCATCGAGTTCGTAAAAGCGGGAACCTCCAGGATAGGCACCTCCCATGCCCTTGAAATACTTAAGGAAGCTCCCTAGAGCTGGAGAGCGCGATCGATAAGCGTTCAACTCCTTTAACCTTACCCAAATCATTCAAGAAACATTCAACACGCTTAGCATCCCCCTTCACCACAACCACCTCCATGCACTTATCTTCTCCCAAGTGGAAGTGCAACGTCGAAACAATTACATCGCGGTAACGGTGCCCAAGCTCCCTCAACCGTTCAGCAGCGTGGTGATCCCCGTAATGGTAGGAGACAGCCCCTACAACAACCCCTCCAGCACCGAAACTCATCGAATCAATCAACCGCCTAACAGCTTCAGACACCGCGCTGCTCCTACTCTTAAACGACCTCTTAACAAGCTCGTCCAGCTCAACCAACAGCTCCTCTGGCAAAGTCACAGTAACCCGCGCAAGTCTCCTCCCAACCACTAGAAAACTGCAAGACGGAAACAATAAACCTTACCGCAAGCTCGCTATTGGCACCCGGCCGAGTATCCACTTCTGCCCGCATCCCTGTTTTCAGCTAACACCTAACAGCTTTTCGAGGGGCCTCGTAGGCAAACTTTCGCTTAAACAAATAAAGCTTCGGCTTCCTGTAAATGCCCGTAGGCGCCCGCAGTACTAGCTTTCACGCCCACCCAGACCATTGCGCTAAGCTAATTAACGAGAGGAGGTGTGCAACGCCTGTGAGCGGGGCTTTCAGGTTGGAGGATGGCTGGCTGGTTCTCGAGAAAGCTAGTTTCAAACTCTCTTTCAAACCTCGCGTTTCGGTAGCGGGTGAACCGCTAGAGCCGGCTTCCATAGAGCTTGAGAGTGGTGGCGCGCGCTTGAAGTACGCTGAAAGGGAGGTGCGGCTCGCGCTGGTTGAGCACAGCCCCGAAGCGGTGCTTCTCCGTGTTGAAGCTGGAGGACGCAGCGACAGTGGTTTCCTCGTGGATTTAAGGTCCCGGCTCGAAGGCTTCGAGAGGTTGCTGCTCTTCCACTTCACGTATGACCCAGACAAGTATTTTGGCGACGCTCCTGAGCCCTACAAGTACCCACAACTGGTGGAAGCGGGCGAGCTCACATATTGCCCGTGGAGCTACCCGATCCACACCGGAGGCTTCGAGGGGCTGCCAAGGACTCTGAAGGTTTCGCAGCTCCTCGCCAAGGGAAAGAAAGGCTACGCCTACCTGCTCCCCGTTTCAGACGCCGGGGCTAGAGGCTACATCTCGTGGTTTGAGAAGGGGGAGTTCAGCGTGGTACTGAACAGGGCCGCACCTGGAGCGTGGAACAGTGCTAATGCTTTTGCGTTCTCCGTCTCTGGGAACCCGTACAGGACTGTCGAAGCGGCGTACGAGGCGGCATTCTCGGCGGTGGGCAAGCTCAGCGCGCTCAGGAGGAGCAAGAAGCTGCCTGAAGTGTTCAGGTACTTGGGCTGGTGCTCCTGGAACGCTTGCTGGCGCGAGCCAACCGAGGAGAAAATCCTTGCAGCCTACAAGACGCTCCTGGAGAAGGGGGTGAAGCCCGGTTTCGCGCTGATCGACGACGGTTGGCAGGACGAGGTAACCGGCCAGTGGCCCGGAATGCGGATGAAAAGCTTGAACCCCGACGCCAGGAAGTTCCCTAAGGGCTTCGCTGAGGTCGCTAGGGAGCTTAAAAGACTCGGCGCCAAGTACGTCGGCCTCTGGCACACCCTCAACGTGCACTGGGGAGGGGTCGCCAGAGGGAGCGAGCTGGCGGAGCGGTGGAAAGGGCTGCTGATGGAGGTCAACGAGAGCCTAGTGCCCGATCCCTCCAAGTCGTTCGACTTGTTCAAGGATTGGTACACGAAGTTGAGAGAGTGGGGCTTCGACTTCGTTAAGGTGGACAACCAATCCTTCGTCGGCTATACTTACGCGGGTCGTGTACCGATAGAAGAGGCCGCCAGGAAGCTCCATGAAGGGTTGGAGGGCGCCGCTTACATCAACTCGCTCGAAGTGCTCAACTGCATGGCCCAGCAGCCTGAGAACGCGTTCAACTGGTTCAGGTCAACAGTAGCGAGAAATTGCGTCGACTACATCGTACCTCACAGGAAGTCGAGAGACAAGCTCCACCTCTACTTCAACGCGTACAACGCACTCTTCATGTCCCAAGTGGTCTGGCCCGACTGGGATATGTTCCAGAGCCACGACCCCTGGGCCCTCCAGCAGGCAGTTGCCCGAGCGGTGAGCGGAGGTCCAGTCTACCTGACCGACGAGCCCGGCAAGACTGTGGCGGAGATCGCGAAACCCCTTGCCTTCAGCGATGGTACGCTCCCACTGCCTGACGAGCCCGCATTACCGACAGAGGACGTGTTGATGCGCGACCCCTACAACGAAGCCGTACCCCTGAAAGTGTTCACAAGAGTTACCGTCGAAGGAGTAGGCCGCTACGGCATCGTAGCTGCTTTCAACGTGAACAAGGACGACTTACCAGTAAGAGGTAGGGTCGAGCCGCTCGACGCGCAGCTATCGTCCGGCAAGTATGCGATCTACGAGTACTTCAGTGAGAGCCTACACGAAGGCTCAGCGAGCTTCGAGCTGGAGCCGATGGGTGTCAAGCTGTTCACTATAGCGCCAGCCGGAACCTGGTTCACACCCTTCGGCCTCAAAAACGTGTACATCATGCCGCGCGCCATCGAGCACGCAGCGATGTTCGAGGACGAAGCGATACTGCTGCTGAAGGAGCCTGGTACCCTAATCGCTAAAACGGAAGCGAAAATACGCGCAGAAGGAGGTGAAGTATTCCAGGAAGAACCAATCGCTAAGATTAATTGCAAACAGCGATTAGTAAGAGTAAGGCTCGTTCGCTGAGGGCCGCTAACGAAACGGATTTATTTTCCTCGTTTTTTATCTAGCTGTGGCTCGCCCTGGAATCGAGCTGAGCATGCCTCCTCGCATTAAGGTTCTTGAAGCTCTCGGGTCGATCGGGGACGGTAGGGTGAAGCTGGTTGGCGATAAGGAGGCAGTGGTTGTTTCCTCGATGGGTGATAGGCAGTACACGGTCTACGTGGACGTGGAGAGAGGGGAGGCTTTCAGCGACGATAATGGGACGAAGTTTAGGGGTTACGTCGGCTACCCGATCATCGCGGTTTTGATGCTGAAAGGGGTGCTACCTTACGACGAGAGGTTCGCCAAAGCACTAGCTGGTTTGCCGTGGAAGGAGCTTAACGAGAGGTTCAAGAAGTACGCGGTTGTCGAAAACCTCGTTAAAGAGGAGGCGCGGAAGAAGGGCGTCGACCGGAAGGAGCTGGACGCGTTCGTAAGATCTGTTCTCAACCGCCTTGCTGAGCTTCAGCTTCGCTACGTTGAGCGTCCTCGAGCAAGCTGAGGAACTCGCGCACATTCTTTTTGGGTAGAAGGATCTTATACTTCGATAACGGCCAGAAACCGTCCCTAGACACCACGCGGCCACCCATCTCACCCAGCATCTTAACGAAGTTCGCGTAAGGCACCTTTCTGTGGTCAACCTCTACCTCGATGACCATCCCTCTACCGCGTGCGTCCATCCGCAGAATTGGCAAAAAGGTGGGAAATAAGTGTTTCCGCGCTGTTGGAGAAAGCCTTATGGCCGCACCTAGGGTTGAGCTGCCCGGTTCCAGGCATCTATAGGATCGCGACTCGAGTCCCGATAGCTTGGCCCGGTAGAGGTTTGCGGAACTTCGCTATCACCCTCCCTCTGCAGCCGTGAACCCTGACGATGACGCCCTTCACGCTCAGCTTCCCGTCGGGGCTCTTCCACAGCACCTTCCTACCTACGAAATGGGCGGCTTCGCCGTCACTGCGAACGCCTTCGATCTCCAGCAGCACGTACCTCTCGTTCTGGGAGTTGCTCCCCCGGCGGTAGCTCACCGCGTACGCCACGTGGCTCACCGAGCTCATAGCGTAGAGGGGGAAGATGCCCGCGCTCTTTAAGTGTTACGCGGCGCTCGAAAAGCACTGAGGCTTCCGGCACCTTTAGACGGAAACAGCATGCTACAAAACGTAAGACAATTGGTAAACTATTTTCGTAGAAGCGCGCGCTATATCAGTGTGCGACACTTTCTACATCGCGCTAGTGTTTGAGAAGGATCTGCCGCTACTCACTTTCGATAAAGAGCAAAGGAGGGTAGCCGAAGCGCTAGGCGTGCGAGTAAAACCGTGAAGCGCGCGCTATAAGGTGGCCGAGCGCCCCCCTTTAGCGCTAGTTAGGCTGTAAAGAGTCGCAAGTGAAAGAGTGTTTATCGGCTACCGATGACGTGGCGGGAAGGTCGCACTAAGCTGTGCTAGGAAGCTGGGGACTTAGCGCTTCGCAGCGCGCGCTTAAAAACGGCCCCTCCGTTCTGGTGTCGCTCATCCCCGTGCAGCTATACCAGCCTTCATCCTCGGGGCCGATACTTCTCCTCGAAGGAGACAAATTAATTTTGCTGCCTAGTGCGCGCTAACCTAGAGGAACATTCTTGAACGCTACTTTCGGTGGTTTAAGAGGGGGCTGAGCTGGCTAGGGTTCTCAAAGTCCATGTAGGAAATTTGGCGTTTGTGAAGGTCAGTGGTAGGGGTTCTACGCTGTTTGCAGTTCCGGTTCCCAGCGGTAAAGGAGTTGCTATCCTCTTTTTTGGGGTGAGGGTGAGGTCGAGGGGGAGGAGGTGGTGGACTCCCGCTTTGGCATTGGCCGGTGCGCCTCTCAACCGGATGGTTAGACAGCTTGAAGGTTCAGTGGAGGGTGGTGGTAAGCCTTTTTCGTTTAGGTCTAGGAAGAGCGGTCTTTTCATCTCGGTGAGGCGGAGGGGTTCGGGTTACGCGCTTTTGCTTGGTGGTGGAGGGAGGGTGTACGTGGCTGTTGAGGTGAGAAAGGGGGATCTTGTGAAGCTGGCGAGGTTGTTGAGGGAGGCTATGGAATGGCGGCCTGCTGATCTGCCTCTCCCGTTGACTTGGAGGGATAAGGAAAAGATCTTCGGTTCCTACGCTTAAACTGTTACCTTGTGTTTTTTCAGGGTGTTCTCCAGGTTTTCCAGGAGCTCTCTCCTGAGGGTCTTCCCGCTGAGGATGTAGGAGAGCAGTAGGGCTCCAACGGCGGGCGGGAATTTTGGCTCAATAATTTCCACTTTGAAGTGATGTTCAAGATGTTTCCTGAAGGGTTCTAGGATCACGTTTCCGGCTCTGAAGACACCTCCGACTGGAGCCACTTTGATCGGTTGCTCCTCCAGCATGCCCAGCTTCTTTACCAGCGCGATGACGTGGAGCGCCAGGTGCATCGCAGCATCCTCTACAACACCCTTCGCTACCGGGTCGCCGCGCTTTGCGGCTTCTGTGACGAGCGGTGCCAACCTGGCGATGTCGCGCACGCTCATCCGCTCCCCGTATACTTTGATAAGGATCTCGTCTGGTGACGCTACGCCCAGAGCCTTCAGCACTGGTTCGGTCAACTGGGTGGCTGGGCCGCGCCCGTCGAAGGCCCAGAGGACGGCCCTTAAAGCCTCTCTCGCTATGAAGTAGGCACTCCCCTCGTCACCGAGCAGGTGGCCCCAGCCGCCGCAACGCGCGTACTCGCCTTTCCTGTTCCTGGCTCCTGCGACCGAGCCCGTCCCGGCGATGACGATGACTCCCGGCTCGCCCAGCGTAGCGCCGACAAGCGCAATTTCAGCGTCGTGGCGCACGAAGACCCTCTCGCCGGCGATTCTCGGTGCGGCTTTCTCCTCGAAGATCTTGAAGTCGTGGCTGGTGTCCATCCCCGCTAAGCCGAGGGTCACCACGTCTGCCGTCTCGCGGCCCACAGCGGCGATGGCCTGCTTGACGGCGGTGTTTATGTTCTCGACAGCCCCGTCGAGGCCAACGACGTGGTAGTTGGACGGCCCGCTTTCCCCGACGCCGACAACCCGCCCCTCTCCGTCGGCGGCAACCGCGAAGGTCTTGGTCGCGCCCCCGTCCACGCCCACGTACAGCTCGATCCCGCTCACAGGGGCGTTGGGTGTTGCCGGTATAATAGCGCTGCGCCTGGAGCAACTATATTAGAGAGCTACCGCGCCAGGGGTGCGTGGAGGATAGGTTAGACTGGTTTAGGGAAGCGAGGTTCGGGATGTTCATCCACTGGGGTCTCTACGCGCTTCTGGGTAGGGCCGAGTGGGTCATGTACTTGGAGCGAATTCCTCGAGCCGAGTACGCGAAGCTTGCCCAACGATTCAGGGCTGAGCGGTTCGACGCGGAGGAATGGGCGCTGACCGCTAAGGAGACTGGGATGAAGTACATGGTTCTCACGTCGAGGCACCACGATGGGTTCAGCCTCTTCGACACGAAGCTTTCCGACTACAAATCTACGAACACGCCGGCTGGTAGGGACATCGTGGCCGAGTACGTTGAAGCCTGCAGGAGAGCTGGCTTAAAGGTCGGCCTCTATTACTCGCTTTTGGACTGGAGGTGGGATGCGTACTGGAAGGGGCCGAGAACCGACCCTCAAGGTTGGCAGCTTTTCCTCGAGTACGTCCACGGCCAGGTGGAGGAGCTGTGCAGCAACTACGGCCGGATAGACGTGCTATGGTTCGACGGGAACTGGCCGTACAGCCCGGAGGATTGGAGAGCTCAGGAGCTACTCGATAAGGTGCGCAGGCTACAGCCTCAGATAATCGTGAACAACAGGACCGGCTTGCCCGGCGACTTCGATACGCCGGAGCAGCACGTGCCGTGGTGGGCACCCCCCAAGAGGGCTTGGGAAACGTGCATGACGATGAACGACAGCTGGGGCTACTTCGAGGGTGATCGCAACTGGAAGACGCCTCGCCAGATTGTGAACACGTTAGTGAGCATTGTCAGCATGGGCGGCAACCTCCTGCTGAACGTTGGGCCGCGCGGAGATGGGAGCTTCCCGCCGGAAGCGGTCGAAATCCTCTCGCACTTGGGTTCTTGGCTGAAGCGCAACGGCGACTCCGTTTACGGTGCTTCGGGCGCCCCCTTCACAACCACCGTTGGGCCGGTGACCGCCAAGGGGGACAAGGCTTACGTGCACGCGCTTAGGTGGCCGGGTAGGAGAATTATCGTGGCGGGTGTCGGGAACAAGGTGCTTTCCGCCAGGCTCCTCGCGGAAGACAAGAGCGTCGAGTTCAGGCAGGAGGGTTCCAGGGTTTTCCTCGAGAATCTACCGCCCTCCCCACCCGACCCCTACGACACAGTGATCGAGCTCAAGCTTGACGGAACTCCCGTTGCCTCTCCCTACGTCCCAGAGTAGATGATCGCTCGGTTAACGGTTTAGCGGGCTCGACTATGTTTTTCTCGCAGCGGTCCCAGAAGTAGTCTATAGTTTAGTGCGCTGAGCCTGATCAAGGCGTAGTGTGCACTTTTCCCTCATTCAGGATCCCAGCGGCGTACTTGGGGGCGGCAGCTACGTCTTCCTTGTAGCAGTTCTCCAGGCGCGCGCCCTTTCCTTTAAATGACCTGCCCTGCAAGAACGCACTCGAGCTATTATTCGTTTGGTAAGGCAAAGTTCGCGCGGGACAAGCTTCTTGAGGCTAGCGCGTTGGTTGCGCAAAGCTGATTAACGTCAGCTCCTACCGCATCCGCGTGAGGGTCGGAGTTATAGGGTGCGGGTCTATCGGCAAGATTCACATCAAGAACCTAAAGTCTGTTGGTGCTGAGGTTGTGGCTGCGTGCGACATCGACGAAAGCGAGCTCAAGTACGTGAAGAGCGCGTTCGGTGTGGAACACCTCTATAGGGATTACCGCGACCTCATAGCTCGCAACGATATCGATGCGATCGTAGTGGCAACGCCCAACTACCTTCACTACCAGATGACTGTGGACGCGCTGAGGGAGGGCAAGCACGTCCTCTGCGAGAAGCCACCAGCGCTCACAGCCCGCCAGGCCAAGGAGATGTTCGACGCCAGCCGCAAGTACGGGAGGGCTCTCCTCATAGGTCTGACCAACAGGTTCAGGGGGGATAGTAGGGCTCTCAGGAGGTACGTGGAGGAGGTAGGGATCGGCGAGCCTTACTACGCAAGAGCGAGCCTCCTCAGGAGGTCCGGCATACCCGGCTACGGGAGCTGGTTCACGAGGAAGAGCGAAGCTGGTTCGGGGCCTTTATTCGACATAGGTGTTCACGCGCTCGATATCGCGATGTGGTTGATGAACAACTTCAAAGTAAGGGAAGTTTACGCAGCGACCTACGCGAAGTTCGGCCCGAGGGGTAAGGGGCTCGGCACCTGGGGTAAGCCGGTGCCGGGTGGTCCCTTCGACGTTGAGGACCTAGCGGCAGCTATGATTCGGATGGAAAACGGTGCAGCACTCTATTTGGAGGTAAGTTGGGCTGCTCACATCGCGTCGGACAGCTTCCAAGTGCTCGTTTTAGGCGACAAATCGGGATTCGTGTTTCCGGGCGCTAGAGTTTACGCGGAGGAAGGAGTGCTTGTCGATAAGCAGCTGAAGTTCACGGAAGAGGACCCGTACATCGTGGAGATGCAGCACTTCAAGGAGGTCGTGGAGAAGGGCATCGAGCCGGTAACGAAGCCCGACGAGATGGTGATGCTGCAAGCCGCTTTAGAGGCTGCTTTGAAGTCGGCTGAAGAGAAAAGGCCGGTAAGGGTTTCAGAGCTCCTGTAGCCTGCGGCTAAGTAAGGCTTACAGTTTTTCCGGTTTTTGCTGCTTCGTTGAGGGCCAGCAGGACCTTTGTGACCCTGTAGCCCCACTCCACCGAAGGCAGAGGTTTCTCGCCTTTTGCCACGCACTGGGCGAGGTGGTCGATCGAAGCGTGGTAGTAAGGTTTTATCTCACCTATCTGCTCCCTACCTAAGCTCCTCTCCCCGCTTTTCGAGCGCACGATGATAAGCGGCGCGTAAGGGTGGACGGAGGCAGATCCTTCTGTGAAGTAGAGTTGAATGGGGGGCATGTGCAGCTGGGTGAAGGTGACGTAGTTCGCAAGGATCACTGCAAGCCCACCGCCGTAGTCGAGGATCCCAGCGAAGTTGTCGAAAGCCGTGACTCTGACTGGTACGCTGGGTTTTAAGTCGTGGAAGTAGTAGACGCCCCGGCCGTACGTGTCGCGCTTTATCGCGGCTGTTGCCTCCTCTAGCTTGAGCACGAGCCTTTCCTCCAGCAGCACAGAGCCTAGGGCGGTAGCTCTACTTGGCTCGCCGAACAGTGTCACGAGCCTAGCTACGTCGTAAACCGCTAGGTCGAACAGGACGCCTCCGCCCCGTGCGTCGTCGAAAAACGCTTCAGACCACGTGGGCCCGCTGTGGCCTGTGTGCCACAAGGAGTAGCAGTGGCGCCCGAGCCCGGCCAGCTCGCTCTTCAAAACACGGAAGAGTGGGGAAAGCAGGGGGTCAGATGGTTCCGCGACGGCTGCGACACCGCTCTTCTCAACCCTTCTGACGATCTCTTCCGCCGCTTTGAGGGAGAGGGCCATTGGTTTCTGGACTACGAAGTGCTTTCCCTCCTCAGCAGCTCTGATCGCCAGCGGGGCATGAGACTCGTGGCTGGTGACTATGACTACAGCTTCTACGCGTGGGTCCTTCAGCAGCTTGTCAGGATCTTCGTACCATCTTGCGGCGCCCCAAAGCTCGGCGCTTCTTCTAGCTCTCTCAGCCACAGTGTCGGCTACCGCTACGAGCTCGTAGTTCCTCGCGATGTACGGCAGGTAGTAGTTGTTGGCTACGTTCCCGCAGCCGATAACCCCAAAACTCAGCTTCTTCACGAGCGCGAAGGCTAACGGTCGGATATAAACTCGCTCCGCGCGCAAGCCCTGCGCAGGAGCGCGCCCAGCTCCACGACCCTGCCTGCGACTATCTCGTATTCCACCTCGGGGAGCTTAAGGTTGCAGCCGTAATCGGCGATGCTCCTAACCTTCCCGCTCACCGCGGCGTACGCCTCATCCTCCTCTAGGAGAGACAGTATGTAGCGGGCCAGTTCCCCGCTGAATATGACTCGCTCGCCGCTCAAAGGGTAGCAGTACGGCAGTTTGACCTCAAGCGCTCCCCTCTTGAGAGTCAGACCTCTAGCGATCTTCACCCGTTCCAGAGGCTCGCCATCTGCCACGCGGGATGCCACGTACGCGGCTCCATCAACGCTGAGCTGGCACGGGCCTAGAGTCCGCGCCTCAACGCCGAGCTTCTCTGTGAGCAACTTCCGAGTCCGCCCCTTCGGCGGGAAGTCACCCATTATCCCGCCCACAACGACGTACCTAAACTGTTTGAAATCTTCTGGCGAAAGGGGTACGCGGGCCTGCGGGTCCAGCACGAGGATCTCTCTCCGCTCGGCGATCTCGTTCACGCTCTCCGGCACAGCCCGGGCGAAAGGCTCTAGGCACGCTCTCTCCCTCTCGTCCTTTACATTGGTCACCAGAAGGTTCCCCACTATGCTTGCAGTGTGTTTGTACTCGAGGTAGGTCCACGGGCTGAGAGTAGGCTCCAAGTGCTCTATGACGATCACTGCCATACGCGCCGCGACTGCCGTCGCCACCAACTTTTTTACTCCTTCTCTCGAGCAGCGCCCGGTGGTTGGGTGAAGTACGTCGCGGTGGGCGCATTCCCCGACATTACAGAGAGGAAGGTTAAGGAGAGCGCGAGAGCCCGGGTTCTATCCGTAAAGGGCTCCAGCGAGGCCGCCCTGTGGACGGCGAGGCGGCTTAGGGCGATGGGCTACGAAGTGGAAGGACCCGTGGAGGTCGAAGTTTCGGTGAAGGCTGTGGAGGAAGCTGTCAGGTCCGCGCTGGACAGCTGCGATCTCGTGATCGTTACCGGGGGCATGGAGCCTAGCTCCGCTCCAGCCTTCGAGGGAGTTGCAGCCGCCCTTGGGAGGGCACTAGTGGAGAACGAGGAAGCCAAGCAGCACGTTGAGGAGTATTACCTTCTGGAGGAAGCCGATAGCGCCGCGAGCGATCTCTCCCCCCTGGAGCGCGCCAGAGCCTTAACCCTGCTGCCTGAAGGGTCCACGGTTTTTCACAACCCGAAGGGGCCGGCTCCTGGGATCCTGCTAGAGGAAGGCGGCAAGTACCTGATCTGCGTGCCTGGCTCACTCGCCGAAGCCGGAGCTATTTTCGAGGAGGAAGCGGACCCCTACGTGCGCAGCGTGATCGGCGCATCCTTCTCCACCACAGTGCACGTGATGACGAAGACATGGGAGGAGGAAGCTGTCGCCCGCGTGGTGGAAACCGTCTCAGAGGAAGCTCCGTGGGTGTTCGCCCAGCTTAAGCGAGCCGTGCGTTCGAAAGAAGGGTGGGGTATAACGGTCACAGTTTTCGCTAAGAGTCCGGACGAGCTCAGCGAGAAGCTGGTTAGAGCGGTCGAGATTGTGGAGGGGGTTCTCGAGCGCGAAGGCATAGGTTTCGACAAGAAAGACCTTAGCGGGCTCTAGGCTCATCCACGTCAGAAACCTACCCTTTCCTCACCCTTTCGGGCTGGGAGTATCTCATCACGTGCTTGCGCTAGCGTCGGTTGGGTAAAAGCTTTCGGTGCGCGTCAACGCTTTTTAGCCCCTATAGCAGGGGGCTGAGGTATGCGGTTGGTGTTCATAGGTCCCCCAGGGGTGGGTAAGGGCACGTACGCTGCGGCGGTCTCGCAAAGGTTCGGAATACCTCACGTATCGACGGGGGACATGATCCGAGACGAGATCAAGAGAGGGTCCGAGCTCGGCAGGAAGCTGAAGGAGTACGTGGAGAAAGGCGCATTAGTCCCTGACGAGGTTGTCACAGAGATGGTGCGAGAGCGGTTGAGCAGGGAGGACTGTAAGCGCGGTTTCATACTCGACGGCTATCCGCGCACGCTGAAGCAGGCGGAGGAACTCGACAGGATCACCGCGATCGACCTCGTCTTGAACTTCGTTGCGCCCGACGAGGTGATCATCGATCGAATTAGCGGGAGGAGGATCTGCAGGGTGTGCGGCGCTATCTACCACGTCAAGTACATGCCGCCAAAAGTCCCCGGCGTCTGCGACAAGTGCGGAGGCCCGCTCTACCAGAGGGAGGACGACAAGCCTGAAGTTGTGGCAAGGAGGCTTGAGGTTTACCGCCAGCAGTTCGAGCCGATAATCGGGTACTACAGGCGGAAGGGGGTCCTCGTGGACGTGGATGCCAGCGAGCAGGCGGAGATCGTCGTGCCGAGGGTGCTGAAGCTGCTGGAGGATAGGTTTTCAGCAGGAAAGCTTTCTTGATGGAGATCATTAAACGCGATCGGAGAAGGGAAAAATTCTACAGTTGAAATTTAAAGCGGGAGGGTTAAGATTATATAGTCTGTTGACGGAAGCAGACCCGTGGGGCAGAGTAGTGGCTCCACGGGACATCGGGCTTCCGGTTTGACAAGGAGAATGCTGTTTCTCCTAGTGATACTCGTCCTATTGCTAGTTTCCTCCAACGTATACCTAGCGCTAGCAGGTGGCGCGCTGGGCATCGTCAGCACGTACACGCTCGTCCTGCTCTTCACGTACGTTAGCAGGTACCTGGGAGCCGACCTGACGAAGCAGGAAGTGTACGCGCTCTTCTACGCTCTCACTTTCTCATGGGTATTCTTCAACGCTTACAATACCGTGTACAGAGCGTATCTGAGGGTTAGCGAGGTGACCAACTCTTTCCTGATCGGCGGCGAACCCGTCGCCCGCCTTCTGCCAGCGTGGTTCGCACCCCCTGCCGGCTCTCCTGTTTTTAAGTTGAGGACGCTTTTCCATCCGGACATGGCTCTACCGCTGCTCATACCCTTAACCTTCTCCGTCCTCTGGCTCGTCGCTGAGCTATCGATGGTCATGCTTTCCTCCTTCCTTTTCGTCGAGGTCGAAGCCCTCCCCTATCCTCTCGCTCAGATCGACGCCACGTTCATCACGGTGGTTTCCGAGAGGCCTGCCGAGTGGTTAAGGGGATTCCTACCGGCCATGGCGTTGATGCTCTTTCTGGCGGTGTTGCTTTACCTGCCCAGCGTGGGGATAATAGTCGGGTTGCCGGTGCCGCCCATAGGTTTCTATGATTTCACCCCTCAGATAACCGACGCTTTCCCAGGCGGCGTGCTGGCGATCAACTTCTATCCTTGGACCGTTGCTACGGGTTTCATGATGCCCCTCGATGTGGCGTCAGCTGCGCTCGTCACCTCCATAGTTGTTTGGATAATCTTCAACTCGCTCTTCATCACACACCCGTTCTTCAGGTCGCTTTTTCCCGACTGGGCTAAGGAGTACCAGAAAGGTATGACGTACTGGACGATCGTTGAGCGATCGACGCTGAGGGTTTGGGCCCCTATACAGCTGGGCGCCCAGCTGGCGCTCTCCGTGCTCCTTGTAGTCAGGTACAGGAGGGAGATCGCTAGGGCTTTCTCCGCTCTCTCCAAAGCCAGCTCTGCTGAAGCGCGAGACTACCCACCCCTCTCCGCTCTGCTCGCGATGTTCTTCGCCGCAACTGGGTTCGCCGCGGTCCTCTACTCGCTGCTCCTGCCCGGCATCCCCATCTACATAGTTGCAGCCATAACCGTTGGGTTGGGCCTTTTGATACCTTTGACCAACGCCTACATGGCCGGGAAAGCGGGGCCCAGCTTGGGTCTCCCACCCTTCACTTGGCACTCGGTGGTGTACTCGATGATAGGTCAAATACCAGCCTCCACGCAGGTCACATCCATACTTTATGGCCCGCCGATAATCGGTGGGATGGCCGGGAGCGGAGCTCAAGCCATTAAGGTAGCGAGCATAGTTGGAGCTAAGCCAACGGACTTCGTGAAAACCGTTGCCATCGCTTTCGCGATCGGTACAGCTGTCAACATACTGATCGTCGACGCGCTATGGAGGCTCGCGCCGATACCCAGCATGGCTTACCCCATCACCGTCAACATGAGGGACACCTCAGCGTACGACTGCGTTGTCGCGTCAGGCGTCCTTCCGCTCAAGCCTAACGTGATACTCCCTGCCGCCGGCTTCTTCCTGCTTTTGTTCGCAGCACTAGAATCGCTTAACATGGCGTTCCGCTTGCCTCTCTCGATTGCGGGAGTCGCCATGGGTCTCACGACAACCCCAGCATACACAATCGTCTACTTCGCTTCATCGCTTCTGGGGAACCTGATAATACCGAAGCTACTGGGCGGTGAGCGCGCTTCGAGGTGGGGAGCTTACAAGAGCGTTATAATTTCAGGCGCGATGCTCGGAGACGGTTTAGCGGCTTCAATATTCACGCTACTAGGTTTAATAGGGAGAGCTAGCTGGACATGGCCGTGGTGAGGTGATGGTCATGAGGAAGTTACTGGTAATTGCGCTGGTTGTGAGTTTAGCACTAAGCCCCTTCCTTGCCGGAGCTCAGGGAGAGGAGGTTAGGAACGTGATAGATAACGCTCTGCGATCCTACAGCTACCCGCGCGTTCTAGAGCTAGCAGAACGGTTCGCGTCGCTGGGTTCTAGGGCTCCCGGCTACCCCGGCTACGAGAGGGCGTTCGAGCTGGTAGTTAGCGAGGCGCAGAAGCTAGGCTTGAAGTACACAATCCAGAACTTCACGATGCTCGCTCCGGTGGAGAGCGAGAGCTACGTAGAGGTGCTCGAGCCCGCGCGGCTTAAGCTGAAGGCTTACAGCCTGTGGCCCAACGGCGGCATATCAGCCGGCGCCGGTAGCGCGGAAGGGTACCTCGTCTACGTGGGTAAGGGCAGGCTGGAAGACTTCGACGGTAAACCGGTGAACGGTAGTATCGTAGTGATGGACTACGACGGCAGCTTGGACGGCTGGGTCAACGCGCTGAGGTTCGGCGCGAAAGCGGTGATCTTCCTGGGCGGCGGCAGCCCGGAGCGCGAGGCGCTCAGCAAGTTCGACCCGCTAGTTCCGGTACCTTTCATGAGGTTGTACCTCGAGCCGCGCGAAGCCGCCCAACTGAAAGACATGCTAGCGCGCGGCCCCGTGAAAGCGAGAGTCTACACCGACATGGAGCTGAGGGACGTGAAGGGCTACAACGTGCTCGTTGAGATCCCGGGAGCTGAGAAGCGAGACGAGATCATCATGTTCGTCGCCCACTTCGACGCTTGGTGCGTAGCGCCCGGCTTGGCCAACTCGACCGAGGAGGCGCTATCGCCTGCCGCGCTGCTGGAGCTCATGAGGTACTTCGCGGAGCACAAGCCCCCGCGCACAGCCTGGTTCCTCTTCACATCGGGCCACTGGAACGGGCTCACCGGTCCAAGGGAGTTCGTAAGATGGTTCATACTCCAGCGCCCCGATCTTATGAGGGGCGAGCGGACGATCTGGTACGTGATGGGCCTCGACATCTCGGCGGACTTGCCTGTAGCTTCCTTGATTTACGTAGGGCACTTCTACCAGACTTCCGGAAGGACGTTCATTACAACAAAGTTCTTCTGGCTGCAGGGTGTAGTTAACACGTACGCGCAGTACATATCGAGCTTCCTGAACGAGACGGGTATCCCGAGCTCCCCGGCTTTGAGGAGCGTCATGCGAACGCTGGGGGTTGTCAGGCCGATCGACTTGACTCACGGGCCGGAGTGGATGTGGTCGAGCACGATGAGCAAGCCGTACGTCCTCGACACGGAGCCATTCGTTATCGCTGGCATGGCGGCTTTCACGCTTAGGACCTCGTACAGCTACAGGCCTCTCGAGGGTGAGCCGGTCAGCGACTTAAGCTACGTGAGGGAGAGGTTCGAGGACAGGGTGGTGCCCCAGCTCGCCTCAGCCGTCGCTATCGCTGTGGGTCTCCTAAACGAGCCAACAATCAACGTGATGAAAAGCCTCATCCTGCCCACCAGGTTGCACCCGCTCCTCTACTGGGGGTTCCTCGATTTGCAAGTGCAAGTGCTGATGTACAACATCACGAAGGGATGGTACGACACAGTGCCCTACGCGATCGTGAGGGTGAGCAGGTGGAGTTCGTACCCGTTTGCTTGGATGTGCGTGAGGGCTGATCACAACGGCACCGCGCTGGTATACGGTGTCACGCCGCAGGGTCTCAACACATGGTACGTTGAAGCCTGGAAGCCTATCAACAGCACCTGGATGATCATGCCGGCGTGGGGCATGCGCAGCACGGGGTCCACGTGGGTGACACTGCTAGTACCTAGGGGCTACACGAGCGTTTACGTAATGCCGCTGCAGACGAGGGTCTTGGTCGACCTTTACAACCCGAGGTTGATGAGGCGTACGCTCGACGACCCGCGCTACGCGTCCGCTAACACATGGGCTGCTGGCGGCTCTTGGCCGACACAGTTCGAGACGGAGACCGGCATAACGCCTCTCTATCATTTCGTCTCCAACAACGATAGGAGTGGCATCTACCTAGCGGGCAGCAGCTTTGTTGAAAACCTTACGATCACGCTGTCGGCAGGGGCTCGGTGGCCAGCGGCTATAGCATCAGGCGGCGAGCGCGCCTACTGGGCGCTCGACTACGCTGTCGGCACGTACACAATCACCCACCAAAGGTACACTGTCCTGAGCGCGAGAGAAGTTAGGAGGTTGAGCGCGGATGTCATGATGGATTACGCGGGGCAGCATATAAGCAGAGCTATCAGCGCCGCGAAGAACCTGGTGTGGAGCGAGGCTTACAGAAGCGCTTTAGCCGCGTGGAGCTACGCTTCCAGAGCCTACTCCGACGAGGTGATGCCTCTCTACGACGAGTGCATTCGCTCAGCAATCATGTTCGTACCTTTCATCGCGGCGACTGGCTACTTCCTCGAGCGATTAATGGTTAAGGGAGAGGGGTTCCGGATGATCTTCAACGTGCTCGGTTTCGAGATCGCTCTCTTCCTCCTTTTCGCTTTCACACACCCGGCTTTTTGGGTTGTACCGAGCACCACGCTGGCGGCCTTAGCTGTGGGTTTGCTCGTGCTAATGGCTGTCGTCTTCTGGATATTCTACAGGGAGTCCAGGGATATAGTCTCCGAAGTTGCGGCTAAGTTCCTCGGGTATCATGAGGTCGTTACCGAGAGGACGGCAGCTACGCTCATGGCGGTTTCTCTTTCCACGGAAAACATGAGGAAGCGCCCCTTGAGATCGATCCTCACGCTGGTCCCCATCGCCGTGTTCGCGATGGCTATGGTTTCGCTCGCGTCGGTGTCGCCCTATACTGCCGTGCTTCCGAAGCCAATGGAGAACGTGAAAGCTCCGTTTTACGGCTTCGTCCTAAAGAGGGGGTTCGCGGTTCTGGGAGACATACTCGACTACCCGACGGTCGAGATGGTGAAGGCGATTGTTGGCGATAAGGGGTACGTGTGCCCGCGTGTCGTGTACTACTCGCCGGCCGTGATCAACCTAGGTCCCTACGCGATGCTGATTACGGGCAACTCGTCTGCGCCAGTCCCCGTGGTTCTCGGGCTCGAGCCGGTGGAGGCTGAGACGTTATTCTCGAAAGCTATCGTCAGAGGGCTGCCCAAGCCGTTCCTTAGCGACGACCAGCCGGCGATACTCCTCTCCACGACGATGGCTGAGGCGTTGAAGGTCGATGTGGGCGACGAGGTTGAGCTTCACGGTATGAAGCTCGTCGTCACAGGGATCTTCTCAGAGACGGCGATGGACGCGCTGAAAGATCCCGACGGGCGCGGGATGTCTCCCATCGATTCGGTGTACTACGCGCAGCTCCACGGCTTCGCTGTGCCGATGGGAGGCGCTATAGTCCCACAACCATACGCTTGGAGCAGAGTGGTCGTGATGCCAGCCGGCCTGGTGAGGAAGCTGGGCGGTAGGGTCTCTGTCATAGACGTGATTCTCAAGCCTAATGTCACAGACACGCAGTTCGAAGAACTGGCGCAAAGGCTGGCTTACGCCGTCGATGTGCTGTGCTACGGAGGACGGAAGGACGGGTCGGTCACAGCCTACTCCAGGTTCCCGACCTATGCTGCACTCGGCTGGGAGACGATGGTGGTCCCCTTCTTGCTCACATCGCTGAGCATCGTCGTCTCGCTGCTGGGGAGCGTGAAGGAGCGCTCGAGGGAGATCTTCACCTACAGCAGCGTCGGGCTCTCGCCGGGCGGCGCGATGCTAATGTTTATCACCGAGTTCGCGATATACGGCTTCCTAGGAGCGACAGTCGGCTACTTCGCCGGCTGGGGTTTGAGCAAGGCGATGAGGGCTGTGGGCGTGCTGCCTGCCACTTTCGTCTTCAACTACGCTTCGATCGCCATATCCCTCATCCTCGTGTTGGTCCTTATCTCTACTCTAGCCGCGGCTGCGTACCCCGCGTACTTGGCCTCGAGGATCGTGACGCCATCTCTCGAACGCAAGTGGAAGGTCCCGAGAGCGCCCCGAGGTACCCTCTGGGATCTGCCGCTGCCCTTCAGGGTTCCCACGGAGAGGGAAGCACAAGCGGTGCTGCTCTACCTGCAAGAATACTTCCTAGGGGCAGGCTACGAGAAGAGGCTGTTCAAGGTCTCGTCAGACCCGAAGGTGGACGTAGCCAACAAGAAAATGGTCTTCAACGTGAGGCTATACCCCTACGACGCTGGCACGGAGCAGGAGGTGACCCTCTACTTCGTTAAAGAGAAAGTGGGAGGGTGGAGAGCCGGGGTCAGCTTGAGGCTGTTAAAAGGCCTCGGAAGCGTTTGGAGCGGGCCATCTCAGTACGGCTTCCTCGACGACCTGCGGAAGCAGATGCTGCTTTGGGGCACGCTGCCCTCCCAGGAAAGGGCAAAATACATTAGAAAGGCCTACGAGCTACTCGCGAGCAGCGAGAGCGTGATGAGCTCGGAGCAGGCGAGCGGTGAGCGGGAGCCTAAAAGCTGAAACTTAGGGGGCGGCGAGCTCGATCTTTAGCCCCTTAACCTTTTCTAGCAGCTCGCCTTTACCATCAAACCTCCGCTTATTCGCGCGTCTCGCCACAACGGATAGCACACCTTCACCTACTCTCACTCCCCAGTACTCCTCTCGCTCGTACACGTTCGTAAAGGAGTCGGCAAGCCTAACCACAGCCGCTGCTAGTAGCCCCCGCTCCCCGAGATGCCCGAGTGCAGGGTCGCTCTCTGGGTTTGTGTGCCTCCGGTGGTGCTTGATGCAGAAGGTTAGCAGGTTGTAATCGAACTCTCTAGCTAAGAAGTCGGCATGCTCGTTCAACACCTTCACGCCAACCTCCTCATGCCTTCTCTCGGTGAAGTACCTGCCTACATCGTGGAGAAGTCCAGCCGCGTACACGGTTCTGAGGTCGTCAGGTTCCAAGCCGCCGAGAGGCAGTAGCGCTTGCGCAAGGTCCAAGCTCACGTTCGCCACAGTTGAAGCGTGGTCGAGACCGGAGCCGAAGTCGTACAACTTCCCCACTTCGTAGAGCTCGTGCAGCAACTCTACCCCCAACAGGTTTACCAACCTGGAGTACCATAAGAGCGCAAGCTCCTGCACCGGGCTTAGCGGAGCGGGTTGCAGTGCGCTGCAGCCCAGAGCTTCAGCTAGCGCGTTTGCGACGAAGCAGCAGCGATCGTCGCTCTCGCCCAAACCGTGAACCAGCACCCTTGCGCCGGTCCTGACAACGCCGATCACGACACGCGCTAGCTCGTTCAGCTCCTCGACAGGCCGGGCGGCCAGCGGTTGAAGTGGGTAGTCGAGCACGGCCACCCCTAGCCTCCCCGCAGCCTCCCGGTAGCCGGTGCAACCTGGCTCCAAGCTTATAACGAGGAGCACACCGCTTCTGCGCGCTTCTTCGATTGTCTCAGACGAAGGGCACGCTGAAACCAGCAGCGGGCTCTCCGGCTGAGCGCTGTCCACGTGAGGTGCGTGTCGAACCGCTTTATAAACCTCCTCAACTCGAGATAACGCTCTACAAGCCTTTGCCCTTGCAGCGCCGATTACACGTCACCGGTTGTTGTGGCAGCTTTCCGCACCCTGGCTCTAGAGGGATCGAGGGAACCCCACTCAACCGTGTACCCGAGTTTCTCTAGAACCTCGAAGACCCTGTTCGGATCTACTCCAGCTTTCTCCAGCTCCTTCACAGCTTCCGATAGGCTTTTTCCGGAGAGATCGGGGACAGCCAGCCCCTCCAGCTTGGGCTGACCGAGCTCGCGCTCGAGGCTGCGTGTTGGCTCGCCGAGGAGCTTTTTCAGCAGCGGGTACACGTCCACTCCCCTGAGCCTACCTCTGAAGACCACGACTTCGTGCGGCAGCTCCTTCAGAGAAGAGCAAGCCAACTCCTCGTCAACAGCAACTATCAACGTGACTCCTTCAAGCTCCCTAAGCTTCTGCAGTTTCCTCTCCAAGTACTCCTTCGTCCAGAAGCCGACGATCTCGATATACACCTTACGGTTCCCATACGAGACGGAGAAGTCGGGGATCAATATGCGGTTCCCGGCGACGAGCGGCTCTGGCTCTCTTTCGACCTTCCACCCCGCTGCCAGCCTAGAGAGGCTCTTGAAGAACTCCCTCTCCACTTCGCTATCGAAGAGAGGCTCCACCTCGACGCTTCTACGGGGAAAGAGGCTGGTGCGCGCGTCCGTCAGCTCGAACTTCAGGTTCCTCCTCTTACCAGCGACATCAGCTTCGATCGCCCATCGGTCGGCGAGCATAACGTAGGGGACTAGCCTGGCGAGCCTCGTACCGTACCTCCTAGTCTGCCTTAGCAGCGAAGCCGGTCCATCAATGTAAAGCCTGACCCAGCTACCCGCCCGCTCGGCCATGTAAAGCAGCCCTAGCGCTTTCACCGCTCTGAGTAAGAGTTTCGTCGTGACCCCGTCGGCTGTGAAACGCACACCGAGCTTCACAGCTTTGAAGAGCAGCGTTTGGACTTCGGACAGGTTGTACTCCTTCACTAGCTCCTCTGCCCTCATTTCTGGAGGTTTTGCAAGCACCTCGTCTTGGTACTCGGTGAGCACCGTCTCGAGGTCTTTGACGCTACAGCCTAGCCGCTCGGCCACGCGCTCAAGCACTGCTCTCCGCTCTTCCTCGCTCACCGCCACGCCGTAGCTCCTGCAAGCTTCCTCGAACACCTCTAGCCTCGCCTTGACAGGGTCCACAGGCGTTTTCACGGCTTCGAAGACCGAAGCTCTCAAAGCTAGCGTAGCCATTGCTCTCGCAACCCTCATGTCGAGCCCGGTCTCGAGCGCCAGCTCTTCCAGCTCTCCTAGCTCCCGTTCGAGCTCCCTCCTGCCCTTCCCGATCCCTCCCCTCAACCTATCCAGTATCTCGGCTGCAATAGCTAACGGTATCCCCTCTGGCTCCAGCAGCAACGGCTCGATCCGCCCACCCCGAACCCTAGCAACCAGAAGGTTTGAGGGCAACATCAGCTTTCCCCCTCGAGCGCTTTCCTGCGCTTTCGCGATATACCGACCTCTCTCGTCCCAGATGTTACAACTTCATAAAGCAAGGCACGCTTGCCCTGTCGTGGCCGTAGGATCCTTCCCAGCCTCTGCACAAACTCCCTCCGGCTACCTGTACCGCTGAGGATCACCGCTACGTTGGCGTCTGGCACATCGACACCTTCCTCTAGCACTCGAGACGTAGCGAGCGCGCGCACCCTACCTTCGCGGAAAGCCGCTAGGACTGCTCTCCGCTCCTCCTCAGGCGTCTTGTATGTGACCTCGGGTATCAGGAAGCGCGAAGAAATCGCCCTGACTACGTCGCTGTGCTCAGCGAATATCAGCACCTTGTCGCCCCTGTGCTTAGCCAACAGGTCCTTGAGGACGTCCAGCTTCATTGAAGCGTGAAGCGCGATCCGCCTGGCACGGTACCAGGCCAGCAGCGCCTCTCTAGCCTCCGCGTCCCGCACGCTTAGCGCCGCAAGCTTCTCGAAGTCACGCGGGCTCCGCATCCTCAAACCCCTTTTCCTCAGGAAGCTCTTGTAGACCTCTGTGAGCTTGGCGTACTCCTCACGCTCGCTCTCGGACATCAGAGCGTAAACGCGGACCACATCGAACTCGGCTAGCCACTTTCCAGCCAACTCCCGCACGTAACGCCTGTAGACCACTGGGCCGACGAGGTAGGGCAGCATCTCGTGCAAGCCGTCCTCGCGCTCGGGCGTGGCGGTTAGGCCCATCCTCCAAGGCGCCACGCAGAGCTCGGCTATCTGCCTGTAACCCGGGCTGGGGAGGTGGTGCACTTCATCAAAGACCAGAAGCTCGAATTTGTCCCCTAGCTGCTCTGCGTTGATGTAGGCTGAATCGTAGGTAGCAATTGTCACACACCCGATGCTCTTCTCGCCTCCCCCGTAGCGCCCAGGGGAAATCCCCAGGTGCTCCTTTACGCTTTCCTCCCACTGATCCATCAGCTCCAGCGTCGGCACGACGATCAGCGTCGGCCGAGCCAGCTTAGCGATCGCGGCGATAGCTACAAGGGTCTTTCCCGCGCCCGTTGGAAGGACCACAATCCCCCTTTTCTCTCTCATCCAAGCTTCAAGCGCTTCGCGCTGGTAGTCCCTGAGCGGCAATTCGCGAGAATATATCTGGCAGGGTAGCGGGTGAAGCGCATCGTCCTCGTACCCCACCCCAAGCATTCCGAGCGTTTCCACGATCCACCTGTACTGGATCGCGAGCGCCCTATAGCACCGAACGCGCGGGTCCCACTTGAAGTAGGCTTTAACCAGTGGTGGGGCTTCCCCCTTCAAGAGTATCGTACCGGCGCTCCACTCAAGCTTCAGCATCGCTCGGGAGGAAACGGGTTTCTCGCGGTAAAAGCTTTCGCGATGAAGGGCGAAACTAAAAACTTGAGTTAGCTCAAGCGGCAGATCGCTTGCCGAAAACCCTCGCGTAGAAGTCCCTCGTCGAGTACTCCCTCGCGAACTTCTCGGGGATCGGATACCTACCGTACTCGCGAGCAGCCTTGACCATTGCGAGGAAGTTCTCGGGCTTCACGCCGGGATGTATACTGTTGCTGGACGAAAGCACGAACCCTCCTCCCGGCGCGGCTTTCGCTATCGTTTCCTTCACCACCTCCACAACGTCGTGCTCGCTGAGCAGCGGCAGCACGATGCTGCAGTCGACGTTGCCGATGACGGCTATCCGGTCGCCGTACCTCATCTTAACCTCCTCTATTCTCATGCCCGCTGCCGGCTCTATCGGGTGGAGCGCGTCGATGCCAGCCTCCACCAGCAGGTCTAGGATCCTCCACACGTTGCCGTCCGTGTGCTTCACGAAGGGCACGCCCAGCCGCTTCGCTACGCTTACGCACCTCTTCAAATAGGGCAGCACGAACCTAGCGAAAAGCGCCGGGGAGAGGAAAGGTCCGCTGGCGTTCGCGTAGTCGTCCCCGCTCAGTAGGACATCCGCCCCTTCCTTGACCGCTCTCTCCATAACCCTGCACTTATACTCTATCACTTTTTCGGCGAGCTCGTGGGCGAGCTCGGGCGCCCGGTAGTATAGCTCGAACAGCCTGGCCATACCGCCTACAAGGTAGTGCGAGAACTCGAAGGCGTCGTGCCCGAGGAACACGATGCACCTTTCGCCTTTGAACCTGTCCACAAGGGCTGCTAGAGACTCCAGCCTGTGGTCAGCGTCTGGGTCTGGAGGCTCGTAAATCTCTATTTCCCGCAAGTCCTTGATGGGGCCTTTGACTGGGTAGAGGATCCCGTTCGAGCTCATCCTCCAAACGATCCCCCACTCGCACTTGTATTCCCTCGGGCCGATCTCCGAGTAGTTCAGGGTCTCCCCGGCTGTGCAGCCATCTAGATCCAGCCCTTCTACGAGGTCGGCATAGCTGCGGTAGCCGAGCGCGCTGATAATTGGCTCATTGATTATTAGTTCCCAGACGGGCACGAAATCTGGAACGCCCCTTTTCAGAGCGGTGAGCATCCTATCCCTTCCCCTCACTCGGTTCCCCGGAGAAGCAGGTTACACTTCACAATAAGCTTGACTCTCCAACAGCCTTGCTGCTTAGGGTGCTTTGCGCTACTTCCGCCCCTCTAGCATCTCGAGTATCTGGGAGACGCGCTTCACCCTTCTCACGTCGGCGGGTGGCGGCAGCTCGTCTGAGATGCCGAGGATCAACCGACCATCGAAAAACTTCACTATCTTGACGATGAACTTGTCGAGAGCTTCAAGGCTGGCGTGCGGCAGAAAAAGCAGGTAGGGGATGCCATCTAGCACCACTAAGTCGTCGCCCAGCGCCGCTTTCATCTCTTCTAGGGTGAAGTCGCCAGCAGGTTTGGGGGTTAACGCCTCCACGCCATCGAGCCCGCTTAACCGCAATAGAGGGAGGAGCTGCCTAGCGTAGCCATCCACGTGAGCATGCACGAACTTGCCGAACCCGTGCAAGTAGTCTGCGACTTCCTGGTACACGGGGAGGCAATACCTCTCGAACAGCTTCGGCGAGGTGATCCGCACGTCAATGTTCTCGCCGAGGTTGAGAACCCTGATCGGAGACCTCGCAAGTGTCTCGTAAAACTTGCGGTTGTGCTCGTGGATCGCCCCCATCAGGCTCTCGACTCTCTTCCTCTCCAGCCTCAGCAGCCTGAAAGTGCACGGTATCCCGACCCAGTCGAGTAAGAGGGACTGGAGGGGGGTGCGCGGGAAAAAGTAAGAAACGATGCCGTTGCCGCCGACCGCGCGCCTCAGTCTCTCGTACGCCGCGTGATCGAACTCGACCCTCACGCTCTCGAGGAGGCACTCGAGGGCTCTGAAGTCGCCTACGCCCTTCACAGGGTACTCCAGCGTCTGCGAGGAGAGGTCCCACTGGTCGAAGGCTACGGCTCTCCTCAGCTCGCCGCAGGGAGTCTTCGCGACTACCAAGGCCCTGTTGCCCACCCGTTTGAACTCGAACTCCACCCCCTCGTAAACGACCCTCACGCAGCTCTCAACGTAGTAGCCGCTGTAGCACCTCCAGCTAGCGCCCCACACTCGGCAGATGTCGGCCAAGCCGAGCCCGACGTACTCGGGCGGCAGGGTGCCTGCAGCTCTGTTTACGTGATACCAGTACTCGTGCCTTATGTTGAAAGGAACTCCGACGTCCCGCCCCTCAAAGACCCCGATGACCCTTTCCTCTTCCACAGAGGGAAATCGGGGTTCAACTGTTAAAAGCTCTCGCCTTTCTACGTTCAGTTTTATTTGCTAGGTCGCTGGAGTTTGAAGACGTGGTGACACCGAGGGAAAACTTGCTTACCGCTTTGAAGGGTGAAGAGCCCCACTGGCTGCCCTGCCCGCTGTTCGACGGTTCGATCGCGATCGTGAGCCACGGTCTCGTCGAACACTGTGCAAGCGGCAAGGATGCTTGGGGGGTCGAGTGGGTGCTCCGCGACAGTAGATCAGGCAGCTTCCCTACCTCTCATCCTCTCACAGACCCAGGCATGGTGGACAACTACCCTTTTCCCCAGCCTGGAGCAGCGGATATCAGTGAGGCAAAAGCTGCTCTCAAAAGTGTGGACCGCCACAAGGTTCTCGTAGCTGGGGATAACGGGTGGGGGCTTTTCGAGAGGGCTTGGCTCCTTGTTGGTATGAGTAGGCTCTTCGTCTGGTCCTACAGGTGCCCCGAGGCTGTTAAGCGGTTGATAGAGCGCATCGCTGAGGTGAAGATCGGGTTGACGGAGAGGCTAGCGTCGGAGTTGGAGGTTGATATGGTGATGTATGGCGACGATTGGGGGATGAACGATAGGCTCCTCTTTAGCCTGAGCTGGTGGAGGGAGTTCGTGAAGCCTTGGCAGGAGAAGCTCTACAGGGTGGCGAAGCAGTACGGTTTGATCGTCTACCAGCACAGCGACGGCCGCGTGGAAGAGCTCGTGCCGGACCTCGTGGAGATGGGGGTTGACGTCTTGAACATCCAGAGGGAGTGCAACGATTGGGCTTCGCTGATGTCGTCCTACCGGGGGAAGGTGGCGCTGTGGGGCGGGGTTAGCGCGCGGACGCTAGACTTGGGGACTCCGTTCGACGTCGAGCGCGAGGTCAAGTGGGTGGCTGAGCTGGGGCGCGGCGGGGGAGTCGTCCTAGCCCCTGGACACAGTATGCTCTACCCGCCCGAAAACCTAGAAACCATGAAGCTCGCATGGATGAAATACGGGTGGTACAAGCGCTGACAGCCGTTGCGCAAGAGTTAAGCGGGTTGAAAAGTGGTGGGGAATGTGAGTGGTAGTAAGCTGACCTTAGCCCACGGGGCTGGAGGCAGGGAGATGGACGAATTGCTCGAGCGACTGGTGTTCTCCCGGGTGGAGGAGAGGCTCGGGACGCTTGGAGGGGTGGGGCTCCACGCGGCCGACGACGGGGCAACGATACCGCTGCCCAGCGGTGGGCACATAGTCGTTTCCGCCGACGCCTACACGGTCCACCCTCCGGTATTCCCAGGTGGGGACATAGGCAAGCTCGCGGCGTGCGGCTCGATAAACGACGTGGTAGTGATGGGGGGGAAGCCTGCGGCGATGCTGGACACGATAGTCGCAGCGGAGGGCCTCGACACCGAGTTCCTCGAGAAGGTGTTCGGTTCTTTTCTGAGCGTCCTGCGCAGCGAGGGCGTTGCGCTGCTGGGCGGCGATTTCAAGGTCATGCCAAGGAGCGCGCTCGACTCGGTTGTATTCTCCACCACCTGCATCGGCTTCGCGGAGCGACCTATCGTAGATACCGATTTGAAGCCCGGCGACAAGCTGATCGTCACCGGTTACCTGGGCGATCACGGCGCCACGATACTGGCGCTCCAGCACGGGCTGGAGGTGGAGGGAGAAGGGCTTGCGAGCGACGTGAAACCCTTAACCCCGCTCCTTAAGGTCCTTGAGAAGTGGCGCGGCAGCGTGCATGCCGCTAGAGATCCAACGCGCGGAGGTCTTGCGGCTGTGCTCAACGAGTGGGCGAGGAAGACGCGCACGGTTATCGTTGTCGACGAGGCGGAGGTCCCCGTGCGGCCGGCGGTCCGCAGCTACGCCGAGCTGCTGGGTCTCGACCCTCTTTACTTGGCCAGCGAGGGGGCGGCGGTTATCGGGGTGAGCGGAGACATTGCCGAGGAGGTGCTGAAGGATGTGCAAGCTTGCGGTTTCCCGGATGCTAAGCTCATAGGCGAGGTGCGGGAGGGAAGCCGCTACGCAGGTCTCGTGTTGCTCAAAACCGAGGTAGGAGGCCACAGGATACTCGAACCTCCAACGGGAGAGCTCGTACCCCGCATCTGCTAGCTCAGCCACCGTGAGGCCGCGTCACCGCTCTATCGAGAGCAGGTTCATCACAGCCACTATAGCGCAGATCGCCCAGCGAAAAGCTTTACGCGCTATAACTTCAGGGAAAGTTGAGTTCCCCCCTTCTTCTCTACGTGCCGCCAGTCACTCACCGCCGCTACTCTCTTGCCCTTGACCTCCATTACGTACCTGTAGGCAGATAGCGCCGCGATCGAGCCCATACCCGCCGCGATCACAGCCTGCTTATAGGGGAGATCCGTGACGTCGCCAGCGGCGAAAACGCCCGGCTGCGAGGTCCTGCACTCCCTGTCGACCACTACTTCTCCGCGCTCGTTCAGCTGAACGAAGCCCTTCAGGAAACCGGTTTTCGCCTCGTAGCCGATTTCCACGAAGATGCCGTCCACCTGCAGCACCCGCTCCCCGCCCGTGGCCTTATCCTTAACGACCAGCGCTTCGACCTTTCTCTCACCCCTGATCGCCACCGGCTGGGCCCTCGGCACGAGCTCCACGTTGCCGCGAGCCAGCAGTGCTTGAACCGCTTCACTGTCCTCGTACGGCTTCTCGCCCGGGAACACCCAGTAGACCTTCTTGGCGTGGCTCGCCAGAACGCTGGCGTTCTCAAGCCCGTGGTAGCCCCAACCGATAAGCGCGACCGTTCTCCCCTTGAAGAGTGGCGCGTCGCAGACAACGCAATAGGAGACGCCTCTCCCCTTTAGCTCCTTCTCGCCTGGGACTCCGAGCTCTCTCGGAGCCTTACCGCAAGCGAGGATCACCGAGAGAGCTCTGTACTCGCCGCCCAAACCTTTAGCCACGAACAAGTTCCCCTCCTTTCTCAGTTGGGAAACTTCGTCGAAAACGATCTCAGCTCCGAAAGCTCTCGCTTGGGCTTCAACGCGCTTGATAAGCTCGAACCCTCGGATGCTCTCGAAACCGGGGAAATTCTGTATCTCCGGTGCGAGCAGCAGCTGGCCGCCGAGGTCGGCTCCGACAACCAGTGTTTTAAGACCCTGCCTCACCGAGTAGAGCGCGGCCGTCAAGCCAGCGATACCCGCCCCAACCACCAGCACGTCGTAGACCTCCTGCTCCACAAACCCCCAGCAGCGCTGGACCTAAAAACGCTTCCGCGACAAGCGGTTTTTAAGCCAGTACCAGCTGTTTCGCGCGTGGCTCAAGCGCTCGTTGAAGAGTACAGGTTCGGCAGAATCGTGATAGGCGGAAAGGTTTACGAGAGAGACCTCATCGTGACGCCGAGCGGCGTGCTAAGCCCCTGGTGGAGGAAGGAAGGGCACTTACTAACGCTTGAAGACCTAGGAGAAGCGGCAGAGGCGCAGGTGGACAGTGCGGTCATAGGCACCGGTTACAGCGGGATGATGGAGGTCCTCGACGAGGTTGTTGAACACTTCAAGAAGAAGGGCGTTAAAGTGTACATCGCGAACACGAGGAAAGCCGTCGAAACATACAACCGCCTCGTGCAAAAAGGCGACAAAGTTCTAGCAGCTTTTCACCTAACTTGCTAGCTGCGAGAGTGGGGCTCAGCGTCTCCGCGCGCAGCGCGTGTTGACAGCGTAGCCGAGCGCTTCATGCTCTTTTTCCGTCTTTTCCTCTTCTTACTCGCCATCTTGAACGCCAGGAGTCTCTGGAAGTCTCCTTCAGCTTGCTGTTGAGCCCAGTGCCCCTTCCTTTTATCCATCAATTCAGCGAGCGCCGCGCGCCCGATAACCTTTACGTTTCACAAACGCTTTCCTTTTTTCTCGCGCCAGGCGCGTAGCCGATCTTCGCTCTCACCGCCCCGCTCAACCTCCCATCTTACCTCGTCTTCCGACGCTAGTCCTCGCTTCCCCGCGTCAAGAACTTCTTCCCACATCCCCTTCTTAGCGTCACGCACAATACCCCACTTGTCCCACACTTTTTGCCTATCTTTTCTCAAGTCCACTTCACCCGAAGCCTCCTCGCTTGTTCGAGCGCTACTCTGTGTTTAACAATTTTTCTGCTCCAACCCCGTTCCCCAGCGCACACCTCACAGCCTCTCTGTGGAAGGGGGTCTGCCAGGCTACGTGCTTGCCTACGCCGAGCTCCAAGTCCCTCTCGGGCGGCGACTCGTCTACCCACAACGAGGGGTCTCTGTAAGCTATCGCGTCTACGAGGAGGTTGAGCTCGACAAGCTTATCCATCAAGGCTATCCTTTCCCTGGCTACTGGACTGTCTGGATCTTCGAGTGCGTCGGCGGTCCGCTCTCTCTAGCGCGCGCTTGGATGGCCCTATCCCTATTGGTGAACTCGACTTAGAGACCGGGAGCGAAGGACAGCCTAAGTTTCTTCATTTGCGGCCTCTTTTACGTTTCCTGAATTTTTCCTATTTATTTTTAACGTTAGTTTCATATACAATACTTTTTATATCAAGGTTTCTTTAATGAATTTAAGGTCTCAGCTTAGACATGCTAATGCCTTTGGAGGCCTCTACGGTTTTTCCTCCTGCGCGATTGCATAGGAACGCTTGTACACTTTCACCCACCACCACGCCTGCCCTCTCGCGTGTTGAACAAATGTCGCGCAGCACTCGCCAGCGTAGCATACTTTCCCAGTTTCGATGCATACGGGCTCCGGCAGCACGATGAAGACTTTGGCGTCGGGCGGTAGCGCGCGATTAATTCAAAACTAGAAAGATAGGATTACATGGCAAAAGAGTTTTAATAAGCAGCTAATGTGAGCACGGCTAGAACGCTTTTAAGCGGCAGCTTGATAAACTGTCTAGGAAGGGTGGCTTAAGCTCGAAGAGGGGGTGGATAGTGGGTAAGCGCGTTTTTGCTCGAGAAGGGTGGTTATGTGGAGGTTTTGCAGGGGTTGTTAAGGAGTAGTAAGGTTGCTGGGATCACAGTTAAAATGATCCGCGAGTACGCGAGCGCGCTCGCTGCGAAGGGTTTCACAAATGTGAAGCTGATGAACTTCTGCGGCACCCATGAGTGGACAACAGTTCACTTTGGCATCCGCAGCCTTATGCCTTCGAACATTGAGCTTGTCGCGGGGCCAGGCTGCCCTGTCTGCATCACACCCTCCACCTGCGTGGAGAGCGCGATCAAGCTAGCGCTGGACGGCGTGACCGTCTACACGTTCGGCGACGCTTACAGGCTCCCAGCCCTGAGGCCTGTGGGAGGCGCGCGCAGCCTGCTTGAGGCGAAAGCTGCAGGCGGTGACGTGCGTGTAGTCTACAGCTTTATGGATGCGATCAGGGATGTGCAGAGCGTGCGGGAAGCCGTGTTCTTGGCGATAGGTTTCGAGACGACAGCGCCCAGCTATGCGCTGCCACTCACTAAGGCTCTCGTGCCTTCCAAACTGAAGCTAATCACCGCCTTGAGGTTGACGCCGCCGGCGGCCAAGCGCGCGATAGCGGCCGCGCTCGAGCGGGGTCTCGAACCTGTGAAGGGGATTATAGCGCCTGGTCACGTCTCCACAGTCACGGGAGCAGAGCC